>JAAIGF010400700.1_pt1 | contig 25971 bp, 28 predicted proteins | sample 6487441 | NCBI WGS metagenome assembly JAAIGF01 (sample SAMN13974129, study PRJNA590717) | phyllosphere metagenome | biome: pepper field; feature: multiple bacterial spot infested pepper fields; material: pepper leaves; isolation source: leaves from pepper fields | host: Capsicum annuum ... | reverse complement strand
TTTCCAGCTTTTTTATACAGCAACCAAAGCCCGTACAACGCTGCAACGGTAAATACTGTAAAAATGATATACCACATATCTTAAATTTAAAAAGTCAATATTGTATTCGATCAACGCGCTATTACGAAGTTACACGTCAACAGTGGATTCTCAGTAGCTTGCGAGCAACTAAAAGTCGAACATTTCCGTAACCTGATAGAAGCCTTTTTTACCTTGCAACCATTCGGCTGCGATCACGGCACCTAGTGCAAAACCGGCCCTACTATGAGCTGTATGCTTGAATTCAATCTGATCCACCTCTGAACTGTAAAGCACGGTATGCGTGCCCGGCACTTCATCGATGCGGTGGCTCTCGATCAACAGTTCCTCCGCTTTGGGCACGAGCTCTTCGCCCTCTCCAACGAGATTGTTAATCCATTTCAATTTATCATCGATGCCGTCCAAGATACCTTCAGCAATGGTTATAGCCGTGCCACTTGGCGAATCCAACTTATGAATATGATGAATCTCTTCGACTTGTACGTCGTATTGCTTATAAGGAGCCATCGCCTTGGCCAACAACCTATTCACATGAAAGAATACATTTACCCCAATACTAAAATTAGATCCATACAGCAAGGATTGTGCTGCCTCTTCACAAACGGACTTGATCTCGTCCAGATGCTCGTACCAGCCGGTGGTACCAACCACGATAGGCAGATTGGCTTCGAAACACAAGCTAATATTGTTTATGGCTGCAGCAGGCTCGCTAAAGTCGATGGCCACATCTGCGTTCTGCAAATCTTCGGCTGTAATCGACTCTCGGTTTTCTTTATCCACAATGAGCTGGATTTCATGGCCTCTTTTTTGCGCAAACTGTTCAATTTGCTGCCCCATTTTTCCATATCCCAATAGTACTATTTTCATCTACGTATTTGTTTTGCTTGACTAACTCCGATGTTGTTCGAACGTGCAATAGCGCTCTGCTAGCATGCGGTCTAGTCTATCTAATATTCATGGTTAGCTTTATTCCCGGTGCCACGCCCAAGCCACCCAACGTGCTGTTTCCAGAGAAACTGTAGGAAGGCATAAGGGTAGGACCAATTTTCATGGTCATGTCTGGCCCGATGTTCCAGCGGTTTTTCAACATCGAGTCCACATACGCTTCTATCGCGTTGAGTCCCCAAAAGCCTACGGTAATAAGTATGGTGAGGTCTCGGTTCCTGCGCGCATAGTCTTTCTGTGCAACAAGTCCGGGTATCTGATAAAACTGCAAATCAGGATCACGCGGGGGCTCTTGTCCATTGGTTTCAACCCGCCACGCCAATTCATCCAAGAACTTCTTGTAATACCACTGCCAGTAGTCAAACACCAAATAACCGGTAACTAATCCTCCATAGATAATCGGCACCTTTACCCACCATAATCCACCATTGGTATACTGTCCCCAGCCAGGCAACATCAGCGAGCGTTTCCACGCCACGCGAGAAACATGCTCAATCTCTAGACGAGCAGAATCTTTTTTGATGCCCTTATAATAGTACTTATCGCGTTCTTTCTGCGCCCGCTCCCGCTCCTTCCGCTCCTTTCTGGTTTCCTCTTTCTTTGTGGTATCCTGCGCGGTAGCGATCGAATCGGCGACCTGCAGTTTATCCTTCAGAGGGACTGCTTTCGTCGAGTCTTGCTGCGCACGAACCCCAGCGATGGAGGTCAATAGAAACAACGCTATAATGATGTATCGCATTACCAATCCAATAACTCCAAGATACGGCTTAAATCGTCTTCACTGTCGAAAGGAATTTCTATAGCTCCCTTGCCCTTGCTATTCTTTAAATTAACACGTACACGCGTAGAAAAACGGGATGCTAAATCATCCTCAATTTTTTGGTATTGAAAGTCAAGCTGCTTTCCTACAGGCGCCTTCGCCGGCTTGCTTTGTTGCTGTATATTACGCACTAAAATTTCTGTCATACGCACCGAAAGCCCCTTTTCTACGATCTCTTGATAGACGAAAAGCTGCTTATCGACCTCGCCCACGTTAATTAACGCACGTGCATGGCCCATAGAAATTTCTCCATCGCGGATACCTGCTTGAATGGCCGGCGGCAATTTTAATAAGCGCAGATAGTTGGTTACGGTAGATCGATTCTTACTAACCCGCTCTCCAAGCTGCTCCTGTTTCAGGTTACACTCTTCGATCATGCGCTGGAAGCTTAACGCCACCTCAATGGCATTGAGGTTCTCCCGTTGTATATTTTCGATCAAGGCCATCTCCAACATTTGTTGGTCGTTGGCCGTACGCACATATGCTGGAATTTCGTCTATACCGGCAAGCTTAGATGCTCGTAAACGGCGCTCACCACTGATCAGCTGGTATTCATTCTTTCCCAGCTGCCTAACGGTGATGGGTTGGATCAGCCCCTGCACTTCTATTGAGTCGGCAAGCTCACGTAACGCCTGCTCGTCGAAATCCGTACGCGGTTGAAAAGGGTTTACAGCAACCTGATCAATTTTAATAAAATTGATACTACCGGCAGCAGCAGAGGTACCCTCCTTTGCTACAGCACTGTTTCCACCCGCACTTTTAGGCATTTGGACATCCTCACTCTGCAATAAAGCGCCCAAACCCTTTCCTAGTCCTGTTTTTCTCTGTAATGCCATACTTTATACTGTCGCTGTTTGCGTATTTTCTGTAACTAAACCGTTCTTCTGTAGGATCTCCCGTGCGAGGTTGAGGTAGTTTACTGCCCCTTTGCATGAAGCATCGTGCATGATGACGGAAATCCCGAAGCTTGGTGCCTCACTAAGCCGCGTATTACGTTGAATAATGGTGTCAAAAACCAACTCACTAAAATGCGTACGCACCTCGTCCACCACTTGGTTAGACAAGCGTAAACGCACATCATACATGGTTAGCAAAATACCCTCGATTTCCAAATCGGTATTTAAACGAGTCTGCACTATTTTGATCGTATTCAACAATTTGCCCAAACCTTCCAAAGCGAAATATTCACACTGCACAGGAATAATGACGGAGTTTGATGCTGTTAAGGCATTGATGGTAATCAAGCCCAAAGAAGGGGAACAGTCAACAATAATAAAATCGTAATCGTCCTTGATCACTTCCAACATCTTAAGCATTTTAAACTCACGCTCGTGCATGTTGATCATTTCAATCTCGGCACCCACCAAATCGATATGCGCAGGCAATAGATCTAGGTTTGGGGTGTCGGTATGCTGAATCGCATCACGAGGATCAAGATCATTGACCAAGCACTCGTACACGCTGGCTTTTATACCACGTGGATCAAAGCCAATACCGGAAGTGGAATTCGCTTGCGGATCCGCATCCACTAACAACGTTTTATGTTCTAAAACTGCTAAACTAGCCGCCAGATTGATCGAAGTCGTTGTTTTTCCTACGCCACCTTTTTGGTTAGCAATTGCTATAATTTTTCCCATGAGATTGAAATCCTTTCTAAAATCTAAATGCCAATGATATAGATCTTGCCCAAAATTAACGCAAATTTACATTGTCCATATGAACGAAATGCTTAAATGATGTTAAAATTAGTATTTTTGGCAAAAGCTCTTAACCAACGGCTAAGGTCGCTAAGATACGAAAAATAGCGTTATCACTTTACAAAGAATTTGGAGCTTTTTGTAACAGCATTATTCACATGAATCTAATTATATCAGGAACAAACAGGGAGCGCAGCAATTCGATGAAAATAGCTCATTACTACCAAGATGAGCTAGAACGACGCGGCGAATCCTGGCAATTATTTTCGTTAACAGACCTTCCTCCCGACGTTAGCTCGTCGGACCTTTATGGCAAGCGCAGCGCTGCCTTTGAACCCATTCAGGCGATGGTATCTGCCGCCCAAAAGTTTATCTTCATTATTCCCGAATACAATGGTAGCTTCCCGGGCATCTTAAAGGTTTTTATTGATGCATGTGCCTTTCCGGCTTCCTTTTATCACAAAAAGGTCGCTTTAGTAGGTGTGTCCACCGGAAAATATGGAAATATTAGAGGGCTAGACCATTTTACGGGCGTGTGCAATTACATGCGGATGCATGTATTGCCGCTAAAGATACACCTCGCAAAGGTGCAGGATGAATTGGATGCCGAAGGGCAATTGAAAGATGAACTCACACAGAAATTTGTGCTCGAACAGATTCAGGAAATAAGCCGGTTTTAGACTGTGCCCTTGATGATGTTCTCCAGTAACTCTTCCAAATTATTGCGGAACTGTATTGCTTCTGTAGGATAGTCGACAAGGTGCTCTTTCTTCTCTTCGTAGCTGAACATCTCCCAAGCACCGTGGTTGTATTCCAGTGCTGTCAGATTCTCGATCCAATCGCCTGAGTTCATATACATGACACTGCCTTTTTTTGTGTCTACACGACGAATTTGCGGTTGATGTATATGCCCGCAGATCACGTAGTCGTATTTGTTTTCTATGGCCAGATGCGAAGCAGTATCTTCAAAATCGGAAATAAATTTAATCGCTTTCTTAACAGAATTTTTAATCTGCTTGGAAAGTGAATATTTTTCACGTCCCAATTTTGTTAAACCCCAGTTGACCACGTTATTAAGCTGAATCAAACGATCATACCCCCAACCGCCGAGCTTGGCCAACCATTTGGTATGCTGAATGGAAGCATCAAAAACATCACCATGAAAAATCCAGTTTTTCTTGCCGTCCAAGTCTAGCAACAGCCGATTGGTGAGGGTGATGTGTCCAAACTGCATCTTGCCAAACTTGCGTAGCATCTCGTCGTGGTTGCCGGTAATATAGGTCACCTCGCAGCCCTGATAGGCAAGATCCAAGATATACTTCAACACGCGCAGGTGCGACTCTGGGAAATAGCTTTTCCGAAACTGCCAGATATCGATAATATCGCCATTGAGAATAAGCTTTTTGGGATTGATGGACGCTAGGTATCGTAAGAGCTCTTCCGAGCGACATCCATAAGTTCCGAGGTGTACGTCGGATATAACGACTAATTCAACTTCTCGCTTCATATGCGTTTTTTCAAAGGAACCACTTTAATGTTAATAGATGATTGTCAGCAGATTAAATAATCATCAAGTTTAGAGAACTGACAAAGTGAGCCGATCTAAGCAAAAGAAATCAAATGCAACATCGCACATAAACAAGCAAGTGGATGATAGATAACCTTGTCACTCCTGCCAACAAACACTATATTCGTATAGACTAAATAGGCAACATGAAATTTTTATCCTTACTCTTGTCATCGACATTATTAGCATTGATTAGCTGCACTTCCAGCAAAGAGGCGCCAAACCAGCTGAGCCAAGCGGAATCCGATGCTGGGTGGAGGCTTCTGTTCGATGGGAATACCTTGCAGGGTTGGCATCTATATAATAAAGGTAATATCGATTCAAAGTGGACCGTAAGCAATGGCGAGCTTGTCTGCGACCCCAAAAAGAAGGAAGGCATTTTCGGCGATCTTGTTACCGACAGCGTATACGATGATTTTGATCTTACTTTAGAATGGAAGGTAGCTAAAGGAGGAAACAGTGGTGTTTTTGTAAATGTGCAAGAAGACAGTAGTTTTGCCGCAACCTTTGCAACCGGACTAGAGATGCAGCTCTTGGACAACGAGTACGCCGAGCACAGACACCAAATAGACTCCGCACACTGGGCAGGCTGCTTATACGCTGTCACTTGCAATGGCGAAGCCTCCAAGCCGAAACCCTTCAATACGTGGAACAAAAGCCGCATAGTACAAAAAGACGGAAAAGTAAGTTTTTGGCTCAATGATATGTTGACCTTTGAGGACAATGTGCAAAGCGAAGCCTTTCAGGAGGGTATAAAGCGCAGCGGAATGAAAGCATATGCCAGTTTTGGCAAATATGCTGCGGGTAGGATAGCGCTGCAGAATCATACCGATTCTGTCGCGTTCCGGAACATCAAAATAAAAAGACTTTAAACAAAAAATCTCAAAAAGAGCCTGTGCCATCACAAGATCACGCAGTCAAATTATTAAACTGCTATTCGATTCCATGCAAAATAGCTAATATGTCTTATAAATTGTCAAAAAAAAATGTTGTAATAGGTCATAGCGTGAAACTAAATGTCCTTTTGAGATATTGACATGAAACCTTTGAGGTTTTAATGCTAATAGGTAGTTTTTTTCATAAAAATAGATCATTCAGCTTTACTTCATTTTGGATCAAGCCTGTTTTATATTGATTATCTTTGGTGCCGTATGTAGTAACCATGACAAAAAAAGGTGTTTTTTTGGTTTTTGTATGCTGCATGAATACGGCTACCTTGTTTTTAAGTTCTTCGGCATAACCCTTGTCGATGGTAAACATAGTGGTAGAAAATTTCATTTCACATAAGCTGATGCAGAAATCAGCTCTGTCTAGCAGCAGGTCGATCTGAGCACCTTTCCCTCTTTTGGGCGCATGTCGCCAGATGGACTCTTCGGTGTGAACCCCGGAAATCCCCAACGCTTTTTTGATCTGTCTAGTATGCTTCATGCATACGCTCTCAAATGCTGTTCCACTCCAACTACGCCAGGTCGGTGCCGCTGAAAGCCTCAACCATGTCCCATCTCCTGTAGCGCGAGCAGTTTCCAAAAATTTAAGATGAAACCGAGAAAATTCATCTGATAATTTATAGACGCTTTCTCTGGCAGTCTTCTCAAATGGCAGGTAAGCCGAGATGAAACCGGATTCAGCTAACTCTTCTAGAAGCAGGGTTGTCGTACCTCCCGTAGTCAATCGGCAGGCCGCAATGAGCTCTTTTCTGGTCATTCCCGACGGTCTTTCCGCGAGAGCTTTCACAATGGCCATGTGCTTGTCTGCCTTTGCAAACAAAGAGTGATAGAGGTTCTTGAACTCCTCTTTCAGTATTCCGTCTTTTGCAAAGCACATACGGTCGATATTCTGTGCTGCGCTTTGTCCAGGGCGGATATCTTTAAGGTATTGTGGAATTCCGCCCACGGCCATATACAGCATGGTGATTTGATACTGGTCTAGATTTATCTGTTTACTTTTCAGATATGCTTCTGTCTCCGCAAGGTTAAAGGGCAAAAGACGTATTTTTCTGGTGATCCTATTGTGCAGTCCGCCCCGGTTGTTCACGATCTTCTGTATCATCCAGGATGCCGCCGATCCACAGATGACCACGATAAGGTTGTCCTGTCTTGACGCCCATGAGTTCCAAAAGTATTCGAAAGCTGACAGAAATCCTGATCTTGCAGAGCTCAGCCAAGGAAATTCGTCAAAAAAAATAACTTTTTTTTCTTTTTTCAGTAGTGGAGCGGCATACTTTTTCAGCATTTCAAAAGCCGTTGTCCAGCTTTCCGGAACTTCGTGGGCGATATGCTGGGTCAGTAATCCCCCAAGTATATTTCTGAAGTTGGTAAGCTGATCTTTAAGCTTTGCATCGTGCACGCCAGAAAACTCAAAGATCATATTTTTCTCATAATACTTCCTGATCAGATAGGTCTTACCAACCCTCCTTCTCCCGAAGATAGTGATCAATTCCGCTTCACGAGTTTTTAGCGCCTCTGAAAGGATTTGCTGCTCGTCGGTTCTTCCAATAATCGATTTGATAGCCATACTCGTTAGATTTTATATTCAGCCACAACTATACAAATATAAGTACTTATGGCTGAATATAAAAAATCATATTCAGCCACAAGTGCATCCAAAAACACACTTATGGCTGAATATAGGGTTTATTTAGACCGTTTATCCCAATATAGCTTGGATGATCAGCAACATACAAGAAGCGATGCCAAAAGTAATAAGCCTAGCTCAACCTCTATAGGAACCACATGCTACCGCATACGATGCATAACCGGCAATTCGCCTTTAAACCCAAAACGCCGATAATATGCGCATTACGATTATTATCGGCGTTTCGATGTTCAGGCGCTTATTCCTGAAAAATAGTACGAATACGCTTACTTTTTGTTAAAAAGATCTATTCCCTGCTGCAGATAAGCGGCATAGGCTGCAACGTCATAGTTGGCTCCTGTAGGTGGCAGAAGAGCGTTGCCCTCACCATCCACAATGACATAGAGCGGCTGCGAATTGCTATTGAATGTTGCCGCTTGGAAATCGCTGTTCTTCTTGCCTATCGTATTGATCTTCTTCCCCGAATAGCTCGACACATATTGCTCCGCAGCGGGCAGTTCCGTGCGATCGTCCACAAATAGTTCGATCATCACAAACTCTTCTTTCAATAACGCCGCTACCTTCGGATCGGTCCATACATTGGCCTCCATCTTCCGGCAGTTTACACAGTTCCAACCGGTGAAATCGATCAGCGCCGGCTTTCCGAGCTCCTTGGCCACCGCAATACCTTCTTCGTAGTCATAATAAGGATCAAACCCTTTTGGCGTTCCGCGCTCATGGAAAATCTCGTGGTACTTCTTGGTCTTCCCGCTGGAATGGGTCGGCGTGGAAGCTGCGAAGTTAGCTACCGAAAGGTCAAAATCCTGCGTGGCCGATGGCGGCAGAAATGCAGAGATCGATTTCAATGGCGCACCCCACATGCCTGGAACCATATATACGACAAAGGAAAAGACCACAATGGCGAAGATTGTACGCGGTACGGAAAGATGTGTGACCGGGCTATCATGCGCAAAGCTGATCTTGCCGATCAGGTAAAGCCCCATCATCCCGAAGATAACAATCCAGAGCGCAAGAAAAACCTCGCGGTCAAGCCAGTTCCAGTGGTAGGCCAGATCGACGTTCGAAAGAAACTTGAGCGCGAGGGCCAGCTCCAAGAAGCCAAGCACGACCTTCACACTGTTGAGCCATCCGCCAGATTTCGGTAGAGACTTCAGCATGGAAGGAAACATGGCGAACAACACAAACGGCAAAGACAATGCAACGGAGAACCCGAGCATACCAATGGCGGGACCCATGCGTTCGCCTTTGGATGCGGCATCAACAAGCAAGGTACCGATGATGGGCCCCGTGCAGGAAAACGACACCAAAGCCAAGCTGAAGGCCATGAAGAACAGTCCGGTCAATCCGCCCTGATCTGACTTGGCGTCAATCTTATTGACGAAGCTGCTGGGCAGCGTAAGCTCGAAAGCGCCAAAAAAGGAAGCCGCAAACAGCAGTAGCACCAAAAAGAAAATAAAATTGAACACCCCATTGGTGGAGAACTCGTTGAGAGCATCGCTACCAAAGGTGATGGAAATGAACATACCCAGGGCTACATAGATCACGATGATGAACAGTCCGTAGAGCAAAGCCTGCGAAATACCCTTGCTGCGGGAGCCGGATCGTTTGGTAAAGAAACTCACGGTGAGCGGCACCATCGGGAAAATACAAGGCATGATGAAGGCAGCGAAACCACCGATCAGTCCTGCAATAAAAATACCCCAAAGGGATTGTTTTTCCTGTTTGTCGCCAGCTTGTTGACCCGTATTGATCGCAGCAACACTATCTTGGCTCGCGCTGTCAGCAGCACCATCGCTGAAGACTAAATCATCCGGGATGCTGAGCAAGCTGTCGCTGTCTGTGCTTGACGAGCCTGTATCTGCCGTCATGCTTCCGTCGACAAACTCGATGTTGTCCAAAGATATAAGGCTGTCCTGCTGAGCGAAGGCTGTAGGAAGAAAGGAGTATGTTAATAGTTGTAAAAGTACAACGTACTTTGTTAATAAACGCATGCCTAAAAATGATAAGGTGCTAAAATAAAAAAAAGGCAGTAAACAAACTGCCTTTTCTACTTCTTATCTGCACAAATACTACTTAATTGTGACGTTGAACGCATATTTATCTGGTGGCAGACATTGGCTCTTATCGCAGGCCATAAATTCCACTACACCTTTAACGGTCGTCTGATTCTTATTTAATTTAACTTTTTGCTGAAACGTTACCTCTTTTGCATAAAACGGAACGTTCATCTTAAAATCTTTTTCATATTTCGACTGCGGTGTCGGTGCGGCAACCTTTCCATTCAACGCATAATCATTGGACGCCGTGAACTGAAAAGTTGTGGAAATCGGACCTCCGTCAGGAACATTTAAACCGTAAATATGCCAACCTTCCTGAATGGTGGCTTTAACAAAAACGACGGCTTCCTTGCTATTTAATTTCTTTGATGCTACGGACCATTTTACAGGATTGTAAATTTGCGCTGCTGCGCCAAAAACCGTAAATAGTACGGTAACAACTACTAAGCTTAATTTTTTCATCTGTTAATCCTAATTTCTAAGATGGACTTGAATTTTATTCTAAAGTTTAAACAAAGCTAAGAAACATTTGGTAAAGAAGGTATGTGGAATCAGGCGTAGCCTATAAATTTACGGTTATATTATAAAGCTAATTTCTTTAAGGTCAAAGTGCAGGCGCTGTTCTTCTATGTCGACGGCCAGTTTCCCTTGTGCGTTAGCTCCCACTATGCGTCCTATTTGTTCTTTTCCTTGCACTAAAAACTTTGCCGGAATGCCTTTTCGGTACAATCTATTGTTGTATTCCGAAAGAATCTCTGCTGTTTCGTGTGTAGCATGTGTTTGATAGTACTGCATCATGCCGTGCAGTATGCTGATGCAAAACTCTTCGATGGGGAACGGGGTTGCCGCTTTTGTTGCCAGGCGTAGGGAAGTAGCCTTGTGTGCAATGGCTGCCGGAAAGGACTGCTGGTTAACATTGAGGCCAATCCCTATAATAGAGCAACGGATCAAGCCTCCTTTCAGTTTATTTTCGATCAATATGCCTCCGATCTTCTTATCCTGTACATAAATGTCGTTGGGCCATTTGACTGTGGCCTCGATCTGGTATTGGCTCAAAGCCTGTTGAATACCTAAACAAATAAGCATATTTAAACGAAACGTTTCTTCCACAGCGAGGTTATCTGGGTAAAGGAGGACGCTGAACGTAAGGTTTTCGTCTTTAGTAGTAAGCCAAGTGCTACCGCGTTGGCCTCTGCCTCTGGTTTGGTGCCTTGCCATAATGGCAGTGCCTTCGGGAAGTGGCTTAATATTTGACAAAAGTTCTTTCAAATAATCGTTGGTAGACGATAGCTCATCTAGGACAATTAAATTTTGTCTCAGGGAAAGTCGTGAAAATGTGTTATTTTGCAAGAGAGAATATTTAAAAGCGTAAATATTATTCAAAACTAATATTTTTTAATGAGTAAAAGTACGAAAACACAATTGTCGGGCAAGCTCGCAGAGGTGGTAGTCTTGGGCATGCAAGAGAAGAAGGCACATGAGATAGTACGGATGGACATGCGGACGGTCAATGCAACCTTGTCAGATTATTTTGTAATTTGCCATGCCGACTCTACGATACAGGTTAATGCTATTGCGAAGAGTGTGGAAGAAGAGGTTTACAAAGCTTTTGGGCAGGAGCCATGGCACAAAGAAGGACACGGAAATGGTGAATGGATTCTGCTTGACTTTGTTGATGTGGTGGTGCATATCTTCAAAACCGAAAAAAGAAGCCATTATGGCATAGAAGACCTATGGGGCGATGCACAGGTGCAATCCTACCAAAGTGCTTGAAATAATTAACAAAGAAGGAAAGACATAACAGATTATAATGAAGAAAATCCCAAGTAAGAAAGTGACACCTGTTCCGCCGAAGTTTAATATGATGTGGCTATGGATATTGATTATCCTTGGTTTCTTCGGGCTACAGTATTTTTTTAGCAGCGAGTCTACCAAAAAAATCACGTATGCCGAATTCGAAGAAAAAATGCTTCGTCCGGGTGATGTGGAAAAGCTGGTCGCTTTCAAAAGTAATGATTTGATTGACGTTGAAGTATATATCAAAAAGGATAAACTGAGTGAAGACAAATATAAGGAGGTAGCTCCTAACGCCAACTCTATGTTGCTTAGTCCTTCGGCAGGACCGCAATACATTTTTACTGAACCATCTGCCGAAATTTTGGACAAGAAGTTGCAGGCCTCGCAAGATAGCGTGCAAACTGGACAAGCGAAAATAACGGTTAGCTACGAAGACCGATCGAACCCTTGGGCCGGTTGGTTTATTTCGTTCATGCTTCCGCTGTTGATTATCGTGGCCATTTGGATGCTACTTATGCGCCGCATGGGTGGTGGTGCTGGAAGTGGCGGCGGTGCCATTTTCAATATTGGCAAATCAAAGGCCCAATTGTTTGATAAAGAATCGCAGATCAACATTACCTTCAATGATGTCGCCGGTTTAGAGGAGGCCAAGACGGAGGTTATGGAAATTGTAGACTTTTTGAAAAACCCTAAAAAATACACCGATCTAGGGGGGAAAATTCCAAAAGGTGCGTTATTAGTAGGTCCTCCGGGTACAGGAAAGACCTTACTTGCTAAAGCTGTAGCGGGAGAAGCCCAAGTGCCGTTTTTCTCTTTATCCGGATCAGATTTCGTCGAAATGTTCGTTGGTGTAGGCGCTTCTCGTGTTCGCGATCTATTTAAGCAAGCCAAAGAAAAGGCGCCATGTATCATTTTTATTGATGAGATTGACGCTATTGGTCGTGCGCGGGGCAAAAACTCTATAATGGGCGGAAATGATGAGCGTGAAAATACGTTGAACCAATTGCTCGTTGAGATGGATGGCTTTGGAACGAACCTAGGCGTTATTATTTTAGCGGCAACAAATAGGTTGGATGTCTTAGATTCGGCATTGTTGCGGCCAGGACGTTTTGATAGGCAAATTTCCATCGATAAACCCGATCTTTTAGGACGTGAGCATATCTTTAATGTGCATCTTAAGCCATTAAAATTATCCGAAGAAGTCGATGCCAAGAAACTTTCGGCACAGACACCTGGGTTTGCGGGAGCAGAAATTGCGAACGTGTGTAATGAGGCCGCGCTTATTGCTGCGCGCAAGAACAAGAAGGCCATTGATATGCAAGACTTTCAGGATGCGATTGATCGTGTTATTGGAGGTTTGGAAAAGAAAAACAAAATTATCTCTCCCGACGAGAAGAAGATCGTGGCTTACCACGAAGCTGGACATGCTATCGCTGGCTGGTTTTTGGAATATGCCGATCCATTGGTTAAAGTATCTATTGTGCCTCGTGGTGTCGCAGCCTTGGGCTACGCGCAATACCTTCCAAAGGAGCAATTTCTTTACACGACAGAACAGTTGTTGGACAGCATGTGTATGACCATGGGCGGTCGTGTCGCCGAGGATATTACTTTTGGACGCATTAGTACAGGAGCACAGAACGACTTGGAGCGTATCACGAAATTGGCTTATGCCATGACAGCAGTATACGGTATGAATAATAAAGTCGGGAACGTTTCATTTCGCGATAGTTCTGGTGATTCGCAGTTTCAGAAACCATACTCTGATCAAACTGCCGAGTTGATCGATGAGGAGGTGCGTATCTTGATTGCCGCAGTATATGAACGCACAAAGCAACTGTTGATTGAAAAGCAGGAAGGCTTAATCAAGATTGCAGAGAAGCTGCTCGAGAAAGAGATTTTATTCCAAACGGATCTTGAAGAGATTCTAGGCAAACGCCCGTTCGAGAACCGCACTACTTACGATGAATTCGTGAATGGAGGCGTTGACGGTGGCGGTGTCCCGCAAACAGACCTGCCGCTGAACTTACCTCCTGATAGTGGTAACAGTGATGTAAACAGCGCGGATAAAAGCGATTTCAAAGGTTAATAACCTTTTAAGTATATCGATATTACTTCCTTCGCCTTTGGCGGGGGAAGTTTTTTTTACTTAGGGACTATATTTTCGGAGATAAAGATGAATATTAGAAATACGACGGCCAAAGAACGGATGTTGAAGAAGATTCGTCAGGCTTTGCTTCAGAAAAGAGATAATCCCTATTCCGATTTTGAGGATTCGCCGCTTTACAAAGATGAAGAAGAACCTTTAGATGTTACTTTTGCACGTGAGCTCACACAGGTAGGTGGTCATTTTGTGTATTGCGACGGCGAGATTAGCCTTATTGAAAATCTAATTCTGTTAGCCGAGAGCCTAGAACTAAAAAAAATTTTTGCTTGGGAACGTGGTATCCAACAGCTGCTGGATCAGTATGGTTTTCCGGTGTATAGCACGGCATATCAATTCTTGGATGCCGAGGCCGGAATAACAAGCTGCGAAGCGCTTGTTGCCCGTAGTGGCAGTGTACTGGTCAGTAATGCTGACGCTTCCGGGCGGCGACTTTCTTCCTATCCCCCAATACATATTGTTGTAGCAAAGGCCTCCCAGTTAGTCATGGATATAAAACATGGTCTACGGCGGGTGCAGGAAAAATATACGGATCAGCAACCCTCGATGATTACCCTAGTAACGGGGCCCAGCCGTTCCAATGCCATTGAAAATACAACGGTTGTCGGTTCACATGGGACAAAGGCTTTATACGTTTTTTTGCTAGAAGACCGTTTTTAAAAGATAAGTATGATCCAAAACCTAAGTAATACTCCTGTAGCCGCTATAATCTTTGTTTTGACATTGGCCTGCAGTATTTTTGTTTTTTCCAATCCGCAATGGTACGGGAAGTTGATGCTGCACCCCTATAGTATAACTCGTAACCGCTCTCGCTACTATATGCTGCTAAGTAGTGGACTTATCCACAAAGACTGGATGCACCTGCTGTTCAATATGGTGACGTTCTATTATTTTGGTTTTCCGCTGGAGAACATGTTTGTGCAGTTTAGCGGTCCCATTGGTCACCTATACTTCGCACTGCTGTATTTGGTTAGTATGGTTCTGAGTGATATTCCCACTATTATACAACAGAAGAATAACCCAAGCTATTATAGTTTGGGCGCTTCGGGTTCAATTTGTGCCGTTTTGTTCAGTTTTATTCTTTTTGAGCCAAAGGTTGAATTGGGCGTCTTTATGATCATTCCGATGCCTGCATATCTGTTTGCTGTTCTTTTTTTAGGATACAGCATATGGGCAGCCAAGAAGTCTGCAGATGGAATTAATCACGACGCCCATCTTTTCGGTGCCTTGACGGGAGTTGTATTAACTTTGTTGGTATACCCTTGGGCCTTTAGTCATTTTCTAGGCCGTTTTTAACTCAACCGGCCCAGTTTTCCCGATCTAAGCTTCGAAAATGGATCGCTTCGGCGAGATGCTGATTTTCGATGGCTTGACATTGATCCATATCCGCAATAGTGCGCGCCACTTTAAGAATGCGGTCGTAAGCGCGCGCCGATAGGCCAAGTTTTTCCATCGCCCTTTTTAACAAGAGCGTGCCCTCTTCCGATATTTGGCATAGTTCCCGTACCGCTTTGCTGCTCATTTGTGCATTGCAGTGTATGTGGTCCACACGTTCAAATCGTTGTTCCTGCACCATTCTGGCCTGCATCACACGTTCGCGAATAGACATGCTTTTTTCACAATTACTCTTGGCGGCCAGTTCATTGAATTCAACGGGCGTAACCTCTACATGTAAATCTATGCGATCAAGTAAAGGGCCAGATATCTTGCTGAGATAGCGCTGTACAACAGCGCTGCCACATATGCATTCCTTTTCCGGATGGTTGTAGTAGCCACATGGGCATGGATTCATGGCGGCGATGAGCATAAAACTTGCAGGATAGTCTACAGAGAACCGCGCGCGTGAAATGGTAATGTTACGGGATTCCAAAGGTTGACGCATCACTTCCAGAACGGATCGTTTGAACTCCGGTAGCTCATCGAGAAAAAGAACACCATTGTGGGCGAGCGAAATTTCTCCCGGCTGTGGATAGGTGCCGCCACCTACCAGCGCCACATCGGATATGGTATGGTGTGGGGCACGGAACGGACGTGTGGTCATAAGCGTGGCTTGCGTATGTAATTGGCCTGCCACCGAATGTATCTTTGTCGTTTCTAAGGATTCGGATAGCGTGAGTGGAGGTAGGATGGTAGGGAGTCGTTTGGCTAACATCGTTTTGCCAGCCCCCGGTGGACCTATCAAGATGACATTATGTCCTCCCGCGGCAGCGATTTCAAGAGCACGTTTTATATTTTCTTGCCCCCGTACATCTGCAAAATCAACCTCATAATTGTTGATGTGATGAAGGAATTCATTTTCAATATCGATGCTAAGCGGCTCAATTTGCTCCTCCTCGTTGAAGAAGGCTACGATCTCGCGTAGGTTTTTCACTGGCAACACCTGTAGATTTTGAACGGCAGCCGCCTCCCGAGCATTTAATTCAGGAAGAATCAGTCCTTTAAAGCCGTCTTTTTCGGCTTGGATGGCAACGGGAAGCGCTCCTTTGATGGGCTGTATGTCGCCATCGAGTGATAGCTCCCCCAAGATCAGATAGTCGCTGAGGAGATGTGCCGCCATTTGACTGGAAGCAGCAAGTATCCCGATAGCCATAGATAGGTCATACGCAGATCCTTCCTTGCGAATATCTGCCGGAGCTAAATTGACAACAATCTTTTGCCGTGGCATACGAAAGCCAATTGTCGCGATTGCACTTTCAATGCGTTGCCAACTTTCTTTAATGGCGTTATCCGGTAAACCCACAATATAATATTTAGTGCCGGTAGAAATGTGCACCTCAACGGTGATGGAAGTAGCTTCAATGCCATGAACGGCACTGCTAAATGTTTTGACGAGCATATTTATTTACAAATGGTTGCTTTAAAGGTAATAATTTTACAGATAAAATCAAATTCGATTGAACGGACACGCGAAAATTTGGATAGATTTTTGTTGATAATCGATGTGTTGGTTGTTGTAGGCCAAAATAGTTTTGTATTTTTAAAACGATTACAACGATCATTTGTTAAACATATATCGTCTATATCTTTAGTATTATTAAAAGACAAATCTTATGAACGAAAACGGTAAAATAGTTACAGCGTTGTTAGCAGGCTTAGCGGCCGGTGCAGTATTGGGTCTATTGTTTGCGCCCGATAAGGGTTCGGAAACAAGAGACAAGATCCAGGACTCATTAGCAGACCTTGGCGATGCAATTAAAGAGCGTGCTGAGGAGCAGCTAGATCAGTTGCAAGATCTGAAAGAAAAATTAGTTGCAGCCGTAAAATCGAAGGCGGCTAAAGCGGAAGCGATTATTGACGACGAGATCGAAGAGCACGCTTAATATAGTAGGGGCTGCCGCAAGTAGCCCCGTTTAAAATTAACTTCTGAGGGGTGTTTGGCTGGCGCTGCTATGTTTGCTCGCATGCAGACTGCTTCGTGCGCAATAACCCTTCGCAAAACGGGATTCATGGAAGAAGAAAAATTTTCATTTAGTGGCACGTTCCAAAAAGGAAAGGAATACGTCGATACGCAGATTAAATTATTAAAGTTGCGTGCGCTGGCTAAGGGTTCACGCATCGCTGGATCATTGGTGCTCGATGTCTCCAAGGTTATTCTTACGATATTCATCGTTTTCTTCTGTTCGTTGGCACTCGGTTTTTTTCTGGGCGAGTTGTTGCACAGCAATGCTTTGGGTTTTCTGCTTACAGGCGTAATATTTTTTGTGATTTTGTTGCTTATCCGCGCCTTTGAACCAAAATTGGAGTCTATTTTCATGAATTTGACCATACGTAAATTGGCCAATAAGTGGGATGGCGATGAAGATGATGACGTTATAGAAGAGAAAGTAAAAACGAATATACATGAAGAGTTCACCAAGAATAAATAATCTAGCGGATCTTAAATCCGAAATTGCTCGTGTAAACGTAAGAAAGCGAGAGCAGGAGGCATATTTGTTGGATCAATACGGTTTATTGAAAGATAAGATTGAGGCTCCTCTACGTTTTGTGAGGAATATCACCTCGGTTGTTCCGGGCGCGGGAATAGTAAAAGGCGTGGCAAATAATATCGGAAAAGCCATGAAGGGTAAAGATGCAGATTGGCTAACAAATGTGCTGCAGATTGGTACGCCTTTGGTGCTGAACTCGACTTTGCTCCGTAATGCCGGCTGGCTGAAAAAAGCGGTTGTGTTATTAGCCTCCGAAACCGCCGTTGGTCAAGTTAACAAGAGTAAAATAAGCTCTATTATCGGTAAAATAACCAATTTCATCAAGCCCAAAGGAGGAAAGAAAAAGAAGAAGAAAAATCTTCCGGAAGGGTTTGTTGTGGAAGATGAAAGTCCTGATTTTGGGCTTCCAACAAATAGCGAAACATACTAGTTCGTATGCTTCGCTATATAATCCGCATAGGCCAATTTAACGCCATCAGCTAAGGATACTTTGTGGCTCCAGCCCAGCTCTCTAATTTTTGTGACATCCATAAGCTTGCGTGGCGTGCCGTCAGGCTTGCTAGAATCGAACAAAAGTTCTCCTTCAAATCCAACAATTTCCTTAATCAATACCGCTAATGATCCTATACTGAGATCTTCGCCGACCCCAATGTTTATAAATTGATCTTGACTATAGACTTCCATCAGAAAAAGACAGGCCTCGCCTAAGTCATCTGCATACAAAAACTCGCGTAGCGGGCTTCCCGTACCCCAAATCGTGACGCTATCCGCTCGTTTCATTTTTGCTTCATGGAATCGACGTATAAGTGCTGGCAGAACATGTGAATTTTCAGGATGGTAATTATCATTGATACCATAGAGGTTTGTGGGCATAGCGGATATGAAATCGCAGCCGTATTGAGCACGATACGCTTCGCACATCTTTATGCCGGCGATTTTTGCAATGGCGTAGGGTTCGTTGGTTGGTTCAAGTAATCCGGTGAGCAGGTAGTCCTCTTTTAATGGTTGCGGAGCTAATTTAGGATAGATGCAACTAGAACCAAGAAATAGCAATTTCTTCACATTATTTACATAGGCCTGATGGATGACATTGGTCTGGATAGCGATGTTTTCATAAATGAAATCTGCACGATAGGTGTTATTCGCAACGATGCCACCAACTTTTGCCGCTGCCAAGAAAACATAATCTGGGCGATGTTGTTCAAAAAAAGAAGCTACAGCCTGCTGGTCGCGGAGATCCAGTTCCTTGGACGTGCGTTTGATAATATGTGTGTAACCGGCTTTCTCCAGTGTTCGAACTATTGCTGATCCCACCATTCCGCGGTGACCAGCTACAAATATTTTAGCGTCTTTTTCCACATCAATCTATTGAATACTGCAAATATAAGGTTATTTTTGCCCACAAAACATCAAAAAATGGGTAAGGACAAGTTAAGGAAATTTGCGGAGGTAGCGACCTTTGCCAACGTAGTACAACTGGAGGCTGGACAGGCATTTAAGGGGAAATGGGCTAGCACCTTCTTTAAAAATGAGCAACCGGTAATCTTGGAATTGGCCTGTGGAAAAGGGGAGTACACCGTAAATCTAGCGAAGCTCTTCCCTAATAAGAATTTTATTGGTGTGGATTATAAAGGAAACCGAATTTGGCGTGGTGCCAAAACCGCGCTGGAAGAAGGAATTACAAACGTAGGCTTTTTGCGCATTCAGATCGAAACAATTTTAGACTATTTTGCCGCAGGAGAAATTGACGAAATTTGGATTACTTTCCCCGATCCGCAACCCCAGATCAGTCGCGAAAAAAAGAGGTTAACACACCCTAAATTCTTGGAAAAATATAAGACACTGCTATCGGATGCTGGGATTATGCATCTGAAAACGGATAATGATGGCTTTTATGCGTATACCCTCGAACAGATTGAGGCGCTTAAATTGCAAAAGAAAAGAGAAACGACCGATCTTTATAAATCTGATCTAGTCGATGATGTGCTGGCCATCAAGACCTATTATGAGCGGAAGTATCTTGCCGATAGTAAGAACATCAATTACGTGGAGTGGACCTTCGAATAGTAAAGTAGTTCCTGCGATTACCTGTCTCGAAACGTATAGTAGTAGTCTTTTATAACGATATCAATAAACTCTTCAGGGCGCATTTGTGGCTTCACGTCCAGCAATTCGACCAATTTATTGCTTAAGGCTAGGATAATGTTGTAGTCTTTACGTTCATATCCTTTCCTATACACCTCTTTGATAATGTTGGCATCTTCATCCGAGAGTTGCAATACCTGCGGAAAGGTAACATGATGCTCTTGGGTGATCTCCGCAAATAGGGTTTGTTGAATAAACATATCCTGCTTGGTGCTAATTATTGCCGTATCTGCGGCAATGTCTCCAATTCGTTGTGCATTACGCGTGGCTATAATGCTGCTGATCCCCAGCGCGCCTACACATAGGAAAATATCGATTATAGTGCATACCCAACGTACAAAATATTGGTAGATATTGGCACGCGTGCCGTCAGCCTTGACTACCTTTATCTTCATCACGATCTTTCCGACCGTTTGTCCATTAAAGAAGGTTTCCATTAAAAATGGATAGAAAAACGCTGGTAGAAGAAAAAGCATGTAAATACCCATCATCAACCAATTATCCGACGCTTGGAACAGGCCAATCTGGCTTAGCAAGAAAAAGATTAGCAAAGCATAACAAACGATAATGAAATAGTCGATAGCAAATGCAATAATCCTAGAGCCTAAGGAGGCGAGTTTATACTCGAACTTTACGTTTTGCGGGGTGTTTATCAACAATCTGTTCATTGTAATATCTTGCTAGCGAAATTTACGGAATAGTTTTGACGCCTACAATTATTCGACGACAAAGATCATCTATTGTACGTGTACTGTGCGTATTCTTAGCTATTTACCATGCTATTTTCAACGATTTTAGGACTGCGGTAATTAGCCTGTGCTGTTGATTTAGTTGCTTTTTTTCAATAATAATATAATTGCAATTGCGGTCAAATTTCGTTAAGTTTGGTATCGAGGTTACATAATTAACAGATGAGAGAAGCATCCTTTATTGATAGGAATAAGGAGAAGTGGGTCTTGATCGAGGGCAATTTGCGCAATAAAATGAATGTAGAGCCGGATCTATTGGCCGCGAACTATATGGAATTGACCAACGACCTCGCTTATGCGCAGACATTCTACCCACATTCCAAAACGAAAGACTACCTGAATGAACTGGCAATTCTAGCGCACCAGCAGCTTTATCGCGACCAAAAATCCTCGGAGAACCAGATAAAGAATTTTTTTAAACGGGAGGTACCCGAGGCGATTTGGCAATTGCGGCGTCCGTTGCTATACTCCTTACTTATCTTTTGTTTTTCCATAGCCATAGGTTTTGTATCTGCTAATTACGATCTAGATTTTGTTCGACTTATTCTTGGAGACCATTATGTAGATATGAGTATCAAAAATATTGAAAGTGGAAATCCGGCGGGTGTTTATGCCGGAGGTAGTGAAGTGGGATCGGCCTTGGCCATCACAATTAATAATGTTCGCGTAGCTTTTTTGGCATTTGCTTTCGGCATATTTTACAGTGTAGGAGCGGGGTATATCCTTTTCAACAATGGTATTATGGTGGGCGCATTTCACTACATGTTTTATCAACATGGCGTTTTGGGAGAGGCGATGTCAGCCATTTGGATACATGGTGCCATTGAGCTTTCTGTTATTGTGATCGCAGGAGGCTGTGGTCTTGCTATTGGTAATAGCATCCTTTTTCCCGGATCGTATACTCGGATAGAATCCTTTAAGCGACGTATTAGAACAGCTGCCAAAGTGTTGGTCAGTACCGTTCCCTTTTTTGTGGTCGCTGGTTTTTTGGAAGGCTTCGTCACACGGCATTACCAGGTTTCCATTTGGATGTGTGTGCTGATCATAACGGTTTCTTTCGTGGCGGTTCTCTACTTCTATGTGATTCGCCCCTATAAAATGGCCAAGATTTACGGATGGAAATAGACTTTGAATTTCGAAAAGAACGAAAACTTGGCGAAATTGTCCAGGATTTCATTAACCTATTGCGCTTGGTGCTGCGGCATTTTTTCCAAACGATATTTAAGTTAGCCGTTATTCCGTTGTGTTGCATGTTGGTCTTGATCTACTATGGTACCACACGCATTAACTTAAGTACAACACAGGATTTATCCGAATCGCTCGATATTATTGGGATCGCAATATCTGCCTTTTTGGGCTTGGTATTGGTGAGTATGGTGTTCTTTGGTTTGGCAATCGAGTATTTCATCTTGCTTAAGAATAATAGGAATACCGATTTTAGTTCGCGAGACGTATGGCAAGCGTTCGTACGGCATCTAAGCAAATATTTGACGTTTTTAGTTGTTGCTATAGTAGCTATGTTCATCCTCATCATTCCTATCGCGGTGGCGATGCTTATTTTGGCATTTATTCCCTTAGTAGGCAGTTTCGCAATGGGTATTTTAGGAACATTCGTTGGCGTTTGGTTTTTTTGTGCCTTTTTGTTGTACCGGGAAGGCTATGTCGATGCGGGCGGAAGCTTACAGAAAACATTTTCCATGCTTCGCAAAAAAATGATCGATTATAGCGTATCTTCTTATGTGGTCAGTTTTGTTTTTCAAGTGCTCTTGATGATGTTGTCTTTGATGCCGACCTTGATCTTAGGGATTATTGCCTATAACACCATCGGTTTTGACAACACTTTTTTCGATAGCCTGTTAGGTAGAATGTTAGTTTCCTTCGGTGCAACCCTCGTCGTGCTCCTTTACATTGTATATTATATGTTTTCCGTGCTAGTTTACGGCATTATTTACGAGACGATCAAAGAGATAGAATACGGCGAGAATATTTATGAAAAGATTGATCGCTTAGGAGGGTCGGCTAATGGGATTTAGATTCTTACCATCAGGGTTACTTCTGCTTTTACCCTTTTTCTCATTGGGGCAGGATTCTATTTCGCCGAAGGTCTTGCCGGATAGCCTGCCGGAAGTAGCAGAGGCGCTGGTAGACGACTTTTTGGAAGAAGGGTACTACGATCACGTTCCTCAATTGACGGATATTCCTGTCGTTGATACGGCGACATTCCATCGACTTTCTAAAGACTACCAAGGAGAGGAGTTTGATTATAATCAAGTGCGCGAACAGCGGATCGGGTTGTTCAAGAAGATATTCAACAGGATTGGCCGCTGGTTAGAAGGGCTATTTCCAGATATCGATTATTTTGAGTTTTCCGATTTAGTATATAAAATACTGGCGTTCTTGGCCGTGGCTGTATTGGTCTGGATTGTCTATCGTATCGTTGTTTCAAGGCAGCGTTGGCTAAGCCCGAGCGAGGAGGAACGCGAGGAAGGCGATGAGATCAAGTTCGTGGAAAGAAACCTGATGGATGTTGATTTGGCAAGCTACATTGCGCAAGCTGAGAAAGAGCAAGACTTCGTGCGGGCGATCCGCTACCTCAACCTGCTTAACATACAGCTGTTGGCAAGAAAAGGCTGGATAGATTGGAAACATTCCAAGTCGCATGTGGAGCTTATTGATGAATTGCAGGATGAGACGTTGAAAAAAGAATTTGCCGGGAACGTGACTATTCTTAATCGTGTATGGTATGGTAATGTGTCAATGGATGCTGCACAGTACGCATCATTTTCGAGCTATTTCTTAAACTTTCAATCGAAATGGGCATGAAGGGAACCGGAAAATTAGGCATTGCGCTGCTGATGGGCACCTTGTTGGCCATTGTCTTCATCGATCTCACCAAAGATAGTCAGATTGACTGGTCGCGAAGCTACGACCAACGGGATAAAATACCATTTGGACTATATTTTACCCGCACCGAACTTTCCCATATCTTGGCGGATAGCAGTGAGGTGTCGGATTTCACATCTACAAATTATGATGACCTGAAACGATTTCTGCCCGGTAAGGAAGATGCCAGCCTGCTCTTTGTAGTAGACCAGTTTTATGAAGGTAAGGAGTCTATCGGTGAGCTGCTGGCGTTTGTCGAAAGAGGAGGTGAAGTCTTTATTTCCTCAAATAGTCTGCCTCCCCTTTTATTGGACAGTTTGGGTTTAAGTCAAGATTATTACTACCCGCAGGATTTTGGCGAAACCGTCGACCTTAATGCGAGGGTGTTCGCCTTGAGCAATGGGCGGCAGGCTTTTTACAAAGATTTGGAATATCCCGGACTATTTTATGGGATCGATTCTACTGGCGTGCGATCTGCCGGATACTTTGAAGCCGGGGGGCGTAAATTGCCCAACTTTGTGGAGGTGCGGCGTAAAAAAGGACGTTTCTTCATTCATTTAGAGCCTCTCATGTTTACAAACTACTACATGCTGCAGGAGCAAAACTTTCTGTACGGCGCGGCGGCATTGAAACTTGTAGCACGCAAGCGTGTATTTTGGTATGATGCATTGTTCCAAAGGAAAGAGATCGCGAGGACGCCTTTGCGGGTATTGCTCCAAAATGAAGGTCTTCGACAAGCGTGGTATTTGTTGCTCTTCGGACTGTTGCTGTTTTTACTGTTCAGAAGCAAGCGCGAGCAAATGGCTGTTCCTGTCGTGGAGGCCGAGAAAAATCTGTCAAAGGAGTTTGCGAGAACCATTGCGACCTTGTATTACGAAAATGGTAAAGACAGCAATCTTTTGCAAAAGAAAATAGAATACTTTTTATATGATCTGCGCACAAAGTTCTTTATTGATACGCTACAATTAGAAGATGCCGGTTTTGCAGCACAGTTGTCGAAGAAAACAGGTGTTCCACGTGCCGATTGTGAACGAGTGGTAGCCTTGATAAACAAGTATCGGAAAATTACCTACTCCACAGATAGCGAATTGATGGAGGTACATAAACAAATAGAAGAATTTAAAAGTAAAGCCAATATATTATGAGTGAATTAGCAAGTAAATATGAGCCTAATTTTGAGAATAGGATCGACTTAAGTGTGTTGCAGGAAAAGATGGACGCCGTGAAATCGGAGGTGAAGAAGGTTATTGTGGGGCAAGACGATGTCATTCGAAAGTTACTTATCGCTATATTAGCTGGCGGACATTCCCTGATCGAGGGGATGCCAGGCGTTGCAAAAACATTAACGGCAAAACTAATTGCCAAGAGCGTGCAGGGCGACTTTAAGCGTATACAGTTTACGCCCGATCTCATGCCATCCGACGTAACAGGATCATCTATCCTGGATCTTAAGAGCAATGAATTTGAATTTTTGCATGGTCCTATTTTTGGACATATCGTCTTGATTGATGAAATAAACCGCGCGCCCGCCAAGACGCAGTCCTCACTTTTTGAATGTATGTCTGAGCGGCAGGTGACCGTCGATGGGACGACCTATCCGGTGCCACGACCTTTCGTTGTCTTTGCCACGCAAAACCCGATTGAGCATGAAGGTACCTATAGATTACCGGAGGCGCAGCTTGATCGATTTCTTTTTATAATCAATGTTGGCTATCCGGTTTTGGAAGAGGAAATGGAAATTCTGCGCGAGCATCATGCACAGAAAGCAGGCGACAAGGAGGATTTGGTGCAGCCTGTTGTCGGTATCGCGGAGCTGATAGGTTTCCAAGAGTTGGTGAAGCAATTGTATGTACATGAAGATGTATTTGCCTATATCGTGCAGGTGATCTTTAACACCCGCTCGAATCCAAATTTGAGCCTTGGGGCTTCCCCTCGTGCATCGATAGCCTTGTTGGAAGCGTCGAAGGCTAGCGCAGCGCTACAGGGTCGAGATTTTATAACGCCGGATGATGTCAAGTATGTGGCACCTAATATCCTTGGGCATCGGGTATTGTTGACTCCCGAGAAGGAGATGGAAGGTTTCACCAGTGATTTTATCATTAAACAAATTGTGGATGCTATAGAAATTCCTCGATAATGAGATTTCTTCGGAGCTTATACCTGACCAACCGTTTTTTTTATGGCATCCTTTTCCTCGCCACTTGCTTTGTGCTGGCCTTTTTTATAAAAGTTTTACTGCTGCCGGCAAGTGTACTGTTTTGGCTGTTCCTTGCTTTTTGTATGTGGGATATTGCCGTGCTATTCGTCGGAAAAGGGAAAGTAGCTCTGATAAGAGACTATCCGGAAAAGCTATCGAATGGAGACGAAAATGAATTGTCGATTATAGTGCAGAGCTATTATCCTGTGAAAATAGGCCTGCGTCTGTTGGAAGAATTTCCAGAGCAATTGCAGCTGCGGGAGGTCGATTTCGCTTTTCCATTGAAACCTCGACAAGAGAAACGCGTGCTTTATAATATTAGGCCTACCAGTCGAGGCCTATACACCTTTAATCGCTGCCATGCCTTGGTGCAACATTTGGGGTTGTTCGCGC
>JAAIGF010170253.1_pt1 | contig 25976 bp, 17 predicted proteins | sample 6487441 | NCBI WGS metagenome assembly JAAIGF01 (sample SAMN13974129, study PRJNA590717) | phyllosphere metagenome | biome: pepper field; feature: multiple bacterial spot infested pepper fields; material: pepper leaves; isolation source: leaves from pepper fields | host: Capsicum annuum ... | reverse complement strand
GCAGGCATGGCCACTGGAAGCAGAAGGCAACCGGGTATGGAACGGGTACTGGATGGATGATTCACAGGCATGGTGCCGGGCCGAGGCGACTGAACATGAGCGCCGTCGCGCTGCGCAGCAGGCACTGGCACGCGACCGCCTCCAGCAGGCGCTGGAAAGCGGTATCAAGGCGCCGATGCAGGCCCTTGCCGAGGCGGTCGGTGCGCTGCAGGGCGAGGCGCTGCCTCCCGCCCAGGCATCCGCCGTACAGGCATTGGCCGATGCAACGCGGATGCTGGCCCAGCTGGTGGAAGAAGCAGGCGGCAGCCCGGTACCGGAACATGCTGCCGGCCCACCACACTGCCGACCTGCCGCGCTTCGTCCGTTGCTGGAGCAGCTGCAGCAGCTCCTGAATCCCGTGGCGCGGCGCAAAGCCCTGGCCCTTGAGCTTCAGGTGTCGTCAGCGGTGGCCGACTGGCTGCTGCTGGATGACGCGCGGCTGCGGCAAGTGCTGTTGAACCTGCTGGGAAACGCGCTCAAATTCACAACGCACGGCGCGGTCCGGCTGGACGTGGAGGTACTCGACGAAGACCTCGCGCGGCAGCGGCTGCAGCTGACGGTCAGTGATACCGGTATTGGCATTGCCAGCGACCGGCTCGCACAGGTGTTCGAGCCCTACCGCCAGGGCGCCAGGGACACCGCAAGACGCTTCGGCGGGACCGGGCTTGGGCTGGGAATCTGCCGCCAGCTGGTCCAGAGCATGGGCGGTCAGCTGCGCCTGCACAGCCAGGCAGGCGTGGGCACCGAGGTCACAGTGACCCTCGATGCCGCGCGCGCCGCCAATCCCGCGCCCCCCCCACTGCGCACGCAGCACACAGCACGCGTGCTGGTCGCCGACGACCACCCTGCGCACCAGCTGATGGTGCAGTGGTGGCTGCTGGAACTGGGTCTGGAGTCGACGCTGGTTGCCGATGGCCATCAGGCACTCATTGCCTGGCGTGGGGGCGGTTTCGCGCTGCTGCTGTGTGATGAGCAGATGCCGGGGCTGTCCGGCACCGTACTTGCCGCACGCATCCGCGCCGAGGAGAAGACAAGCGGCGCGCCGCGCACCGTGATCATCGGCATGAGCGCCGATGTGGACGGTGTGGCGCGCGAGCATTTCGACCGCGTACTCACCAAGACCGGCGGCGCGGCCGCGTTGCACGCCGCGGTCGCCGAGCTGTGCCCCGACCTGATCGAGGCCGGCGGCGCACCGTCGGCACCGCCACCTTCACCGTCGCAGCTGCAGCTGGACATCCGCCTGCTGCAGGCGCGCTTCGGCTCCGAAGAACGCGTGCGTGAGCTGCTCTGTACCCTGCAGAGTGCATTGGATGAGGACATCCAGCGGCTGCAGCGGGAAGTGCGCGACAACCAGACCACCGCGATCAAGGCGCGCCTGCATCGCATTGCCGGCGCGCTGGGCAGCATCGGCTCGGTGGCGCTGGCCGACTGGCTGCGCCAGCTGCAGCCGCCGTTGGCCGAGCCGGACCTGCAGGCGCTGATGAAGCACCTGCAGGACTACCTGCGCCAGCTTCAGGCCGCCACTGCCTGAGCCCGCAGCAGGCGCGCGATGCTGTCCGCTGCGTCACGGCCCTCGGCAACCGCGGTCACCACCAGATCGGCGCCGCGCACCGCGTCACCGCCGGCAAACAGCTGCGGGTGGCTGGTCTGGAACGGCAGGCGACCCTGGCCACCGGTCACGATGCGACCGTTGCCCGTTCCTTCGATCCCCTGTTCACTCAGCCAGGTCGGCACGCTCGGCGAGAAGCCGAAGGCGATGATCACCACATCGGCCTCCAGCAGCGATTCGCTGCCCTCGATCGCCACCGCGGCCTGGCGCCCGTTGGCGTCGGGCTCGGCCAGACGGGTTTCCACCACCGTCACCCCGATGGCCTCGTCATCCGCGCCGGCTTCGATGGAAAGCGGCTGACGGTTGAACAGAAAGCGCACGCCTTCCTCGCGCGCATTGGCCACTTCGCGCGCTGAGCCGGGCATGTTGGCTTCATCGCGGCGGTAAGCGCAGGTCACCCGCGCCGCGCCAAGGCGCACCGCGCTGCGCACGCAGTCCATGCCGGTGTCGCCGCCGCCGAGCACCACCACACGCTTGCCGGTCAGGTCAGGCAGGGTGATCTGGTCTTCCCAGCCGGCAATCGGCCGGCCCTGTGGCGCGTCGCCGCCGACAATGCGGCTGTTCTGCACCAGGAACGGCAGCGCCGGCAGCACATTTTTCAGGTCCTGGCCGGGCAGGCCACCGTCGGTGTAGCGGTAGGCGCCGGTGCCGATGAACACCGCGTCGTACTCGGCCAGCAGCTGCGCCACGCTGATATCGCGACCGATCTCCACACCCAGCCGGAACTGCACGCCCATGCCTTCGAGCACCTCGCGGCGGTGGCGGATGACGTCCTTGTCCAGCTTGAAGCTGGGGATGCCGAACTGCAGCAGGCCGCCGATCTGTTCATAGCGGTCATGCACCACGGCGGTGATGCCGGCACGCGCAAGGCGGTCGGCGCAGGCCAGGCCGGCCGGGCCGGCCCCGATCACCGCCACCCGGCGACCGGTGGGCTGTACTGCACTGAGGTCGGGGCGCCAGCCTTGGGCCAGTGCGGTATCGACGATGTATTTTTCCACCGCGCCGATGGTCACCGCGCCGAACTCTTCCAGCGTGCAGCTGCCCTCGCACAAGCGGTCCTGCGGGCAGACGCGGCCACAGACCTCGGGCAGCGGATTGGTGCTGTGGCACAGCGCCGCTGCTTCCTCGATACGGTTTTCCTGCACCAGCTGCAGCCACTGCGGAATGGCATTGTGCACCGGGCATTTCCAACTGCAGTAGGGGTTGCCGCAGTCCAGGCAGCGTCCGGCCTGGTACTGCGCCTCTTCCTTGCCGAACTTCCCGTACAGTTCACCCCAGTCGCCGGAGGTGCGCAGGTCCACCGGAATGCGCTGCGGCATGGTCCGGGGCAGGTCGAGGAACTGGAAGGCGTGCTTGCGGCTCATGGCGGACTCTTGTTGATTTCCGGCGCCGGGCGGGGCCCGGCAGCACGGCAGTGGAAAGCCGGCGCGCCCCATGCAGGCGACGGTGCCGTTGCGCGCGCTGCCTCAGGCAGCGCGGCGCAGGGTTTCGGTCAGCGACTCGATGCTGGCGGCCTTGGGTTTGACCAGCCAGAAACGGCCGATGTAATCGCGGAACTCATCCAGGATCTGCTGTGCCCAGATGCTGCCGGTCAGCTCGCGGTGGCGGCCGATCAGACGGTGCAGATGCTGGCGATAGTTCTCGAAGCCCTCGGCGGAAACGCGGTGGATATCGATCAGCTCATGGTTGTAGCGGTCGACGAAATCGCGGTCCACATCCAGCACGTAGGCCAGCCCACCGGTGAAGCCGGCGCCGAAGTTCAGGCCCACCTTGCCCAGCACCAGCACCACGCCGTCGGTCATGTACTCGCAGCAGTGATCGCCTGCGCCCTCCACCACCGCCAGCGCTCCGGAGTTGCGCACCGCAAAGCGTTCACCGGCACGCCCGGCAGCGAACAGCTCGCCGCCGGTGGCGCCGTACAGGCAGGTGTTGCCGATGATGGCGGTGTTGCGTGCCTCGAAGCGCGCACCGCGCGGCGGACGCACGACCACGCGGCCACCGGCCATGCCCTTGCCGACGTAATCGTTGGCCTCGCCTTCCACTTCCAGGTGCAGGCCGCCCACGTTGAAGGCGCCCAGGCTCTGCCCGGCAGTACCGCGGAAGCGCAGGTCGAGGGGGGCATCGGCCATGCCCTGGTTGCCGTGTGCCCGGGCAATGGTGCCGGCCAGACGGGTGCCGATGGAGCGGTCGGTGTTGTGGATGAGGAAGCGATGCTCGCCGCCGCGCTTGTGCGCGATGGCATCGGCCAGCAGACCATCCATCTGGGTGGCCAGGCTGTCCGGCGACTCGTACAGGCGCTGCGCGGCACAGTGGCTGCCTTCGTAGCGGGCATCGGCCAGCAGGCGCGACAGGTCCACCCGTACCCCTTCGCGCGGCGCCACGTCGAGCTGGCGCAGCAGATCGGTACGGCCCACAATATCCTCCAGCGAGCGCACGCCCAGAAAGGCGAGCCAGGCGCGGACTTCTTCGGCCAGCAGGCGGAAGAAGTTCTCCACGCGCTCGGGCTGGCCTGTGAAGTGGTTCTCGCGCAGTCGCTCGTCCTGGGTGGCCACGCCGGTGGCGCAGTTGTTGAGGTGGCAGATGCGCAGGTATTTGCAGCCCAGCACGATCATCGGCCCGGTGCCGAAGCCGAAGCTGTCGGCACCCAGCAGCGCAGCCTTGACGACATCCAGCCCGGTCTTCAGGCCGCCATCGGTCTGCAGGATGGTCCGTGCGCGCAGGTCATTGGCCACCAGCGCCTGGTGGGCCTCGGCCACGCCGAGTTCCCATGGCACGCCGGCGTAGCGGATCGAGCTGACCGGCGAGGCGCCGGTGCCGCCGTCATGGCCGGAGATGGTGATCAGGTCCGCGCCAGCCTTGACCACACCGGCGGCAATGGTGCCGACGCCGGCATGGCTGACCAGCTTCACCGAAACCAGCGCGGTCGGATTGACCTGCTTGAGGTCGTAGATCAGCTGGGCGAGATCCTCGATGGAGTAGATGTCATGGTGCGGCGGCGGCGAGATCAGGCCGATGCCCGGCTTGGCGTAGCGCAGCCGCGCGATCAGCTCGTTGACCTTGTGCCCTGGCAGCTGGCCGCCCTCGCCGGGTTTGGCACCCTGCGCCACCTTGATCTGCAGCACTTCCGCATTGACCAGGTATTCGGCGGTCACGCCGAAGCGACCTGAGGCCACCTGCTTGATCTTGCTGCGCCTGTCGGTGCCGTAGCGGGCGGGGTCTTCGCCGCCTTCGCCGGAATTGCTGCGCCCACCCAGACGGTTCATCGCAATGGCCAGCGCCTCATGCGCTTCGGGTGAGAGCGCGCCGAGGCTGATGGCCGCCGTATCGAAGCGCGGGAACAGCGCACTGGCCGGTGCCACCTCATCCAGCGGCGTTGGCGTGGCAGCGGGCACCAGCTGCAGCAGGTCCCGCAGCGCCGAGGGCGGGCGCGCATGCACCGCCTCGCAGTACTGCTGCCAATGCTGCGCATCGCCGGTGCGCGCCGCGCGCTGGAGGGTCATGACCACGTCCGGGTTGTACATGTGGTACTCGCCGCCGTGCACATACTTGAGCAGGCCACCCACATCCGGTTTGATCTGGTCGTCCCAGGCCTGCAGGCACAGCTCGCGCGCCTCGGCATCGAGCCGGGCGAAACCCACCCCGCCGATCCGCGACGGCGTATCGGGGAAGCACAGGTCGACCACGTCCGGCTCCAGCCCGACGATTTCAAACAGCTGCGCGCCGCGGTAGCTGGCCACGGTGCAGATGCCCATCTTGGAGATGATCTTCGACAGCCCCTTGTAGACACCCTTGCGGTAACGGCGGCCGATCTGCGACTGCTCGCCGCCCTTGCTCAACTTCAATATGCCGCGACGGCCGAGGTCGAACAACGTCTGGTAGGCCAGGTACGGGTAGACCGCCGTGGCACCGAAGCCGAGCAGACAGGCCATGTGGTGCGGGTCGCGCGCCGTGCCGGTTTCCAGGATCAGGTTGACGTCGCAGCGCAGCCCGGCCTGGCACAGGTGGTGGTGTACCGCGCTGGTGGCCAGCAGCGCATGCACCATCGGCCGGCCTGCCACCGGGTAACGGTCGGAGAGCAGCAGCATCACGATGCCCTCGCGCGCAGCGCGCTCGGCTTCGGCGCAGATGCGTTCGATGCCTGCGCGCAGGCCTTCTTCTTCGCTGTAGGAGAGGTCGATGAGGCGGTTGGCCTCGACGTACTGCTCCATCTTCAGCAGCTGGCGCAGCTTGCGCTGGCTCAGCACCGGCGAGTTCAGAATGACGTGGTTCACCGTCTCCGCGCCCGCATGGAAGATGTTGGTCTCCTTGCCGAGCTGGGTGGACAGGGACATCGCGCAGTCTTCGCGCAGCGGGTCGATCGGTGGATTGGTGACCTGGGCGAAGGCCTGACGGAAATAGTCGTACAGCGGCCGGCTGCGCTGGCTGAGCACGGCCATCGGTGTGTCATCGCCCATCGAGCCGGTGGCTTCCTGCTCGGTTTCGGCCAGCGGCCGCAGCACCTGCTCCACTTCCTCGGTGCTCAGCTGGTAGAGCTTGTGGTAGCTGCCCAGCGTGCGGGCGTCGAACGGCTCCTCCACCAGCGAGGGGTCGATCAGTTCGGTCTGCAGGTAGGTCACGCCCTGCTGCAGCCACTGCTTGTACGGCGCGCGGCCACGGTTGATGCGGTCCACTGCATCGGAGTCGAGCAGGTCCCCGCGCTTGAGGTCGATGGCCATCATTTCGCCTGGGCCGAGCTTGCCCTTGCGCACCACGCGCTCGGTCGGCACTTCCCATACCCCCGCTTCGGAGGCCACCAGGAAATGCCGGTCGGAGGTCAGCATCCAGCGCGCCGGGCGCAACCCGTTGCGGTCCAGCGTACACACCGCATAGCGCTCATCGCAGGCAACGATGCCGGCCGGGCCGTCCCACGGCTCGCTGTTGAGGCCATGAAACTCGTAGAACGCGGCCAGGTCCGGGTCCTTGAACTCCAGCGACTGGGTCGCCGGCGGCACCAGGATGCGCAGCGCCTGGATCAACTCCATGCCACCGGCCACCATCAGCTCCAGCATGTTGTCCAGACTCTGCGAGTCCGAACCGTGCATGGAGATCACCGGGTCAAATTCGGCGATGTCAAAGCGTGGCGTGGACCACACCTTGCTGCGCGCCTGTGCCCAGCGCCGGTTGCCCTCGATGGTGTTGATCTCGCCGTTGTGGGCGAGCAGGCGGAACGGATGCGCCAGCGGCCAGCGCGGCAGCGTATTGGTGGAGAAACGCTGGTGGAAGACGATCGCGCTGGAGGCCAGGTCGCTGCGCTGCAGGTCCACATAGAAACGGCTGAGCTTGTCCGGCAGCACCATGCCCTTGTAGCTGATCGACTGCGGGCTGAGCGTGGTGACGTAGAAATCGGCATGCGCGCGCAGCTTCTGCTCGCTGCGGCGACGCGCCAGGAACAGGGCGAGCGTGAAGGCGGCTTCGTCCTGTGATGGATCGGCATCGACAAAGATCTGTTCGATGTGAGGCAGCGTATCGCGGGCCAGCTGGCCGCAGACGCTGTCGTCGGTGGGCACCACGCGCCAGCCGCGTGGCTGTGTGCCGGCAGCTCGCAGCTCGTCCTCAAGCAGCGCGCGGCAGGTGGCAGCAGCCTGCGCATCGTGCGGCAGGAACACGACGCCGGCGGCGAAACGCGGTCCAGTGCTGATGCCTGCTTCAGCAGCTATCGCCTTCAAAAATGCCTGCGGTCGCCGCAACAGCAGGCCACAGCCATCACCGGTAAGCCCGTCGGCGGCCACGCCACCGCGGTGGGTCATGCGCGAGAGCGCTGCGATCGCGGTGTCCACCAGCAGCCGCGAAGGCTGGTCGTCCAGTTGCGCCACCATGCCGAAACCACAGGCATCGCGTTCGTGTTGCGGGTCGTAAAGCCCTTGGCGAGTGCGGGGGGCCATTGCTGCCTCTTGGTCTGGTGAGCGGGGACACCTTGACCCGCCTCTGAGGCGTCTTCCGTACGGGACGCAGCTCCAGAAACGCGTGTGAGGCCACCGGATGACCCGACTAGATCACAGATGCTGCGGCGCCGCAAGACACGGTTGCACGCGCAACCAAGGGGTATGCAAGTACTTGTTTATCATCAGGAACAGGTGCCCGCCGAGGGGGCGCGACCTCACCGCCCGATGAGTGACGACCATCGGTCCTCACGCCGCCCGGTAGGTGACGACCGGTGGTCGTCACGTTGCCTGGTAGGTGACGACCGTTGGTCGTCACGCTGTTTCGCGCCGCAGGGCGACGCCCCGCTCCATGGCCGGAGGATCAGCCGCAGCGAACGCCGCTGACCACATTCTTGTCATCCAGCTCGACATTCAACCGCTCGCCGACGAACTCCATCGTGGTCATGTCGTTCGGGCGCAGCACACGCAGTTCCTGCGCGCTGGCATCCTGCTGTGCCTGGCTGCCCAGGGCATCGGTGTAGGTCTGGCCTACCAGGCCCTGCGCCTGGCTGGCATCACAGCTGCCCACCGGCGGTGCTTCGGTGGCTTTGCCGGCCTCATCCGCCGGCGCCGCAGCGGCATCGGCGGCCTGCTGGGCTTCAGTGGAAACAGCTTCCTGCTCATCCGGCGGCGGCGCCGAACAGGCGGCCAGCAGCAACGCGGCGGGAACGGCGAGCAGGACGGGACGTGACAGACGCAGCGACTGCAGCAACGACATGGGTTCTCCTGTAACGGCAGCGTGAACAAACTCCGAGCATAACGGCTGCAGCGCTGTCAGGTGTTGGAGTTGCGTTATCCCGGCAGCAGACGCCAGCTTCAGGCGCCGTTGACGCGCGCATGCACGCCGCCTGCGCATAGTGCGCTCATGAGCACCCCTGCCCCTGCAACTTCCCCCGAGCGGCTTGCCGCGCGCGCTGCCGGTCTGCGTTATGTACATGACGGCCAGCCTGGACTGAGCCGGCGCCGCGCCGGCAAGGGCTTCAGCTACCGCGATGCCGATGGCCAGCGCGTCAGCGACGCCGACACCCTGCAGCGCATCCGCAAGCTTGCCATTCCACCGGCCTACACCGACGTATGGATCTGCGCATGGTCCAACGGTCACCTGCAGGCCACCGGCCGCGATGCGCGCGGGCGCAAGCAGTACCGCTATCACGCGCAGTGGGCCGACGTGCGCGGTGCTGGCAAGTTCGACCGCATCGTGGCTTTCGGCGAGGCCCTGCCGAAGCTGCGCCGCGCCCTGGCGCGTGACCTGCGCCGGGAAGGGTTCCCGCGCGAGAAGGTACTGGCCACGGCGGTGTCCCTGCTGGCTGACACGCTGGTGCGCGTGGGCAATGAAAGCTATGCGCGCAGCAACCGCTCCTACGGGCTCACGACGCTGCGCAACCGCCATGTCGGCATCAAGCCCGGTGGCATCCTGCGCATCAGCTTCCGCGGCAAGTCCGGCCAGCAGCATGAAGTGGAAGTGGGCGACAAGCGTCTGGTGAAGCTGGTGCGGCGGCTGCAGCAGCTGCCGGGCCAGGCGCTGTTCCAGTACCGCGACGACGACGGCAACCTGCAGCCGGTCGACTCCGGCGAGGTCAACGATTATCTGCGCGAGGTGATGGGCGAGGACTTCACCGCCAAGGACTTCCGCACCTGGGGTGGCACGCTCGAAGCGCTGCGTCTGTTCGCGGCTACCGCGCTGCCAGAGCCGGCCAGCCAGCGCGCACTGGCCCAGGCGCAACGCGAGGTGGTGTGCAAGGTAGCGGCGCTGCTGGGCAACACGCCTGCCGTGTGCCGCAAGGCGTACATCGATCCCTGCGTGATGCTGGGCTGGGAACGCGGCGAACTCACCGCGCTGGCCGGCCTTCGTGGCCCGCGCCAGTGGGAGCAGGCCGCGCTGCGCTACCTCAAGCGCGCCCGCGCCGCGCGCTGACCAGCCGCAGCAGGCAGGTTCCTGCGAGCCGACCGTCGCCGGCCCGCACCCGTCCTCATCCGCAGTGAATCGCGGTGATGTTGTTGTACGGTCCGGTCTGGATGGTCAGGCGCTCGCCGCCACTCTGCGCCTGTCCGGCCGTGGCGTCGGCGTGGCCGCTGGCGGTGGCTCCGCTCTGTGCGTCGCCACGGATCACCCGGACCTGCAGGCTGTCACTGTCCACCCGCGCGCGCTCGACGGTCGACGCAGACGCGGCCAGGCCGACCGCGCCGCGCACCTTGTCGATGTGGCACTGCCCGGAGATGACGCCGTCGATCGGCTGCACCTGGGCCAACGGCGCGCTGCTGCAGGCGGCGAGAACGGTGGCGGCGGCGGCCACGCTGAAAAGACGGATCATCGGCTTGCTCCTTGGGACTCGGGTGATCAGCGTGCCGTGTGCCGCGTGCGTGCACGATGAAGCCTTACACATGCTGCCCACGCCCGGTTCACTGCGTGCCACGGCCGCGCAACGCACACTGCAGGTCCATTCTGTGAGCACCGCCAGCCATAACCACTTGCACGGCGTGCCCACACCGAACAGGAGAACGCATGGCTACCAGCAAGAAGGTCCCCGCGCGCCGCAAGGCTTCCCCCAAGGTCCGCAAGGGCAGCGAACCGGCTGCCGCGTCCGCCACCGATGGCACCGAGCGCCCGCGCGTGGTCAAGACCGCGACGCGCAAGGCCGCGTCGACCGATGCACGCGCCGCACGCGTGGCTTCTCGCCAGCGCCGTCTGCAGGACCAGGAAAAAGCCAAGGATGCACGCGCGGCGAAGAAGGCTGCCAGCGGCAAGGCCAGCAAGGCCACCCAGGCCGGTGCGCGGAAACAGCCGGAGAAGATGCCGGCCCAGCACATCGAGAAGCCGGGCAATGAGCACGAGCTGGATCTGGCACCGCGCTTTCTCGCGCCCGACTACACTGGCAGTGGCAAGCTGCAGGGCATGCGTGCGGTGATCACGGGTGCTGATTCGGGCATCGGCCGGGCGGTGGCGGTGCTGTTTGCCCGCGAGGGCGCTGATGTCGCCGTGCTGCATCTGGATGAAGCCAAGGATGCGAAGGTCACCCGCGAGCACGTGGAACGCGAAGGGGCACGCTGCCTGGTCATCGCGGGCGATGTGAGCGATCCGCGTTTCTGTGACAAGGCGGCGCAGAAAGTGGTGAAGACCTTCGGCGGCATCGACATCCTGGTCAACAACGCTGCATTCCAGCTGCACTGCGAACATCTGGAGGATCTGGAAGATGAGCACCTGCAGGAAACCCTGCAGACCAATATCGCCGGTTACATCCACATGGCGCGCGCGGTGCTGCCCTACATGGAAGAAGGCGCAAGCATCATCAACACCGGATCGGAAACCGGCCTGTTCGGCAGCAAGGCGCTGATCGACTACTCGGCCACCAAGGGCGCGATCCATGCCTTCACCAAGGCACTGGCCAGCCAGCTGCTGCCACGTGGCATCCGGGTCAACTGTGTGGCCCCCGGCCCGGTGTGGACGCCGCTCAACCCGGCCGACAAGCAGGCGCCGGATGTGGCCGAGTTCGGCCGCAACAGCGACATGGGTCGTGCGGCCCAGCCGGAGGAACTGTCGCCGGCCTACGTGTTCCTGGCTTCGCCGGCCTGCGCCAGCTATATAAGCGGCGTCGTGCTGCCGGTGATGGGCGGGCCGCACGGCTGAACAAGTTCATCGAAACATGAATGAAAAGCCAGCAACAGCGCGCTTCATCTAGTTAACTGCGCTTATTCTGCTGCGGGAGCACTGTTCCAGGCATCAGAACGGGGAAGGGCGGCCGATACCGGGGCTGCCCTTCCACGATCTGAACTGGACAGTTTCACCATGAAGCGTTCCCTGCTCGCCGCGACAATCGCCTCGTGCCTCGCCCTGACCGCCTGTGGCGGTGGTGGCGGCGGCAACGTCAAAAGTGACCCCGTACCTGCCACGCCGGTACCGCCGACCCCCACTACCCCGACCACGCCCACCACGCCGGCGCCGACCCCGACCACGCCGGTGCCCCCCCCGGTCGCGCCGCGCTACCGTGGCGAGGCCGACAACCTGCTGGTACCGATCAATGCCGATCTGGCCCACAAGGCAGGCGCAACCGGAGCAGGCGTCAAGGTCGGTGTCATGGACGACTTCCTGCAGCCCAGCTATGCACCGCTGGCGGGCGATGTGGCGTTCAACAAGGACTACACCGCCAGCCCGGGCACGCCGGAGTCCAGCGCCAATACCCATCGCGGCCACGGCACTGTGGTGTCCTCGCTGATCCTTGGCGACACCAGTGGCACCTTCAACGGCGGCGTCGCCCCCGACGCGACGCTGCACTACGCGCGCATCTGTGCGGAAAACAGCTGCGGCAGCCAGGCCGCGCGCAGTGCGGCCGAAGACATGGCCGCCGCTGGCGTGCGCATCGTCAACCTGTCACTCGGCAACCAATACACCGAGGCCGCACAGAACGCCAATGCTGCTGCCGCCTGGAAGTACGCGCTCGACCCGATCGTCAAGGCCGGCGGCCTGGTGATCGCAGCCACCGGCAATGAGGCCCAGACCACGCCAGACTTCCCGGCCGCATCGCCGACGCTGGAGCCCACGCTGCGCTACAACTGGCTGGCCGTGGCGGCCGTCGAACTCGACGCCAGCGGCAAGCCCACCGGGCTGTCCACGTACTCCAATGCCTGCGGCAACGCAGCCGCGTTCTGCGTGGTGGCGCCGGGCACCTACACCGCGCCCATCCTGGCCGACACCATGTACAGCGGCCGCGTGGCCGGCACCTCGATGGCCACGGCCACGGTAAGCGGCGTGGCCGCGCTGGTGTCCAGCGTGTACCCCTGGATGACCGGGACCCAGCTGCAGGAGACCGTGCTGACCACCGCCACCGACCTGGGCGATGCGGGCGTGGATGCCCGCTTCGGCTGGGGTCTGGTCAATGCAGAGAAAGCGGTCAATGGTCCGGCCGCGCTGCTCACCGGCTGGACCGCCGCGGTCAGCCGCGATGCCACCTTCGCCAACGACATCAGCGGCAAGGGCTCGCTGACCAAGATCGGCAGCGGCACGCTCACGCTGCTGGGCAACAACACCTACACCGGCAGCACCGCCGTGCTGGAAGGCACGGTGAGCCTGCACGGCGCGCTGGGCTCCGATGTGATCCTCGGCAACGATGCCACCTTCGCGGCCCATGGCGGTCGCATCGATGGCAACTACGAAGTGGTCAACACGCGCGCCACCACCGCTGTGCAGATCGGCAAGCCGCTGCAGGTGACCGGCAAGGCCGCATTGCAGGGCCACCTGCTGCTGTTGCCCGAAGCGGCCGGCTACAGCGTCGGCGGCACCGAAACATTGCTGAGCGCCGGCACCCTGCAGGGCAGCTTTGCCGACGTGAAGTACGCCAACGGCTTCTTCTGGAATGCCGCACTCGGCTACGACGCGCGCAACGTCACCGCCACGCTCACCCGTGCCTCGGCGCAGGCCTCGGCGCGTGCCCTGAGCGCGCCGCAGGCGGTGATCGACGGGGCCGGCCAGGCCGATGCCCTGGTGGCTTCGCTCGACCAGCGCGTGCGCAACGGTGACACCGCCGGCCTGGACAGTCTGCTCTCCACCAGCGCAGGCCTGCTGGCGGTGGACGACGCGCGCGCGGCCGCCTCCTTGGCCACGCTGACCGGCCAGGTCCATGGCGTGCAGCGCGCGCTGGCAGTGACCTCCGCACTGAACGACCTGCGCGTGGCCGCCGACCGGCTGCCGCTGCTGGCCGACACCCAGGCACCGACCGCGTGGGTGCAGGCCGACTACCTCGACGGCGATCTCGACCGCGCCGGGTACGCCTCGGCCAGCTACCGCACCTCCGCGCTCACCGTGGGCCTGGACCTGCCGGCAGGCGGTGCCGGCACCGTGCTCGGCGTGGCGGTCACCGGCGGGCGCAACCGCGCCGACATCGCCGCCGCGTCCAGCCGTCTGCAGGCCGACCGCATCGCACTGACCGGCTACGCCTGGCAGCCGCTCGGCGACGGTTACCTCTCCGGTGTGTTCTCGTACGGCCGCAGCGACGTGGACACCGTGCGCACCGTGATCGCCGGCAACGCCGCCGAGCGGGTGAGCAGTGCACGCGATGAGGCGGTGTCCAGCGCCCGCATCGAAGCCGGCATTACCTTGGCCCACGGGCTTTCCCCGTTCGTGGCCCTGGGTCATGTCAGCCACCAGCAGAAGGCCTTCCGCGAGACCTCCGCGCTGGGCCTGGGTCTGGCCGCCGATGCTGACCATGTGGATACCAGTTTTGCCGACATCGGCCTGCGCCTGCATCAGCAGCGCGGCGCCTGGCGGTTTGACAGTGTGCTGGCCTGGCGCGATGTGTTCTCGGGCCGCAATACCGACTTCCGTGCAGGGTTCACCGGCCTGCAGGGCGCGCGCTTCACCGTGGCCGGCGAACCGGTTTCGGCCGAAGCGCTGCGTGCCTCGTTCGGCGTCGGCTACCAGCTTTCGCCGACGCTGATGCTCCACGGCAGCGCCGGTGCCGAGCGCGGTGCCAGCGGCGCCGACAACGTCAACGCCAACCTCGGCCTGCGCTGGGTGTTCTAAGCCACCCGTAGAGCGGGGCTCTGCCCCGCTGCTTGTTCCGCGGCGATGCGCGCACCGCCCGTCGCCCGTAGAGCGGGGCTCTGCCCCGCTGCTTGTTCCGCGACGATGCGCGCACCCCCCGTCGCCCGTAGAGCGGGGCTCTGCCCCGCTGCGCGACCAAGGCCCGCGCGCGACCTCAGCTCAGGTCGTGCAGCGCCCTGCCCAGCACTGGTCCGATCCTCATCTCCGAAAACCGCACCTCCAGTCCCGCACGCTCCGGAGTACACGCCATCGGCCCCACCTGGTACGTGCGCGCAACAGGAAACGGACACAGCCGCAGCAACGGCCAGTGCCTCCCATCGGCCGAGACCTGCAGGCGCAACACGCCCGTATCCACGGTAGCGCGCATCCAGAAATCCGACGGGTCGCCATCAAAGGCACCCGTCGCCCAATCCGAGTGTCCGTCGGTGAGCACGCTGCTGAGCATGGCGCGACCTTCGTTGAGCTCGATGCCCGCCTTGACCCATCGGCGCTCATCGACACGGATCATGATCCCCGCCTGATCGTAGAGCTGCTCGAACGTGCCACGGACCCGCAGCTGGCAGGTAAACCGTTCCGGTGCATCAAAAGCGAGAAAGTGGCCACTGTCGCGGGTGAATCCATAGTGGGTCTCACGCCAGAAATCGGTGCCTTCGTCAGTGACGACCTGGAGCACCTCTCCCGGCAGCACACGATGCGCCTTGGGCGCGTTGAGCCAACGGCCGCGCTCCCATTGGCTGCTGGGGTGCGCGCCGGCACCCGCAACCCACTGCATGTCAGCACCCGCCATGCCGCTTCCTTTGGTTCAAGACGCCAGCGTTGTACCCGTCTGCCGATCCATCCGTCAAACGAACCGCAGGCGGCACCGCGTAGAGCGGGGCTCTGCCCCGCTGCATTGCCCACGCACACCTTGCCCGAGGAACCGACGGCCAATCACCGGTTTGGGTCAATGTAGGACTCTTCTTTCAAGCGATCCCATTCAACCTTGAGGATCTCCTGGCACTTCGCCACCAGTTGCGTTCTGACCGCCGCGAACTCGTTCTGTACCTCGTTTGGCTGCCGGGCGCTTCTCTCTCTGTTGAACTCGCCGACCACTTTCTCCAAGCGTGTCATCAGCGCGTTGAGTTCCTGATGTTTCTGCTCGGTCATGTTGAGCCTGAGCTCGATACGCAAGGCAAGCTGCAACGCCTCCTTGCGTAGTTTGGTGGTCGAATCGATGAAATCGGCAAGTTCCTTGTTCAACTGCGCTTCGGACAAAGGCGCTGGCCGCACCTTGCTCACCATGGCCTCCCAGAGATAGGAGATTTCCTGCCAGAGCGTCACATACTGCGCGATATCCGCACGCAGCTCGTCAATCCACACCTGCCTCTTGGCCGAGACATTGGCCATGGCAATTCTGCGCGACGCGAGCTCCTGCATCGACAGCTGCTCGCGCAACGACTGTTGCTGCTGCAGCGCCTGCTGTTTGCTGAGTTCCAGCTGCGTTCTGCGCAACCGTGATGCGATGAATATCTGGGTGACGGTGCCGCACAGAATGGCGAGGGCGGAAACGAGGACCGCGGCACCTGCCAGCCAGACCTTGTTGATGATCTCGACATTCTGCACGGCTGTGCCCGCGATGCTCTGGATTGCGAGATAAGCGATCGAGTTCATTGCAGCTGACCTCACCTGGATCGAGCAGAAGCCCTTTCCGAAAAACCTACAGGCAAGCGCGCCGGTTGGTCAGCAGTTATCTGAAAAAAAGATCGGATGCCTTCGCCAGGAAGATGAGCTGAATCGCCAAGCACGTGGGGCCGCTCGCAGATTCGATGCCACGCGCTTTCAGTGGCCCAGCAAGATGTCGCGAATTACCAGCTAGCACTCCACGTGGGCGCAACTGACGCCGGGCTGGCGCACCCTGCTCGAACGCACCGCGTCTGAACTCACTGCTGGATTTCGTGGACTTTTGACACGAGCACGCCTCATGGCCTGAATCGACGTTATTGAAAGCGTCCGTGAAAACGGGATACAACCCCGCCCGTTGCAAGCACGTCTTGCGCACCATCATCACCCATCACGTGCATCGTCTACATCAAGCGCGTGCAGCAGGATGCCAATGAATAGCCGACATGCTGGGCTACACCCCGTGCGCAAGCGAAACCGCTCGCAGACCTGTGGCCAGCAGGGCGGCGCGTCCCACACTGAAACCGAGCGTTACCAGTGATGTGCGAGAACAACCGGTACTACGAAGAAACGTATCGTGCGCAGCGGCGGCCACCGAAGGTGGGCGTGCAGGTGCTCGCGATCTGGGGCGAGGCGGAACTGCCATCCGGTAAGTCGTCGTGATGAAACCCGATTCTGCAGCGATCGACGCCTCCACAGCCATCCCATCGGTCCCATTCAAGCATTGCAACATCGAGGCCACGCCCATGACCGGCACCAGTGACAAGAGAGCTTTCGCACTTGGTGACGGAGAGATCGTCATCAACCGCCCGAAGGTAGGGGAGTTTTACATCCTCAGCGTAGAGATGGGCGGCCCTGAGCATGGCGTGGTGTTCGAGAACAAGCATCAAGTAGTGACGCCACTAAGCAGGCTTTATCTACGCGATGGCGCAGCCTTCAGCTTGTTCAATGAGATGCCTCGTCTGCGTCAAATCCGGCCGGATCGTATGGTAAATGATCTTGCCTCCAGCTTCGGTGGCCATTGGCTCGTTTCCGAGCCACTGAAGCGAGTCCTTGAGTCCGTCGACCCAGAGGGATTCGCGTTCGCGGAATGCGAGTTCATCCTCCATGACGGTACCGTTGGACCGAAACACTACCTGTGTGATGTGGTGAGAACACTCGATGCAGTCGATGAAACTACGTCAAGGCTTCGTATTGAACTGGATGACGAATACCCGGGCGGGAAGTACTACAACGTCAGTGGAGCGGCCAGAATTGCCTTTAAAAAAGAGGCCGTAGGCTCTGCGCACGTCTTTCTGACGCCCTATAGCGGAGACCCGTTTTGCGATCGGATCCTGCGGGATGCGCTGATCGAACACGGCTTTGGCAAGGAACCCAGCACGCGGGGCGTGTCGCTTGAGGATGCTGCTGCGATCGGTATCTACGGGATGCCTGCCAAGTACTGGCCGGAGAATCGCTGATATGGCGACCATCCTGCAAAGTCACCATGTCATCGAGTCGAGCATGTTCGCTGAGCATCGCCTGCTCAAGATACTTGCGAAGCACAAGTTGATTGACGCCGAAGCTTCGAGCAATCGCCTCTATCTTCTCTCTGACAAGGGCTTTGCAGACCAGATCGAACCCGTGCCGCATCGCGGCAAGACGGATAGTTCGTACAGGCACGTGCTGAAATCCAGTTCTACAGTGGTCGAGGGCTTCACGGCGCACCATCGGATCCATTCAAACATTGCAACATCGAGGCCACATCCATGACCAGCAGCAGTGACAAGAGCACTTTCGCACCTGGTGACGGAGATATCGTCATCAACCGCCCGAAGGAAGGGGAGTTCTACATTCTTGGCGTAGAAATGGGTGGCCCAGGGCATCGGGTTGTCTTTGAAAACGAAGATGAGCTTTTGACGCCAACAAGATTGCTTCTGCGACCGAAGGAAGGGGGATTTCCGTCGCTCAAGGCGATGCCTCGATTGCGTCAAACACAGAAAGGGCGAACCGTTAGAGACCTGGATTCAGATTTCAGCGGATACTGGTTGGTGTCGGAACCCCTGAAGCAGGTTCTCGAGTCCGTCGACCCAGAGGGATTCGCATTCGCGGAATGCGAGTTCATCCTCCATGACGGTACCGTTGGACCGAAGCACTACCTGTGTGATGTGGTGAGAACACTCGATGCAGTCGATGAAACCACTTCAAAGATCCGTATTTTACTGAAAGACAGTTACGCGGGTGGTAAGTACTACAGCGAGGGTAGTGGTGCCCGATTCGCTTTCAAGAAGGATGTCGTGGGTTCTGCACACGTCTTCCTGACTCCTTACAACAGCAGGAAGGTTTTCTGTGATCGCATGCTGCGAGACGCGCTGATCGAACACGGCTTCGGTAAAGAGCCCGATACCCGTGGTGTTTCGCTTGAAGACGCCGCCGCTCTTGGGGTTTACACGCTACCTCCGAGCTACTGGCCGGAGAACCGCTGATATGGCGACCATCCTCCAAAGTCACCATGTCATAGAGTCGAGCATGTTCGCTGAGCTCGGTTCTTCAGCGATCAAGAGCTTGACGGCGCAAAATCGGATCCATCCAACCATTGCAACATCGAGGCCACATCCATGACCGGCAGCAGTGACAAGAGCACTTTCGCACTTGGTGACGGAGATTTCGTCATTAGCCGCCCGAAGGAGGGGGAGTTCTATATTCTCGGCGTCGAATTGGGCGGCCCGGGACATCGGGTTGTTTTCGAAAATGAAGATGAGCTTCTGACGCCACCAAGATTGATTCTGCGCCCGAAGGAGAGGGGGTTCCCGTCGCTCAAGGCGATGCCTCGATTGCGTCAAACGCAGAAAGGGCGGACTGTTAGAGACCTGGATGCAGATTTCAGCGGCTACTGGTTGGTGTCGGAGCCCTTGAAGCAGGTTTTCGAGTCCGTCGACCCGGAGGGATTCGCATTCGCGGAATGCGAGTTCATTCTCCATGACGGTACCGTTGGACCGAAGCACTACCTGTGTGATGTGGTGAGAACACTTGATGCAGTCGATGAAACCACTTCAAAGATCCGTATTGAACTGGATGACGATTTCTTGGGCGGGAAGTACTACAGCGAAGGTAGTGGTGCCAGATTCGCTTTCAAGAAGGATGTCGTGGGTTCTGCGCACGTCTTCCTGACTCCCTACAACAGCAGGAAGGTCTTCTGTGATCGCACGCTGCGAGACGCCTTGATCGAACACGGATTCGGTAAAGAGCCCAGTACCCGTGGCGTGTCGCTCAGAGACGCCGCTGCTCTTGGGGTTTACACGTTACCTCCGAGCTACTGGCCGGAGAATCGCTGAATGGCGACCATCCTGCAAAGTCACCATGTCATCGAGTCGAGCATGTTCGCTGAGCTCGGTTCTTCAGCGATCAAGAGCTTGACGGCGCAAAATCGGATCCATCCAACCATTGCAACATCGAGGCCACATCCATGACCGGCAGCAGTGACAAGAGCACTTTTTCACTTGGTGACGGAGATTTCGTCATTAACCGCCCGAAGGAGGGGGATTTCTATATTCTTGACGTAGAAATGGGTGGCCCAGGGCATCGGGTTGTCTTCGAGAATGAAGATGAGCTTCTGACGCCACCAAGATTGATTCTGCGCCCGAAGGATGGGGGGTTTCCGCTGCTCAAGGCGAAGCCTCGATTGCGCCAAACGCAGAAAGGGCGGACCGTGAGGGACCTGGATTCAGATTTCAGCGGATACTGGTTGGTGTCGGAACCCCTGAAGCAGGTTTTCGAGTCCATCGACCCAGAGGGATTCGCATTCGCGGAATGCGAGTTCATTCTCCACGACGGTTCCGTTGGACCAAATCACTACTTGTGTGATGTGGTCAGGACACTTGATGCAGTCGATGAAAAGACATCCAAAGTAAAAATCAAACTTGGGGAAGGCTTTCCACACGGCAAGTACTATGACACGTCGGGAGGTGTCAGCCTCGCTTTCAGGAAGAACGTCGTGGGCCCAGCGCACGTTTTTCGGACGCCCTTTAACAGCATGACCATTTTCTGTGACCGCGTCTTGAGGGACGCCATCATTGACCGAGGTTTTGGCAAGAAGCCGAACAGGCGCGGTGTGCTCCTTACAGACGCTTCTGCGGACGGTATCTATGGGCTTCCAGCCAAGTACTGGCCGGAGAATCGCTGACGTGGCAACAATCCTGCAAAGTCACCATGTCATCGAGTCGAGCACGTTCGCTGAGCATCGTCTGCTCAAGTTACTTGCGAAGCACAAATTGATTGACGCCGATGCGTCGAGCAACCGCCTCTATCTTCCGTATGAGAAGGATTTTGCAGACCAGATCGACGCCGCTCCGCATCGCGGGAAGACGGATAGTTCGTACACGGAAGGTGTCAAACGGCAATTAAACCTGATCTTAGAAAAGACTAGCGGCGCCGTGATTCTCGATGATGCCGGTGCGTTGAAGAAAGCCCTTCCCGAAGTTCTAGAACTCATGGACACACTCAAAGTGGGCATGATCCACCGCGAAATCTTCCCCAGCATCCCCGGCAACATGTCGCGGGAAGATGGGCGGCTGAAGAATCTCCAGAGCCTGTCCGATCTTGAACGGGTGCGGGCCAACCATCCAGACACACTGAAGTCGCTGCGCTCGATGACCATGGTGGAATCCGAATGGGCGGCCATCACCCACTCCGAACGGCGTGTGATGGACCTGATCGAAAAGGTCCACAACGGCCCGATGCTGGTGGTGCGTGCCAAGGGCGAGCCGCCGGTGCGGGATGTCGCTGGGCGCATGGAGTTCAAGCTCGCCATTTCCGATGCGCAGGCATCCGGGCGTCTGGCCTTGTCCGATTCCAATGCCGCCAGAATCCAGCAGATACTGGTGGATGACCTGCCTGGCATTGGCCCGCTCTCCAAGCATGGTGTCTACGACCTGACCGGTCTTCCACGGGCGAGCTACAAGCCGTTGTCGCAAGGCGGCTTCGCTACCCTTGAGGCGATACTCGGCGAAGTATCGCAGCACACCCTGCTGCGCGCAGCCGGTCCGTTGGCAACCGGTATCGACCTGACGCTGAGTCTGCAACGCGCCGCCGAACTGGACAGGCAGGACAATCCGCGGGCGGCGAAGTCGGAGCTGGAACGCTTCGCCGGGCGCAGCTTCGGCGGCTGGGCCGCCGGCACGACGGCGTACCTCGTCGGCGCCCCGGCCGCGGTGATCGCGAGCACGGCGGCAGCCGGTGCGATCGTGCTGGAGAAGGCGGTCGAGTGGAAAGATGCCCGCGAAATTACGCACCAGACCGACCGCCAGAACGTGGAATGGACATTCAGGGATGGCAGCTGGAGTCGGGAGGCGCAGCTGGAGAGCCCGCGTGATGGACTGGAACACCCGGTCGCGGGTCGTGTCCACGCCAGTTACGAGAAAACCCGGGAGCTGAATCTCGCGGCCAATAGCCGGGCCGCGGAAATCGCCTTGGCCAATGCACCCACGCCGCAGGATCCATTTGATCTTCCCGCGAGCAACAGCGACCGGACCGGCGCGACCAACCCCAACTGGCGCCGTGATGCGGTGACCGAGGACTGGGAGCGTTGGGTCAATGTGGGCACATCCCGCGATCCGATCCTGCAACCGCAGACCGCAACGCCCGAGCGCGCCGCAGAGCTGAACCGGCAGGTCGTGGCCCGCATCCTGCAGAACATCGCCAGCGGACGTGAGTCCATCGCCGCGCTGTACCAGGAACATCATCTCGCGCATCGGGCCCACGAGATCGGTGAGCTGCCGCCCGCCGTCCAGGCCGCGCTGCCCAGGGCCCGTGTGGTGATCGGCAGTGACAACAACCGCTACGAGCGCAGCGATGACGGCGCGTGGTCGCACAACGGCGCCGTGGCGCAGGGCAACCTGGCGGCGGAACTGGAGCTGACGCGTGTGCTTCGCCAGCCGTTCCTGGCCGCGCACCAGCAGCAGGTCGCGCAACTGCAGGCCCAGCCGCCCTTGACGCCCGAGCAGCAACGGCAGGATGAAATGGTCCATCGCTATCGGCTCTCCGGCATTGAGCTGGAACCCGATGTTCGCGACGCCATTGCGTTGGCCACCCAGCGCACCCGCGATGCACACGGGCTCACCGGGCCCGTGCAATTGCAATCGCAGGCGGCGCAGGTGCAGCACGATGCCGCCGGCCAGATCATCAAGGGCGGCACGGCACGGGCACTGAGCGCTGTCGACCATTACCAGATGGGCGCGGACGGCGCGTATCGCGTCGTGGCCACCACCAGCACCGAGGATATCCAGCAGGCGTTGCAGCAGGTGCAGGCGAGCAAGCGACAGGCACCGCAGTACGATGTACCCGAACTGCGCATCGCGCCACTGTCACCGCAGGAGCGGGACGCCCACCAGCAGGCGCTGAGGGAAGCCAATCGGCAAGGTCTGTCCAATCAGGAGGCCCACGACGTGGCGCGCTTCGCGGCCACCACCGTGCATGCTTCGCGCAGTGCTCAGGTCCAAGCGCCACCAGCGGTGTTGGATGCGCAGCGCGAGCGCAAGTCGGCGCAGGCCACCGAAGCCCCTCCAGCACAAGCACCGGCACCGGCCGCGTCTGCCGTCGCACCGGCTCACGTTGAGGCTGCACAGCCGGAGAGGGCTCAGCGCGTCACCACACCTGTCGAACCGGCTCCGTCCGCGCCGACCACGCCCGATGAGATGGAAGGTTTGCGCGTGGGGCATCGCGGGCCGGAGGTGGAGTTTCTTCAGTACCACTTGCACCAGCTCGGCGCTCACGGTCCGAATGGTCAACCGGTGCCGCAGGATGGTCATTTTGGCCCTGAAACCGAGCATGCGGTGCGCCAGTTCCAGCAGGCCCATGGCCTCCCGATCACGGGTGTGGCCGATCCGGCCGTGGACACAGCGCTATCGCTGGCCCGGCAGTTCCGTCAGGAACCCCTGAGGATGGCAGAGCCACCGGCAGCCACAGAGCAGCTGGATCAGCTCGCAACCGCGCATCCCCGGCACGAAGCGCCCTCGCTCCAAAGCCCCCTCAGCCAGGAGGAGACTTCGCCGACCGCACTGCCTCCGGAGTGGGAGCACCCCGGCCATGCCGCCTCGGCCCGCCTCGACGGGGCGGGTGTGGGGTCAAATGCTCCCGGGCGTGATCGCGATCTTCCAGAGCAGGCCGCGCCACGTTTACCCCCTGCGCAGCAGGTCTTTCCAAGCGATCACCCCGATTTCGCGTTGTTCGCCGCGATCCGGTCAACGCTGCCGGCAGGCACATCCGAAGAGAAGGCGGCCGAAGTGCTCCATGCGGCCCAAAAGGCCGGGGTAGAGCATGTGTCCGAGTTCAGGAAAATAACTGTCGAGCGTGACATCGCCTTCCTCTACGGCAAGACGCCGGGTTTCCACACCCACGTGTCGCTGACCGCGCCGGCACCGACGCTGGAAGAGAGTGTGCAACAGATCCAGGAACTGGCGCAGCAGCGTGCGCAGGAATGGACGCAGTTCCAGAAGGAACAGCAACAGATCAATCTGAATCCAGGCGCGCCGGTGATGACATTGGGAGCCCCCTGATTGCGTGCTACGGCTAGGCATCCAGGCGGCGATGGTGGTGGATTCGTGGCGTCGCCACGTTGGCTTGGCTTTCTGGGAATGGGGGGCTTGACTACAGTTGTCGTCAGGTGCATCGTGGCGACACGTGTAGTCACTGGAGCAGCCGCCATGCGGGGCAAGACCATCGGGGACCAGGAACTGGCCCTGCTGCAATACATCGATGAACAGGGCTCGCCGAGCGTGGGCGAGGTGGCCAGCGGCTACGGCGAGGCGCGCGGCCTGGCCCGCTCCACCGTGCTGACCATGATGGAGCGGCTGCGCACCAAGGGCTATCTGCAGCGCCAGCAGCAGGCCGGCGTCTACCGGTATCAACCCACGCGCGGGCAGCAGAGCGTGGTGCAGGGTGCCATTGCCCAGTTCGTGGACAACACGCTGCAAGGCTCGGTGTCGCCTTTCGTGGCCTATCTTTCCGAGCGCCAGGCGGTCAGCGATGACGAGCTGGCCGAGCTGGAAGCGCTGGTCGCCCAACTGCAGTCCCGCAGACAGGAGAGCTGAGTCATGCAGAACGTACTGATCGAACTGCTGCAGCGGCTGGCCTGGACCAGTCTGCAGACCGCCATGCTCGTCGCCGTGGTGGCCGCACTGTGCCGTTTCGTGCCATCGCTCTCGCCCGCTGTTCGCTGCCGGCTGTGGTGGCTGGTTTCGCTGCAGGCGGTGGTGGGCCTGGTCTGGCACCAGCCGTTGCAGCTGCCCTGGCTGCCGGCGCCTGCCGTATCGGTGGCCCACAGCGTGGCCATGCCTGCCGAGACGCTGATCGCGACGACTACGGCTTCTACCGGAGCGCCACCGCTGACCCCGACCGCAATCGCCGTGCCGGCGGCCGGCACCGGTGTTCCGGTGTGGGTCGCCGCCCTGGCCGCCCTGTGGTTGGCGGGCGTGCTGCTGATGACGCTGCGCACCCTGCGTGCCTGGCAGCGCAGCCGCACCCTGCTGTCCGACGCACGGCCATGCCACGACCAGACATTGCTACACGCGTTGGCCATGGCCGCCGAGGCCCATGGTCTGCGCCGCGCGCCGCGGCTGGTCATGAGCAGCGCCATCGACGCACCGCAGCTGGTGGGACCGCTGCGCCCGGTGCTGCTGCTGCCCGCCGGCGCGCATGCGCTGCAGGGCGATGCGCTCGACCTGGCGCTTACCCATGAACTGCAGCACCTGCAGCGCCGTGATCTGCAGTGGGGCGTGCTGCCGGTGATCGCCGAACACCTGCTGTTCTTCCACCCGCTGCTGCGCTGGGCGGTGCGCGAATACGCACAGGCACGCGAAGAGGCCGTGGACGCAGCTGTAGTGGCGGGCCACGGTGACTGCCGCCACGACTACGGCCGCCTGCTGCTGCAGCTGGGCGTCTGGCCACGTCCGCAGATGGGGGTGGCCAGCGCTGCACCGAGCACCGCCAGCCTCAAGCGCCGGCTGCTTTCGCTGCAGGCACAGCGTGCTTGCCCGACGGCGCTGGCGGCCGGTCTTACCTTGGCGGTGCTGGCCGTGGCCATCGCGCCGATGCGGCTGGTGGCGGCGGCGCCGCCCGTCCCACCGGCGCCGCCCAGCGTGCCGGTCGCACCGGCTGCCCCCTCGAATGACGTGCCGTCGGTTCCCGCGGCACCTGCCGCGCCAGCAGCGGTGCCCGCTGTTCCGGCCGTACCGGCGCCACCGGCAGCCCCCGCTGCCGCGCACGATGCCGAGGACCCGATGGTGCTGGTCACCCACGGACGGCTCGACCTCGGCACCCTGCCGCCGCGTGCCCATGTGCTGGTCGACGGGCCGCAGAGCTTTGCCAACGCCGGGCTTGAAGACGTCAAGCAGGCGCGCCGGGCGGTCGGCGAACAGGCGCCCGCCCTGTGGTTCCGCGAGGGCGACACGCGCTACCTCGTGCGCGACCTGGCGCTGCTGGCACCGCTGCGCGCGGTGTATGCCGAGGCAGCAGATCTGGGCCGGCAGCAGGGGGCGCTTGGCCGTGAGCAGGGCGAGCTGGGACGCCAGCAGCGCGAGCGTGCCGCCGCCATCGCCCGTGATGCGATGCAGTCGACGCGCACCGCGCTGGAAGAAGCGGGCCTGCGTCTGGACGAGCGCGATATCAACCGCGACGCCGCCGCCGAAGCCGACGGCATGGGCAAGCGCGTGGCAAGCGAGGTCGCGCGTGCTGAACGCGCCGCGCGTATGGCCGGTGACATCGCCGCCCAGCGTGTGCAGCGCAATGCCGACGTCAGCCGGCTTGCCAACCAGCAGGCCGAGCTGGCCGGGCGTCAGATCGCACTGGCCCAGCGGCAGACTGCCGTGCAGGAACGCGCCTCGCAGCAGGTCGAGCAGGCAATTGCCCGCGCCTTGGCCAGCGGCAAGGCCCAGCGCCTGTAGGGCCGACCCCACGGTCGGCTGCTCTTCGCCCAGCGCGCAGCAGACCAGCCGACGCCACCGGTAGGTGACGACCGTTGGTCGTCACGCCAGCACCGGTAGAGCCGACCCCATGGTCGGCTGCTCTTCGGCCAGACCACGGCAGATCCGCCGCGCTGCGCGCTCGCCGGGCAGAGCCCGGCGCTACGAAGGCCTGCCGACGCCGCCGGTAGGTGACGACCGTTGGTCGTCACGCCAGCACCGGTAGAGCCGACCCCATG
>JAAIGF010146006.1_pt1 | contig 25987 bp, 22 predicted proteins | sample 6487441 | NCBI WGS metagenome assembly JAAIGF01 (sample SAMN13974129, study PRJNA590717) | phyllosphere metagenome | biome: pepper field; feature: multiple bacterial spot infested pepper fields; material: pepper leaves; isolation source: leaves from pepper fields | host: Capsicum annuum ... | reverse complement strand
CCCTGGCTTTCCAAATAACTGTAGGCAATACTGGCACGATCACCCGATTGGCATTGAATAATCAGTTTTTTACCGTCGAAAATGCGCAGATCTGCGCTTGGCAAGTGCCCCACAAACGCGTGAACAGCACCTGGAATATGTGACTTTTCGTATTCGTTTCTATTGCGAACATCCACAAGTAAATACGGATCCTGGTCTTTTAAACTTTCTACATCTTCCGTATCCAGCACGACTGATGACACCAGCGGTGCCGAATCGATTGCTGTTACAAAAGCTGAAATATTATCGAGACCGATGCGCATCAGTTTTCGGGTTATTTCTTCGTGCGCGGCTTCTTCGGCGATGATGACTATAGCATCGTTGTAAGACAGCATCCAGCCACACCAGGTGGCCATTGCATTACTATCTTGAATATTTAAGGAACCTTGGATGTGTCCCGCTGCATATTGATTTTTATGCCGCGCATCCACGAGCTGCACACCTTCCAACGCCAGCGCTTCTTTCCACGTCTTTACCGGATGCACGGGAACTTCAGTCAATAAATTGCGTTCAACCCGATTTAGCTGCTTCATCGTCGCGAAATAGCGCGGCGCTTCCGGCTGATCACTTAATAACGCATCTTTAAATCCTTCGTAATCATCGCCATATTGGAAAGCCCAGTTCCGGATTTTTTCATAGCCTACCGTGCTGCTTGCTACCGCACCAAGCGCTTTGCCACAAGCCGAACCCGCACCATGGCCAGGCCATACTTGCACGTAATCGGGCAGTGCACTAAATTTTTTCAGCGAGGCAAACATGTCTGCCGCACCGATATCTTTCGAGCCGACGACACCAGCAGCTTCTTCCAACAGATCAGGCCGACCGATATCACCTACGAAAACAAAGTCGCCGGTAAAAATCATAACAGGCTCATCCGAAGATGGATGATCGCGAAGTAGTAAACTGATGCTTTCCGGTGTATGTCCGGGTGTATGTATCACTTCGAAGGATAAATTCCCGACTAAAAGGCGATCGCCCTCGCGTAAACCGGCGTGTGTATACTGGTATTGCCAATCGTCGCCGCCCTCTGCTGAAAGACTTATTTTAGCCCCTGTAAGCGCTGCCAGCTCTCGCGTGCCAGCCAAAAAATCGGCGTGTATATGTGTTTCTACAACATGTGTGATCTGCATTTTTTGCTGTTTGGCGATGGTGAGGTACGTATCTACATCGCGTTTTGCATCAATGACGATAGCTTCTCCCGTTGCTTGACAACCAATAAAATAGCTTGCTTGCGATAATGTTTTGTCGTATATATGTTCGAAATACATGTTTCTTCGTAGATTTAATAGCTCAAATGTACTGATAAGCTCAATGAATAGTGTATGGCGAGGCTGGAATTAACAATTCTTTGCATATAATGCCCAGCGCAACCAGCAATATAAAATAACCGAAAGACTTCTTCAACTGCTGTGTTTCTAACTTATCGCTCAGGTAAAAGCCGATAAAGATGCCAAAGGCTGTAGAAAGCGTATAGCGTGCGAGTAGATTCCAGTCGAAAATAGCCAATTTTTCGAGATCGCCAAGTAAGCCGAAAGCTGAATTTATCGCGATAATGACCAGTGATGTCGCTACGGCTCGGCGCATAGGCAAACCAAAAAAGCCCACAAGCACGGGAATAATCAAAAAGCCACCGCCCGCACCAACAACGCCCGTGACCAAACCCAGCAAAATTCCTGTACTCAGCGTTTTTAGTCGGGTATGGCGTTGAGCAAATACTACATCGTCGATCAATTTGCTGCCGCTGATCATGGATATGCCAGATCCTAACATAACCAGCGCAAAAAGCAACATCAGGATAAACGACTGCTGAAAATGAAACGTACCAATCACGATCACTTCCGGAATCAACGGTAACAGATAGGTACGCGTAAGCCAAACGGTAACCAGCGATGGCAGCGCAAACTGTAGCACTTTGGCGAAGTCGACTTCTTTTTTGTAGAAACCGCGACAAGCGCCGATACAAGCTGTGGTACCCACCGCAATAAGTGAATAACTTGTTGCAAGCACGGGGTCTACCGCCATAACGTAAACCAATATGGGCACAGTCAATATCGTTCCACCACTGCCGACTAAGCCTAACGTTATGCCTACGCCAACCGCCAATAACAATCCAAAAAGCATCAATTTATCTAATTATTTTTTCTCATAAAAAGTTTAAAATGTATCAAATACATCGATCAACTAATGTGGTAATTTATCTTTAACTATCCCGTAGAGGTAAGTTCCGAGCAAGGCAAACGCAGCGACGATAAGCATAGGCCAAACGCCCGCTCCTATTAACACGAAGATGGGGCCCGGGCAAGCGCCAACCAATGCCCATCCCAAACCGAAGATGATGCCGCCAAACAGGTAGCGAGGCACACTGCGGTTTTTGTTGGCTGTTACAATTGGATTTCCATGTACATTTTTCACGAAACGCTTCATAAGCTGTAAACCTAAAAATCCAACGATTAGCGCACTTGCTATAAACCCATACATATGGATCGACTGAAACGTAAACATTTCATAAATACGGAACCATGAGGCCGCTTCCCCTTTGTACATCACCATGCCGAACAGCACACCGAGTATAATAAAAATAAGTTGTCTCATTGTCTAAAATAAAAGAGGAAAGAACATATGTATCATCATTAAGCCACCTATGAAAAAGCCAATTACCGCGAGTAGCGAAGGAAGCTGCAAATCGCTTAAGCCCGTAATCGCGTGGCCTGAAGTACAGCCGCCGGCATAACGTGTGCCGAAACCGATCAAGAGTCCGCCAACAGACCAAATCAACAAATTTTTAAGCGTAAATGTGCCAAATAGCTGCGCTGGAAAGTAGCCACTACCGGCATCTGTAAAACCCATTGCCGCTAATTTTTTACTCGTGTCAAAGGATATGTCGGGTGCACTGTCTGCAGCAAAAACATGTGCCGCGAGAAAGCCACCGATAACTGCGTCCAACAGGAATAGCAAATTCCACTGCTGCGCTTTCCAGTTGAATTGAAAAAAACTGCACGATTTGCCTGCGCCTAAAGCCGCACATATCGTTCTGAAATTTGACGAAAAACCAAAGGTTTTGCCAAGCCAAACCAACGTTAACATGATAAGGCCCACCAGTGATCCGCTCACATACCAGGGCCAAGGATTCATTAACCAGTCCATAAAATATTTTTTTATCTAATCCAGTCTCATCGTAATTTACTGTTTTTAAACCGGTAACAGCACAGCATCGGCACAAATACTTAGGGTTTACGCAAGATCTTTTCCATCTTTCGGCCTTTAGCCAACTCATCGACCAGTTTATCCAAATACCGTACCTGCTGCGTCAGCGGATTATCAATCTCTTCGATCCGATATCCGCAGATCACGCCGGTAATCAGCTCGGCATGCGGATGAATCGTGGCCTGCTGAAAAAATGCTTCAAACGTTACCTTTTCGGCTATTAGCCGCTCGATTTCGGCATCGTCAAAGCCCGTAAGCCAGCTGATCACTTCATGTAGCTCGGCCACTGTACGGCCTTTGCTTTCGACCTTCTTTACGTAATGTGGATATACCGAGCCAAAGGTCATGCTGGCCATTCGCCTATTATGTTCGTCCGTTATTTTCATAACCATCTTATTTCTGTCAAAACGCGACACACGTCTCGCTGCCCTAAAATTAGTCAAACAAAGCGAATCTATACGATAAAAATTGAAAACCATAACCTAGGGAGACGCCTGCTCAGGCCGGTAGTTTGCGCAAACCAAGACGAAAAAACTTGAAAAGCCGCTGAAAATTTCCGGAAATGATTGTAAATCGCTGAATAAAAATATCGTATCCTACGTTTAATAATTTTACGCTTATTTGGAATTCAACAGCTTATCCCAAAAGAAAGGACCTTGTCACCATGCTCGTATTTGGAGAATATAAACGGGGCAATTTCACCAAGCGATATAGCTAAAGATCTTGTTTCAGGACAAAAAACGATCTGTGTTTGCTAGTAACTCGATTTAAAATAGCAAATCAGCACGCGTAAGCGCAGACATCACTTTGCTCCATCTTACTAATCAAATTTAAAATACAAGCGATTAATCATATTGGGCGACGCGCTAAACGTTTTAAATGTGTGCAGTTGCGACTGCGGGCCCATCTCTTGCGGACCGGAAAACTTGGTGCCCACGGATGGTATAGCATCCATAAAAGACAGGTTGCCACGCGGATATTTCGGAAAAGTGTAATTGCGTGCCGGATCATACGACTGCTGTATGGTCGGCGTAAAAAGATGGAGTGTAAGATCTTCCGAACCGGCGTAAATTTCGAAAGGAACTGCTGTGCGCAATTGCATGCCGTAGAAGTTTGCGTAGTAGCCCTTAAACTCCGGATATGTCCAATCTTCGCCCGTGATGGCGTCGTTATACGATTTGTCCCACAGCGCTAACTGACCGCCTTTCATGCGGTTGTTGTATACACGATACGGACCTTTTGCCAGTAATTTTGCGCCGGCGATATCTTTTTCAGGAAAGCTAAACGTTACGCCTGCCATGTCCATACGCTCGCGCGGACGATAATCGTAATCCAGCTGAAGCGTGCCGTCTGTTTTCACGGTCCAGGAAAAACGATACGCTTCGCCACCCCGCTGATAAGCATATTGCGCATCGATTCGAACAAGGCTATCGGTAACCGACGAGGTAACCTGTTGACAACGTAGTTGCTCATCAGTAATCAAGAGCGGTCCGTTTGCCAGCGGAATTTTTCCTGCAGCCGTTTCTACACCGTGCAGTAAGCCCGTTTTGTTGCTGATGATAAATGTTGCCTTGCCTGTTTTTATGTAAAATAACGAGTCTGATGTGCTTAGCGTAATAGCGCCGTTTTTTCCCGCTGGTTTGACCGAAATACGATCAAAAAACTGCTGTGGCGCATGAATTTCGTAGCTCCAGGTAAACAATGTTTCGCCTGCCGGGCCCTTAGCAGTCACATAAAGCACATCAAAATCTTTCCAATGCGCGGGAAGATCTAGTTTTAATGCCCCTTGCGCGCCCGGCGCGATACTTGGAGCAGCTATGGCTCGCGTCCATGTTTCGGCGATGGTATCCAGTTCGTTAAATTTTTGCAAGCTGTAAGCAAAGCTGCATTGCGCCGTGTTGGTAAAGTCGTATCGATTTTCAATCGGCAACGAGCCGTCCCAGCGTGGTGTGATGTATTTTTTCTCCAAAAAAATCGGCGACCAAATTTCCTTTATGGTGTAAAAGCTTCCTTCTTTTTCCCGAAAAGGCCCAACGATGCCGTCTGCGCCATGATCTTTGTCGGTATCGATTTGGCCATCCTTATCAGTACGTACAATACCCTGATCGGCAAAATCCCACAAAAACATGCCGGCCGACAAGGGATTGGCACGCATCAAATTCCAAAAATCGTCTAAGCCTGCGCCATGACCGCCATCATACAAGCCATGTATCAACTCGGTAGGCATAAAAATATCTCTGCCATTAAACATATTCTTGATGCCGCTATGGTAAGCGATGTAGTGCACGGTATTAATTCCTCCAAAAAGACCAAACGGGTGGATCACGGTACGTTTTTGAATATCTAAATCGCTGATAATTGGATCAAGATCCAGATTAAAACCGCCTTCATTGCCATTTGCCCACAAGATGACAGCAGGATGGTTGATATCTCTTGTCACAAATTCATGGGCCAAAATGGTGCCGACTTCCGTATCATAAGGTGGCTTTTGCCAGGCACAGAGCTCGTTGATCACATACAATCCGAGAGAATCACAAAGCTCCAGAAAATGCTTATCAGGTGGGTAATGTGACATCCGCACGGCATTCATATTCATTTCTTTGATGAGTAGAATATCCTGCAAACTTTGCTCCCGGCTTACGGTGCGTCCTGTTGTTGGCCAAAAGCAATGTCTATTGACGCCTTTAAAACGCATTTTTTTGTTGTTGACATATACGCCATCACGCGCACGTACTTCAATGGTGCGAAAACCAAAGCGCTCGGTGGTTTGGTGTACTGTTTTTCCGTTTTGCACCACACTGATCACCGCTTTATACAAATTAGGTTGCTCGCTCGACCAGGTTTTTACGTCGTCGAAAGACGCGCTACCGCGCAGCATTTTCGTGCCCGACACCTCATCTGTAGTAAAGCTTCCACTCACCTTGCCGCTTGCTAACTCGATAATCTCCACTTGCAGTTGGGCATGACGTACTTCTTTATCCAAGCATACTTCCAGTGCAAAATCACCATTCGCTTTAGCATCGATGCCGCTGTATGCAATATGTGTTACGGGTACAGCTTCTAAATATACCGGTCTGAAAATACCACCAAAGACCCAAAAGTCGGCATCGCGCTCCGCACTGTTCACACTCGCATTAGCAGACATCTTACTGACGTCAACGGCTAGATTATTCTCTTTTTTAAAACTTACCAGATCGGTAATCTCGCGTTTAAATCGGTAAAAAGCACCTTGATGCACCTCTCCTGCTTGTTTACCATTTACCGATACTTTAGTGTCGGTCATCGAGCCATCAAAAACGATGTATATTCGTTTATCCTTCCAGCTTGAAGGAAGCGTAAACGAAGTTTTATAAAGTCCTTTTTCTGCTGCTTTATCTTCATCGTGCCCATAATTATAGGCGCCAAATCCCTCTTGCTCCCAGCATGACGGCACCTTGATCGTTGTCCATTTGCCACTTTGCCGACCGGCTGTACAATAGAAATCCCAGGTAGTCGCATCTTCCCGGCTATGTCCGGAAAGCATTATTTTTTCTGTCTCCTGCGCATAAGAAAACACCGTAATAAGCAAAAGTATACTAGAGAAGACAACCGATCGAAAATTCATAATTAATTGATTATAAAACTAAATATAGAAAAATTAAACGAACATGTGACGCTCTCCATCCTATTATTAATGTTTATTAGACATTTAATTTAACTACCCTACCAAGATGTCGCCAGACGACAAACCGCTGTTGGCTCTCGTATTTTTTACCCTATGGTAAATTTCTAGCAAAAAACAAACCTTATCTTTGCTACTATGGACGAGCTTATCGATTACTTTTTACAATTTGGGGACCTCAATAGACAACAGATCAACCTTATTTTGAAAAAAGCAACGCCTATTACCCTAAAAAAGCACGCGTATTTTTCCGAGGCTGGCAAAGTTCCGGCATTTGTTGGGTTTGTGCTGGAAGGCGTATTTCGATTTTGTTATTACAACAACCAAGGCGAAGAGATTACCCACTACTTTGTGGATGAAGGCAATTTCGTGGTGGATAATGAAAAGTTTGAATCACAGATTGCAGCAGCAGAATATGTGCAGGCAGTAACAGACTGCCAGCTGCTTGCTTTTTCAAAAAAGGACTGGGACGATATCAGCAACACCATCGTTGGTTTTGAAATGATTAAAGCACAGGTGGTAAAGAAGTGTCTTTCGCTCGCGGTAGAGCGTCGAAGTCCGTTGATTGCGGAAGATGCGACAACTCGCTACTTGTCTTTTCTAACAAATTTCCCCAATCTGGTAAACCGCATTCCGCTGTCTTATATCGCGTCTTATCTCGGAATTACCCAGCAGTCGCTAAGTCGAATACGCAAAGGCATTCGTTAACGCTGTTTGTGTTTGCGTTGTATGTATGCTCAGCTTACCGCCTATGGGCTTATCTTATTGTTTTCGATGATTTCACCACGCTCCTTTTAGACTAATTAAGCCTTTGACGTTGCCAAATTTAACGCCTTGTGCGATTCGTAGGTGTAAACATTATACGGCAATATCCACTGCGCAAAATATTTGGCTACATAACAGCAAACAGCTAGTGGAATAATCAAAGCATAACCGTTTGGCGCCAGACTGCAAACCAATACAAAAGAGGTCATCGGTGCGGAAATGGCGCCCGCCAACGTACATGCAGCGCCGATAAGCATAAAATTAAAGAGCACTAAATTCGTCCCAAAAAATACGTTACTGCAATACGCTACGAGCAATCCCAGAAAAGCTCCGGTTACAATGCTGGGTGCAAACACGCCGCCATCGCCACCAGCACCCAAGGTAAGCGACGATGCCAAGGGTTTTAATACGACAAGCAGGAATAATACGAGAATGGAATATTCTTTGTGCAGCAGCATCGTATGCAATACCGAATGCAAGCCATGATAGCTATCGCCAAATAACATCGGTAAAAAGAATATCATCACGCCAACAGCGAGCGCGCCGATATTCACACGTAAAAAATAGTTGGGTAATTTGGCAAAAAGCGCTTTCGTTTTGATCACCAACAAAGTAAAGTAAACCGAAAGTGCACCGGCAAATAAGCTCAACAATAAAAAAAATGGCACGGCTTTCCACTGCCAACCTACTACGGGGATATTAAAAAACGGTTCGTGCTCGAATACCTGGATAAAACCCCAGGCGACCGCCGCTGAAATGATCGAACTGATTAAAATCGTTTTACGAAGCTTCCGCGCAATGACTTCCACAGCGAACAAAAGGCCTGCTAACGGACTTGCGAAAAGTACCGCCACGCCCGCGGTGACGGCTGCGCAGATTAATTCGCGCTTATACTTCATCGCAGAAAACTGCTTTTTGTAGGCTAAATTTCCGACAGTAGCCGTTGCCACAACGGTAGAAACTTCCACCCCCGTAGATCCTCCAAAAATAACCGTCAAAAATCCGTTGATAAAATGTGAGGGAATCTTAAAGAGCGGAAGGTGATCCTTCCGTTTGTCCAGCGTATTGTAGATTTCCGTAATCCCCTTATTCTTCCGGTTTTTAAAAAGGTATTTGCGTAAAAAATAGATGCTCGTAATACCTACACTCGGTAGAATAATAAATAACAACGCGTTATAATTTGACACATAGTCGAATATAAATTCTTCGACATGTTCTGTGAGGTGTTTGAGCGAGAAACTTAAAAAACAACAAACTATACTGACGAGTATGGATGTGCCTGATAAACGCACGTAATTTGCTAAAACGACCTTTTTTCTATTTGAATGATTTTCCACTTGCTCCTGATCAAATTGCAAATTTACCTGTTTAGCTACACAAATACGTGATTCTTATGAAATTACATCGCTTTTAGGTAAAAACTAGTAGCAAACGAACAGCTAATCCCCTGTTTTAAAAACGCTTAAAAAAGTGTAATAAAACCAAGACAAAAACTTTTTGGACAAGACAAAAGCAACATGCACCCAGGTTGCAGTCGTTAACGCGCATTAAGCGCATGTACCACGCGCAAACTAGCTTCTTCAGCAAAATCCAACCCGGAATAATCTGGATTGAAGCCTCCAATAAACGGTACAGCAAGCATATAAAGACGCTCGTTTATCTTCCCGTAAATATCGGTTACCTGGAAATGATCGTTGATTGCGACGCCCGACAATTGCAGGTAATAATTTCCGTCTTTAGCTTTCCCTACGCCCTTCACACCGCTTTCGTAAGCTTCCTGACCTGCCGCAGCGCTTCGGAATTTTACGACCGCTGGAGCGACGGTTTCCGCATCTTTCAAACTTTGAAAAGGCAAATCGGAAATAGCAAGCGTAGGCTGACCCACACAGTCGATAAACATCGGATAAAATTCGTCGCTCGTCTGACCATCTTTATTTTTGTAATGATAACGGATGCCCCCGCTTTCCACGACTTCGACCTCGCGATCATCACCCACGTCAACCAAAGAGAGTACGCCTGCCGCATGAAGTGCCAACAGTTCTTCCACCGATTGTTGCGGCACAAAAGCGATTACAATGCTAATCAGCGGTTTGAGCGTTTTTTGCAACCGGAGCATATCTTCCGCAGAAAAATATTTGGCTGGATAATTCATGGTATAACTCAATACAGCCAACATTTCTTTCCAATAGACAGATTTCCGCTCACGTATAGAGCGTGCAGCCTCCTTATATTCGCGTGCAAGCAAATCAAACGGATCACTATCTTCGCGGAAATCCATCATTTTTTCAACGAAGTCTTCCATCGTGAGTTCTTCGATCTTTTGGTGAAAACTTGGGCGCTCCGCTTGGATTCTATCTAAAAACACGTGCTCATACAGGTAATCCAGTGGCACAAATCCGTCATGATCGGCTTTTATACGTTCGATTTCCGCTGTCGACAGTAGTTCCCCACGTCCGAGCTGCGCATCTTCCAGATGGATACGTACCGCCGGTAGCAGACCATTACGCGAATGCATAACCATGCGGAATGCCGTCGATTCGGAAGCTACGTGGTAGCGAAGCTTGCCACCTTCTGCTGTCGAAAAATGCCCGTTGTTTCTTGCCAATGTGCGAATAGCATCTATTGCTGTCAGCGATGCGCCACGTATGGCAACGGCATGATTATTATGCCCTTTAAACTTTGCCGGTGGATAAGGCGAATCGAAGTAATTTGGTATATAACCTTCTTTTTGCTTCGGCCAAAAATGTCCGGAGCAGATAATGGCTTTATCAAAATCAGCGCGACCTGCCTGGTGAACGATCGTGACACGTGCTCTTGCAGGATCGTCGATAATGTCATGAACGGCACAACCGTAGTGAACCTCGACAGAAAACCCCTTAACTTTACAGGCGTCCAGCAATTTTGTAAACTCATCGGCCAGATACGTTCCGAGCAACAACCTGGGCAGCGCTTTCTGCTCATTAAATTTTTCCTCACGCCAACCAAACCGTTTAAGCGACGAGAGGCCCTTTTCTTCCAGCCAATCGGCCATCGGACTGAGGTCTTCGGGCAGTTCATTTGCCGAAATATTGGCGATATGCTCCTCGTTAGCGCCGAGCAGACTATACGGCATGCCAGCGCCTAATACTTGCTCCTTTTCAAACAGCTCAATTTCGAGATTTCCCTCGAAATTATCCAACAAGCGCCGCATCAAGAGCAGTGCCATCGGTCCTGCGCCAATAATGGCCAACTTGGTCAATGCGTTGATCTTTTTCATGAAATAATTGTGATTGTTAGTATAACCCGAGATACAGAAAATCGTTCGCAATAACGTATCATTTTATGGTGAATGGCCATTTGTCTATCTATTTATCCGCGGTATCTGGACAGCGGTAAAACTATTTCCCCTGCGAAAAGGTTCGTTAACAAAAAACGATAGTCATATGGAAAATGAAAAAGACAAGCAACACGATCTATCCGCTCAGAGCAAACAGGATAATTCGAATACGCAAAAAGATCCGGATGAATGGACCACGGGCGACGAGCCAATGACAGGTGCACAAGCATCTTACCTCAAAACATTGTCTGATGAGGCAAACGAACCTTTCGTGGAAGGGCTGACCAAAGCCGAAGCTTCCAAGCGCATCGATGAGCTGCATCATAAAACTGGTAGAGGACTGGATAGCTCGGCTGATTAATCAGCTAAAAAAATAATAGGCTGTCGCCTACTTTGTTTACAACAAAAAACCTTGGAGACAGCCTATTTTCTAGAAAAAGCTGATGCTTATGGATGACCGCCGCCACCCGCAGCGCCATATATCTGACCTGTTGAAAAACTTGCTCCATTATCTGCCAGTTGCACGAAGATGGAGGCCAGCTCTGCCGGCTGTCCGGCGCGCTGTAAAGGCGAATCTCCGCCAAAGTTTTCCAACTTATCTTGTTCCTGCCCACCACAGACTTGCAGTGCAGTCCACACCGGACCCGGAGCAACACCGTTTACACGAATGCCTTTCGGTCCCAATTGTTTGGCAAGAGATTTTACGTAAGCCACATTTGCAGCCTTCGTCTGCGCATAGTCAAAGAGATTCTCGCTAGGATCATACGCTTGCACTGAAGTAGTCGCTATGATCGAAGCGCCCGCCGGAAGGTGCGGAAGCGCCGCCTTGGTAATCCAAAAAGGTGCGTAAATATTGGTTTTTATCGTCGCATCAAAGGTATCATCATGAATATCAAGAATGGATAGGTTACTTTTCTGATAACCCGCGTTGTTTACCAGTAGATCCAGTCCGCCCAATTCGGAAACGGTTTTCTCGATTAGTGTTACGCAAAAATCTTTATCGGTAATATCGCCCGGTATCGCAACCGCTTTGCGGCCTGCTTCTTTAATAAGCGCAACTACTTCTTTAGCATCTTCCTCTTCGGCAGGAAGATAGTTGATGGCCACATCTGCTCCTTCTCTGGCGTAAGCGATGGCAGCGGCACGTCCTATCCCGGAATCGCCACCGGTGATCAGCGCTTTACGCCCTAAAAGGCGACCACTTCCTTTATAAGTCTTTTCGCCATGATCTGGTAACGGATCCATTTTCGACGCGAGACCAGGATGCGGCTGCTTTTGTTTTGGATAAGGCGGTTTCGGATATTTATCGAGCGGATTTTCCAAAACGGGATTGTTGCCTTCCGATACGTTTTTTGTTTCTGCTGCTATACTTGGCGCCACGACCAAAGTGGCTACAGTTGTTCCTAGTCCTTTAAGGGCTTGTCTTCTACTCATATGGCTATTTTCTTTTGTCATGTCTTTCTTTTATCTATTATTTATATCGGCAACACGCCATCAAATCTGATTATACTGCTGTGCGGCCTTATCTGTCGAGGCGGCCAAGGCGCTGCGGCTCAACAGTGATTCGCTTTCATATCCCTTTTTTTCGTTTGTATTTCGGCTTCGCGGCAACAGCCTGTTTGCCAAGTTTAGCGTATTCGCCAACACATTTGGGCACAAGGCCTGTAGCGCAACGGCAATTTTGGCGGTCAGCGTCAAAACAATTTCTGTTTTTCGAGATTCGATGCCATCTACAATTTCACTGGCGGCGCGTGCTGCACTTTGTGATAATATCGGTAGCGAGTCTGCAATCTTGAACCAGGCATATTCCAACTTATGATTTCCTTTGACACTAATGTGCATCGGACTTCCGGTGCGCATCAAGCTTGGAATAACCGTCGATACCTGTATACCGGCCGGAGCAAGCTCTGCTGCTAAACCCTGACTCAAACCAACGAGCGCGAATTTGCTAACACTGTAAGGCAACATATGCGGTACGGCAATTTTGCCACCTATCGACGCAATATTTACAATGTGACCATTGGCTGCTGCTTTGAAATGCGGCAAAACGGCTTCTGTGCAGTACAGGGAAGACCAACAGTTGGTTTCCATCAATTTCTTATAGTCGTCACTGTCCATCACTTCTTGCGGTCCAACCAACATAGCGCCTGCATTATTAATAAGCACATCAATACGACCATAGTGCGCCTGCACCTTGTGCATAAGCACTTCCACTTGCTTCCTATCGGTTACGTCGGTCGGATGAATGAAAACCTCGGCACCCAGCGCAGTGAGCGCTTGCTTTGCAGTTTGCAGATTTTCAACATCTCGGGCGCATAGCGCCAAAAGTGCGCCACGTTGCGCAAGCTCTTTGGCCAGAGCCAAGCCTAAACCACGCGAGCCGCCCGTAATTAATACTACTTTCCCGTGCAGTGTTTCTCGTCCGTGCCTACGGCGTCTTGCTTTTATCAACGTTGCGCCTACGAAGCCCAATAGGGCTATCTTTGCTAATTTTCCTAAAAACATCGTTACGCTGTTTTAATAAATTAAACTTTTCTTTTTCCTTGCTTCACGTCTGGCGCAGCCGTTCCTTAGAAAATAATCGCTGCGCTGTCTGTACTAAGGCTTCAGCACAACTTTTACGCAGTCATCCTGCTTTTTGTCGAATATTTCATAGCCATGCGCCGCCTCAGCAAGCGGAAGACTGTGTGTAATAATATCGTCGAGTACCACCTTGTTGTCGTTTACTAACTCAATTAGCTTATCGATATAATTCAACACCGGCGCTTGTCCTTGTTTTATGGTAATGCCCTTATCAAATATGCGATGCAAGGGGAAATTATCGTAAGGCGAACCATAAACCCCTACAATAGATACGGTGCCCATCCGGCGTACGGCTTTAAAGCACATGTCTAATACTTTCATCGAGCCAACTTCGAAATTAACTGTAGCTTTTACTTTATCAAAAAAGCCGCGCTCGGGTTCAAAGCCTACCGCATCCACACAAACGTCTGCTCCGCGTCCGCGTGTCATTTCGCGGATGGCTTCAATCACATCGACTTCATTCGGGTTGAGCGTGTCCACATTGTTCACCGCTTTCGCTTTCGCCAATCGGTAATCCAACGGATCGATTGCAATCACGCGTCCGGCTCCATTTAACCAGGCGGCTTTTTGGGCCATAAGTCCAACTGGTCCAGAGCCGAAAATAGCAACTACTTCCCCACCTTTCAGTTGCGCCCAGTCAATTGCCGACCATCCGGTTGGGAAAATATCGGTTAAAAAAAGCGCTTGCTCATCTGTGAGGTGTTCGGGCACAATACGCGGACTGATATCGGCGTAAGGAACGCGCACATACTCCGCTTGTCCGCCGGAATAACCGCCATACAAATCGGTGTAACCAAATAGTGCAGCGCCTTTTTGATCGAGCAAATCGCCGTTAGGACCATAATGCTTGTAGTTTGATTGGTCACAGGCCGTGGATGCGCCATGCGTACAAAAAAAACATGATCCGCAAGAGATCGGAAAAGGCACAACGACGCGATCGCCTCTTTTAAGATTGGTGATCTCGGCGCCGACCTCTTCTACGATGCCCATAAATTCGTGGCCCATGATGAGATCTTCCTTTTGCGGAACCGCACCATTTAAAATATGCAAGTCCGAGCCGCAAATGGCGGTCGATGTCACTTTAAGAATGACGTCACGCGCGTCAAGTAGTTTCGGATCTTCGACATTATCGACACTGATATGTCCGGGTTTATGGAATACTGCTGCTTTCATATGAATTTATTTTTACTGTAAGCAATTTTTGCCAGCGCAGCTTCTTAATAGCTTGTGCCGGCTTATGAAAAGAACGAAACTTGTTTATTTTGGTTTACCCGCCTGTAACGAGCGCTGGCGCTTATGCGCTGTTTAAGTGGCTCGCTACTGTTGCCTCATCACGTGGAAGGGCTTTAGATAAAGGGTTACAGCCTCGGCACGGCCCGTCAGGACAAATACGTAACCAAATAGATTAGTACGCGAAATACCTAAATTCAAAATGGTAAACGCCGCCTATCAGTAGCTGGCGAACGGCTTTAAGCGCCTTAGACCGAGATTTTACGAACTGAATAATACGTAGCCAACCACGGCATGTACCTGTTTTTGTACGCGACAGCACTTTTACGGCTAATTTCAACCAAACGTGCACTTTTTTTGCAGCATGTTTGCTGAAAAAAAATGTTCTCACTAAAAAACAGAGTACTATGATTAGATTACAACTCACACAGAAAATTGAAAATAGTAAGGTGCTGCTTACAAAATTTGCTTATAAATTTACAAGTGACCCAGATCAAGTTGCGGATCTTGTGCAAGAAACCTTGATACGGGCTGTGCGCCATACCGATGAGTTATTGAGCAATCCGAAAGTTGGCTCGTGGCTTTATGTTATCATGAAGAACATTTATATTAACCAATACAGAAAGGCTCAAAATCGAATTTTGTATGAGCAATCGGAGATTTCAGCTTTACGTGACCAAGGCTGCTTAGAGCCTTACACCTACAATCAGGCAGAAAATAGATTTACAGCGGCGGATATCCAAATAGCCATGAATCGCTTACCAGCAGATACCTATGAAATCTTTACTATGTATATGGAAGGATTCAAGTATCGTGAAATTGCAGAACACTGCGATATGCCGGAAGGAACGATTAAAACGCGTATATTTCATGCTAAAAAAATGCTTCGTAAGAGCTTGGCAGCCTACGAACGAAAAAACTAGATACGCACAATAGCTGGAAAAATTGGGATTTTATTCCTAAAAAGTAGACGTTTAACGTGTTGAAATGCCACATTGCGTTTTTACATCGTGGGAATAGCCCGACTGATCCGCGTTCGTCCATCGTCGGAAGAATAGGAAGTATAGCGAAACCATTTACCTGTTATCGACGTTCATCTTAAAAACTTAGCATATGGTACAGACAAATGAAAACAAAGACCGCTCAGATGCGGAAAAAGGCGTAGCAGAAAACGAGAAAGCAAATTATACCCGTACGGAAAACGACGCCGATGAAAATTCGCAAACGAACGAAGATCCTTCTATTAAGGAGACGAACGATCCCGATAAAAAAGAAGATACGGGTGGCGATTTAGCGGGCAATGCTTCTGGCAACACGGATGCCGATTAATGCGAACAATTCACGTTGCGCGTACTGCGGCTGGTGAAACTACCGCTGAGAAAGTGCATACTTTTCAACGCTCGGTATACTAAAATCAGCATCAATAATTTATAAAAAAAATTGGCTGATCTTTACGTTTCATGCCGCAACATGCTAGCGAAAAATAAGAGTTACAAAAAAAGCGGAATTCAAATGACTTCCGCTTTTTGCTTTGCTGTAAAACTTCGACTTACAGTTCGTTCAACCAACTGTTAACCTCATCTTTGGTTTTACCCGTCTTTTTTTGCAATTTACCAACCAGCTCGTCTTCCTGACCTTCGGCATATAACAAATCGTCATCGGTTAAATCAGCGTATTTTTGTTTGACCTTTCCCTTGATTTCGTTCCAGCGTCCTTTCCATGTTAATTCACTCATAATAATACTCCTTTCGTTTTTTTATATAAAACAGCTCAGCAGATAATTTGTTTTTCAGGCTGTTCATTTTATATCAATTTTTCGCGTACTTTGATCGTCTGAGCTGCCTTTACCCAGCGTCATTGGATAAGGTGGCAACCAGGCTGCTTAGCAGCCTGGAAATATCTCAACGCCTATGCGCGCAGAACACATGCACGCTATTATACAGCGATTTTGGTCGTCTTTGGCTCTCTTTCCCAATTTCTATGCATACCCAGCGCCTGAATAAAATCTTGCGCACTGGCATCCGTAAAAATGGCCTTATCATCAACAAAATCTTTAGCTGCTGACAGGTCACGAAGTTTTACAGCTTTCCCTAAAAATGCCACCGTTTTACAGTGCTTCACCGCTTCATTGATAAACTTAATGGTTTTTCCTTGTTCGGCAAGGGCATTCACACTTTCTTCTCCGCATGGAATATAGACAGCATCATAAAACACGCTTTCCGTCGTCGCGAGGGCCGCGTCAACCTTATGCTTCATCCCCTCGTTACAAGTAATTGTTCCTCCACTAGGCGAAACGATTTTGACAACCGCGTCCTCCGCTTCCAATGCTTTTTTATAGCTGTCAAATCCTTTCATATCAAATCCATTATCTAGCAGCACCGCTACCTGACGGCTTGCTATCGGCGTCGGCGCCTTAAGGACTTGACTCAGTGCTGCTGACTGGTCGAGGTAGTTCTTCGCCTTGCCTGGTTGTTGTGCAGACGGATCTTCATCGGCACCAATATTTCTGTTAATAGGCCCTTCTATTTCTTCAGGAATAGCAAGGCCGATATTATCAGATACCCGCTTGGCCAACGAAGCATCTATTTGTTGAAGGAGGTATAACATACGTGACTTAATCGCGTCAATCTGGCATTTTCCTAATTCAAAAGAATAAGCGCCGATTACGTGTTCTTTTTCCCAAGATGACAGGCTTCTATAAAATAAAGCCGGTTGAGAGAAGTGATCGCTAAAGCTTTCAGAGCGCGCACGTACTTTTTTGCCATCAATACGCTCTTCGTAGCTGCTAAAACCACCATCTGCGATTTTAGATAAAAACGGACAGCCGCTGCCCATCGTATTCGGGTGGTAAGCCACTTTTCCTTTGTTTATTGTTGTCCGCATGTGTGCGTCACGCTGGTTGTTGTGCACTGGCGCGATCGATCTGTTTATTGGAAGCTCGTGAAAATTTGGACTTCCCAGCCGAGACAATTGCGTGTCTGTATAAGAAAAAAGTCGGCCTTGCAGCAAAGGGTCGTTTGTAAAATCGATACCTGGCACAATGTGTCCGGGGTGGAATGCCACTTGCTCGGTTTCTGCAAAGAAATTGTCTGGATTACGATCTAATGTCATCTTTCCGACAATACGTACAGGCACTAATTCTTCTGGAATAAGCTTCGTGGCGTCGAGCAGGTCAAATTCAAATTTATGCTCATCTGCTTCCGGAATAATTTGCAGACCAAGTTCCCAACTCGGAAACTGCCCCTGCTCGATCGCATCCCAAAGATCACGTCTGTGGAAATCAGGATCGGCACCATTAATCTTGACAGCCTCATCCCAGGTAACGGAATGTACGCCCAAAGCAGGTTTCCAGTGAAAACGTACAAAATGCGACACCCCTTCGCTGTTGATCAGCCTGAATGTATGAATACCAAAACCCTCCATCATGCGGAGGCTACGCGGTATGGCACGATCACTCATCGCCCAGATGTGGTTATGCAGTGTTTCCGTGGCCAATGAAACGAAATCATAAAACGTATCGTGCGCTGAGGCCGCTTGCGGAATTTCGTTATCAGGCTCGGGCTTTACCGAATGGATAAGATCAGGAAACTTCATCGCATCCTGTATAAAAAACACCGGTGTATTATTTCCGACCAAATCAAAAATACCCTCGTCCGTATAAAATTTCACGGCAAACCCGCGAATATCTCTCGCCAAATCTGCAGAACCTTTGCTGCCTGCTACGGTTGAAAAGCGAACGAAAACAGGTGTTTTTTTACCTACAGCCGTTAATACGCCCGCGCGTGTATAGTCGCTCAGGTCTTCATAAAGTTCAAAATAGCCGTGCGCAGCGCTGCCGCGTGCGTGAACAATACGTTCCGGAATGCGCTCGTGGTCAAAGTGTGTAATCTTCTCGCGTAAGATAAAGTCTTCCAGTAAGGTCGACCCTCGCTCGCCCGACTTCAGCGAATTAGCATCGTTATTGATCTTGACGCCTTGATCGGTAGTCATCGATTGCTCCGACGCATCGGTAGTGTCGCGCGCAAGATCGGCTTGCTTTGCGTTCTGTGAGGTTGTTATGTGCTGTTTCATCTGCAAATTCTTATGTACAAGGTTTTGCATAAGAACGGCTCCTGATCGAGATAGTTTAGCGCGGCCACTATTTAGAATCATTCGGCACAACACTATTAAGTTAAAAATTTTACAGCGTGAGCAAAATCAATTTAGCAAATACCCTTACTTTAAACAAAACGGTACAAACTATTTTGGATACCCGTTGTTCACTGTCCAAAATACGTTTATCAGTTAACAACAACATCATTGGAACAGCAAAATTCATCCTCCAACGTCAGCGGTACATTTACAGCAAAGGTTTGGACAGCGGTTGGCATTACAGCGCTGACGCTTATTATTCTATTGTTATCCTGGAAAGCCATCCAGGTTTTCCTATTCATTTTAGCGGGTACTATTTTAGCTGTCTATTTCCACGGATTTGCGGGTCTTATAGCGCGTAAAACTAAATTAACAAAGAAATGGTCGTTGGCCGTCTCGATCCTTTCATCTGTTTTGTTTCTATTCGGCATCTTTTGGCTGGTCGGCGCCCGGATTACTAACGAAGCTATTGAATTTGCAGACAAAGTGCCGCAGCTTCTAGAGGATGCGAAACGATATTTAGAAAGCAATCAAAATATAAAATCTGCCTACGAACAGTTAGCCTCTTCGCAGACATTGCAAAAAGCCTCCCCATTGGTGGGAAGCTTTTTTAATAGTACACTCGGTTTCTTCGGTGATCTTTATGTAGTGCTGTTTATCGGTGTATTTTTCACGGCTGCGCCCGAATTGTATAAAAAAGGAATAGTGAAGTTGCTCCCGGCCAAGGCGCGTGCAGAAGGTGCACATATCATCGACGTCACGGCAGAAAATTTGCGCGCCTGGTTAAAAGGTATGCTATTTTCGATGCTCGTCGTATTTGTATTGACCAGCATTGGACTTGTGGCGTTGGGTATTGATCTCTGGTTGATTTTAGCGCTGATTGCCGGTCTACTCAGTTTTATACCCAACTTCGGCCCGATCATCGCGATCCTTCCAGCGGCTTTAGTCGCCTTATCACAGTCGCCGATAACCGCCGTCTGGGTAATCTTGCTTTACTGTTTGGTTCAAGTAGTAGAAAGTAATTTTATCACACCGCTTGTGCAGCAAGAATTAATCAATACACCACCGGCATTGATTATTATCGCACAGATATTTATTGGCATATGGCTCGGTGGCTGGGGCGTTGTGCTGGCTACGCCCATATTGGTGATCGTCATGGTTCTGGTCAATGAGCTTTATGTAAAAAGGCAAGATAAGTACGTGTCTTAATACAAGCTAGGGCTTTTTGCAAGTTGGCAAAAAGGCAAATGAAACCAGCCGTAGCAGCGGCAGACGGAACAGCTAGCGCAGCTGTCTCCGGAAAATATGAAAAAGGCGCGGTTAGCTCGTATATAGCTTAACCGCGCCTGTTTTTTGCCGCATAAAGCGGCTACTTGTTCTTCTTTTTCTCTTTCGGTCTATCCGTCGGATCGTTGGGCATCTGGTTTAGTTGCTCATCTTGTGCATCCACGCCCGCCTCGCCGTCGCCGTCTTTTGTTTTTTCAGTTTTCTCGACTACAGATCCTAGTTCTTTATAGGTGTCTCCTTTGCGCTTTTTTTCTTTCTCGCCGATACCATTCAGCTCATTTTCTACTTTCGTTCCCATAGCTTTTCCAATATTAGTTGTTACGATGATTTGTCGATTGAACAACATGAATCGCAAATAGTTCACATTCGGGCGACTATTAAAAAATTCATCTTACAGTAAGCGTAAAATTACGTGAACCAGAACTATGTAAAACAAGAGGTCGCTACAGCCTGTTTTATAGAAAACGTAATAAAACGACTCTGTCATGAATAAGCGAAGAAAGCAAGCATTTATCTGGTTTTTGGTCATACCACTACTGATCTACCTGTTGGCAAGATTGATTATCGTAGTGACATTGTTATGGGACAAACAAGGGTAGTTTACGTCTTGACATTACAACGATGAAACCTCGCGCAAATTTTTTATAAGCAAAAGGCCCGCTTTACGCGAGCCTTAAAAGCTAAATTATATCTTCACATAAATGGCCTTATTAATAAGCGGCATCTACATCTGTAACACGAATTAGTTTTTCATTAACAAATTCCGTTAGTGCTATCCACGACAGCTCTTTGCCGTAACCCGACTGCTTAACCCCGCCGAAGGGCAAAGCTGGTGATGAAGTCGTAGGTCGATTGATAAAAACCATCCCGGTTTCGATGCTTCGCGCCACTTTTTTGGCTTCTTCCATATCTTCGCTGAAGATCGTGCCGCCCAATCCATACGGCGAGTCGTTGGCCACAGCGATTGCTTCTTCCGTGTCTTTTACGCGGATCACTGCCGCCACCGGGCCAAATATTTCATCGTCATAAGCAGGCTGCCCTTTACGCACCTCCGTCAGCAACGTGGGCTCGATAAAAAATCCTTTTCTATCTATGCGCTTGCCGCCGATTTCCAACGTCGCGCCCTTAGCGGTGCTACGCTCGATCTGCTCCAGCACTTTATCCATTTGTGTTTCCGAGCTCATCGGCCCCATATCGACATCCGCATCCAAAGGATCGCCAACGTTAATATCTGCCATCGCGGCCTTTAGTTTGGAAACAAACTCGTCGTGGATCGCATCGACAACAATCAGGCGTTTTGAAGATGTACATACCTGACCCGAATTGGCAAAACGGCCAAGTACTGCGCCTTTCACGGCCTTATTAATATCGGCGTTTTCCAGCACCAAAAAAGGATCTGAACCGCCGAGTTCCATCACTGTTTTCTTGACATACTTACCCGCGATAGCCGCCACCTGGGCGCCAGCGCCATCGCTGCCCGTGAGCGCTACACCTTTTATGCGCTTATCGGCGATAAGCTCTTCTATATTTTTATTGTCAAACGCGAATGTGCTGTAGAGGTGTTCCGGAAGTCCGGCATCATCAAAAATTTGCTGAATAGCCAAACCACAGCCATATGTTGATTTCGCAGGCTTCACCAGCAGCGCGTTGCCTGCCACCAAGTTCGGCGCAGCTAACCTCACCAATTGTGAGAATGGAAAATTCCAAGGCTGGATGGAAAGAATAACGCCGGTAGGCTCATAAGAAACCCATGCTTTACCATGTTCTACTTCGTCGATGGGGCGGTCTGCCAGATACTTCTCTGCATATTTTGCATAATAACGAAGAATAGCGATACAATAATCCACCTCGCTTTCGCCTTGTTTTACGGGCTTGCCCATCTCCTTCGCTGCCAGCTTCGCCAACTCGTGCTTCCGTTTTTCCATCAGCTCTGCTGCACGCGACAGATAAGGCACGCGTTCGGTAACCGTTAAATTTTTCCAGTGGCGATGAAACGCGTTATCTGCAGCCTCTATACGCCCGATAACGTCCGCTGTGTTATGTACTTCATAGTGTTCCACTGTTTCCTCATTAGAAGGATTTATCGTCTTGAATGATGAATTTGCCATAGTCATTTTACTTTAGCTAATAAACGTCGCGATAAACAATTTGTTTAAACGCGTTTTAAAATATGTCTTGAGCATGACCTATTGAGCTTTCCTCCTATTTGATTATGCTGCGCCGCATTATGAAGCGTTTTAGGCTAGTATAAACGATATACACTAGCTGGAAGCCACCTTGATTTCCCGTCTGTCAAGTTCTTCTTTTAGCGCTTCCAGAAACTGACTTCTGAACCGCTCGATAAACCGCACATGCTTAATGCCTACTTGCATTGATAGGATATAATTATCTGGCGTAACATCTTTTGTCAATACTTTTACCGGAATACCGAAATCGACCTCATCGAACGTGCGTAATTTATCCTCGACCAGCTTTTTAATCTCATCAATATGACATTTGTTATCCACCGTTAACTGCATATTCACGCGTATATCGGAGTCAGAAAATGTCCAGTTGACTAGACGCCCGGAAAGAAGATCGCCGTTTGGGATAATGACGCGCGCGCCTTGATCAGTCAGCAAGGTACTCGAACGGATGCCAATCTGCATCACCTGTCCCTTCTTATCCGCAAGTTCGACATAATCACCGATTTTAAAGGGTTTTTCAAAGACCAGAATAATACCAGACACGAAATTGTTGATGATGTTTTGCATCCCCAGACCGATCCCCACGCTGAGCGCACCAATAATTACCGTTAGTTTATCCATGCCCAAACCCAGTATGCTGATGCCCAAGAGAAAGCCAACTACAAATATTAACAGCCTAAACAACGGAAACAACGTCATTTTACGAGCTTGTAGTTCGTCATTTGCGGGATCATTCACGAGGTTTTTAAGGTTTTTTTGAAACCAATTGGCTATCCATACTACAGCGATGGCCAGTAACAAGTCTCCGTAGGTAAAGGTAATGCTACCTACTTTATGATCTGCTGTCAAAAGCTTTTCTAAAAAAGAGCCCGCTTCGCGCGTAATGTGCAGGTTATTAACCAAAACGATCGCGATCAGCGCTGCACAGATAAAACGGATTAAACGATCGACGCTGGCTAGCATCCTTTTCAGGTCGAATCGTCTGAAAACCGCCTCTGCCTTCGCTCGCTCGTATTGCTTCGCTAAATCGTGTAAGATCATATCGCGAAAGGCGCGAAGCGACATCGCTTGTAAAAAGCCGATTCCTGTGGCCAAGCTCCACATTCGGGACAATGCCAGGTAATCAAGGGCGTTAAGCACAATGGCCAATAAATGTCCCAGCATAATAATAATGCGGGCATAGCGATGCATGTAGCCGACAGGATTGTCAACATCCGTCCGCCGTCCCATAATAAAAACCAATGCGATCCCGCCCGCGTTAGCCAAGATGGCAAAAAGACGGCTCCACCACCATTCGGAAAGCAGCAGATTGGAAAAAATAAGCAAAACGTAGTACAGAAAAACAAAATGTAGCGTCGTTCGCTTGAATGGGCTAAGGTCTTTAAACAGGATGATGTACAGGAAAATAAAAACCAGAAAATAGCTTAACTCCAATATCAGCACCGGCACCGAAAAGCTGACAAACGGCAACAAAATAAGAAAGAATATAATAGACTTTAATATGGGTATCCAAATCGGGTCATTGCGGTGCAGCGGCAATTTTTCATCGCGCTGATCAGTTTCACGGCCAAGGCGATACATCCAATAGAAATACAGGAGACTGATCAGGATAAGAAAAATACGGCTGCTCCATGCCTGATAGTCAAAAAAGTTTGTTGATGAGCCGTCTCTTCCCATATTTGCCCGCACGGTCTTAATAACTTTGCGCGGCACAGGAATAACCTCTGCGATGGCTGAATCCACCGCAGAGGATGCCACCTCCTCATGCTGTCTGCTGGCAGACTCTTCTAAATAGGACACGTCGGACAGTAAACGTTTTAAACTATTTTCCAAGCGATCTAACGTATCTCTCGTACCGGCAAATGCTCGTCTTACCGAATCAGTGCTGGTTGCATCATCGAGCATATTGCTATCTAAGCTGGCGGGTACACGCTGCTCAGCAAGCCAAACGGTGCGCGCGGCCTTGATTGTTTCACTCAAGCTGATGATGTCTTTTTTCTTGATCGACAAAAATTGCAAGGCGCTGTCCAATTGTGCGGGCTGCAGCCCGGATCGACTCCAGGAAATTAACCGTTTGGTACTGTCCACCTGTCCGGACACACGGTTTACGAGCGTCGACCAAGCTTTTACCTGCTCTTTTCGCTCTTCCAATTGCACGATGGTGTTTTGTTGATCTATAGAATCTTGAATTTGTGCCAAGACCAATTGCGGAATCGCCAAAGCAGTCCATATCAGGACCTGAACGATTCGCCTACATCCTAAATTATTACGTTTAAGGGCTATCATATAGGTATAGAACGGTGAATGAAATTAAACGTTTTGGATTGATGAATTTGAATCTCGTGTGCTCGCTGACGAACATACATACGTATCCCTAGCTCATGAATAAACCAAGCGTACAAAAAAATAAAACATTTCATTTTTATATCCTCTTATATCTCCGAAACTAAAACCCCAACATATAGAAAACACCGTCTATAAATAGTTAAAACAGGCACTATATACTTGTTCCGCAAACGAAAGTCCGCGCGAAAGCTAGGACAAGATATAGCAAAAAATATAATTAATTATTGAAAAATAAGGAACTTTTAGGATGTAACCGCATTATCTATACGCTCCGTAACCGAGATAACGGCAAGATATAGACAGTTGTCCGGCTGGCGGATCGGAATGATAACTAAACTAAGCGAGTGACTATGCAAGAACATGAAGACCAAAATGTGCCACAACAGGTGGAAGGAAAAAAGCTTGATATCGTAGAGACGCGTGAGTTTACCGATAAGGAAGCCGCATATGCCGCTTTTGAACGCGCTCGGGAAAAATTGCTGGCATTAAATAGCTGGCATGAATTGGCGGGCAATGTTTCTGCGGTGTTTACCTTAAAAGACAAGTTTGGCAGACCTGTGGCCCGTATGCCTGAAGTTGGTGATTACGTGATGATCGATATACCGGGGCCGTCGCCAGCTTATGGTCATGGCTACGATTGGGTAACGATAGTGAAGCTAGAAGATCGGGCGGCGGATGGTTATGTGATGCTATCGTTAAAACCGTCGCCACCGCCCGACGAGAAAGATAGCAATACCGTGGCGCACTTTTTTTCATCGCATTCCAGCACAAGCCTCATCGTGGCGCTAACAGCAAACAAACTGCAGGTATCTTATTATGGCCGGAATGAAACGATTAATACGGATAACAAAGCTATCGTTGATGATATCAGAAATTTATTTGTCGGCTTTGGTGCCAAGCTCGGTTTATCGCATCCGCAATGGAAAAAACTGGTACTTGGAATCCTAGGATAACACCAATAAGCAGGTGAGGACCACGAAATTATCGAAAAAAAAAACGGCCTATCTACACTTTTTACCATATGGTAAAAGCTTTTAATCTCTTGTCCCCGACTTTTGTTTATTCACTAAATAAGCATAAAAGATGAATAGCAAAATTGTTTTGATTACAGGAACAAATAGTGGGTTTGGTTGGCTCACGGTGCATAGTGTGGCCGCTATGGGGCATCGCGTATACGCGGCTATGCGCGATACAAAGGGTAAGAATGCCGAAAAGGCCAATACCTTGTCCAAACTGGAT
>JAAIGF010144202.1_pt1 | contig 26008 bp, 27 predicted proteins | sample 6487441 | NCBI WGS metagenome assembly JAAIGF01 (sample SAMN13974129, study PRJNA590717) | phyllosphere metagenome | biome: pepper field; feature: multiple bacterial spot infested pepper fields; material: pepper leaves; isolation source: leaves from pepper fields | host: Capsicum annuum ... | reverse complement strand
TCGGAGACCCTACATGCTCGAGCAGGCGCAACGCATCCTCAAAGACGTATTCGGCTATGACAGCTTCCGGGGTCGCCAGGGCGCGATCATCGAGCGCGTGGCCAGCGGCGGCGATGCGCTGGTGCTGATGCCCACCGGCGGCGGCAAGTCGCTGTGCTTCCAGGTCCCGGCGCTGCTGCGTGACGGGCTGGCCGTGGTGGTGTCGCCGCTGATCGCCTTGATGGACGACCAGGTGGCGACCCTCGAAGAGCTGGGCGTGGCGGCGGTGGCGCTGAACTCCACCCTGGAAGCCGACCAGCAGCGTGACATCGCCGAGCGTATTCGCCGCGGCGAGATCAAGATGCTCTATCTGGCCCCCGAGCGCCTGGTACAGCCGCGCATGCTGGCGTTTCTGCAGCAGCTGCAGATTGCCCTGTTCGCCATCGACGAAGCCCACTGCGTATCGCAGTGGGGCCATGATTTCCGCCCCGAGTACCTGCAGCTGGGGCAACTGGCCGAACTGTTCCCCGACGTGCCACGCATCGCCCTGACCGCGACCGCCGACATGCGCACCCGTGAGGAAATCGTCAATCGCCTGCATCTGCAGGATGCCGAGCGTTTTCTCTCCAGCTTCGACCGGCCCAACATTTTCTACCGCATCGTGCCCAAGGAGCAGCCACGCAAGCAGTTGCTGGCATTTCTGGCAGCACGCAAGGGCGATGCCGGCATCGTCTATTGCCTGTCGCGCAAGAAGGTCGAGGAGGTGGCCGGCTTTCTGACCGAGCAGGGTTTCCCGGCGTTGCCCTATCACGCAGGTCTGCCGGCCGAGCTGCGTGCGTTCAACCAGAAGCGCTTTCTCAATGAGGAAGGCTTGATCATGGTGGCTACCATCGCCTTTGGCATGGGCATCGACAAACCCAACGTGCGTTTCGTTGCGCACCTGGATCTGCCCAAGTCGCTGGAGGCCTATTACCAGGAAACCGGCCGGGCAGGGCGCGATGGCTTGCCGGCGGACGCCTGGATGGCCTATGGCCTGCAGGACATGATCTTCCTCAAGCAGATGCTGGCCAACTCCGAAGGCGACGAGCGCCACAAGCGCGTGGAACAGCACAAGCTCGACGCCATGCTGGCGCTGTGCGAAGAAACCCGCTGTCGCCGTCAGGTGCTGCTGGCCTATTTCGACGAGGAGCTGCCGCAGCCGTGCGGGCATTGCGACAACTGCACCGACGGCGTGCAGACCTGGGACGCCACCGAGCCGGCCCGCCAAGCGCTGTCGGCCATCTACCGCAGCGGCCAGCGCTATGGCGTCGGCCATCTTGTGGACATTCTGCTCGGCCGTGACAACGAGAAGATGCGTGGGCTGGGCCATCAGCACCTGTCGGTGTTCGGGGTGGGCGGTGCGCTCAGCGAAGGCGAATGGCGGTCGCTGTTCCGCCAACTGGTCGCCCGCGGCCTGGTGGGTGTCGACCTGGAGGGCTTCGGCGGTCTGCGCCTGTCCGACAGCTGCCGACCGTTACTGCGCGGCGAGGTGACCCTGCAACTGCGCCGAGATCTGAAGCCCCAGCAGAGCGTCAAGGCCTCCGGCAGCGCCGCGCGGCAGCTGGTGCGTGGTGACGAACGCGAGCAATGGGAAGCGCTGCGTGCCTTGCGTAAACGCCTGGCCGAAGAGCACGCGGTGCCGCCGTATGTGATCTTCCCCGACGCCACATTGCTGGAAATGCTGCGCAGCAAGCCGACCACGTTGGCGGACATGGCCCGGGTCAGTGGCGTCGGCGCACGCAAGCTGGAGCGCTATGGCGAGGCCTTCCTGGAAGTGCTGGGTGGCAGCGACACCCCGGCGCCAGTGGTCGACCTGCGTCATGAACTGGTCAGCCTGGCCCGTGCTGGCATGACGCCGAGCCAGATTGCCAGCCAGCTGGGCTGTAGCCAGAAGAGCGCCTATAGCCTGCTGGCCGAAGCTATTGCCGAGCAGCAGATTTCACTGCAACAGGCCCTCGATCTGCCAGAGGATCTGTTGGGCGAAATCCAGGACGCCTTTCTCGACGGTGAAGGTGAGTTGCCGCCGGTGGCGGAGATCGCTCCGCTGTTCGCCGGTCGCCTGGAGGAAGGTGTGCTGCATTGCGTGCGCGCCGCCCTGCAGGCGGAATTCGAGGCCTGAGCGGGCGCGCGACGCAGGATTATCTTGTTGCGACTGGAATCTTGCTCTCTGTCAAAAGCTATGGTTAGCTCGCTAATAATTAGTTTTTGATAATTCCAAGAGTGACCTCAATGTCCCCATCCGAACCCCATCGTTTCGCCATGCAAGTGGCGCAATTGTCTCGCGCCTGGCGCGCAGAACTGGATCGACGTCTCGCCGGCCTGGGGCTTTCTCAGGCGCGCTGGCTGGTGCTGTTGCATATCGGCCGCTTCGCTGAGCTGCCCACCCAACGTGAGCTGGCGCAGAGCGTCGGGGTGGAAGGGCCGACCCTGGCCCGCCTGCTCGACAGCCTCGAAGCCCAGGGCCTGGTGGTACGCCACGCGGTGCCCGAGGATCGCCGTGCCAAGAAAATCGCCCTGTGTCCACCAGCCAAACCGCTGATCGAGAAAATCGAGGCGATTTCCACGCAACTGCGTGAAGAGCTGTTCGCCGGCATCGACCAGGAAGAGCTGCGCATTTGTCAGCAGGTTCACGCACGCATTCTGGGCAATCTGGAGCGGCGTTGATGCACGACCTGTCTCTGCTGCAGAGACGTTACGGGTCGCGCTATCCGAATTACCTGCTGATCGTGCTGATGCTCGGCAGCATGGCGATGATTCTCGCCTCGACCAGTGTCAACGTCGCGCTGCCGGCGATCATGGCGGACTTCGATATCGGCAGGCCGCTGGCGCAGTGGCTGTCCACCGGGTTTCTCGCTGCCATGACCTCAGGGCTGCTGCTGTCGGCCTGGGCCCAGGCGCGGTTCGGCGCCAGGGCCACGGCGCAGGGCGGCCTGGCGATCTTTATCGCCACCTCATTGCTTGCGCTGACGGCCACTGGCGCCTGGCAACTGATCACCCTGCGCATCATCCAGGGCCTGTGCGCCGGCATCGTCCAGCCGCTGGCCATGGTGTTGATCTTTCAGGTGTTCGCCGGCGGCGGTCGCGGTGCCGCACTGGGCGCCTACGGACTCGGGGTGATGATCGCGCCCACACTCGGCCCGACCATCGGCGGCTACCTGGTCGATATGTTCGGTTGGTATGCGGTGTTCTGGTTGCCCTTGCCCATGTGCTTGCTGGCCATGCTGGCCGGCTTGTTCCTGATGCCCAGCGAACGCCAGCGCGATACGCCGTTTCTCGACCTGTGGGCGTTCGTGCTGCTCAACGTCGGTCTGTTCGCCACGCTCGGTGCTTTGGCCGAAGCCCAGCGTTTTGCCTGGGCCGAACCGCGGGTATGGGCGCCGGGGGGGATCGGGGTGCTGGCCATCGCGGCCTTCCTCTGGCGCAGCCGCTTCAGCAACAAGCCCTTGCTGCCGCTTGCGCTGTGGCGGCACGTCGGCTTTCGCAAGGCCAGTTGGGTGGCGCTCGCCCTCGGCATGGGCCTGTATGGCACCACCTACATCATTCCCCTGCATGTGCAGGCCATCGAGGGCTACAGCGCGGGCTGGGCGGGCCTGTTGCTGTTGCCGACCGGGGTGGTGATGGGCGTCGCCTCGTTCCTGGGCGGGCGCTTGAGCGACCGCCTGTCGACGGCCGTACTGCTGGTCGCGGGCCTGCTGGCGCTGGTGGTGTCGTCGGTGGGCCTGGGCTGGCTGCAGCCGGGCGCGTCCTTTCTGGTGCTGTGCTTGTGGGCCTGCATCGGGCGGATCGGCCTGGGCATCCTGTTGCCGGCATTGACCACCGGTGCGCTGGATGCACTCGATCGCGAGCAGGTGCCCCACGGTGCAGGCGCCATCACCTTCGTGCGGCAGCTCGGCGGGGCATTCGGCGTGAACCTTCTGACCTTTTTCCTGGAGTGGCGCCACCGCCAGGAGGGCGGCGATTTCGCGGGGGAGGTGGCGGCGTTTCAGCAAAGTTTCTGGCTGATGGGCGTGCTGTTTGCACTGACCATACTCGCGGCGTGGAACCTGCGCCCGTCACAACGTTGACGTTGTTCACATAACTAGCCGTATTTCTGGCTTTTTGCGTATGATGGCCAGATTCCCGGCCCATATAACGTGAACGGCTCGGGAAACTCGCAAGTCTTTGAATTATGACCATACTCACTACTCGGCGGGACAGGGAGCGTTTGCCGAGGCAGCGCTGTGCCACGCCGTACCCTGCAGAACCTTCGGCCCGGTTAGAGCCGCTGCAACTGTTTTTCGAGCGGAGTTATCGGGAGCTTTTATGACTCGTGTTCGTCACCTGCTGATCGGCCTGGCATCGAGCTCGGCGTTTTATTCCGGGCTGGCGCCAGCGCTGGGGCTGGGTGAAATCACCCTGCATTCGGCGCTCAACCAGCCACTGAACGCTGAAATAGAGTTGCTGGCGGTGGGTGAGGACATGACCACCTCGGACATCAAGGTGGCCCTGGCACCCGCCGATGCTTTCAATCTTGCCGGCGTCGATCGCGTCTATTTTCTCAATGATTTGCGCTTCAGCCCGTTGCTGCGTGGCGGCAAGAGCGTGGTTCGCGTGGTTTCCAGCCAGCCGGTGCGCGAGCCTTACCTGAATTTCATCGTCGAGCTGAAGCGCCCGGGCGGGCAGCTGTTGCGTGAATACACGGTGTTGCTCGATCCGCCTTCATCGTCCGCCTATAGCAGCCAGGCTGCGCCAGTGGGCGAGCAGCAATTCACCTCCTACGCGCCGCCGCGCCGCACGCCGATTGCCAGCCGCGGTGAGCGCTATCAGGTCGCCAGCGGCGAGAGCCTGTGGGCGATCGCTTCCAAGCTGCGGGTCGATGGCGACAAGTCATCGCTGCAGGATCTGATGCTCGACATCCATGCGCTCAACCCCGAAGCATTCAGCAATGGCGATATCCATCGTCTGCGCGCTGGCGCTTCGCTGTTGCTGCCTGACCATGCGCGGATGGCCGAAGCCGCGCCGGCTCAGCCTGCCGGTTCCGCGGCACCTGCACAGCCCGCTGCGCCGGCGCAGATCATCCCCGACACTGCGCCCCAGCAACCTGCCGAACCGCAGGTAGAGGTGCTGGCGCAGATTCGCCGCGTCGAAGAGGAGGTCGCCAACCGCACCGCCGAGAACCTGCAACTGCAGCAGGATCTGCTCACCGTGCAGAACCAGTTGAAGGACATGATGACGCGCATGGAAACGCGTGATCAGCAGATCGCCCAGTTGCTCGAGCAACTGGCGCAGCGCCCGGTGGCAGCGCCGGCCGCGCCCGCTGAGCCCGCGCCACAAGCTGGCGCGCCAAGTGCTGCTGCAGCGCAGCCCGCTCCTGCGCCGGCGACGGTAGCGGCGCAACCTGCACAGGCCGAGGGCTTCTGGAACCTGTGGAACATTCTGCTGGCTGCCGTATTGGGGTTGCTTGCATTGCTGCTGGTGCTGTTCAAACGCAGGCGCAAACCTGATCCAGAGGCCATCGCCGAGCCCGTGGTCGTCGTGCCGCCTGCGGTGCAGGCGCCGGTGGCCGAGCCCGTGCAACCGATCATTGCATCGCGCGCAGTCGAGGCGGACGTGCCACCGCCGGTGCGCGCCCCGATCACCCCGCGCACCGAAACCAGCTCGACCGATCCGCTGGATGCCGCCAATATCTACCTGGCCTATGGCCGCCTGGGCGAGGCGGTAGCGGTGTTGCGCCAAGCGGCGCAGGCCAATCCGCAGCGCCTGGATATCGGTTTCCGTCTGCTCGAGGTGCTGGCGCAGAGGAGCGATACCCTTGCCTTTGCCGAGGAAGAGATGCGCCTGCGCCAGGCCGGTTTCGATGCTCAACGTATCGATGCGCTCAAGGCCAGCTACCCGGCGCTGTTCGCTCAGCCCGTCGATGAGCTGGAGTCGTTCGAGTCGCTGGGCCCGCTGGAGGATCTGACCCTCGATCTGGATGAGACGCCAGCGCCTGCGCTTCAGCAAAAGCCTCAGGATGACGACTTCCAGCTCAACCTCGACGATCTGTCGCTGGATGCCGACTGGGATCTGGTAAACCCCTTCGAAAACGCGTCGCGTAGGAAACGCCCCGGTGCCGAGGCCGATGCTCCGGCAGTGCCGGACGATGGCGCGAACGATATCTTCGGCCATGACGTGAACAGCCCCTTTGCCGGGACCATGCTGGTCGAGGAAGAGGGGCCACAGGAGCAATGGCTGGAGCTGGACGAACTGCCCGCGGACTCCTCCGAGGAAACCGAGCGTTTCGTCACCAACCACGAGAACCTCACCAAGCTCAACCTGGCGATGGCCTACATCGAGCAGGATGACCTGGAAGCCGCGTGCGACATTCTCAACGAGGTGATCAACGAGGGCGACGAGGAAGAGAAGCAGGAAGCCCGCGAGCTGCTCGCGCGTATCGCCTGAGTTCTTGCGTCTGTATCGAGCGGGGCCTAGCCGCGCTTTTTCATGGGCGCTTGCAAGCGCCCGTTGCTCACCGGAGTCATCGCATGAGCCCCAGCAAAGCCGAAGTGACCATCACCTATTGCACCCAGTGCCAATGGCTGCTGCGCGCGGCCTGGTTGGCTCAGGAGCTGCTTTCCACCTTTGCCGATGATCTGGCCAGGGTCAGCCTAGAGCCGGCCACCGGCGGCGCTTTTCGCATCCAGTGCAACGGCGTGGAAATCTGGGAGCGCAAGGCCGACGGCGGCTTCCCCGAGGCCAAGGTGCTCAAGCAGCGGGTCCGCGACCAGATCGATCCGGCTCGTGACCTGGGCCATAACGATCGCCCGACCAATAGCTGACCGAACAGCGCGGCGCTGCGGTTCAGGCCAAACGGGCGCCGTTGGGTAAGGGTTTGTCGAAGCTGGCCAGCACCACCTTGCCGTCGCTGTCATAGACACCCGCGACCAGCACTTCGGAGCGCACGCCGGCGATGCGCTTGGGGGCGAAGTTGCACACGCACAGCACCTGGCGCCCCAGCAGTTGGTCGGTGCTGTAGTGCGCGGTAAGTTGGGCGCTGGAGGTGCGGATGCCCAGCTCGCCGAGGTCCACCTGCAGTACATAGGCGGGTTTCAGGGCTTTTTCGTTGGGTGCGGCGCTGATCAGGGTGCCGACGCGCAGCTCGACGCGTTCGAAATCCTGCCATTCGATGACCTGCATGGTGCTCTCCTTTTCAGGCCGCACTCTAACGGGCCAGAACGGGTGAAGCTGTCGCGCGACTGGCGTTATTTGTCGCGGGGCTGGCGCTCGCGCAATGCCTTGGGGGTTTCCCCGAAGTGCCGGGTGAGGGCGGCGGTGAACGCGCTCTGCGAGGTGTAGCCGACCCGGGCGGCGATCTCGCCGACGCTCAGGCGGCTGTTGTGCAGCAACTGGCGGCCCAGCCGCAGGCGCTTGTCGCGCACATAGGCCATGGGCGTGAGCCCGGTCTCGTCGAGAAAGCGGTTATGAAAGCGCGCAGCGGAAAGCCCGGCAAGGCCGGCCAGATCCGCCACCTGAATGGGGTGCGCCGCATGCCGCTCGATATAGGCATTCAACATGCTCAGCGGCAGGCCTGGGCCGGGCTGGGAATGCGCTTGTGTGTTGAGGCTGGCCAGCAGCAGGATGGCGCCTTGGCGAGCCACCAGCGGATCGTTGATCGGGCTGGCCGCCAGCCAGTTCACCAGGCCGCTCTGGTTCACCGACAGCTCGACTTTCTGCGGCGCCTCCAGCAGGCGGCGGCTGGCGTCGGCATGATGGCCCAGGTGGCGCTCCAGCCAGTCACCGGCCGGCACGTCGAACACCAGGCATTCGCTACCGTTGCGGCTGTCGCAGGCGTGGCGTGCGCCGGCAGGCACCACCACCAGGGTTTGCCGGCTGACACGGCTGCCCAAACCGGCCACCTCGAACTGCAGGTGGCCGCTCAGGCCAAATACCAACTGGGCGTGGTCATGCTCGTGGCAGACGATGTCCTGATGGTAGTGGCGTACGGACAAGAGCGCGGACATGGCGAGTTCCTCCAAGGATCGCGTCAGTGTACGCCGTGAATCGCTTTGCGCCAGGGCGCCGGTATCCGCGTGGGCGGGGTACATCGCGCGCCTTCGTCATCGAACTGCCATGCTGCGTTCACAATCATTTCACCGCCTTCGCGCATGCTCGGTCAAAATCTGCCGGAGACCGCCCGATGAGCATCGAACCCCTGGTAAGGCCGAGCCGCAAGCAGCGTGTGCGCACCCTATGGATCTCCGACGTGCACCTGGGCACGCGTGACTGCCAGGCCGAGCACCTGGCGGCGTTTCTCAAGCGCTACCAGGCCGAACGCGTCTACCTGGTAGGCGACATCATCGATGGCTGGAAACTGCGCGGCGGCATCTACTGGCCCCAGGCGCACACCAACGTGATCCGCCGTCTGCTGACCATGAGCAAGCGCGGTACCGAAGTGATCTACGTCACCGGTAACCACGACGAATTCCTGCGCCGTTACTCGAAGCTGCTCATGGGCAACATCCAGTTGGTCGACGAGGCCGAGCACCTGACCGCCGATGGCCGCAAGCTGTTGGTGATCCACGGCGACCAGTTCGACGTGATCACCCGCTATCACCGCTGGCTGGCGTTTCTCGGCGACTCGGCCTACACCGTGACCCTGGTGCTCAACCGCTGGCTCAATCACTGGCGGCGCCGTTACGGCTATGGCTATTGGTCGCTGTCGGCCTACCTCAAGCACAAGGTGAAGACGGCGGTGAACTTCATCAGTGATTTCGAGGAAGCCATCACCCACGAGTGCGCACGCCGTGGTTTCAATGGCGTGGTCTGCGGGCACATTCACCATGCCGAGATCCGTAAGCTGGGCGACGTCGAATACCTCAACTGTGGCGACTGGGTGGAGTCCTGCACGGCGCTGATCGAGCACCCGGACGGGCGTATCGAGCTCTACCGGCTGGCCGAGGAACAGCAGCGGCTGGCGCAGCTGCAGGCCGCCAAGGTGGCGGTCATCGAGCCAGCGGCGTGAGGCTGCTGATCGTCAGCGACGCCTGGGCGCCCCAGGTCAATGGTGTGGTCACCAGCCTGCAGGCGCTGGTATTCGAGCTGCGCGCCATGGGGCATCAGGTCGAGGTGTTGTCGCCCCAGGGCTTTCGTTGCGTGCCGTGCCCCGGCTATGGGGAAATTCCCCTGGCGTGGAACCTGTGGCGCGTTGGTCCGACCATCGAGGCGTTCGCCCCCGATTGCGTGCACCTGGCCACCGAAGGGCCGCTGGGTTGGGCCGCCAGGCGCTGGCTGCTGCGCCGCGGCCTGGCGTTTTCCAGTGCGGTGCATACGCGTTTTCCCGAATACCTGACGGCGCGTTGCGCCTGGATCGGGCTGGGCGTGGGCTATGCCTGTTTGCGGCTGTTTCACCGGCACAGCCAGGCGGTGCTGGTCAGTACCGAGCGGTTGCGCAGCGGCCTCGCCCAGCGTGGCCTGAAGCATCTGGTGTTGTGGCGCAAGGGGGTGGATACCCGGCGCTTCGCACCCAGGCTGGGGCTCGCTGCGCCGGTAAGCGCGATCTTTCTGTATGTCGGGCGTATCGCGCCGGAGAAGAACCTGCAGGCGTTCCTCGATCTGCAGTTACCGGGCGAGAAGTGGGTGGTCGGTGATGGCCCGCAGCGGCAGATGCTGGAGCAGGCCTATGCCGGGGTAAAATTCTTTGGTTACCAGCATGGCGAGGCGCTTGCCGAGTTCTACCGGCGCGCCAGTGTGCTGGTGTTTCCTTCGCGCACCGATACCTACGGCCTGGTCATGCTCGAAGCCCAGGCCTGCGGTACGCCAGTGGCGGCCTTCGCCGTGGCGGGGCCTTTGGACGTGGTGGTACCGGGCGTGACCGGCGTGCTCGCCGACAACCTGCGTGATGCCTGCCTGGCCGCGCTGGAGGTGGATCGCACACGATGTGCCGAGGAGGCGGGGCGCCAGTCATGGCGGGCATCGGCGGTGGAGTTTCTGGCCAGTCAGCCGCTGCTCGATGGCGCGCCGGTGACTGGCGAGCGTTCGGTGAGCGCGGCGCGCAGCTGCTGAGCAGCCGCGCGGGTCACATGATGATCTTGTCGCGCAGCTTCTCGGCGGCGTGTTCCAGGGCCTCGATGACCCGCTCCTTGTCGAAGTTCTGGATGCCGTTGGTGTCCAGGTACATGGAGAAGCCGGGCAGCTCGTGCTCCACGTAACTCGAGGTGGCGCCCAGGTCGCGGCGGAAATCCACTACCTGGTAGATCTGCACCGGACGGGTGAAGCCCTTGACGTTGATCTGGCCCTTGTCGCGGCACATGATCACGTCCTTGATCAGCGAGTAGGTCTCGTGGGAGATCAGGATCTCGCCGGCTTCGGCGGCACTTTCCAGGCGGCTGGCGAGGTTAACGTCGCGGCCGATGATGGTGTAGTCCATGCGCGTGTCGGCGCCGAAGTTGCCCACCGTGCAGTAGCCGGTATTGAGCCCCATGCGGATTTCCAGCGGCTTGGTAATGCCTTGAGCGCGCCAGTGCTGGCGCAGCACTTTCATGTGCTTGCGCATGGCGATGGCCATCGACACCGCCGCCATGGCGTCCTTCTTGGCGCCCTGGCTGCTCGGATCCCCGAAGAACACCATCACGCTGTCGCCGATGAACTTGTCGATGGTGCCGCCGAACTTCATGCAGATCTTCGACATTTCGTTGAGGTAGGTGTTGAGCAGATCGGTCAGCGCTTCGGCTTCCAGCTCTTCGGAGAGCTCGGTGAAGCCGCGGATATCGGAGAAGAACACCGTGAGCTTCTTGCGCTGGGTCTCCAGGCGCACGTGCTTCTTGCCGCTGAAGATCGACTCCCACACCTGGGGCGACAGGTACTTGGCGAGGTTGCGGGCCAGGCGTGCGGCCTTTTCCTGCTCGCTCTTGATCTGGTTGCGCACCTGGGCGAGGCGAATGCCCTGCTGGTGCACGAAATAGGCGGATATGCAGATATAGAAAATCGTGAAGGCGATGCTCACCAGCGCCACCAACGCCGGTGTTTCCGGGGCTACGTGCAGCTCGGTGAGCGAAGCGGTGAGCAGGGTGCCGCTGAAGGCGACCAGCAGCCCCACGCCCATGTCACGCAAGCCACCGACGATCAGGGTGCTGAAACTCAGGGTCAGCAGAAACATCAGGCTGGGCACCACCGAGAAGCCCAGTAGCGCTGCAAAGGCACCGCAATGCAGGGCGTCGACGAACAGCAGCGCCATCAGGGTACGGTGCCGATGGCCATCGCGAAAACGCTTGCTCAGCCAATGGGCCAGATGCGGATAGAGCAGTGCATAGGGCACCAGCCATAGCAGGCTGTGGCTGAACACCTGTACGTAGGTGCCGGCAGCCACGCTGGCCGCCACGGCGAGATAGGCCAGCACGCGCGAGTAATATTCGCGGGTGAGCAGCGACGGCAAGCCATTGGGGACGGCGGGAAGAGTGGTATTCATGCGCTAACGGCGACCCTGCTGAAAGTCCGACTGCATGACCGATCGCCAGGCTGCAAGCGGCGTGCGGAAGGGGCCAGCGGAAAATGGCGATCATATACGCTGCAGACGTGGCCGGCAAAGGCGCAATGCCCCGATACCGTGGATCGTTACATGCCCGCACGCCAGCGGGTTGGCGGTCGAGGGCCGTTCAGAAGCGCAGGCGGCCGGTGAGCATGTCCTTGAGCATCACCCAGTCGCCCATCAGTGAGTACAGCGGATACTGAAACGTCGCGGGGCGATTGCGCTCGAAGGCGAAGTGGCCGACCCAGGCGAAGCCATAGCCGATTACCGGCAGGGCCAGCAGCCACAGCCATTGGCCGCTGAACAGGGCATAGCCGAGCACCACCAGCACCAGCAGGCTGCCGGCATAGTGCAGGCGCCGACAGGTCGGGTTGCGGTGTTCCTCCAGGTAGTAGGGATAGAACTCGGCGAAGGAATTGAATCGCTCACTGGGCTGGCTGCTCATCGGCGGCTTCCTGTTGTTGTTTGGCAGCAGTGTAGGCCGATATCAGGCACCCGTGGCGCCCGGTTGTCCGCAGACTCAGTGGCGCCAGAAGGCGGGCATCAGCAGCACCAGTACGGTGAGGATTTCCAGGCGGCCCATCAACATGCCTAGGGTCAGTAGCCACTTGGCCATGTCCGGCAGGCTGGCATAGGTACCAGCCGGGCCGATGATCGGCCCCATGCCCGGGCCGACGCCGGACAGGGTGCTGGCTGCGCCGCTCAGGGCGGTGATCCAGTCCAGGCCGCAGAGGGTCAGGGCCAGGGCCAGCACGGCGATGGTGATGGTGAAGAAGAACGAGAAGGTCAGAATCGAGCGAACGATGTCTTCGTCCAGACGGTGGCGATTGTACTGCTGTTTGATCACCGCGCGCGGGTGCACCAGCTGCATCAGGTTGGCCTTGAGCAGGATATAGGCGACCTGGAAACGGAAGATCTTCAAACCGCCGGCGGTGGAGCCGGAGCAGCCGCCGATGAACCCCAGGTAGAAGAACAGCATCCCGGCGAAGCCGCCCCACAGCGAGTAGTCGCCGAGGGCGAAACCGGTGGTGGTCATGATCGAGGTGGTGTTCACCGCCACGTGGCGCAGCGCGTCGAGCCAGTGCAGGTCGGTGGTGAAGTAGTACCAGGTGCCGAGAATCAACCAGGTGCCGAGCAGGATGGCCAGGAAACCACGCACCTGCTGGTCGCCCAGCACGGCGCCGAAGTTGCCGCGCAAGGTCGAGACATAGAGCACGAAGGGCAGGCTGCCAAGAATCATCAGGACCACGGCGACCCAGTGCACAGCTGGTTGCGTCCATTTGGCCAGAGACAGGTCCGAGGTGGAGAAGCCGCCGGTGGAGATCGCCGACATGCTGTGATTGATCGCGTCGAAGAAACTCATGCCGGCCAGCCACAGGCCCAGGCAGCCGAGCAGGCTGATGCCCAGATAAGCCACCACCATGTATTTGGCGACCATGTGCGAGCGCGGCATGACCTTGTCGGAACGGTCCGAGGATTCGGTCTGGAACAGGCGCATGCCGCCGATGCGCAGCATCGGCAGAATCGCCACTGCCATGGCGATGAAGCCGATACCGCCGAGCCAGTGCAGCATCGAGCGCCAGATCAGGATGCCCGGCGACATGTCGTCGAGGCCGATCAGCACGGTGGCACCGGTGGCGGTGATGCCCGACATGCTTTCGAAGAAGGCGTCGGTATAGCTCATGTGCTGGGTGAACATGAACGGTATCGCAGCGAAGATGCACACCATCAGCCAGCTCGACACCGTCAACAGGTACATGTCGCGGGGGCGCAGGTGTACGTCCTGAGGCTTGCCGCGGGCGATCAAGGATAGCCCGGCGATAAAGGTGATCAGGCTCGACCAGGCAAAAGGACTCACTTCCGCGGCACGCTCGAAGACGAACAGGGTGAACATCGGGCCGATCATGCCAATGGCCAGGGTGATCAGGAAAATGCCATTGATGAACGCGATGAGTCGTAGGGTCGGCCAGGCCATCGGTTTTATCCGCAAAAAAGTGGCGCCATTCTACCTGTGCCACCACTGCTGTAAACCTGCTCACGCGCCCGTCGGCAGGCGCTTTCAGGCCTCTTTACAAGTGGCTTGCAGTGCATAGAATACGCCGCCAGGTGCCGGCCCTTGCCGGTTTCTGAGCCCTCATCATGTCCGAAACCAATCCTTGCTTAGCGTGCGGCGCCTGCTGCGCGTTTTTTCGTGTGTCCTTCTTCTGGGGCGAGTGCCAGTCAGCCGGCGGAACCGTGCCGGACGAGCAGGTCATTCAGATCTCTCCGCATCTGGTTGCCATGCGTGGCACCGAAACCAAGCCGGCGCGCTGCAATGCGTTGCTCGGCGATGTGGGGCAGGGCACGCGCTGTACGCAGTACGAGCAGCGTTCCAGTACCTGCCGCGAGTTCGAGGCATCCTGGGCCAACGGCGAGCACAACCCGCGCTGCGACGATGCGCGCAGAGCCTACGGCCTGCCGCCGCTGACGCCGCCCGTGCAGCCGGAACTGTCGCCGGATCGGGTGGCGTAGGTGAGCAGTCTGCGACTGCTGGATCGCCGTTACCTGTAGCCAGCGCCGATGTGCTGTTCGCCAGTGCTCATGCTCATTGCCATGGCTGGTAGAATCGCGGCTCTTTTTCTCTGGAGGTGAGCCGATGGATGCCCTCGATGCGCTGATCAACCGTGTTTCCGCGCCGCGCCTGATCGAGCCGGCGCCGACTGCCGAGCAGCGCGAGCGGCTGTTCCAGGCGGCGCTGCGTGCGCCCGATCATGGCCAGCTGCGCCCCTGGCGGTTTCTCACCGTCGAGGGCGATGGGCGCCATGCGCTCGGTGAGCTGTTTGCCAAGGCGATTGCCAGCAAGTACCCGGATGCCGACGAGGAGGCGCTGACCAAGGCGCGCAACATGCCGCTGCGCGCGCCGCTGATGATCGTCGTGATCGCGCGCATCCAGGAGCATCCCAAAGTGCCGGCCCAGGAGCAGGTGCTGGCCGCCGGCTGCGCCGCCCACGGCATTCTGCTCGCCGCTTATGCTCAGGGCATCGGCGCCGTCTGGCGTACTGGCGAGCTGTCCTATGACGCCGTGGTGAATGCTGGCCTGGGCCTGTCGGCCAACGAGCAGGTGATCGGCTATCTGTATCTGGGGACGCCGCAGCGCGAGTTGCGTGACGCGCCGGCAGTGAATGTCGATGACTTCGTCAGCGGCTGGGCGGGCAAGGTTCAGGCCTGATTTCTAGCCGGCTTTGTAGCGGGTGAAATGCATTGACGACCTTTTGTGGGGGCGTGCCATGCGCGCGATTTCGCGGGCATGGCACGGGCGTCCCCGCCCGCTCCCACAGGGGGCTGAGCGGTAGCTTTCGCCGCTAGCAGGCTATCGCTGAAGGTTAACCCGCCGCTTCCAACGGCAGGATCAGCTTGGCGCTGAAACCGCCACCCGGATGATTCGCCAGCTCCAGCCGGCCGCCATGGCGTTCGGCGGCGCGGCGGGTGATGGCCAGGCCCAGGCCGTGGCCTGCGGCTGCCTGGCCGGGAGCGCGAAAGAAGGGTTCGCCCAGTTGGCCGAGGTGTTCGACCGCTACACCGGGGCCATGATCGCGAATCTCCAGGTGCGCTTCGTCGCCACGGCGCACGACGTTCAGTTCGATCGGCTGGCCATCGGGATTGAAACGCAGGGCGTTGCGCAGCAGGTTATCCAGGGCGCGTTCGATCATCGCCGGCCAGCCTTGCAGGTGTATGCCCGGCTGCAGGCTGACCTCGAGCTGCTGGTCCGGGTGACCGAGCGTCATGTCCTCGCGCAGCTTGGCGGCCAGTTGCGCCAGGTCGACTGGCTGGGCGCCGCCGGTGTCGGCATCCAGGCGGGCGAGGGCGAGGATTTCGCTGATCAGGTCTTCCAGGCGATCGCACTCACGGGTCAGCCGCGGCCAGAGCTTCTCGCGTTCGGCCGGCTCGGCGCGCTCGGCCAGGGCCAGGGCGATGCGCAGGCGGGCGAGGGGCGAGCGCAGCTCATGGGAAACGTCACGCAGCAACTGGCGCTGGCTGCCGATCAGGTCCTGCAGGCGCGCGCCCATGCGGTTGAAGTCGTTGGCCAGCACGCCCAGCTCGTCACGCCGGCTGGCCAGGCGCGCCAGGCTGTTCTGCTGGTAGGCGGTTTGCCCCAGGTCGTGCACCGCGCCGCGCAGGCGGTTCAGCGGGCGGGTGATGGACAGGGTCAGCAGCAGGCTGAGCAGGGTCAATACCACCAGGGCGATGCCCAGGGCACTGAACGGCCATAACAGGCTGCCGCGGTGCCAGGCATCCAGCTCCGGATGCGGGATACGGTAGATGAACAGATAGGTGTCGCCGCTTGCCGGGCTGGTGTACTCGGTGGTCAGGCGCCGCCACGGCAGACGTTTGCCGCCTTTGTTGCGCTCCTCCATGGCGGCAGCGCGCGGCGGAAAGGTACCGCGGATAGCCGGCTGGCCGGCGTCCGTCAGTACCTGGGTGTCGATACGAAAGCGCCGTTTGCGTTGCTCCAGCAGATCCTGTGCAGCTTTTGGCCCTTGGTTTTCGAAGACTTGGGTCCACTCGGCCGGCAGGTCTTCCAGACCCGGGTGCTGGTTGAGAATCCAGGCGTCCTGATTCAGGGCGCGCCCGAGCAGCATGGACAGGCCGGCGACCAGGGCGATCGCCAACCAGAAACTGCCAAAAATTCGCCAGAACAATGAACGCACAGCGGCTCCTCAGGACGGCAAAAGCCTGCGCCATGTGAATGGCGCAGGCGAGAGTGGGCTGGCCGCCGTCGCGGCCAGAGCCAGGGTCAGCCGGCTTTCTTGTGTTCGGCCTTCCAGGCTTCGAATTCTTCGCGGTCGGCTTTGCGTTCTTTCATCTTGGCGACCTGCTCGTCGAAGGTCTTCTGCTGCTCGGGCGTCAGCAGCGCGCGAATCGCGCTTTGCTGCTTGTCGCGGGAGGCCTTGCGCTCGCTTTCCAGGGCCTTCTTGTCGGCTTCGGGCAGCTTGTCCAGGTAGCGCTGGGTCAGCTCGCGGTCGGTCTTTCTCTGCTCGCCCATCAGCTTGTGCACCTGGCGTTGCTGATCCTTGTTCAGGTCCAGCTCATGGAACATGCCTGGGCCTGGGCCGCCTGGGCGGTGGTCGCCACCGGGAGCGGCCATGGCCAGGGTCGGCAGGGTCATGGCGAGGAGCAGGGCGGTCATGGTCTTGCGCATCATGTATCTCCTTGGTCTGGGAACCGGCCTGTTCAGATGAGTGCCGGATGTGCCCAGATTAGGGCTTTCAAGGTAAGGCGCAGTCAGCCAAGGTAAAGGCAGGGTAAAGAGCGGCCGTGCCGTTTAAAACGCCAGGCACGCACATCAGGGGGCGTAGTAATAGCCACGACCGCGCAGGGCGACCACGCGCGGGCGGCCATCGGGGTGCGGGCCGATCTTCCTGCGCAGGTTGCTGACGTGCATGTCCAGGCTGCGATCGTAGAGGGTCAGCTTGCGACCCAAGGCCAATTGGGCGAGCGCCTGCTTGTCGACCGGTTCGCCCGGCTGCTTGAGCAGCGCTTCGAGCACCCGGCTTTCGGACAGGGTCAGGACGATTTCCTGGCCCTCTGCACCAAGCGCCGCCACACCACGCGCCGGGCTGAAACGCAGGTCGCCCAGCTCCAGTTGGCTGGTGGTCGCTGGTGGCAGGCTGCGGCGCAGCACGGCGCGCAAACGGGCGGTCAGCTCGCGTGGGTCGCACGGCTTGGCCAGGTAGTCGTCGGCACCCAGCTCCAGGCCGAGAATCCGATCCAGTGGTTCGCCGCGCGCCGAGAGCATCAGCACCGGCAGCTCCGGGTGCTCACCGCGCAGTTGCTTGAGCAGCTCCAGGCCGCTGCCATCAGGCAGCATCACATCGAGCACCACCGCATCCGGAGCGCTCTGGGTGAGCGCCTGGCGCGCACTCTGGCCATCGTGACAGGCGGTGATCTGGAAACCTTCCTGGGCCAGCCAGCTGGCCAGCAGGTCACAGAGTTCGACGTCATCGTCGATCAGCAGCAGATTGCTCATGGCGGCGGCAAGGTCCGATCAGATCACGGCAGTACGTGTTTGAAAGGCTTCACCACCACGTCGGCATATACGCCGGCGGTGCGGAACGGGTCGGCGTTGGCCCAGGTCTTGGCGGCCTCCAGGGATTCGAACTCGGCGACGATCAGGCTGCCCGTGAAACCCGCCGGGCCCGGGTCGTTGCTGTCGATGGCCGGGTTGGGGCCGGCCAGTATCAGGCGACCTTCGGTTTTCAGCTGCTCCAGGCGAGCCAGGTGCGCAGGGCGAACGGAGAGGCGCAGCTCCAGGGAGTTTTCCACGTCGGTAGCGATGATGGCGTAAAGCATGTCGATCCTTATGGGCCAGGCAGTGAGCCGCGAGAGAAAGGGCGGGGCAGGCGGCGGGATGACCAGCAAGAATCTGCTGGCCGCGGCATAATAACAAACATGAATCGTCGGGAAAGCGCCCCTTATGCAGGTTGATCTTCATTGCCACAGCACCGCTTCGGATGGCGCCCTGCCGCCAGCCGAGGTGGTCGCGCGGGCTCACGGGCGCGGTGTCACGACGCTGGCGCTGACCGACCACGACACCCTCGAAGGGCTCGACGAGGCACGGGGCGTTGCCAGCGAACTGGGTATCCAGCTGGTCAATGGCATCGAGCTGTCCTGTACCTGGGGTGGCGCGACCATCCACGTGCTGGGCTACGCCTTCGACAGCGAGGCGCCTGCCTTGCGCCAGGCCATTGCCCACCTGCACCAGGGCCGTTGGCTGCGCGCCGAGGAGATTTCCCGGCGCCTGGCGCTCAAGGGCATGGAGGGGGCGCTGGACGGCGCGCGGGCGATTCAGCAGGCCCAGGGTGAAAGCGACAACGCGCCGGCGCGCCCGCATTTTGCGGAGTTCCTGGTGCGCGCGGGGTTCGTCAAGGACCGTGCCGACGCCTTTCGCAAATGGCTCGGCTCCGGCAAGCTCGGCGACGTCAAGCAGCACTGGCCGACGTTAGATGAAACGCTCGAGACGCTGCGTCAGTCCAACGCATGGATCAGCCTGGCCCACCCCTGGCAGTACGACTTCACGCGCAGCAAGCGCCGTAAGCTGGTGGCGGCATTCGCCGCGGCGGGCGGCCATGCCCTGGAAGTGGTCAATGGCATGCAGCCGGCCGAGCAGGTCGGTGGCCTGGCGATCCTGGCGCGCGAGTTTGGCCTGCTGGCCAGTGTTGGCAGCGACTTCCACGCCCCAGGCGACTGGTCGGAGCTGGGTTTGTACCGGCCGCTGCCCGATGATCTTTCCCCGTTATGGACGCGCTTCGGCTGCGCGCCCTCTTACAATGCCGTTTGAGAGTTCCTAGCCATGAGCCAGTTTTTTCAGATCCACCCGGACAATCCCCAGGCCCGTCTGATCAAACAGGCGGCCGATATCATCCGCAATGGCGGTGTGGTGGTCTATCCGACCGACTCCTCCTATGCCGTGGGCTGCCAGATGGGGGCCAAGAACGCCCTGGAGCGCATTCGCCGCCTCAGGCAGCTCGATGACAAGCACAACTTCACCCTGGTGTGCCGCGACCTGTCGCAGCTCAGCACCTTCGCCAAGGTAGACACCGCTGCCTTCCGCCTGCTGAAGAACCATACGCCGGGGCCCTACACCTTCATTCTCAATGCCACCCGGGAAGTGCCGCGCATGTTGCTGCACCCCAAGCGCCGCACCATCGGCTTGCGCGTGCCCAATCACCCGATCGCCTCGGCGCTGCTGGAGGAACTGGGCGAGACGATGATGAGCGTCAGCCTGATCCTGCCCGGCGAAGACCTGCCGATGAGCGACCCCTACGAGATGCGCCAGATGCTCGAGCATCAGGTGGACCTGATCATCGATGGCGGCTTCGGCGGCCTGGAAGCCTCGACCGTGATCAGCCTGGTGGACGACGAGCCGGAAGTGATTCGCGTCGGTTGCGGCGACCCTTCGCCCTTCGAGTCGCGCTGATTCGATGTCGACCGTGACCGAGCCCCTCGACAGCCAGGCCGGCGCCCAGCAGGAGCTGCCGTTCGCCATGGTCTATGGCGAGGCGCTCACCGAGCTGCCCGTCGACCTGTACATCCCGCCGGACGCGCTTGAGGTGTTTCTCGAAGCCTTCGAGGGCCCGCTGGACCTGCTGCTTTACCTGATCCGCAAGCAGAACATCGACGTGCTGGACATCCCGGTGGCGGAGATCACCCGCCAGTACATGGGCTACGTCGAGCTGATGCACACCGTGCGCCTGGAGTTGGCCGCCGAGTACCTGGTGATGGCCGCCATGCTCGCCGAGATCAAGTCGCGCATGTTGCTGCCACGCTCCGCCGAGGCCGAAGAAGAGGAAGATGACCCGCGCGCCGAGCTGATCCGCCGGCTGCTCGAATACGAGCGCTACAAGGCCGCCGCCGAAGGCATCGACACGTTGCCGCGGGTGGGCCGCGACCTTGTCGTGCCGCGGGTCGAGGCGCCCGAGGCGCGGGCGCGCAAGCTGCTGCCGACCGTCGAGCTGCAGGAATTGCTGGTGTCCATGGCCGAGGTGCTGCGCCGCGCCGACATGTTCGAGAGCCATCAGGTCAGTCGCGAGGCCTTGTCCACCCGCGAGCGCATGAGCGAAGTGCTCGAGCGCCTCAAGGACGGTGCTTTCGTGCCTTTCGTCGAACTGTTCACCGCCGAGGAGGGGCGCCTCGGGGTGGTGGTGACCTTCATGGCGATCCTCGAGCTGGTCAAGGAGTCGCTGGTCGAGCTGGTGCAGAACGAAGCCTTCGCCGCCGTGCACGTGCGCCTGCGCAACGAACAGGGCAGTGAGGAACTGGTGGACGAGGGCTGAGTCGCAGTATTGGTGTTTCACTTACCCTTACCATCGCCATGCCACTTAATCAGGACGATTCAATGAGTCTGTTTTCCCGCTTCTTCGGCCGTCAGGACGGCAGCACCGCCGATACCACCGAGCTGGTCGCCAAGCCAGGCATCGAGAACCCACTCAGTTTGCAGGTGGTGTTCGCCCAGCCGCTGGGGATCGACGAAGCGTCCCTGACGACCGCCCTGCGTGCCTACCATCCGAGCATGAGCGATGCCCGTTGCGACATTTCCGACGAGGTCGAACAGTTCTTCGCCCTGGCCGGCTGGGGTCGCCATGTGGTGAAAATGGTCGGTTTCGATCATCCCTTTCCTGCTGACGCGCTGGAAAACTGCGTCGCCCCGGCGCACTACCCACAGCAGTTCAAAGACCAGGTCCGGCAACAGGCCAGCCATATCCTGCTGTACTACGCAGGTCACGAAACCGACCCGCTTGAGCAATACGTTGCCCTGGCTGCCGTTGCCGGGGCTCTGGCTGGTTTCGGGGCGCTGGCAGTGCTCAACGAGACGGCGCGTACCTCCTTACCGGCGGCCATGTTCGCCGATGAAGACATGGGCGAGCACAGCCTGGAGATTCTCCGTGACCTGCCACTGACCATGCTCTACTGCGGTTTTGTGAAGTATCAGGTCGAGGGTGTGCAGGGCGTGTGGATGCGCACCTATGGCAGCGATGCCTTCGGTCTACCGGATTTCGCTGCGCTGGCTACCGGTCACCATGAAGGTCAGCGTTACATGGACATCTTCAATAATGTGCTCGGTTACCTGATCCAGAGCGGCGCGCAAATGGAGGCGGGGCACACCATGCAGATCGGTGAAACCGAGTTCATGCGCTTGCGCGAGCCTGCCGAGGCCGAGTATTACCTGCAGGGTCCCGGGCCAGTGCTGGTTGCCGAGATCATCGCAGCGAGCGAGGTCGTCAGCCAGTGACGGCGTGGCGCTCGCTGATTTGCTAAGCTGGCGCCGCCCCGCAGCCAAGCAGATCCTGCCCAGACGATGAACCTGTCAGATCCCAAACAACTTTCCACCTTGCTAGAAGGCCTGTTGCTGGCTTCGGGCAAGCCGCTGTCGTTCGAGCGAATCATGGAGTTGTTCGAGGAGGCCGAGCGGCCCGAGGCCGATGTGTTTCGCAAGGCGCTGGCGATTCTCGGCGGCAGTTGCAAGGGGCGGGCGTTCGAACTCAAGGAAGTGGCGTCCGGTTACCGTCTGCAGATTCGCGACACCTTTTCACCCTGGGTCGGCCGGCTGTGGGAGGAGCGCCCGCAGCGTTACTCGCGGGCCATGCTGGAAACCCTGGCGCTGATCGCCTACCGGCAACCGATCACCCGTGGCGAGATCGAGGAGATCCGTGGCGTGGCGGTGAACAGCCAGATCGTCAAAACCCTGCAGGAGCGCGAGTGGATTCGCGTGGTCGGCTACCGCGACGTGCCCGGCCGGCCAGCCATGTTCGCCACTACCAAGGGCTTTCTCGATCATTTCAACCTGAAGAACCTCGACGAGTTGCCACCCCTGGCTGCACTGCGCGAGCTGGAGCCCGAGCCGATCCTGGCCCAGGACGACGATGACCCGGCCGTGCCGCAGAGCCTGCAGGCGCGTGCCGATCTGGCCTTGGCGGATGAGGGCTACGAGTCTGAAGCCGACGCCCAGGCCAAGGCCGAAACCAGCTTTGGCTCGCTGCTCGCCGAACTGGATGCCATGGAGCAGGGCCTGAAAATCGATTTCGACGATCTGGCGCGGGCGGTGGATGAGTCGAACCATGAAGTGTCGGAAACGGTCTCTAACGCTGGGGATGATCCCTCCAGCAGCGAGCGCGAAGAGACTTCATGAAAGACCCCTGCATCAGCGTCTGTAAATTCGATGAAGGCATTTGCCTGGGTTGCGGGCGTAGCAAGGCGGAAATCAAGGCCTGGAAGAAGCTCGACAAGGCCGAGCAGCGTCTGGTGGTGGCCGAAGCGGCTATGCGCCTGATCTCGCTGGGGCCGAAAGCGCGGCGCAAGCGCTGAGTCCGACAGCCGGTCGCCAGCTGGGGCCATTTGTGCAGCTAAGCTTGTGCGCCAGGTGCGTTGCGCCTCGTATGCGCGTATGATTCGCGCCCCTTCGACGACTTGATCGTCCCATCACCAGAGAACACCGGGAGGTGCCCAGATGAGTGAAACCGAAGAATACAGCCCCGCTGGCGAAAAGCTGCAGAAAGTCCTGGCGCGCATGGGCCTGGCCTCGCGCCGCGAGATCGAAGCCTGGATCACTGCCGGCCGCGTCAAGGTCAACGGCAAGGATGCCTCGCTCGGCCAGCGCGTCGATCTGCATGACGCCATCGCCATCGACGGCCGCTTGCTGCGCCGCGAAGAAGCCGCCGAGACCGTACGCCGTGTGCTGATATACAACAAGCCCGATGGCGAGATCTGCACCCGTGACGACCCGGAAGGCCGTCCTACCGTGTTCGACCGCCTGCCGCGCCCGAAAGAGGGGCGCTGGATCAACATCGGCCGCCTGGACATCAACACCACCGGCCTGCTGATGTTCACCACCGACGGTGAACTGGCCAACCGCCTGATGCACCCGTCCTACCAGATGGACCGCGAGTACGCGGTGCGCGTACGTGGCGAAGTCGACGAAGAGATGATCGAGCGCCTCAAGGCGGGCGTGATGCTCGAAGACGGTCCCGCCAAGTTCACCGACATCAAGGAAGCACCCGGCGGTGAAGGTTTCAACCACTGGTACCACTGCGTGGTCATGGAAGGTCGTAACCGCGAAGTACGCCGTCTGTGGGAATCCCAGGGGCTGGTGGTCAGCCGCCTGAAGCGCGTGCGTTTCGGCCCGGTGTTCATGACTTCCGACCTGCCGATGGGCCGCTGGCGCGAAATGGGCCAGCGCGAAGTCGACATTCTCAGCGAGGAGGTTGGCCTCAAGCCGGTCGCCCTGCCGGAAATGAAGGAAAAGACCCGCGACAAGCTCGATCGTCTGCAGCGTAAAGCCGCCAAACCGATCAGCCGTGGTGAGCGCCCAGGCCGCGCGGTGCGCCCGGCCGCCGGCAGCATGGCGCCAGGCGCCAGCAGTGGCCGCGGTCGAAGCTCGCGTGATGAGTCGAGCGAGCGACCAGCGCGCGCGCCTCGTGGTGAGGGCCGCAGCGAATCGTCGCGTGGCACGCCGGTGGCCGAGCGCCCGCGTGATGTCGGCAAGAAACCAGCCAAGCCGCGTGGTGAGCGGCCTGAGTCTGGCGAGCGCGCACCGCGCAAGCCGGCTGGAGCTGGCGCCGACAAGGGCCGCAGCCGCCCGGCAGGCGAAGGCCAGCGCCCGGGTTTCGGCCGCGGCAGCCGCAAGCCACAGTGATGGATCGACGCCTGTCGTAAGGCACTGCTGAAAAAAAGGGCCCTATCCGTGAGGATCAGGGCCCTTTTTCATGTTCGCCAGCAAACGAGGTCGCTGGTAGCGGTGGCGTCAGACGGCCATCGTCAGGCAATTGCGACCGTTGCGTTTGGCGCTGTACAGCGCCTTGTCGGCGCGCTTCAGCAGCCCATCGGCCGACTCGCCGGCTTCCAGGGTCGCGCAGCCAAGGCTGATGGACATCTTCACCGGCCGGCCCTGGGCCACGCATTGCAAGCCCGCTACGGCCTCACGCAGGCGCTCGCCGACCAGTTGCGCGCCCTCGCGCGGGGTGCTGGAAAGCACCACCAGAAACTCCTCACCACCATAGCGGAACACCATATCGATGTTGCGCAGCTGATCCTTGATGGTGGTGGCGACGGCCTTGAGCACTTCGTCACCGGCGCTGTGGCCGTGTTCGTCGTTGATGCCCTTGAAGTGGTCGATATCCAGCATCAGCAACGACAGGGGCTGGCCATTACGGCGGGCCAGTTCGATCTCCCGGCCCAGCACCTGGTCCATGGCAATGCGGTTACCGGTGTTGGTCAGCGGGTCACGCAGCGCACGTTGAACGGCTACGCGGTAGAGCAATGCATTGCGCAGCGGGTACATGAGAGCGGCCAGCAGGGACTCCAGCTGCGCCAACTCCTGATCGGAAAAACGCTGGCGGCGGCGGAAGGTCAGCTCGCCCAGGTACTCGCTCTCATGGCTGAGGCGGTACGTGGCCGAATGATTGGCCTGTTGGCCGATATCCAGGCGCAGGTCACTGCTCGAGTGCTGGTAGCCCAGGGAGTCGACGGGCACCAGGTGCTGCAACTCGCGGAAGAAGATATCGAGAATGCGCTCGGCATCCAGACTGGTCTGCAGTTGCAGGCCGAGACGCTGGCGCAATTGCGCCAGGCTGACCGGGCGGGTCTGCTCCTTGCGGGGTGAGAAACCGAGACGCTGCAGTTTGGCAGCATCGAAATCGATCGTGTTTTTCTGGCTGGGGGGAACCATTTTTTTGCACCTCTGGCGCTTCATTGCAGCTTGCGAGCTACAGAGCTATTTTCGTGCCAGCCTTTTAGGCTGTCCCGAAAGCCTTGAGGTTCAATGGGTTGCGACGACCGGATGCAGGCAGAGAGCCATTAATGGCACTCGGCCGTCAGAATGACGGCAAGCAATTGCCGCTTTCCCGATTGCTGTGACAATTTAATGTCGCAGCTGCAGTAACTGAAAAACGGCCAAACCTGTAATGGCCGATTTGCCGGGTCGGTTATTGAGCGTCGAACGCCTGCCCGTTGATCCCTTGGCTATCGGGCCCCATGAGATAGAGGTAGACCGGCATGATGGCCTCTGGCGTCGGCCTAGTTTGCGGATCCTCGCCTGGGTAGGCCTGGGCGCGCATATCGGTGCGGGTGCCGCCCGGGTTGACGCTGTTGGCGCGAATCGCAGTGATGCCCTCGACTTCATCGGCCATTACCTGCATCAGCCCTTCGGTGGCGAACTTGGACACCGCGTAGGCGCCCCAGTAGGCGCGACCCTTGCGGCCAACGCTGCTGGAGGTGAATACCACCGAGGCATCGGCGGACAACTTGAGCAGCGGCAGCAGCGTGCTGGTGAGCATGAACATCGCGTTGACGTTGACCTGCATGACGCGCATGAAATTGTCACCGGACAACTGTTCCAGCGGTGTGCGCGGGCCGATGATCGAGGCGTTGTGCAGCAGGCCGTCGAGTTTGCCGAATGCCTTTTCGACCATTGCCGCCAGCTCGTCGTACTGGTGCGGCAGCGCGCTTTCCAGGTCGAACGGAATCACCACCGGCTGCGGGTGGCCCGCCTGCTCGATGGTGTCGTAGGTGCGCGCCAGATTTTCTTCGTTCTTGCCCAGCAGCAGCACCGTGGCGCCATGGGCTGCGTAGGTGCGGGCCGCGGCGGCGCCGATCCCCCGGCCGGCGCCGGTCACCAGAATCACGCGATCCTTGAGCAGGTCGGGGCGGGCGCTGTAATCGAACATGGTAGGAGTCCTTCGGATTTCTGGGTGTAAGTTGGCGGACGAAGCCCGCCGTCGCCGTGGCGGGATTAATCCTAATCAACGGTGGGTGGTTGGCTGCTGATCGCTATCAATGAAGCAGCGGTGATCTCAGAACCTGTTCACGATTTTTATGTGCATGCAGCGGCAGCTACAAGGCAGAAGCGGACATCCTTGCTTTACCTGTGGGAACGGGCGGGGACGCCCAGTCCATGCCCGTGATTTTTTCGCGGGCATGGCCCGCTCCCACAGATAATCACCAGTCCATCCTGCGGGAACGAACGGCCGCTCTCGC
>JAAIGF010081698.1_pt1 | contig 26021 bp, 20 predicted proteins | sample 6487441 | NCBI WGS metagenome assembly JAAIGF01 (sample SAMN13974129, study PRJNA590717) | phyllosphere metagenome | biome: pepper field; feature: multiple bacterial spot infested pepper fields; material: pepper leaves; isolation source: leaves from pepper fields | host: Capsicum annuum ... | reverse complement strand
GCAACGTTGCGCCATGTAAGCCCGGACGGCGACCAGGGCTTTCCGGGCACGCTGACGGTCACCGCCACCTATGCATTGGAAGGCGATGGCCGCCTCGCCATCGAATACAGCGCAACCACCGATGCACCCACCATCGTCAATCTCAGCAACCACGCCTACTGGAACCTGTCCGGCGAAGGCTCGGGTACGGCGATGGACCATGAGCTGATGATTGCTGCCGACGCCTATACCCCGGTCGACGCCACCTTGATCCCCACCGGCGAACTGCAGCCGGTGCAAGGCACCGTGTTCGATTTCCGCACCCCCAAGCCGATCGGCCGCGATCTGCGTCGTGGCGACGAGCCGCAGCTGCTGCACGGACAGGGTTACGACCACAACTGGGTGGTCAGCCGTGCCCCAAGCCGCGAACCGCGCGAAGTGGCGCGGGTGCATGACCCCCGCTCCGGCCGGGTGATGTCGTTGCTGTCCACGCAGCCGGGGCTGCAGTTCTATTCCGGCAACTTCCTTGACGGCAGCACTGTCGGCAAGGGTGGCCATGTCTACCGCCAGGGCGATGCCATCGCCCTGGAACCGCAGCTGTTTCCGGATACGCCCAACCAGCCTGCGTTCGGTTCTGCGCGTCTGGCCCCCGGCGGGAAGTACGTGAACCGGATCGTCTACCAGTTCTCGACCGACCGGGACGCTCCGAAACCACGTTGATCCAGGCGCCTGCGGGCGCCCCGTGCCAAGGCGCGACGGCCACGGCCGTCGTGGATGCCGAAGGCATGCCCCATTGTTCCGACGGCCCCGGTCGTCCCACGAAAGGAGTTGCACCCCATGCGAAAGTGGCTTTCCCCCCTGTTGGCAACGCTGCTCGCCGTCTCACCGATGGCACACGCCGCCGAGGGCCAGCGCTGGACGGCGGCCGAGGCGGAGAGCTGGTACGCGAAGCAGGATTGGCTGCTGGGCGCGAACTACTCCACGTCCAATGCCATCAACCAGCTGGAAATGTTCCAGGCCGACACGTTCGATCCGGCAAGGATCGACCGCGAACTGGGCATGGCGCGCGAGCAGTTCGGCATGAACACCATGCGCGTCTACCTGCACGACCTGCTCTGGCAGCAGGACCCGAAGGGCTTCCTGCGCCGCGTGGACCAGTTCCTCAACATTGCCGCCAAGCATGGCATCCGTCCGATGCTGGTGCTGTTCGACAGCTGCTGGGATCCCGATCCGGTGCTCGGCCCGCAGCGCCGTCCGATCCCCGGCGTGCACAACTCCGGCTGGCTGCAGAGCCCGAGCCGGCACATGCTGGTGGACCCGGCCAACGATGCGCATTTCCGTGCCTATGTGCAGGGCGTGGTCGGTGCCTTCGCCAAGGACAAGCGCGTGCTGGCATGGGACCTGTGGAACGAACCGGACAATCCCGGTGGCGGCAACTACATGGACAAGCAGCTGGAAGGTGAGCAGGCGCGCATCGCCGAGCTGCTGCCGAAGATCTTCACCTGGGCGCGTTCGCAGAAGCCGGCACAGCCGCTGACCAGCGGCGTGTGGATCGGTGACGACTGGTCGCCGGGCGCCGCTTCGCTGACCGCCATCCAGCGCACCCAGCTGGAACAGTCCGACATCATCACCTTCCACAACTACGAGCAGCCCGAGGCCTTCGAATCCCGCATCGCGCAGCTGCGCAAGCATGGCCGGCCGCTGATCTGCACCGAATGGCTGGCACGCGGCAACGGTTCCAACGTTGACACCATCCTGCCGGTCGCCCGCCGCGAGAACATCGGCATGATCAACTGGGGCTTCATCGACGGCGCCATCCAGACCCGCTTCCCGTGGGACAGCTGGCAGCGTCCGTACACCATGGAAGAGCCCACCGTCTGGTTCCACGATCTGCTCAAGGCCGATGGCACCCCGTACCGGGCCCGTGAAGCCGAACTGTTCCGCACGCTGGCCGACACCCCGCGCGACGCTGCAACCACCCCCTGAACCCCGATGTCCCCGGCGCCTGGTGGCGCCGGGGATCCACGCACCGTGCCCTCTTTCCGGAATCCGGAGACACCGCCATGAACCTTCGTTCCCACCGCTCCCTGCTGTCCCTCGCGATTCTTTCCGCACTGGCCGTGCCGACCCTGTCGCTGGCCCAGCAAAGCACCACCGGCACGACCGCCGACCCGGCCGCGACACCGCCCGCGTCCACGCCGGGTACCACCGAGCTGGACACCGTGGTGGTGACCGCGTTGCGACAGAGCCTGCAGACCGCGCAGACGATGAAGCAGGAAGCGGACATGGTGGTCGACTCCATCGTCGCTGAAGACATCGGCAAACTGCCCGACAACAGCGTGGCCGATGCCCTGCAGCGCATCACCGGCGTGCAGGTGGCACAGGGCGGACAGGGCGAGACGACCGGCGTGGTCATCCGCGGCCTGCCGAACCTGATCACCACCCTCAACGGCCGCGAGATCTTCAGCAGCTCCGGCCGCGGCTATGCATTCCAGAACCTGCCCGCCACCGCGATCAAGACGCTGAACGTCTACAAGAGCAGCGAGGCCAGCCTGCCACTGGGCGGCATCGCCGGTCTGGTGGATATCGAACTGCGTCGCCCGCTGGATTTCGATGGCGCGGAGATCGCCGGCACCGTGACTGGCACCCACAGCAAGTACGGCGGCGATGTCGATCCCAGCGCCAGCCTGCTGCTCAGCAACCGCTGGGACACTGACGCCGGGCAGTTCGGCGCCCTGGTGAACGTCGGCTACATCGGCAAGCGCTACGCCTACGATGCCGTGTGGGGCGATTTCCCGAAGGTGCTCAACGATGCCGACGGTACGCCGATGCGCACCGCGGACGGCAACCTGGTGGCCGCACCGAACGGCTGGGGCACCAACTACAGCCATGGCGACCGCGACCGCAGTGCATTCAACTATGCATTGCAGTGGAAGCCCAACGACCGCACCGAGGTCTACCTGGAAGGCCTGTACGATTACATCCGCGACGATTACGACCAGGCGTTCCTCTTCAGCTTCCCGGTCGGCGAAGTACAGCCCACCCAGCTCGGGGTCGGCAGCACCTGCTATCCCAACCGCCTGGAGGGACCGCTTTACGGGCAGACCATCTGCGATGCCACCAGCGGCAGCTGGACCGGCGATACCTATGCCGCCAGCAGCACGCAGGCGCACAAGCAGCGCGGCCAGGACATCCAGAACGCGCTGGGCCTGAAGTGGGACGGCGACCAGCTGCATCTTTCCACCGAACTGTCGCGCACATCCGGCTACTACCGCGACGAGAACTTCATCATCGACACCTTCCTGAGCGGCCCAATCACCACGGTGTGGGATGGCACCTCGGGCAAGCACCAGAACTGGTACCTGGCAGGCAATCCGGCCAGCGATCCATCGCGCCATTACCTCAACGGCCTGTTCCAGACCTGGGGCGAGTCCCGCGGCGAGGAGAACAGCTGGCGCGGTGACGGACGCTTCGAGTTCCTCGACGGCCCGATCGCCAACCTGCAGTTCGGCCTGCGCTATGCCGACCGCACCGCAAGCGCCAAGGGCAGCGTTGAGATCAATACGCCGCCGCCGGGCGGCGCGGGCACCGGCAACATCACCGCCAACCCGAATCCCGACAACCAGGTGGTCGGCCTGTTCCCGGCATCCAGCTTCTTCTGCAGCAAGCGCGGCAACGAGGCGCTGAAGCAGCCATTCCTGGCGCCCTGCTACGACTACCTGATCGACAACGCCGACGCGCTTCGCGCCTACTACGGCCTGCCCGAAGGGCTGGCAGCGGAGAATCCCGGCCGCTTCTTCGACATCGAAGAGCGCAAGGCCGCCGGCTACCTGCAGGCAAAGTATGACTTCGACCTGTTCGGGATACGTGCCGACGGTCTGGTCGGCGTGCGCATGGAGAAGATCAAGCGCGAACTGAACGCCTTCTCCTTCGACGCCAGTACCGGTGTGTACAGCGCCATCACCCGCAATACCGAAGATACCAACACCCTGCCGAACGCCAGCCTGAACCTGCATTTCAGCGACGCCTGGCAGCTGCGCCTGGTCGCGGCGAAGACGCTCAGCTACCCGGACTTCGGTGCGCTCAATCCGTCCATCTCGCTCAACCCGGGCACGGTGAACCGCGCCGGCGTCGCCAGCAGCGGCAACCCGGAGCTGAGCCCGATCAGGTCCACGAACTACGACGCCTCGCTGGAGTGGTACTTCTCTCCGGTGGGTTACGCCAGCGCGGGCGTGTTCTACCGTGATATCGACGGCTACATCCAGAACTACATCACCAATGTGGAGATCGCCGGCGAAGCCTACGAACTGTCCTCACCGCAGAGCGCCGGCAGCGGCCACCTGCAGGGCGTGGAACTGGCCTGGCAGCAGACCTTCGACTTCCTGCCGGGTGCCTGGAGCGGCCTGGGCGCACAGCTGAACTACACCTACATCGACGGCGATACCCGCTCACCGGAATTCCTCGGCGGCCCGGTCATCTCACGTCCGCTGCAGAATGTATCCAAGAACAACTACAACGCCGTGCTGTTCTACGAGAACTTCGGCCTGTCCGCACGTCTGGCCTACGGCTACCGCAGCCGTTACATCGATTTCTTCACCCAGCCTACGGTGGCCGGCACCGAAGACCAGGTGGAAGCGGCCAGCTCGCTGGACTTCTCGGTCAGCTATGACGCCACGCCGCGCACCACCCTGGTGTTCTCGGCCACCAACCTGCTGGGCAACAACCTGCACCAGTACTGGGGCAGCGGCAACTCGCGTCCGCGCGACATCCGCTTCCAGGACAAGACGCTGGGCCTGGGCCTGCGGTTCAAGCTGTGATGCACGGACCAATGTCGATGCCTCCCGCCGTGCTATATCCCTTTTGTCGGATAATACGATTGACCGCGACCTGCGGTACGCGCAGCCAAAGGGGCTCCAGTGAAGCAGATCGCGGTACGCAATCTCTACGACCAGGTCATCCAGCAGATCGGCAGGAAGATCGTCAGCGGCGATATCAAGCCGGGCGAATTCCTGCCGCGCGAGGAACTGCTGGCGCAGAACATGGCGGTCAGCCGCACTGCGCTGCGCGAGGGCCTGAAGGTACTGGGCTCCAAGGGCCTGATCGAAACGAAGCAGAAGACCGGCACCCGGGTGCGCGAGCCGCGCCACTGGAACCAGCTGGACGCGGACATCCTGGCCTGGCGCTGCGCCTCCATGCCCACCCAGGATTTCGTGGAGAAGCTGGTGGAGATGCGCGAGATCATCGAACCGGCGGCCGCAGCGGCGGCGGCACGTCGGCGCTCGGCCGCGCAGCTGGCGCGCATCAAGGCAGCGTACCAGGCGATGGCCGACGCCACCGACCAGGATGCATGGGCGAAGGCGGACCTGGAGTTCCACGAATGCGTGCTGGAGGCGACCAACAACGAGCTGCTGGCTTCGTTGTTCTCGGTGATCGACGCCGCGCTCGGTGCGTTCTTCCTGCTTTCGGCGCAGTCCGCGGCGGACTTCAAGTACTCGCTGCCACGACACTTCGACGTGTACGACGCCATCCGGCTGAAACAGCCGGACGCTGCCCACGAAGCGATGCTCGGCATGATCGCCGACTCGCGTGCCAATCTCAGAGGGCGCGGCCGCGCCCGCAAACCCATACGCTGACGGAGTCCGCATGAGTACCGCCTGGATGCAACCCCTCCCCCTGGTTGCGATCCTGCGCGGGCTCACCCCGCAGGAAGCGCCGGCCATCGGTGCCGCACTGGCCGACGCCGGCTTCCGCATCCTCGAAGTCCCGCTCAACTCACCGCAGCCGCTGGAGAGCATCGAACTGCTGGCCAAGGCGCTGGGCGATCACTGCCTGGTCGGCGCCGGCACCGTGCTCACCCCCGCCCAGGTGCAGGACGTGGCCAATGCCGGCGGCCGCCTGATCGTGATGCCGCATGCCGATACCGAAGTCATCGCCAGCGCGCACGCGATGGGCCTGCGCTGCACGCCCGGCGTGGCGACCCCGACCGAAGCCTTCGCCGCACTGCGCGCGGGTGCCGACGCGCTGAAGATGTTCCCCGCCGAGCAGCTCCCGCCATCTGTCCTCAAGGCCTGGCGCAGCGTGCTTCCGGCCGGCACCGGCCTGCTGCCGGTGGGCGGCATCACCCCCGAACGCATGGCCGTCTACCGGCAGGCCGGGGCCGCCGGCTTCGGCATCGGCTCGGCGCTGTATGCGCCGGGCACCAGCGCGGCCGAAGTGGCCCGGCGCGCGCACGCTTTCATCGACGCATGGAACAAGACGAATACGGACCCCCACGCATGAAGATCACCGCAATCACCACCTTCATGGTTCCGCCCCGCTGGCTGTTCGTGCGCATCGATACCGATGCCGGGATCAGCGGCTGGGGCGAACCCATCGTCGAGGGCCGCGCGCATACCGTGGCCGCCGCCGTGGAAGAGCTGTCCGATTACCTCATCGGCAAGGACCCGCGGCATATCGAAGACCACTGGAACGTGCTCTATCGCGGCGGTTTCTACCGCGGCGGCCCGATCCTGATGAGCGCCCTGGCTGGCCTGGACCAGGCCTTGTGGGACATCCATGGCAAGGCACTGGGCGTGCCGGTGCATGCGCTGCTGGGCGGCCCCGTGCGCGATCGCATCCGGGTCTATTCCTGGATCGGCGGTGATCGCCCGGCCGATACCGCGCGCGCGGCGAGCGAAGCAGTGGCACGCGGCTTCACCGCGGTCAAGATGAATGCCACCGAGGAAGTACAGTTCGTTGATTCGCACGACAAGGTGACCCGTGTACTGGAGAATGTGCAGGCGGTACGCGATGCCGTTGGCCGCGAGGTTGGCCTGGCCGTGGATTTCCACGGGCGTGTGCACAAGCCGATGGCCAAGGTACTGATGCGCGAGCTGGAACCGTTCGGCCTGATGTTCATCGAAGAGCCCGTGCTGTCCGAGCATCTTGAAGCCATCCCCGAACTGGCCTCGCTGTCGCCGGCGCCCATCGCACTCGGCGAGCGGCTGTATTCGCGCTTCGATTTCAAGCGCGTCCTGCAGACCGGCGGCGTGGACATCCTGCAGCCCGATCCTTCGCATTCGGGCGGCATCACCGAGACCCGCAAGATCGCCGCGATGGCCGAAGCCTACGATGTGGCGCTGGCCCTGCACTGCCCGCTCGGTCCCATCGCCCTCGCCGCCAACCTGCAGCTGGACGCGGTCTGCTACAACGCCTTCATCCAGGAGCAGAGCCTGGGCATCCACTACAACGCCGGCAATGATCTGCTCGACTACCTCGTCGACCGCGCGCCGTTCGATTACCAGGACGGTTACGTGAAGATTCCGGACGGCCCGGGCCTGGGCATCGAGATCAACCAGGACTACGTGGACGAGCGCGCTGCCGAAGGCCACCGCTGGCGCAATCCGATCTGGCGCCACGCCGATGGCAGCGTGGCGGAATGGTGAGCACGATGTCTCCACACTCCCCCTCCTCCGCCGTGGATGCGATGGCCCGTTACCCCAGCCTTGAAGGACGCGCGGTGCTGGTCAGCGGCGGCGCCACCGGCATCGGCGCCAGTTTCGTCGAACACTTCGCCCGCCAGGGCGCGCGCGTCGCCTTCCTGGATATCGACGATACCGGTGCCCAGGCCCTGCTGGACGGCCTGGGCGCCGTCGAGCATGCGCCGGTCTACCTGCACTGCGACGTGACCGACCTGGACGCGCTGCAGGCCGCCATCGCCGAGGCACGCACCCGCATCGGACCGATTGCCGTACTGGTCAACAATGCCGCCAACGATGGCCGGCATGCGTTGGCCGACACCACTGCCGCCGACTTCGACCGCAACGTGGCCGTGAACCTGCGCCACCAGTATTTCGCCATCCAGTCCGTAATGGAGGACATGCGTGCCCTCGGCGGTGGTTCCATCATCTGCCTGGGCTCCACCGGCTGGATGATCAAGAACAGCGGCTACCCGATGTACGCCATGGCCAAATCAGCCGTGCACGGACTGGTCAACGGCCTGGCCCGCGAACTGGGCCGTGATCGCATCCGCATCAACGCGCTGGTGCCCGGCTGGGTCATCACCGAGAAGCAGCAGCGCTTGTGGCTGGATGCCGAAGGCGAAGCCGAGCTGCGCCGCGCCCAGTGCCTGCCCGGCTACCTGCAGGCGGGCGATCTGGCACGCGCAGCGCTGTTCCTGGCCGCCGATGACAGCCACATGTGCACCGGCCAGGATGTCATCGTAGACGGTGGCTGGGTGTGAGCACGCTCGGCGACATCGTCGTGCCGGCCGGCAATCAGCTGGGCGAAGGCGTGCTGTGGTGCGAACGCGAACAGGCACTGTACTGGACCGACATCCACGCGGCGCAGCTGTGGCGTCACCGGCCAGCCGATGGCGATACCCGCCACTGGCCACTGCCGGAGCGCCTGGCCTCCTTGGCCCTGTGCGAAGCCGAGGGCTGGCTGCTGCTGGCGCTGGCCTCACGGCTGGCCTTTTTCCACCCCGCGCGCAACGAGCTGCGTGAACTGCACCGCCTGGACGCGGTGGCGGAAACGCGTGCCAACGACGGCGCCTGCGATCGCCAGGGACGCTTCGTGTTCGGCATGCTCCACGAACCCGCGCAGGGACCGAAACAGGCTGTGGGCGCCTTCCATCGCCTGCACGCGGACCTGTCGCTGGAAACCCTGCCCCTGCCGCCCGTGGCCATCTCCAACAGCATCGCGTTCAGCCCCGATGGCGCCACGATGTACTTCTGCGATTCGCTGCGCAGGACCATCCAACGCTGCGATTACGGCGACACGCTGGGTCCGGCCACCACCTTCGTGGACCTGCGCGATGAAGACGGCGAGCCGGATGGCAGCGCGGTGGATGCCGAAGGGGGGTTGTGGAATGCCCGCTGGGGCGGTTCGCGCGTGGTGCGCTACCTGCCCGACGGACGCGAGGACCGATATCTTCCCGTCGCCACCACGCAACCCACCCGCCCCGTGTTCGGCGGCCACGCGCTGGCGACCCTGTTCGTCACCAGCGCGCATGACGGCATGGATGCCGCCACGCGCGCGCGCGATGAACATGCCGGCGACCTGTTCGCCTTCTTGCCCGGCATCGCCGGGCTTCCCGAGCCCCGGTTCGCCGGCAACCCCGATGCCTTGCCGCCTCGCTGACACCGCGCACCACCCTGCGGAGATTCCATGAGCCTGTCCACTTTAGATATCAGCATCGTGCTGGCCTACCTGGCCGGCATCTTCATCCTCGCGCAGTGGGTATCGCGCGAAAAGGCCGGCCACCAGAAGTCCGCGCAGGACTATTTCCTGGCCAGCCGCAGCCTGCCCTGGTGGGCGATCGGCGCATCGCTGATCGCCGCCAACATATCCGCCGAGCAGATCATCGGCATGTCCGGCTCCGGTTACGCGATCGGCCTGGCCATCGCGTCCTATGAATGGATGGCCGCGCTCACGCTGCTCATCGTCGGCAAATGGTTCCTGCCGATCTTCCTGCGCAACGGCATCAACACCATGCCGCAGTTCCTGGAAGAACGTTACGGCAACCGCATACGCACGCTGATGGCCGTGTTCTGGCTCGGCCTGTATGTGTTCGTCAACCTGACTTCCATCCTGTGGCTGGGCTCCATCGCCATTGCCCAGGTGGCCGGCATGGACCAGACCCTGGCGCTGTTCCTGCTGGGCGCGTTCGCGCTTGCCTACCAGCTGTATGGCGGCCTGAAGGCCGTGGCACTGACCGATATCGTGCAGGTCTCGCTGCTGGTGCTGGGCGGGCTGATGGTCACCGGCATCACGCTGGGCCAGATCGGCGGCGGCAGCATCGTGGATGGCTTCACGACCCTGTGGCAGCAGCATCCGGAAAAGTTCGAGATGATCCTGGACAAGGACAATCCGTTCTACAAGGATCTGCCGGGGCTTTCGGTGCTGCTGGGCGGCCTGTGGATCGCCAACCTGAGCTACTGGGGTTTCAACCAGTACATCATCCAGCGCGCGCTGGCGGCCAAGGACCTGCGCGAAGCGCAGAAGGGCGTGGTATTCGCGGCGTTCCTGAAGCTGCTGATCCCGGTCATCGTGGTGCTGCCGGGCATCGCGGCGGTGATGCTGGCGCCGCAGCTGGAGCGCCCGGACGAAGCCTATCCCACCATGCTGCGGCTGCTGCCCAGCGGTGTGCTGGGACTGGTGTTCGCCGCACTGGTGGCCGCGATCGTGGCGTCGCTGGCGTCCAAGATCAACTCGGTGGCCACCATCTTCACCCTGGATTTCTATGCCAAGCGCGCACCCGAAGCATCGCAGCCGAAGCTGGTACGCGTCGGCCGCATTGCAGCCGGTGTCTCCATCATCATCGCGGTGCTGACCGCACGCCCGCTGCTGGGCGGCTTCGATCAGGGCTTCCAGTACATCCAGGAGTTCACCGGTTTCTTCACCCCGGGCATCGTGGTGATCTTCCTGCTCGGGCTGTTCTGGAAGCGCGCCAATGAAGCCGGTGCGCTGGCGGCAGCCATCGGCTCGTTCGTGCTTTCGCTGGCGCTCAAGCTGGCGTGGCCGGAGCTTCCCTTCATGGACCGCATCGGCCTGGTATTCCTGCTCACCCTGGCACTGGGCGTCGGCGTCGCGCTGGCCACATCCGCCCGCAGCGCGAGCGACCGCATCCGCACCGATGATGTCAGTTACGCCACCGCGCCTTCCTTCAACATCGCCTCGCTGGCCGTGCTGGCCATCCTGGTCGCGCTGTACGCAACCTACTGGTGATGACGATGACCCGATGCTTCCGGAACATCACGACCCAGCGGCACCTGCTTCGGGCGATGGCGGTGAGCGCGCTGCTGGCGGTGGTACCCGCAGCACTGGCGGTGAACGTCGAATGGGGCGACACCGCCACCATCGTCGAGAAGAACGCAGGCTGGGGCCGCATGGTGCCGCTTTCCGACGGACGCTGGCTCGCGGTCACCACGCGCTTCAATACCGGTTCGCCAACCACGCTCACCCTCTCTGTCAGCGATGACGAGGCACGCAGCTGGAAGCAGTTGTCCAGCGTCAGCGAACCGGGCCGCAAGATCGACAACGGCGAGCTGCTGGTGCTGCCCGATGGCCGCATCCTGCTGGCGATGCGCTCACTGGTGGACCGCAGCTCGTACCGCCTGCATCTGTATGACAGTGACGATGATGCGCGCAGCTGGCGCTTCCTGAGCACCGTCGCCGCCAATGAAGCACCTGCGGGGCGCGATGACCGCGGGGTGTGGGAACCGGTGCTTACCGTGCTGGACGATGGCACGCTGTCGGTGGTGTATGCCGATGAAACCCGCGCCGACGAAAGCCCCGCGTACAACCAGGTGGTGTCGCAACGCCTTTCGCGCGATGGCGGCCGCACGTGGGGGCCGGTCGCCACCATCGCCAGCGAGCCGGGTGGCGGCAAGCTGCGGCCGGGCATGCCGGTGATGTCCCGCCGCCCGCAGGGTGGCTATCTGATGGTGCTGGAAACCTGCGGTGATGATCCGCAGTGTCCGGTCTCGTTCAAGGTTTCGGCCGATGGCCGGAACTGGCCGGCGGGGCTGGGTACGCCGCTGGCCGACCAGAAGTGCGGCCCGCATGTCATGACCACGCGCGATGGCACGATGTTCGTCACCTCCTGCCTGAACCAGATCAGCTGGAGCGGCAACGGCGGCAGCCAGTGGCAACGCGTGCCAACGCCGGCGTGGCCGCTCGGCTTCAAGCACTCCTGGCCGGCGGTGGTCGAACTCGGGCCCGGCCGCATCGGCGTCATCAACGCCACCCAGAACGGCGTGCAGATCCGTTTCGGCCAGTACACCCGGGACTGAACAGCGACGACAGCGCCGGCACGCGATGCCGGCGCGCCATGCTCGCTGCATCGGTGCCGATGAGAGACAATGCCGGGCAGCATCGACATCCGTCAGGAGGACGCCCGTCATGAAGACCGCGGTTTTCAGCGCACGGCCGTATGATCGGCAGTTTCTGCAGCAGGCGCGCCAGCAGGCGGGCATGGACGCGACCCTCTCCTTTGCTTTCTTCGAAGCCGGGCTCGGCACGGCGACCGTCGCCCTGGCCAGCGGCTGCCAGGCCGTCTGCGTGTTCGTCAACGACTGCCTGGATGCGGCGGTGCTGCAGGCACTGCATGCTCTTGGCGTGCGCGCGGTCGTGCTGCGATGCGCCGGCTACAACAACGTCGACCTGCCCTGCGCACAGCGGCTTGGACTGTTCGTTGCGCGGGTTCCGGCCTACTCGCCGGAAGCGGTGGCAGAGCACGCCCTGGCGCTGATCATGACCCTGAACCGCCGCACGCACCGGGCCTACAACCGCGTGCGGGAAGGCAACTTCATGCTGGATGGGCTGCTCGGCAGCACGCTGCATGGCAAGACGGCAGGCATCATCGGTACCGGCAGGATCGGCCTGGCCACCGCCCGCATCCTGCGCGGCATGGGCTGCAGCGTGCTCGGCCATGATCCGGCACCGTCGCCGCTGTTCACGGCGGTGGGCCAGCTGCTGACATTGGATGAACTGCTGGCGCGCTCGGACATCGTGTCGCTGCACTGCCCGCTGACACCGGCCACCGAGCATCTGATCAACGACACGACGCTGGCGCGGATGAAGCCGGATGCGATGCTGGTCAATACCTCCCGTGGCGCGCTGATCGACACCGATGCGGTGATCCGTGCGCTGAAAACACGCCGTCTCGGGCACCTGGCCATCGATGTATACGAGCAGGAAAGCGAACTGTTCTTCCAGGACCATTCCAGCGAGATCATCGAGGATGACACCTTCCAGCGCCTGATGACGTTCCCCAACGTGCTGGTGACCGGACACCAGGGCTTCTTCACCCGCGAGGCGCTGCAGGAGATCTCCATGACCACGCTGCAGAACCTGGCCGACTTCGCCGCAGGTCGATCCTGCGCTCACCCGCTGCAGGGGTCCTGATCCGGCCACGGTGCCCCCGTATGCAATGCGGCACCGCATTGCCCAGGTCGCGTAGAGCCGGGCTCTGCCCGGCTTGTGCATTACCGTGCAGCGGGGCAGAGCCCCGCTCTACGTGGCTGGTGCGGGCGACGCCGCACCTGCACGCCACAGGGACATCCGCATGCGGATGATGGGCCTCCCTCCTGCCCTACCCGTTTGCCATGGCCACTTCGTCCGGCTCCCGTCTCGTCGTCGTTGCCGCGCTGGTGGGCAATCTCGCCATAGCGATCGCCAAGTTCATCGCTGCCTGGCTGTCTGGGAGCTCGGCGATGCTCAGCGAGGGCGTGCATTCGCTGGTGGACACCAGCAACGAAGTTCTGCTGCTGTACGGTCTGCACCGCGCCGGGCAGAAACCGGATGCCACCCATCCTTTCGGTCATGGGCGCGAGCTGTATTTCTGGGCCTTCATCGTCGCCCTGCTGGTGTTCGCCGCTGGCGCCGGCGTGTCGGCCTACGAAGGCATCCAGCACATCCGCCACCCCGAACCGGCCAGCAACCACACGATCAGCTATATCGTGCTTGGCATCTCCTTCCTGTTCGAAGGCACTTCATGGTGGATCGCGCTGCGCGAGTTCCGGGCCCAGAAGGGCATGTTGGGCTACTTCGAGGCCTTCCGCCGCAGCAAGGACCCGTCCACCTTCACCGTGCTGCTGGAAGACAGCGCCGCCCTGCTCGGCCTCGGGTTCGCGATGGCCGGTCTGCTGGCCGCACAACTGCTGGACATGCCGGTACTCGACGGTGTGGCTTCGCTGTGCATCGCCGCCGTGCTGGCGATGACGGCGTTCCTGCTGGCGCGCGAAACCAAGGGGCTGCTGGTGGGCGAGCCAGCGCAGCCACGCGTGGCGCGGCATATCCTGCAGATTGCCGATGCCGATGCCGACCTGCGCGGTGCAAACGGCGTAACCACCATGCAGATGGGCCCTTCCCAGGTGATCGCAATGCTGAGCGCGGAGTTCGAGGACGACCGCACCACGCCGCAGATCGAGGCCTGCATCACCCGCATCGAGAAGGCCGTGAAGCAGGAGTATCCCGAGCTGGTCGCATTGTTCGTCAAGCCGCAGACGCCGGAGGTATTCCAAGCGCGACGGGCGGCGCTCGACGCCGCAGAAGCATCCGACTGACACGCGAATCCCGCCGCAGACCATTCCATCTGCAAAGCGACACGTCAGCACAGCAACGGAAGCTACAAGGCCGCGATGACTTCAGATACCCGATGGGCCTACGCGCGGAGGACGTTCGGCTTCATGCCCCAGCGGATATTTCTGACCCACCCCCGGAAAACCGGGCCAACGTTAAGTAGAGACTTCGGTCCGCATGGGATCCCTTGGCAACGAGGAGTCAGGCGATGAAGAAGTCCCGTTTCACCGAAGAGCAGATTGCATACGCGCTCAAGCAGGCCGAGCTGGGAACGGCGGTCGGCGAGATCTGCCGCAAGATGGGGGTCGCGGAGGCCACGTTCTACGTGTGGCGCAAGAAGTACGGTGGGTTGGGTCCGTCCGAGCTCAAGCGCCTGCGGCTTCTGGAAGAGGAGAATCGCAAGCTCAAGCAACTGGTGGCGGACCTGAGCCTGGACAAGGCGATGCTCCAGGAGGTGGTCACAAAAAAGCTCTGAGGGCACCCCAGAAGCGCAACTGGGTTGCCCGTTTGAAACAGCGCTTTGGCGTGAGCGAACGGCGTGCATTGCCGATCGTGGCGATGTCGCGCTCGGCGTTTTCGTACAAGGCCAAGGCGCGTGACTGCAGCGCCATTCGCCTGCGGATGCGTGAGATCACCCAGACGCGGATCCACTACGGTTGCGAGCGCGTATTGGTGATGCTGCGCCGGGAGCGTTGGCGCGACAATCACAAGCGCGTGCATCGCATTTACAAGGAAGAAGGCTTGTCCTCAAGGCATTGTCGGCCGCGTCGCAGCCGCAGCAGCCGTCGCCGGCAGCCGATCAAGGTGGCCACTGGGCCCAACACGCTATGGGGCATGGACTTTGTCAGCGATGCGCTGTTTGACGGACGCCGTTTTCGGCTGTTGCCGGTACTGGATCACTTCACCCATGAATGCCTGGACATCGTGGTGGACCAATCGCTACGCGCTGACGATGTGGCCGAAGCGGTGGCGCGCCTGGTCGCCCAGCGGGGCAAGCCGGGGGCCATCAAGGTGGACAACGGAAGCGAGTTCGCCGGCAAGGTCATGGATCGCTGGGCGTACGAGAACGGTGTGGAGCTGGACTTTTCCCGACGTGGCACGCCGACAGACAACGCGATGGTGGAAAGCTTCAACGGCCGGCTGCGGCAGGAGTGCCTGAACGAGCATTGTTTCTTGTCGTTGGCCGATGCACGGAGCAAAATCGAGGCGTGGCGGACGTTCTATAACGAGGAGCGCCCCCACAGTGCACTGGCATGGAAAACCCCTGCGAAATTCGCCCGAGAACACGGGTCCCAAGCGAATTTGCAGGTGCCGAAAAAGGCCGAAATCTCTACTTTCTAATAGCCCTGCTATCGGGGGTGGGTCACACCACGGACTCTACGCAGTGGGAAGTGGCCCTGTTGCCGGGGGCAGGTCACCCCGAACACCGGACATCAAAAAGGGCGCATATCTGCGCTCCATGTTTGGTCCCCATTGCGGACCTCGATCAGTACGTCACCGTAATGTGCGGCTCAAACCCCGCACTGAGCATCCGTCAGACGGTTGATCGTCACGGGAACAATGCCACTGGATCGCTGGCGCCGCAGCCGCTCGACCAGCCCCGGCGACCGCCTTAGCGATTCGGCAGCGTCAGGGAAGAGAAAGGCGAGTAGATCGTCGTAACGCCGGTCCGGCGCGTAGAGATCGTCGCCCCGGCCCCAACCTTCTCGGTACAGATCGCGCTTCTTCTTCCAGCCCTCGACGTTGCCATTGGCAGCGAACTCTGTGGTCCGATTGAAGTGACCGAGCATCACCGAGAAGGCCCAAAGGGCACCCTTGTGACGATCAAACAGGTTGTGAGCCAAGCCCATCAGGTTTGGGAGACGGCAGGCCACGGGCTTGCCGTGTTTGGCCGAGTAGGCCGCTTGAAGGTGGTAGAAGGGACCATCACCGCCATACAGAGCCTGCGGCAACTCCAACCCCACCTCCTTGAAACGACGCCGGAGGGTCAGCCATTGGAGGTTCCCATCCGTTTGCCTGGAGAACCCAATCACGGCGGCTTCCAGTGCCTCACGCAAGGCTTGATCGCGTGCCTTCCACCTGTCGCGCTGCTGCTGCTCCCACTGCTCACGGAGCCGGGCCATGGCACGATCGAAATCAAAGAAGAACGCCCGTGGCACCCCGCCTTCGCTGACGTCGAAGCGGAGTTCATCAAACCCGATGATCCTTTGAACAACGCGATGCCCTTCGTTCCCACGCTCGTCCAAGGTCGGTTCATGCCAGGCGCAGTGAAGCATGAACCGTCGCTCCTGCCGAGACTTCTCCAAGGTCTGGTGGTCGACTCGGAAGCCGTTCCGGTTATTGGAGTAGAAGATGTCGTCCTCAGCCAACTTGAACTCAGACGGGTCCAAGTCGCGGAAGAACCAAAGAAGGATCCCATCGTTCCGACGGTAGAAGGTCATGCGCTCGGCGATGACGTGCAAAAAGGTCGTGGACAGCTGCACCTCAAACGCTACCCGAAGCCCGCTCCATACGCTCTGAACGTCAGGCTGGCGCCATCGAACCCCATCCACGTCTTTCCAGCGGGCTTCCGTGCGGGTCGCCGTGAATCGACCGTCGGCCGCCAGGCTTTCTTGAAGAATCTTTTTCAGGCGCTTGTGATGAGCCCCTTCCTTCTGAAGCGCAAACTTGCGTGCACAGATCTGCGCTGGTGACAACCCCGCGTGCCCGGAACACTCCGGGTTGTCATAACGGTGCTGGAAGAAGAACCGGTCTTCTGACTTGTCTTGGGTGGGAACGGAACGGAGCACCATGGCCTTTCCGCAATCCGGGCATACGTAGCGCTCCCGCCCCTCGATCAGCGCGTTCTCCAGCGCCACGCGCTTGTCCGCGATGATGGCACCGTAGGACGCACTGCCCAGAAACTCGACGAGCGACACCAAGCGACCGGTATCCAGGTCAAGCACCTCGTCGTGCTGAGGCTGCTTCGCTGGTGCAGCCGTGCGCCCGGCTCGAGCAGGTTGGGACGTAGGTTCCATACGTCATTCTAAGAACTCCGCGTCTCAGGAGGTGAGCCGCGGCTTCGTCCAGCACGCGGTAAGCCTTCTCGCCCTGCTCTGCCGGCCGCTCGACGAGCTTGGCGCGCTTGCCTGCAGCCCCAACAACAGGGATGCGACGAATCGAAAGCTACATCACCTGCTGGTGGGTCAGACTAAACTTGGTGACCTCGCGCCGGGTGGCGCGGTCCGTCGCAACATTTTTTGGCATGATCGTCCGTGTCCTGATTGGCGTCGCAACACGATCTTGCCTAGTCAACGAGCCGCCGCAACACCATCGCAACAAAGAACCCCGTTACTTGCCGCTTCTGACGGCAACCCGCCCTCACTCATCGAGACCGGACGCCTTGCAAGCCACTGATTCAAAAACAAAACGTAGCGATTCCAAGGGAAGTCAAGAGCACACCCCGCTCATGAAGCAGTTCTTCGCGGCCAAGGCCGACCATCCGGACCTGCTGCTGTTCTTCCGCATGGGGGATTTCTACGAGCTGTTCTACGACGACGCCCGCAAGGCGGCGCGGCTGCTGGACATCACCCTGACCCAGCGCGGCAGCTCCGGCGGCGCGCCGATCCCGATGGCCGGTGTGCCGGTGCACGCCTATGAAGGCTACCTGGCACGGCTGGTCGCACTGGGCGAATCGGTGGCCATCTGTGAACAGATCGGCGACCCGGCGCTGGCCAAGGGCCTGGTGGAACGCAAGGTGGTGCGCATCGTCACTCCCGGCACGGTAACCGACGAGGCCCTGCTGGACGAACGCCGCGATACGCTGCTCATGGCCCTGTCGCGCAGCCGGAGCGGCTACGGACTGGCCTGGGCGGACCTGGCCGGCGGCCGTTTCCTGGTCAACGAAGTGGATACCGACGACGCACTGGAAGCCGAGCTTGCCCGTCTGGAGCCCGCTGAACTGCTGGTGCCCGATGAGGAGGACTGGCCCGGCTTCCTGCACCAGCGCAACGGCGTCCGTCGCCGCGCCCCGTGGCTGTTCGACGCCGACAGCGGCCGCCGCCAGCTGCTCTCCTTCTTCAAACTGCACGATCTGAGCGGCTTCGGCATCGACGACCGGCCGCGTGCCATCGGCGCGGCCGGCGCGCTGCTGGGCTACGTGGAAGAAACCCAGAAACAACGCCTGCCTCACCTGACCGCCATCGCCATGGAGAACGCGGGCGAAGCCATCGCCATGAACGCTGCCACGCGACGTCATCTGGAGCTGGATACACGCGTGGATGGCGATACCCGCAATACCCTGCTGGGAGTGCTGGACAGCACTGTCACACCGATGGGCGGGCGCCTGCTGCGGCGCTGGCTGCACCGTCCGCTGCGCCTGCGGGAGGTGCTGGTGCAGCGCCACCACGCCGTGGAGACTCTGATCGACCGCGGTGCCGATGCCGACATCCGCGAGCAGTTCCGCCGCCTGGGCGATCTGGAGCGCATCCTTACCCGCGTGGCCCTGCGCTCGGCGCGGCCACGCGATTTCTCCACGCTGCGCGATGGCCTGGGGCTGCTTCCGGATGTCCGCACGGTACTGGCACCGCTGGATTCGCCGCGCCTGCAACGGCTGCACCAGTTGCTGGGCGAGCACGACGAATGCGCACGCCTGCTGGCCACCGCCATCGCCGAGATGCCGCCGCTGAAACTCAGCGATGGCGGCGTGCTGGCCGATGGGTTCGACGAAGAACTGGACGAACTGCGCCGGTTGTCCACCAACGCCGACCAGTTCCTGATCGACCTGGAACAGCGCGAACGCGAAAGCAGCGGTATCGCCACGCTGAAGGTCGGCTACAACCGCGTGCATGGCTATTACATCGAAATCAGCAAGGGCCAGTCCGAGCGCGCACCGGTTCATTACACGCGCCGGCAGACGCTGACCAATGCCGAACGCTACATCACCGAAGAACTGAAGGCCTTCGAGGACAAGGTGCTGTCCGCGCGCGAGCGCTCCCTGTCGCGCGAGAAACTGCTGTACGAACAACTGCTGGATACCCTGGGCGACTGCCTTGAGCCATTGAAGCAGTGCGCCGCCGCGCTGAGCGAACTGGATGTGCTGGCCGCGTTCGCCGAACGTGCCCAGGCACTGGACTGGTCGCGCCCGGAGCTGGACACCGCGCCCTGCCTGAAGATCGAACGCGGCCGCCACCCGGTGGTGGAAGCGGTGCGCGAGCAACCGTTCGAGCCCAACGACCTGGACCTGCATCCGGAGCGGCGCATGCTGGTCATCACCGGCCCGAACATGGGCGGTAAATCCACCTACATGCGACAGAATGCGTTGATCGTACTGCTGGCCCATATCGGCAGTTTCGTGCCCGCCAGCCGCGCGGTGATCGGGCCGATCGACCGCATCCTGACGCGCATCGGCGCTGGCGACGACCTGGCGCGCGGGCAATCCACCTTCATGGTGGAAATGGCCGAAACCAGCTACATCCTGCACCACGCCAGCGAACATTCCCTGGTGCTGATGGATGAGATCGGCCGCGGCACTTCGACCTACGATGGCCTTGCGCTGGCCGATGCGGTGGCTCGCCACCTGGCGTGGCAGAACCGCTGTTACACCCTGTTCGCCACGCATTATTTCGAGCTGACCGCGCTGGCCGACGAGCAGCACGAAGGCGGCCGTAGCGGGATCGCCAACGTGCATCTGGATGCGGTGGAGCACACCGACCGGAACGGCGGCGAACGCCTGGTGTTCATGCATGCGGTGAAGGATGGCCCGGCCAACCGCAGCTTCGGCCTGCAGGTGGCGGCCCTGGCAGGCCTGCCGCGCGCAACCGTAGCCCAGGCGCGGCGCCGCCTGGCCGAGCTGGAACAGCGCGGTGGCGAGAGCCAGGCAGCCGCCGTGACGCCGCAGGCACTGGATGCGCCGCAGCAGTTCGGGCTGTTCACCGCCCCGGACAGCGCCGCGCACGATGCCCTGGCGGCGATAGACCCCGATGAGCTGACCCCGAAGCAGGCGCTGGAAGCCCTGTATCGGTTGAAAGCATTGCTCTGACGTCGTGCCCGGCATAGCTATTGCCGCTCAGCGGGGCAGAGCCCCGCTCTCCGTCAAACGGTCGCACCGGGCCACCGGCCATCGATCGGCCTACCGCATCGCGCGATGTTCGCCCGGCCGTGTTACGGACAGGCGTATGCTCGGGCGGTTTCCCCATCTCTGGAGCCGCTCCGTGAATACACAGTCCCTTACCGCTTCCCTCCTCCAGCATCTGCAGCAGGGTCCCACGCTGCAGCAGATGTCGCAGAAGCTCGGCCTGGACACTAACCAGACCGGCCAGGCCATCCAGACCGCGCTGCCGTTGCTGCTTGGTGCGCTGGGCAACAACGCCAGCGAACCGCAGGGCGCACAGTCACTGCTCAATGCGCTGCAGCGCGATCATCTGGGCGCGGCGGGCACCTCGGCCGGTGGCGGTGGATTCGACCTGGGGGGCATCGTCGGCGCCGTATTGGGCGGTGGCGGCGGCAATGCCGGCAACGGCGCCGGCATCCTCGGCCATGTGTTCGGCAGCCAGAGCCCGCAGGCCGCCCAGCTGCTCGGCCAGAAAACCGGACTGGACAGCGGCACATCCGGAAAGTTGCTCGCCCTGTTGGCGCCCATTGTGATGTCGTTCCTGGCCCAGCGTTTTGCCCAGCAGGGCAATGCCGGTGACCTCAGCCAGGCACTGGGCCAGGAAGCACAGGCGACGGGAATGGCCGGCGGCCTCGGCGCGCTGCTTGATCAGGATGGCGATGGAAAACTGGGGCTGGGCGACGTGCTGAAGATCGGCGGCGGCCTGTTCGGCAAGCGTCCCTGAGCAGATATCCGGACGCTGATCACGTCAATAGGCTGCCGCTATTAGATTGGTTAGATTAATCAAATTTACCTGAACCATTTGTCTGCTTAGGGTAGGGGTTCATCCCGATCCACTTTCGCCAGTACACAGGTAAAACCCATGAAAAGCGAAGCCAAGTGTCCGTTCAACCACGCGGTCTCCGGCGAAGCCACCAGCAACCGAGACTGGTGGCCAAAGCAACTGCGCGTGGACCTGCTCAACCAGCATTCCTCACGCTCCAATCCGTTTGCTGCGGATTTCGACTACGCCGCCGCATTCAAGGCCTTGGACTATCAGGCGCTGAAGAATGACCTGAAGGCATTGATGACCGATTCACAGGACTGGTGGCCTGCCGATTTCGGCCACTACGGCGGCCTGTTCGTGCGCATGGCATGGCACAGCGCGGGCACGTACCGCGTTGGCGATGGACGCGGCGGCGGCGGCCGCGGCCAGCAACGCTTCGCCCCGCTCAACAGCTGGCCGGACAACGTCAGCCTGGACAAGGCGCGTCGCCTGCTGTGGCCGATCAAGCAGAAATATGGCCAAGCCATTTCCTGGGCCGATCTGCTCATCCTTACCGGAAACGTCGCGCTTGAATCGATGGGCTTCAAGACGCTGGGGTTTGCCGGTGGCCGTTCCGATACCTGGGAACCGGACCAGGATGTCTACTGGGGACGCGAAACCACCTGGCTGGGCGGCGATGTGCGCTATGCACACGGCTCGGAAGGCGTGCAGGAAGACCACGGTGTCCTGGTGTCCGACGACGATGCCGATGGCGACGTGCATTCGCGCACGCTGGAAAATCCGCTTGCCGCCGTGCAGATGGGCCTGATCTACGTGAACCCGGAAGGACCGGATGGCAACCCGGATCCCTTGCTGGCCGCGCTCGATATCCGCGACACGTTTGGTCGCATGGCCATGGATGACGAGGAAACCGTTGCGCTGATTGCCGGTGGCCACAGCTTCGGCAAGACCCACGGCGCGGGCCCGGCCGACAATGTCGGGCCCGAACCGGAGGCCGACGCGCTGGAGCGCCAGGGCCTTGGCTGGTCCAACGCCTACGGCAGCGGCAAGGGCGCTGACACCATCACCAGCGGCCTGGAGGTCACCTGGACGCGTACCCCGGCACAATGGAGCCACGATTTCTTCGAGATCCTTTTCGGTAACGAGTGGGAACTGACCCGAAGCCCGGCCGGTGCCCATCAATGGATCGCCAAGGACGCCGATGCCGTGATTCCCGATGCCCATGATCCAGCGAAGAAGCATCGCCCGACGATGTTGACCACCGATCTGTCGCTACGTTTCGATCCGGCGTACGAGAAGATCTCACGGCGTTTCCTGGCTGATCCGCAGGCCTTCGCTGATGCATTCGCCCGTGCATGGTTCAAGCTGACCCATCGCGACATGGGCCCGCGTACCCGTTACCTGGGGCCGGAAATTCCGCCAGAGGAATTCGTCTGGCAGGATCCGCTGCCGGCGGCGACGCATCCGCTGATCGATGCCCGCGACATCGCCGTGCTGAAGCAGAAGATCACCGCGACCGGCCTGGACGTGGCCGGGCTGGTTTCCACTGCGTGGGCATCGGCGTCCACCTTCCGTGGCGGCGACAAGCGTGGCGGCGCCAATGGCGCGCGCATCCGCCTGGCCCCGCAGAAGGACTGGGCGGTGAACCAGCCCCAGCAACTGGGCAAGGTCCTGGCCGCACTTGAGCAGGTACGCACCGAGTTCAATGCCAGCGGCGAAAAGCAGGTCTCGATGGCCGATCTGATCGTGCTGGCCGGCGGCGTGGGCATCGAGAAGGCGGCAAGCGCTGGCGGCCATGAGTTGAGCGTGCCGTTCACCCCCGGCCGGACCGACGCCAGCCAGGCGCAGACCGATGTCGAATCCTTCACGGTGATGGAGCCTTATGCCGATGGTTTCCGCAATTACCTGAAGGGCCGCTACAGCGTGCCGGCCGAGGTCCTGCTGATCGACAAGGCCCAGCTGCTGACCCTGACCGCACCGGAGATGACCGTGCTGGTGGGCGGCCTGCGCGTACTCGGCGCCAACGTGGACGGCAGTTCCGATGGCGTGTTCACCACGCGCGCCGGCACGTTGAGCAACGATTTCTTCGTCAACCTGCTGGACATGGGCACCGAATGGAAGGCCAGCGATGATGGCCGCTACATCGGCGTGGACCGCGCCGATGGTACCCGGCGCTGGACCGCCAGCCGCGCCGACCTGGTCTTCGGCTCCAACTCCGTGCTGCGCGCGCTGGCAGAGGTATACGCCAGCCAGGACGGCGAGAAGAAGTTCGTGCAGGACTTCGTCGCCGCCTGGACACGGGTGATGGAACTGGACCGCTTCGACCTCCACGCCTGAAAAAAGGGGGACGGAGGCAGTTAATTGCAATTAACCACCTCCGTCCCCCTTCTTCGCTACAGGGCGTCCAGGTCGCCCAATGCGCGGATCAGGCGCCGTGCCCGCTTGTCCGGGCGGTGTTCGGGTGGTTGATAACCATCGCGGGCGGCAATGCGCAGGGCGCGCTGTTCGGCACGCCGGGCCTTCGATTCCTCGCTTTCGGCATACAGCTGCTGTGCCACCGGTGCGGGGCCGCGCTGTCCGCTCAGGCCGCGCACCTCGATCTCGAAATGCTCTTCACCCCGTTCGATGGCCAGCTGTTCACCGACACGCACCGCGCGCGAAGACTTCGGCCGTTGCCCGGCGACGGCCACCTTGCCGTTCTCGATCGCCTGCCTGGCCAGGCTGCGGGTCTTGAAGAAACGTGCCGACCACAACCAGATGTCCAAGCGGATGCTGGGTTGGGGCAGGGAAAGTTCGGTCATCGATTCGGGTCGCTCCGTGGACGATTCAGGGGTCGGGGATGGTCGGGATCGGCACGGCACCCGGTGCCGCCCATCAGCGTCGGCACGCCAGCGGAAAGATCCTCGCGCTGGCTGCCCACCTGGCACTCGGGCCGGTCGCTGGGGCGAACCTGCGTGTCCGCGCGCCCGTCCGTGGTGGAACATGCGGCCACCATGAGCGCAATCAAGCCCGGCGCCAGCGCGCGGGTCAGCGACTGTCCTGCTTTCATCGGCACATCCTGCAGACCGGCTTGATGCTAGTGTGCGCGCTCCACGCAACGATCTCCAGCCCATGGCGAAAGCGCCCCTTGACCTGACCACCGGCCCCATCGGGCGCAATCTGCTGCTGTTCTCGCTGCCCATCCTGGCCGGCAACATCGCGCAGTCCCTGAACGGTTCGGTCAATGCGGTCTGGGTGGGCCGTTTCCTTGGCGAGGCGGCGCTGACAGCAACCGCCAACGCCAACAACATCATGTTCTTCCTGATCGGTTCGGTGTTCGGCATCGGCATGGCCTCGACCATCCTGATCGGCCAGGCAATGGGCGCACGCGATATCGCCCAGGCACGACGGGTGATGGGTACCAGCGCCACCTTCTTCATCGGCCTGTCGGTGCTGATCGCCATCGCCGGCTGGTTCCTGGCGCGGCCGCTGCTGGCCGCGATGGGCACGCCGGCACCGTCGCTGCCGCTGGCCGAGGCCTACCTGAAGATCATCTTCCTGGCCATGCCGACGCTGTACGCCTTTGCGTTTCTGAGCGCCGCGATGCGCGGTGCCGGCGACTCGCGCACGCCGTTCCGCTTTCTTCTGGTGTCGGTGGCGTTGGACATCGTGATCAATCCGCTGCTGATCTTCGGCCTGGGGCCGCTGCCGGAACTGGGCATCGCCGGTGCCGCATGGGCCACACTGATCGCGCAGTCACTGTCACTGCTGGCCCTGCTTCTGTACATGCGTCACAAGCGCCATGTGCTGTGGCTGGGACGCAAGGACATGGCGCTGTTCAAGGTGGACCTGCCGATCCTGCGGGCGCTGATCGTCAAGGGCGTGCCGATGGGCCTGCAGATGGTGCTGATCTCGCTGTCGATGATCATGTTGATGACGATGGTCAACCGCTACGGCACCGATACCGCCGCAGCCTACGGCGCCTCCCTGCAGCTGTGGACGTATGTGCAGATGCCAGCGATGGCGATTGGCGCGGCATGCTCATCGATGGCCGCACAGAACGTCGGCGCGCAGCTGTGGGAACGCGTGCGCGCCACCGCGCGCCAGGGTGTGCTGTTCAACTTCCTGCTGACCGGCGTGCTCATCGCGCCGTTGATCCTGCTGGACCGCTTCACCCTGGCGCTGTTCCTGCCCGAAGGCAGCCAGGCACTGGAAGCGGCCCGCCATCTGAACCACATCGCGGTATGGTCGTTCCTGTTCTTCGGCGTGAGCTTCGTGATTTCCGGCGTGGTGCGCTCCACCGGCGCGGTAGTCCCGCCGTTGCTGATCCTGGCCGGCTCCCTGTGGGGCGTGCGCGTGCCGTTCGCCGAACTGCTGCAGCCTTACTGGGGCGCCGATGCGATCTGGTGGAGCTTCCCTGCCAGTTCGCTGGTATCGATGCTGCTGTCGCTGGCGTATTACCGCTGGGGCGGCTGGCGCAAGGCACGGATGATCGAGCCGTCGGCTGCGACAGGACCTGTGGCAACGCCGGCAGAGGTTCCCGCCTGCCCGCCATCGCCGGTGGCCGATGCCGATGCGGCGCTGGAAACAGCGGCACCTGCAGCCGTTTCACCGGCCTCGCCACCGCGTTGACCGCGCATCACGTAGAGCCGGGCTCTGCCCGGCTGGCCCTGCCGCGCAGCGGGGCAGAGCCCCGCTCTACCCGGCTGAAGCCTTGCCGCGCAGCGGCACAGAGCCCCGCTCTACCGATCGCCTCCATGCTCCAAACGCAGACGGCCACCCGAAGGTGGCCGTCGCGGCGACAACCGGAGTTGTCAGCGGTATTACTGGGCCTTGGCAGCCAGGCGGGCAGCCTTGGCCTGCGCAGCAGCAGCCAGATCTTCCTTGATGCGGGCAGCCTTGCCTTCCAGGCCACGCAGGTAGTACAGCTTGCCGGCGCGGACCTTACCGCGACGCTTCACATCGACCGAGTCGATGATAGCGCTGTGGGTCTGGAAGACGCGCTCGACGCCGTAGCCGTGCGAGATCTTGCGGACGGTGAACGAGGAGTTCAGGCCGCCGTTCTTGGTCGCGATGACAACGCCTTCATAGGCCTGCACGCGCTCCCGGTTGCCTTCCTTCACCTTCACGTTGACGACAACG
>JAAIGF010273340.1_pt1 | contig 26070 bp, 21 predicted proteins | sample 6487441 | NCBI WGS metagenome assembly JAAIGF01 (sample SAMN13974129, study PRJNA590717) | phyllosphere metagenome | biome: pepper field; feature: multiple bacterial spot infested pepper fields; material: pepper leaves; isolation source: leaves from pepper fields | host: Capsicum annuum ... | reverse complement strand
TGCAATGCTTCTCACCGTGCGCAGGGGAACAAGCAACCTCGATAGCCAGTCTTGCGAAACGTCGGATGTCGCAGTGGACACTCATCATCTGTAGACGATTTTCCATGAACCCAGACAGATTTTCGCAATTTGACTGGGTCCATGCGACTTGGTGCCCCATAGATGAGGATCAGGCTCTCCTCTGGCTATAACAAGTCAAGATCGTGGTTATCGGGGTTTAGGATGTTGCTTACCACAAAAAATGAGCAAGGGGCCGCCCAAAATCATTCTTACTCGTCGATTCTTCGGTGAGAAGTAACGGCAGTAACCGGTTGAAACGACTGCTGGCTATAGAATTCAATCGGGCTTCTAATGAGACTGGGTCAAGCTTGCGTTTTTTCTTAACGGGACCTGGTTTTTGTTGAGATGACAGCCTCATGATGATATTCGATCGGATTGCTCAGTGTATGGAGCGACGAGCAGTCAAGACGCCACCAGCCGAAAGTACGAGGTCACTAGTGTTTCGCCCGTATTCAAAAGCTTGACCGAGTGACGCCTACAGGTTGGCCTTGTTCGCCGAACGATAGCGCCAGAGTAAATAGGTCCTTGGCAGCCCGAAGCTTGTTAGCGCCTATGCGACCGGCGGAGGTTGCACGCCCGTCGAATTTCACTGCGGCAACTGCCTTGTCCACCTGATAGCTAAACCAAGAGGTCGTTGATGTTGGTCTTGGTTTCGTCCATATCCATACCGTTTACAGTCACTGTCGCTCCAGTTGCCTCAGGCATCCTTAGGTTGTTTAAATCCCTGCTCCTCGGTCCCGCGTGCTGCGATACGACCAGCTATTTTCCTGCCGTTCAATGTCATTTAGTTTTTCTTAAGTGTTCATTGGATGCGGCTAACCAAGGAGCCGCGATCATGGTTTGTATGAACCTTCCATCGATTGTCCCGCGGCAAGGAACAGCGGCTCGATCCGTGAGTTATTGTACAATGAACCAGGCAATTACGAAAATCGACACGATAGCGGCCGAAGCGAAGCTTGCCTCAGGGCTTGTTTATATTCCAGGTCTGGAGACCGGGATCACGCGTAAGGTGGGCGCTAATGGCTTCTTGTATTACCGTCCAGACGGGCGGCGGATAAAACAGGCCGATGAGATCAAACGTCTTAACGCGTTGGCGATCCCACCAGCGTACAGCGATGTGGTGATATCAACTAATCCGTTCTCGCATTTGCAGGCCATCGGCATAGACGCGCGAGGGCGGAGGCAATATCGTTACCATCCTGACTGGCATGCAGAACGCGGCAAGGCGAAATTTGAACGACTTGTCGACTTCGCGGACAGCTTGCCTGATTTGCGTGAAAGGGTCGATCAGGACCTCCGTTGTCGCGGTCTTGGTATGGATAAAGGCGCTGGCCACCATAGTGTGGATGCTTGACAACCTCTACATCCGCGTCGGCAACGCGGCCTATGCAGAGGCGAACAAGTCCTACGGTCTGACGACCTTGCGCAGCCGGCATGTCAAAGTCGAAGGCGGGAGCTTGAAGTTCCGCTTCAAAGGCAAGTCTGGCAAGGAATGGAATCTAGCGCACAGCGATCGGCGTATCGCCAACGTCGTTCGAAAACTGCAGGAGCTTCCAGGTCAGCATCTCTTCCAATACGTGTGCGACGAAGGCGGTTGCCGCGCAATTTCCTCCCATGACGTCAACGATTACATCCGCGAAGTAACCGGGGACGATTTCAGTTCAAAGCAGTTCCGAACCTGGGGCGCCACTTGTATGGCGGTCGAGGCACTGGCGGCGCTCGAGGCCGCCGCCACTAAACGTGAACTGAATCGTCAATTATACCAAGCTATTGACGCAGTGGCTGCAAAGCTTGTCAACACACGCGCTGTGTGCCGCTCATCCTACATCCATCCAGCAGTGTTTGAAGATTTCCAGTCGGGGATGCTGCGAGACGTCATGAGGCTCAAGAGCAAAAGCGAGCGGTTGCAGCAGTGACTAGACGAGGAAGAAATTCGCGTGCTGAGATGGCTGAAGCGCCGTACCGCGGCGGCTGCATGACGACTACGCTATATCTTCCTCCCAACGCCAATGGTTTGACCGACCCATGACCAGCCTTGCTACATGACAGAAAAAGGATGAGCATGATGAAGACATTTGGAACAGCGTATTTCTCGACGCTCGTCCTTTTCTTGGCTATCGATGCCGTCTGGCTGGGTGTAGTTGCCCGTAAGTTCTACCAACAGCAACTTGGAGACCTGATGCTGCCGTCGCCAAACCTTGCGGTCGCTGCAGTGTTTTACCTGTTCTTCGCTGCAGCGATTGTTGTTCTCGCAGTTCGGCCTGGGCTTGAAGTGGGGTCGCTTTGGACAGCGGCCGGCTATGGGGCCTTGCTCGGGCTCGCCGCTTACGGGACATACGACATTACCAATCTGTCGACGCTCAAGAACTGGCCCGTAACCCTCAGTGTCGTCGATATGATCTGGGGCACTATGCTGACCGGGCTCGCTAGCGCAGGTGGATGTGCTGTAGCTCGCCACTACGGGTAGGGCCTCTCTCAAACGATCTGAGACATTCAACCGACTGGAGATTGACTTGCGCGTATCCGAGTATTCAAGTTTTACTATCCCGGTCTTTCCGCCGCCGGTACAGACTAATCCGTCGCTCATCGCAGCCAAGCTTGTCGAAATCATGCAGTTAACTCAGCGACCGCATATCTTCTTTGCGTTGACGGATGGGACAGCCGAGCAAATCGCCAGAGCAGCAAGACTTCTTGGGCCAAATATCGACGTAATTCTGCTCCCACCCTGGGACTGCCTTCCTTTCGATCGAGTTGCACCTTCTAAACAGGCGATGGGAAGGCGGATGGATGCACTTCGTGTCTGGCTGCAACCCTCCTCGATACCTAAACTACTCATCACATCGTTAGGCGCGGCCCTTCAGCCAGTCCCACCGCTTTCCGTTATTCAGGACAGCGAGATTACTCTCAAGGTCGGACAGCTTTTGGATCGGGACGCGTTTAAAGATTTCGCTCTTCGAACCGGTTACGTGGAGGAGGCTCTCGCCGACGAACCCGGCGAATTCGTTTTTCGCGAGGATGTCTTTGACATTTTTCCCGCTGGCAGCCCAGTTCCCATGCGGGTTGTGCTTGACGAGGATGACCAGATTGAGGAGCTAAGGTTCTACCACCCTCAGACGCAGCGAACGACCGAAACGGTCGGCCGTATGACATTTGGGCCTGCATCCGAACTGATCCTTCGTGAAATCTCAAATCCTGCCGATGTTCGTTCTGTGACTGTCGAAGACCAGTTGCTGCATGCATACGACGAAATGCCAACGCTGTTTGATATGATTACAGACAGCTCTATCTGCTTGCAGGAGGGCTGGGAGAGCAAACTCAGCGAACTCGTTGCGACCATTCACGACGCGACAGAGGCGCGGGGGCAGGGGAGGTCAGGTGCGATCCGCGAGCCGCACACTTTCTATCTTAAAGAAGATCGGTTTCTCGAAGAGATCACTCGGTTTGATCGCTTCACGATCGACTATTCGGACGCTCTGCCCCTGCGCGCGATCGAAGGCCGCAATCGCCGAAAAGCCTTGGCCGAGTTTGCTCATCACCACATGCTGATGGGCAAAACGATTGTCCTGGCTGGTTGCGGCCAAGCCATGGACGCTCTTGTGCTGGCCCTGGAGCAAGTGTCAGAGCCAATCACGGCAAAGGACTGGATTGCATGTCTCTCGGCTCCGTCCGGATCCGCACTGATCCTCAACTGCGGGCTAGATCGCGGTTTCGCGGTCGGCGACGTCCACGTCGTGACAACGACAGATGTCTTCGGCGAAGATATCGAACAGGTCGATACATCGTCTTTCCTGAGAGAGCCGCACGTTCAACTCGGCGACCTTGTCGTACACGAGGATCACGGTGTCGGGATTTTGAAGACGCTCGAAATGGTGCAGCTAGAGGGCATCGGTCAGGACGCCGCGCGGCTCGAATATCGAGATGGCGCGTCCATTCTTGTGCCGATGCCGGAGTTCGGAAAGCTTTGGCGTTACGGGTCGTCACCTGAAACGGTTACGTTGGATCGCCTTCATACAGGAGCGTGGGCGAAACGTCGTGCAGCAATCGACAAAGACATTGGAAACGCGGCGCGTCATCTTCGTCGGCTTGCCAAGCTTCGGCGCGAAACCACCGCAGAGATATTCGCTCCACCTCAAAAAGCCTATGCGGAATTTGTGCGCCGTTTCCCTTATTCAGAGACCGCACATCAGTCGTCAGCCATCCGGGCGGCCTTACAGGACCTGAGTTCTGGCACGCCGATGAACCGCCTCGTCTGCGGCGATGTCGGTTTCGGCAAGACGGAAATCGCGTTGAGGGCTGCAGCCGCTGTCGCGTTATGTGGCGCGCAGGTAGTGGTGATTGCACCGACGACTGTGCTTGCTCGTCAGCATTATCTTACGTTTCAGCGAAGGTTTGCCAAAACGCACCTCAAAGTCGAGATGCTGTCACGGGTCGTGGAGCGAAAGGCAGCAAAAGAGGTGAAGGAACGCTTGGCATCTGGTGACGTTGGCATCGTTGTGGCCACCCAGGCCATTCTGGCCAAAGATGTACGTTTCGCTCGACTTGGTCTTTTGATCATCGACGAAGAGCACAAATTTGGTGCGCGCGACAAACAGTCGATGAGATCGCTTACGCCTGCGCTGCATGTTTTGGTCATGTCCGCAACTCCAATCCCGCGGACAATGCAATCAGCGATGATCGGTATCCAGGACGTCAGCATCCTTGCGACGTCGCCTTCCAAACGCCGCCCGGTTAGAACAACACTCGGTCCATACGATGAGGCTTCCATCCGCGTTGCGCTGATGCGCGAGTTTCGACGCGGCCGGCAAAGTTTCATAGTGGTGCCGCAAATCGAAGACATTGATAACGTTTACCAAATTCTTAGCCACCTCGTCCCCGAACTGTCTGTTCGCATCGCACACGGCAAAATGAAAGCTGCTGCGATGGACGAGGTCATGGTAAATTTCGGCGATGGGGACGGGGACATCCTTCTGTCAACCAATATCATCGAAAGCGGCCTTGACGTGCCGCGAGCAAATACAATCCTCATATGGCGGGCCGATCGATTTGGTCTTGCGCAGCTCCATCAATTGCGCGGAAGAGTAGGCCGCGGCCGGACACAAGGTTCTGCCATGCTTCTCGCAGACGACGATATCGCGCAAGACACCAATGCCCGCCTTCTGACCATACAGGCTCACGATCGCCTTGGCGCAGGCTTCGCTCTCAGCATGGAGGATCTTGATATGCGCGGCGCAGGAGACATCGCTGGAAGTGATCAGGCTGGCCATATGAAGCTGCTCGGCATCAGTCTGTATCAAAAGCTGCTGGAGCGCGCAGTGCTGGCTCGCGACAAAGAACCCACTCGCGAACAGCATGACGTCGCCATCAACCTTGGGATCAGCCAGACTATACCCGAGGACTATGTTTCGGATGGCACGGTTAGGCTGAACCTCTACTCCCGTCTGCTACGCGCCGTTGATCAGAAAGCCTTGGACGAGCTTGAAGACGAGTTCGTTGACCGTTTTGGCGAACTTCCTGATGAGGTGTCGACACTCATTCGGCTCTCCCGAATTCGCATCGCGGCAAACCAATATGGCGTTTGCAAGATCGATGCTGGTCCGCGCGGCCTTGCACTAAATTTTGCAGCGAAGACCAGCCGCAAGCGGATTGAGGCTATGTCACGGGTGTGTGACTGCGAGTACCGCGGCGACCGGCTAATATTCAAACTCTCAACAAAGGATAGACTTCGGCGGCTGTCATTCCTTGAGGAGCTGTTTGGCCAGACCGCGTCGACCTAGCTACTCCACGAAGATACGAACCTCGGTTATGAAGCAGTTTCCGGCGGAGCCTGCAAGCTCCTTCGGGCAGTTTCGTAGCCACTCTCACCGAACGCCGACGAAGACCACAGCTATTTACTTGCTTCAATTCGTCATACGTAAGCATATTTGCTCTCGAGCGGTAGCGGCCTCATTAAGCTTGTCATCCTGTTCGGTAGCGAGATGTCAGCTCGATGCCAGTCGATTAAACAGTTGCTCCCGCTCGGGAGCAACCCTTTAATTTCTACGTACTTGCAAAAGTAAGGATCATATCATTTCTCGCAGCGCAGGATGGAATGTCTTCATCGTGGACATTGACGTGATGTATTGAGCATCGCAAACCGGAGGACCTCGGCTGCTCCCAGCTACTCCCCTGTGTAGCCAGTAGCGCCATAAATGATGAAAGCATGCATATCTGTCATTCTTTCCATGTCTCTCCAAGGTCGGCGTCGATGCCGGGATGGTATTGCGCCGGAGACGCTCTGGTCGCCGTAGTTCCAGTCGGGCCCCCTGGCGAAGTCAGTTATTCCCTTCGAACAAAATGAACTGCAGTCAGATAAGTATTATCACCCTCTAGCCCTACGCTCACGTTCACCGTCTTACGGGCATCGTCCCAGCTCCCGACGCATCACGATTGACAACGCGTCCCGATCCTTCGCAACCGCTCGAGTCTGTTACAAAGCAAAACCGCATCAAGTCCTTCGGACCAGCGATGCATAAATTAACTCCTGGGGGTGCGAGTTTGCGTCCGCACCCCTTTTCTGTATTTGAGACCAACGCTTTTGGCAGAATTGTACTCGATGAGGCTCTCGAAATCTCTCAGCCGATTCAATCGAGCACCTTACCAGCCCTCTTATCGGCATTTTTGAAAACAGGTGGGGCGTCATCTAGAGGTCAATGTGATTATTAACGAGAAGCTTCGTGACATCAGGCGACCCACTGCTCCTCGCAAGGGGTGCCTGACCGGGCCGCCGCACTCCCACCCTTTGTTCAGTTGTTTCGAAACACCCGCCGCACCTTCTCCCGCGGCATGCGTTTTCATCTTCCGAAGGGTTCGCGTCCGGAAATAAGGTGTCGAAGCAACCTGTCCTGTTCCACCGGTTATTACCGACCTTAAGCGCGTCAGCTTCATGTTTTTAAAGCCCAGCGAACGAGCGCCACTAGCCAAAGTATCCCATTGTAGATTAACTTTTCACGATTAACATTGTGTAGATAAAATGGCAAAGACAACTCTTGCCGGGTTGGGCCAAAGCTATTCCTTGCGGAAGTACATGCTCAGCTACAGATTATGAGTCTAGCGGCGACAGTTTCCGTAACGCGGCGTATCGGAAGAACTTGGTTGCGCAACATCTTAAAAAGCGTTCTTTTGAAAAATGATCAAGATGTGCGCCGTTTGATCACTTCAAATGCAAAAGAGATCTATTCGAGCGATCAGAGCAATTTCCCGGCCTGTTCATCGAGCACCCAATGAACGTTGCTATGCGCTTCAAGAAGGGAGGCCGGGCATGCTTCGTCCGGCTGTCCGGTAAGGCTCTTGCGAATGGCTTCCGCCTTGGCCGCGCCGGTTGCCAGAACTACAATTTCGTGGGCATCGAGAATATCGCCGATGCCCATCGTGATGGCATGAGAAGGAACGCGATCCAATTTCAGCAATGACGCTCGGTTTGCCGCCAATGTTTCTTCTGACAGTTCGACAATCCGCACGGCGCTATGTTTAGACGAACCCGGTTCGTTGAAGCCGATATGGCCATTGGTGCCGACGCCGAGTAGTTGTATGTCCGCGGAACGGGACCGGACGAGCACCGCATAACGAGCAGCTTCGGCTGCCTCATCCATCGCGGCGCCGTTGATTAAATGGATCCTTGTTGGATTAAATCCCCCTGCAGCAAACAGTTCACGATGCATGTAGGCCGCAAATGAATCCGGGTGCGAATGCCCAAGCCCGCAATACTCGTCGAGATTAACGGTCTCGACCTCTTCAAAGGAAACCTGTCCTTTTTGTGAGGCAGCAACCATGTTGGCGTAGACACGGCGTGGTGTCTGTCCAGTTGCAAGCCCCAACCGACAGGCAGGCTTCGCGCGCACCAGCGTAATGAGCTTTTCCGCGACGAACTGGCTCGCCTCTTCCGGCGTTGGAAGAATGGTGATTTTTGCAGCGCGCGCGGAAGCGATCCGAGGGTGGTTATCCATCAGACTGAAAACCCTTTAAAATTCGAAGGTGGGATGGAGCCGGCAGAAGCCGGCTACCCTGTGCTTAGATGTGGCCCTTGTCCATCGCTTCGAGAAGGGCTGCGATGTAACCGTAGCAAAAGCTGAAGGCGACGCCGACCGGGTCGCGACCGGAAATTGTGGGCACATGATCGGGCATGATCATGTATTTATAGCCGACTTCCTTGTAGATCTTCAGCGAGCGGATCATGTCCATGTCGCCTTCGTCCGGGAAAGTTTCCATGAAGGAAAGTTTGCCGCCGCGAATGTTGCGGTAATGAACGTTGAAGATTTTGTCACGGTTGCCGAACCAGCGGATGATGTCGTCGATTTCCTCATGCGGATTTTCGAGCATCTCGCCGATCGAGCCCTGGCAGAAGTTCAGACCGTGGTACGGATTTTCGCGCATCTGCACAAACTTCTTGAGTCCCTCGACTGTGCCAAGAACGCGGGTGACGCCCCTGTAGCCCGGCGGTGTGTATGGGTCGTGCGGGTGGCAAGCGAGGCGGACTTTGTTGCCCTCGGCAACCGTCACGACGCGCTCCAGGAAATAATCGATGCGCTCCCAGTTCTCATCTTCCGACAGTACACCGGCAAGACCCGGTGAGGCGTCATGATCGGCCTTGTCCCAGCGCCATGCCTCGTTAAGCGATCCGCCACGGCCACGCTCCATTTCGGTGCGCGGGATGCCGATGATGTTGAGATTGTATTTTGCTGCCGGAATGCCGGCTCTGGCAATGTTCTCGATCATCGTGCAGACGGCGTCAATTTGCCGATCGCGATCCGGGCCGCCGAGAAGAATGTCCTGATAGGGTGTGTCTTCGATCGGGCGCGACGACATCGGCAGTTGGATCATGTCCAGTGTCAGGCCGAAGCTTTCAACCTTCTCGCGCTGGCGAAGAATATCGTCGAAGGTCCAGCTTGCCGGTTTTCCTGGTGGGTCGGCGCAAACGTTCTTGATGCCGAGTTGCGCCCAGACCCGAAACTCGTCGTCGTCGCGGGCATCCACCTGTGTTCCGAGATACATCTTCTCCTCCTCATGTTTTTCGATCTGAATGAGCGCGGTTCCGACGAGGCGGAAATCGCTATATTTAAAGAGCGCTCGCCTCGAAAAGCATGCGCGAATAATCGTGATGGGTGTGGCCCTGATAGAGGTCGTCCTTCGTCAGTTCATCGACAAAGAGACCGGCATTCATTACCAAAACACGGTCGCACATATGTGCGATCACACTTAGGTCATGGCTGACGAGAACGTAGGTCAGGTTGCGCGCCTCCTTAAGATCGACCAGAAGATTGAGCACTTCGGCCTGAACTGAAACGTCGAGCGCTGAGGTCGGTTCGTCGAGCAGGATGATTTCAGGCTCCAGCATCAATGCACGGGCGATGGCTACGCGCTGGCGCTGGCCGCCGGAAAGCTGGTGCGGAAAGCGATCGGCAAAAGCGGTTGGCAAGCCGACCTGTTCCAGCGCAAGTGCAACCTTGTCCCAGCCCTTGCCGCGATCCATGGCGCGGATCGGTTCAGCGAGGATACGACTGATGCGGTGGCGCGGGTGAATTGATCCATAGGGATCCTGAAACACCATCTGCGTCAGGAGCATCTGTTCGCGGGTACGCACCTTGTCAACCTCAGTGCCAGCAAGAATGATTTGTCCCGTCCAGTGTCGATCGAGACCGGCAAGCGAACGCAGAACCGTCGACTTCCCGCAACCGGATTCGCCGACGATACCAACCGTCTCGCCTCGGGCAACCGACAAGGACACGCCTTTTACGACCTGCCTGGCGGAGGTGCCGCTGTGGAAGGAAACGGAGAGATCCTGAACGTCGATCATGGGCGCAGCTCCACAGCGTCGATGGCATTTCTGTCAAGGGTTTTGAGGCGTTTCACTGGGTTTTTTAGGTCCGGCATCGCTGCTATCAGCCCACGAGTATAGGGGTGCTGTGCCTCTTCGAGGCTGGTCAGGGTCTCCACGACCCTACCTTTGTACATGACGATGATGCGCTCGCAGAACGCGGCAACCATGCGGATATCATGGCTGATCAGCATCAGGCCTGCATTGTTTTCGCGCACTAGCTCATCCAGCAGTTTTAACACGTCGCCCCGCACCGAAACATCCAGCGCTGAGGTCGGCTCGTCGGCAATCACAATGCGGGGTTTTGCCAACAACATCATCCCAATCATGACGCGCTGGCCCATGCCGCCGGAAATCTGGTGAGGATAGAGGCTCATTGTACGCTCGATATCGGCGATGCGAACACGCTCAAGCATCGCTGCTGCCAACTTGTTTGCCTCGGCTTTGCCCACCTTCAAATGCAGAAGCGCAGCTTCCGCCACCTGCTTTCCGATCGGCAGGACAGGATTAAGCGAATAACGCGGATCTTGCATAATCAATGCCATGCGGTTGCCGCGCAGCTTGCGCATCTGCTTTTCCTTGGCGCAGAGCAAATCCAGTCCATCAAAACTCAGCTTATCGGCGCTGACGCGACCGATCGGGGGCAAAAGGCGCATTACTGCGCGACCGAGTGTCGACTTGCCTGAGCCGGACTCTCCGACGATGCCCAAACGTTCAGCCCTAAGATCGAAGCTGACGTCCTCGACTGCAGGTCGTGAAAGACGTCCAAAGCGGACCGAGAGATTTTTGACCGCAAGGATTGTATCTTGATCAAGAGCGTGCATGGCGAGGATCCAGAAGGTCGCGAAGCGTATCGCCGACAAGGTTGAAAGCAAGGCTTGTGATCAAGATGGCAAGGCCGGGCATGACCGCTACCCACCAATGATCCAGCATGAACTTGCGGCCGCTAGAAATCATCGCGCCCCATTCCGGTGCCGGCGGCTGGGCGCCGAGACCGAGGAAACCGAGCGACGCGGCGGTGAGGATGATGCCGGCCATGTTCAACGTTAAGCGCACGACCACGGAAGGAATGCACATCGGCGCGATATAGAGGAAAAGCAGGCGCATCGGCGAGGCGCCGTACAGCCTGGCAGCCTGCACATAGTCGGTGTTGCGCACGATCAGCGCCTCGGCGCGAGCAAGGCGCGCAATAGCGGGCCAGCTTGTCAGGGAGATCGCAACGATCGCCGTGCCGAGACCAGCGCCGAGAGCCGCGGCAAACGCCAGTGCCAGGATCAGCGACGGAAATGAAAGGACAATGTCGGTAAAGCGCATCAAGAATGCATCCGTTCGTCCGCCGACGAAGCCCGACACGACGCCGACGATCAGGCCGATTGGGCCTACGATCAACGTAACCGACATGATCGTCGAAATGGTGATCCGCGCCCCATAGACCAAACGTGAGAAAATATCGCGGCCAAATTCATCGGTGCCAGCCAGATGCGACCAGCTCGGAGCCGAAAAGGCTGCCTGTAGGTTCTGTACCGCTGGATCATGCGGCGCGATCAGCGGGGCGAAGGCTGCAAAGATGACCAGCACAAACAGAACAATGAAACCACAGAGCCCAACGGGCTCGCGCGATAACTTCTCCCAAATCGGTGCCAGAGCTGAAAGGATTGCCGAACGCGGTCGGCTGACAGTTTCGGAGAGATGTTGCGCGCTCATTGCGTCGCCTCGCGTGTACGGGGATCGAGAACAAGATAGGCTAGATCCGAAATGAAGTTCAACACCATGAATATAGCGCCGATAATAAGGGTGCCCGCCAGAATTGCGTTCATGTCGCCGATCATCAACGCATTGGTCATGTATTGGCCGATTCCTGGCCACGAGAAGACGATCTCGGTCACGACTGCTCCCTCCAGCAGATTACCGTAGGAAATGGCAAGGATCGTAACAAGCTGTACCGCGATATTGGGGAGAAGGTGGCCGATGACAATCCGGGCACTGGATGCGCCCTTGGCGCGGGCTGCGGTCACATAGTCTTGGTTCAACTGCTCGAGAGTGAAGCTGCGGGTCATGCGCGTTATATAAGCCATGGCAGAATAGGCGAGGATGCATGCAGGCAGAATGATGTGATGCACGGCATTCCAGAATGTCTCTGTGTCACCGACAAGAAGACTGTCCACGAGAAGCAGGCCAGTCTTAGGTTCTATCAGGCCGTCGAGATAAGTGTCGACCCGGCCTGGCCCACCGACCCAGTCAAGCCCAGCGTAGAAGATGACGAGACCAACGACACCGAACCAGAAGACCGGGATCGAGTGCCCAACCAACGAGATGACGCGGGCGAACTGGTCGATCCATGTGTCACGGTAGAACGCCGCGACCATACCCAGAGGCACCCCGATGGCGGTTGAAATGATGACGGCAAGAGTTGCCAGCTCAAGTGTGGCAGGAAAAGCCTGCGCCAGATCCTTTGTTACCGGATTGCCCGTTAGGATTGCTGTGCCAAGATCGCCTCTCAATAGCGAGGTCACATATATCCAAAACTGGTGGTAGATCGGCAAATCGAGGCCGAGCTTCTGCCTCATCGCTTCGAATGCGGCAGGATCCGCCAGCTCGCCGACGATCGCTCCGACTGGATCGGTCGGGAGTACCCGGCCGATCACGAAGGTCACGATGAGCAGAACGAACAGGCTGACCAAGAGCTGTCCGAGCCGCCGCGCGACTTCTAAAAGGGTGAATTCCTTCATGACCGACCGTCTCGCTTACTTTGCATCAGTCTTGGTAACGTTCTCCAGTCGGTTCAGCGACCAGAGGTTCGTGCTGTAACCCTCAACGTCGGCGTTGAGAACGATCGGCGTGAAGGATTCGAACATCGGCAGGACCGCTGGTTTCTGGGCAATGAACATTTCTTGCAATTGCTTGATCATTTCTGCACGCTTGGCTTCATCGCGTTCGCTGTTGGCTTTGTTGCGCAGTTCGTTCAGCTCCGGGATATCCCAGCCCGAGCGCCAGACGAAGTTGCCAGCATTCTTGGCCTCAAGACGGTTGTCCGGGTTGGTAACGAAATCGTTCATTGAGCCGAGGGCATTAGGCATGACAGCGGTCGCTTGCGGCAGAAGCAAATCGAAATCGCGGGCACGGTGCGCGGCAACGATATCAGCTCCGTTGCCCTGCTTGATCTCGATCTTGATGCCGATCTGCGCAAGGTTCGCCTGAAGAGCGGTCGCGATATCGACGCGCGGTGCCTGAGCGATCGTCTTCAGCGTTAGCGAAAAACCGTCCGGGTAGCCGGCTTTGGAGAGCAATTCTTTGGCCTTCTCAGGTTGCAGCGAGTAGTCCGGATTTGCAATTGCGCCCTTCCAATCTTCCGGAACTGGTACGTTGCGCTGGCGACCGTAGGGCCCAAGGATAGTATCGGCGATACCCTTGTAGTCGATGCCATAAGCGATGGCCTCACGCACCATCGGGTTTGAAAGCGGCTCCTTGCCAGCATTCATGGCGAGCACGAAAAAACCGCCGATCTTGATCTGCTTGATCTTGAACTTCGCGTTGGTCATGAAGGACTTGACGTCGGGCGAACTCATGGCATTGGCGATGTCGATATCGCCACGCTCCAGCATCAGCCGCGCTGTCTGGCTTTCCGGAACGTGACGCATAATCACGCGGGTCATAGTCGGAGCCTTGCCCCAGTAGCCCTTGTTGGCTTCCAAGATGACCGTTTCGTTAGGAACCCAGCGGCGCAGCACGAACGGTCCGGAGCCGGCGGTGTTAGTGCGCAGCCACTCGTTGCCAAAATCGTTGTTGACCACATGCTTTTGTACCTCGACGCTGTCAACGACACTCGAAACGCCCATAGCGAGGCGGTAGATCAGGTCCTCGGCGATGACGCGGTCGGTCAAGTCGATACGGAAGGTTTTTGCGTCAACGGCCTTGGCCAGCGTCTCGATGTTGTCGGCGGTGTAACCGGCGCTTTTCAGATACTGCGAAGCTGACTGATTGAGCTTTAGGAGACGGGTCAGCGAAAAGACGACATCATTGGCCGTGACCGGATTGCCGGAAGCAAATTTTGCATCGCGCAGATGGAAAGTCACGCCCTTTTCATCGACTTCCCAACGCTCGGCCAGCTGCGGCTTGACTGTATTGCCATCGGCATCATCGGAATAGACCAGACGGTCATAGGTGGCCGCCAGAATTTCCTGCGTCTTTGCTTCCGTCCCCTGCTGCGGATCGACCGAGAGGACCTGCGCCAGCGATGTGCCGATCACCAGCTGATTTTTCGGCGTTTCGGCCATGGCCGCCGGTGCCGTGGAAAGCGCGATGGCGACGGCGACGCCGGTCATCAGCTTCGAGCTAAAATGTTGCATGAAATTCCCTCCGTCTAGATTGAGACACGATCTGCCACAGGCTGATCGCTCTTCGTAGTTCCCGTTTGCGATGTTATGTGGATTTGTCTGGCAAGATTTAGCGCGCCCCTGACCGGTGGATCGGTCAGAAGCGCGGTTTCCGTCGAAGCGCCGAGCAGGCGGCGGACTTCTCTGGTGAACGCGTTGAAAAGTGCGGGTTGGCCAGTGATGACGCCACCGGCGCAAACGATGATTTCGACGTCGCCGCCACGTCGCTGCAAAAGCGCGACGAGTTCGGCCAGCGCAAGCGCATGATCGTTGATGATCTGGCGTGCACGCGCCGAGCCGCGTTCGGCGGCCTCGAACACCAGATGGGCAGCCTGCGACCAGATGCGCGGATCGATGGTCGAGAAGGCGTGGGTCAGGCCATGCGGGTGATCGACGCCGAAATGGGCAAGAAGTTTTTCGCTCAGTAGATCCAGTTCACCCTTGTCATAGGCGTCCAGAACCTGTTTTGCAGCATCACGGACGATGCCGACTGCACCACCTTCATCGCCAAAAATCCATCCCCAGCCGCCCACGGTCAATGCCGTATCGCCGACGGTGGCCGTCGCAGAAGATCCTGTGCCGGCAATCACGCCGGTGCCGGAGGACTTGCCATAGGCCAGGATCAGGAGATTGGAATCGTTGAGAATGCGCACGACGGGATAATGGGCCGCGAGCGGCGCGCGCAGGACGGCCTCCTGTTCGGGGCTGTCATTGCCATGCACGCCGGCTACGATCACGACAGGTCGTCCGTATGGTGCGGTCGAGGCCTGCACGACTGCGAGCAGGGTGTCGGCGCGCGTTGCGTCGTCCAGATTGGCCCAGCCGGTGTTCGGTTGAACCTCGTCGGCCAGCACATGGCACTCCAGCGCCGAGGCGATCTGGATATGCATCTTAGAGCCGCCGACATCGATACCGACAAGCAGAGGGGTCTGAAGATCGTTCATGATATTTTCGTCGAACTGTCAGTTTTGGTGTCGATCCGCTGAAACGCGGGCTCGTTAATGTCGAAGCCGCGAATGTCTGAAGCGTGAAGCGTCAGTCTCTGGGCAATGAAAGTGGAGGCGATCGCAAAGGGCATGGGATCATTTAGGTCGAATGGAAGAAACAGCTGGTAGCCGTGGTCGTTATCCGTACTCGTGTTCGCACTCGTGACCAAGGCAAGGTGTGTCGTCCGCTCGGAAAGCTGTGAAATCAGCTGTGCTTCGCGGTTTCCGCCAAACAGCAGATGTGCGCCCGGACCGGCGGCATCCATGGGCCCATGAAGGTATTGCCGCGTTTCCATCGCCGTCGCAAAAAGCCTTGGCCCCTCACGCAGCATCAACACGCCTTCTTCCGCGACCGACATCAGAGGGGCGGGCGCAACGATATCGATGCTCGCCGCATCAAGAAGCATTTCCGCCATGCTGTGGATTTCAGAATCCAGGCGTTCAGCCGTTTCGGCCGCCAGCGTGATCTGTTGCTTCCAGTGTCCGATCCGGTTCCGGTCCGTCCATTGGTCGAGCAGCATGGCCAGCGCCAGTATCGTGCCGGTGAAACTGACGAAGGAGACAGAACTGTCGGAAAGATTACCGAGATTGATTTCCCGGCCACACAATGTGCCGAGCGGGGAAGGTGTGTAGTTAGTGATGGCTACCTGATCGGCGCCGGTGCCTTGGTGCAGGAGATCGACAACCTCGGCGCTGCGGCCGCTCTGGGAAATCAGGACTGGCAGGCCGTGATGACCCGACAGTCCTGCCGGAAGCTCGCTTGGGATAAAACGGTGAGCATCCAGTCCATGGCGGCGCATCTCATATACGGCGGTGGCTGCAGCCGCGTGGCTTGCGCCGATGCCGACCACGGTTATACGCGATGGTTTTTCGAGATGCATCTGTCGGAACTGATCGTCGAGCCTGTCGACCATCGCGATGAGTTCTTCGGCCTGTGTGGCGTATGATGCCTGTGCCGAAATCCATTCGCGACCGGGGAAAACCGCCATATTCAACTCTCCACACCCTCCATAATATTAATTAAAGTTATCGACTTTAATTAATGCGTCAAGCATCTTTTGCGAAATCGCTGTGTCAGTTACATAAGGGTGTGATTTGATGGAGAAATTAATGAGCACTGCCGTGGATCGTGCACTCTCAGAAGTGGCGCAGCTGGTTTTGTCGCATCTTCTTGATGAGGGCGAGGCGACACGCAAGCTACTTGCCGAGAAGTCCGAATTAAGCTTCCCGACCGTGACCTTGGCACTGGCAGAGTTGACTGCCCGATCTATGGTGAGTGAGTTGCGCCGTGAGCAGGGCGCACGTGGGCGCGCCACGATCGTCTACGGCGTAAGCGACGATTGTGGCTGGATTCTTGGTGTTGATATCGGCTCTACTCAGATCAGTTTCAATGCCCGCCTGCTCAACGGCCGCGTTCTGGCGAACGAAAGCCACAAGCATGAGGAAGGGCCGGAAGAGCTAGGAAGGCTAGCGGGGAAGATCGTTGCGAACTCTACCGTGCTCAAGGCGATTAAAACTCCTCCCCTCGTGGTTGCGCTTGCCCTCAATCAGGTTGTGCCGCGTCAGTTGCTGCATGAGGATAAGCCGCGCCCGCTGGCGCTTGAGATTGCAGAAATGTTCGTGGCCGCATCGCGTTTGCCCTACACAATTCCGTTTCTGCTTGAGAACAACGTAAATTGTGCCGCAGTCGCCGAACACCAGGAGGGTCTGATGCGCGGCTATGACGATGCAGCCTACATGCAGATCGGCGTCGGTATTGGTCTTGGATACTTCGCAGATGGCTCGCTGATCAGGGGCGGACAAGGCGCTAGCGGCGAGCTTGCCCAAATACCTCTTTCGTGGAGCGTCGACATTGTGTCCGAGGTAGATGCTATCGAACGTAGATACGGTTCGTTGGGCCTTATGCAGTCCGTGTGCCGCGCCTACAAAGATGCCGACATGCCGGACTCGCCCGAAGCGCTTTTTTTGCGAGCGGCTGGTGGTGATAAGACTGCGAGGATGCTGATGTCGGAGCATGGCGTGGCGTTAGGCCGCCTAGCTGCTACCGCGGCGGCGATACTTGATCCCGAGATCATTGTTCTGGGCGGAGGTCTCGCCCGCAACGAAGCCTTTGCACAGATCATTGCTAAAGAGTTCCGAAGCCGGAATAACGACACACAACTAGAGGTGTCCAAAAAGGGTGCCGAAGCGACTGTTCTGGGCGCATGCCTGCTGGCTAGAGATCTGGCGATTGGCAACCTTGTAGAACGATTTCACAAACCACTGTCGGCTCGGCCCACTATCTTGCCGCTGTGAAGCAGCAACCACCCTTCCACGGACAGTTACATAACACTTGGTTGTCCAAAAATACGAGCCCCAGTTCGATTTCTATCAAGGCGAAAACCACATTGGCCTGACGCTCGTTCAGCACCCGCCGCCAAATAATATCAGCGTGAAACACCTATCCGATAAGGGCCTGTCCGCTTCGTAATTATCGCGGATTTCCATGTGAGAATTATCTCACCTCGCGCATTTAAGGCATCAACAGCTTCGTGAACGATCGGCATGTATCCACGCCACTCAGAAGGTTTACTGTCATCCCTCGCGAGAGCGCGGGCAACTTCGCTCGGGCAGGTAGTCCCGTCGGGCCGACTTGCCGCGAAACGCAATATTGTCGCTTTTGCATCTGGCCTCATGACCTGAGTGTGCCTCTTGATGGTTTCTTGGGTTGCGGCCCGGCACCTTCGCCGAACAGCAGTTCGTGCCTAATATGTGGGACACTCTATTAAACATGTGGTACTGAGCCTGCCTCCATACACCCCCCGGTGATCGATCAGATCGCTAAACTTCCCGCCACATCGATCCCGGCGCCCGACATTTAGCCGGCATCTCGGCCGGCAAGGAAGCGGAGCAATTCCGACACCTCCTCCAGTGTCGCAATGCTGCGAATGGGATGCATGTCGAGAAACCCGTCCGGTGCTGTCATGCTGCCCGTCGCCTCCACCTTCATGCGATCACGTCTTCTCTTTCTAAATGACATCAGAGTTGAGACATAAGCACGTTGACGCGACTGCCGATAAGCCGAATTATGCGGCGCAGCGTGCTGTAGAAATGTTCCGGGAAACTGAGTATAACGAAAAGGGGGGGGAGGCCTCGCGCTAGAAACGCTTAAGATCGTTGAATGAGGGGCTGGGGAAGAGCTATTTGAGTGAACAGAATCAGACACTTACGACAGCGTTTTTGCCCGCTGGTTTAAGTGGCAATGTCGCGCAGATCCCCGCCAAGACTTGATCAACGACTTGTTTTAGTTCGTCTTGGGTTGCGCCGTCTCGGGCCTGCACAGACAAACCTTGCAAGACGGTCATGAGATAACGAGCGAGAGTGTCAGCGCGAGCCCTGTCGATCCAGCGAAGTAAGGCTTTTGAGATAGAGTTACGCATATAGTCTCGCCGAGCGGTCAATTCGCGTGCGAGAGCCAAATGATTCGGCGCATAACTCACCATTCCGCTCGAGACCATGCAACCGCGCTCCCCCTCAAGCGAGGTCACTGCGTCCACTGCGTTGTGCAACATCGTTGCTACAGCTTGCGGCAAATTGGCAGCTACGCTGAGATCAGTCAAACCGCCTTGCATCTCGAAATAGCGGTCCAGCGACTCGCGGTACAGGCCTGCCTTGCTGCCAAACGCGGCGTAGAGGCTTGGTGGAGCAACGCCAATTGCCGAGGTGAGGTCGGTGAGAGATACCCCTTCGTAGCCATGTCGCCAGAACAGACGCATCGCGATATCGATGGCCTTGTCTCTGTCGAAGGTGCGAGGGCCGCCGCGTCGCTTCCGAATGATCTTATCCATAGTGATCACTAAAGACGAGTTGACATCGAAAATCAAGTTGCTAATGTTTAGTGATCGATACAAATAAGGCGATGGCCATCGCGTCCCTGTTCTCTGCTGCGGGCTCAATTCCAGAATTGTGGAAAGGCCCTGGCTATCACTATGGATCCTATTGGATGAGATTGAAGAGCTTAATCGGACTGGCGTGTGCGCTGAATCTTGCTGTCCTGATCGTGTTTTCGGCGTCGGCGGCGTACGCTGCCGGAACGAATTATACTGTAGAGTCGACTGATGGGGTCGAGATCGCCGTTCAGGAACGTGGAGATCCTGGTGGCAAACCGATTGTCTTCGTCCACGGCCTGCTCGGGAGCCGCCTCAATTGGGAAGGGCAAACAAGCAGCCCAGAACTGCAGCATCACCGGATGATCACCTATGACCTTCGTGGCCACGGGCAATCGGATAAGCCGGATGACGCAGCAGCCTATCGAGACGGGCGTCGTTGGGCTGATGATCTTGCCGCTGTGCTCAAAGCGAGCGACGCCAAAGAGCCGATTGTTGTAGGATGGTCGCTGGGTGGAGTCGTCATTTCGAACTACCTGGCTGCCTATGGTGACCAGAAAATTGGAGGCATCGTCTATGTAGATGGCGTCATCGAGCTCAGTTCGGCAACCATCACGCCCCATCCCGAGGTCTATGCCGGGCTCGCATCCGATGATCTGAAAACGCACCTGGATGCCGTACGCACCTTCCTCGCTCTGTGCTTCCAGACGCAACCTGATGCGGCAACCTTCGAGCGGCTTCTGTCGAATGCCGCAATGGCGTCTTGGGTGATGACAAAAACGGTACCGTCAATGACGGTTGATGTAGCAGATGGCCTGCCGAAAGCTCGGGTGCCAGTGTTGCTGCTTTACGGTGGCAAAGACAATCTGGTGATGACTGGCCCCAGCATCGCACGCGCGAAGGAGCTTAATCCAAACGTGCAGTCGAAGGTCTATCCTAATTCAGGCCACGCGCCTTTTCTGGAGGAAGCCTCTCGCTTCAACAGAGATATCGCAGAATTTGCGAATTCGACCCAAGCCGCAAAGTGACTTGTGTCGGGGCGGGCCCTCTCGCCCCGATTAGCTGGTTCAGGTCCGAGATACTTGCCGAGACGAAACGTAGGCGGCCGAAAATCATGGGAATGTTTGATGAGCCCACGCCATTTGGCTCAGGGTAGGCCAATCTCAATTTCGACGTTGATCGCCACATACCGCATTAGATCTGTGCCATACCACCATCGACAGCGATCTCTGAACCTGTCGTAAAACTGCTCTCGTCACTGGCAAGGAAGAGAGCTGCGGCTGCGACTTCTTCGGGTCGACCCATGCGCCCGAGAGGGATCATATTTGATAGTGCGTCGCGAACTTCTTGAGAAGCTGCGGCCATCATTGCCGTATCGGTTGGACCAGGACTGACGACGTTAACACGGATGCCTTTGGAAGCAAGTTCGTTAGCCCAGGTGCGCGTAAACGAACGGACTGCGGCTTTTGTCGCGCCGTAGACGCCATAGCCTTTGGTCCCAATGTCGCCAGCAATCGAGCCGATCAACACAATGGTCCCGCCCGGCTGCATCAAGTCGACCGCATCCTGTGCCGCGAACACGAGGGATTTTACATTCAAGCCGAATGTCCGATCGAAATGGTCTTCAGAGATGTCTTCCAGAGGGGCGTATTCGGAAATACCCGCATTCAATACGAGCACATCGATGCGGTCATGGGCTGCGCGGATCTGTTCGAACACGCGCCGAAGATCGGCTCGATCACTGGCATCTGCTCGGATCGTGTGAAGGCTTTTGGTCTCGGTCTGTGACCTGTTCTCAGCTCCTCTGCGGCTGGTCGAGTAGACCTCTGCGCCCTCGGCTGCGAACCTTTCAGAAATGGCCCCGCCAATCCCGCCTATGCCGCCGATAACGACGGCGACCTTGCTCTCTAATCTACTCATAATGACTCCATCAATAGTGATGGGGTTAAGATATAAGGCCTATACCTATAGTCAATTACGCACTATGTATAAAGCAGATATCAAGGAATATACCTATGCCGACGCAGAACCAAGGTCCGCACATCAAAGCCTGCACGTCTCAGGGCCACAAGGCTGCCTCGGCTGAGGCTCTGCTGGATGTGGAACGAGCGCGGCCGGTACTTGAGCAAATCGCCAACAAGTGGTCGATCCTAATCCTGACAGTCCTGTGCAGTAGGCCGTCTCGCTTTAACGAGATCATGCGACGCCTCGAAGGGATCACGCACAAAGCGCTTGCAGATGCATTGAAACGCCTGGAGCGCAATGGGCTCATTCGCCGTGAGGTGCTTACGACGACAACGCCTGTCGGGGTGGAATACACCATCACGCCGCTCGGCCGGTCACTTCAGCAGCCGTTCGAGGCTCTGTATGCGTGGTCCATGGAATATGGCAAGCAAATCGAGCGCGCGCAGAAGGACTATGATCAAGCACGAGACTAATTCCCCACTGTGGAATTAGATCCGAGAACTGCAACAAGTACTTGGTATAAAGAGCCAATTAGGTATCGCGTACAATAGCCGGGTGGACGTTTATCCAAGCCACCAGCTTCAATCGCCCGGTAATGAAGCTGACAAAGGTCTATGTTCTTACAAGAAACCGCCAATGTGAATGGGTTCTCTGGCAGTTCTGCAGCTACGCACCCACGCACGCGGACGGGTGTTGCTGGCTCGTTGATCAAGCCGTGGATCGCGCGGCACTACGGCGCCTTTCGTTGTAATTGGGGAGCTACGGCGACGCCGGCAAAAGCATCCCACGACCTTTCGCCGACAGCTGAGAGCATTGCTTCTGTCCGCTGTCGCTACTCGACATGTGCGAGCATGACTATGCTTCCTGCAATTGGTGGATCGACGGTCCATATTCTATCAAGAGCTTTATCTTCAGTCACTCGACGGCAACCAACCACTTCGGATGTCGTGGAACGACGCCTGAGGACCTTCGCTCGACGAATGTTGACGCGATAAGGATGCGCCTTGCGAGGACCGGCTGACCTCGTGTTTTGATGCGTTCCAAAAGTAGCCGCATGGCTGTCGCGCCCATTTCCGCACCCTGTACCTTTATGGTCGTTAAGTGAGGGGAAATTTGGGTCGCGGCAGAAAAGTCGCCGAAGCCGATGACGGATATATCTTCTGGGATGCGGTAACCACGCGCTAGGAGCTCCGAAACAGCGGTGAGCGCTAGTCCGTCATGGGCACAAAACAGAGCAGTTGGCGCGATCCCAGCGTTTTGGAGACTTTGTAGCGCAGGGATGAACCCGCCATCTTCATCAAAGCGGAGATCGTGCAACCTTGCCTCGGGGTATTGGTCCAAACTTTCGCGTAGACCATGGTATCTTTCCATACGTCCGCGATAGCCTTCTTTACCCCGAACGAAGGCGATGTCGCGATGACCAAGCCCAAACAGATAATCCCCGACAGCGATCCCCGCTTCATGGTCGGTGCCGCCAACATGATCTGCCTGTTCGAGGGGAGATACCCACCCTAGCCGAACGGAGGGCACGCCGGACGCTTTTACGATTTGCAATATCGTCTCTTCATGCGGCCCAACGAGAATGATGCCAGCGCTATCCTGTACCATTGCTTCGACCCTGTCGGCGTCATGAGTCCATTGCAGTCTTACTGGCTGGCCTAGGCGATGGGCCTCCCTCTGCATGCCGTCCTGCAGCATCGTCCGCAACTCGTAGCTTACGCTATCTACCTGATCGTGGAAGATCAACGTAATCTCGCGCGGTTCGTTAGCGGGTTTTGGTCGTTGGTAGCCCAGCATCGCAGCGGCGTCCTCGACGCGTTTGCGAGTCGACTCACTGACCCCAGCTTTCCCTGCAAGGGAGCACGAAATGGCAAACTTCGAGAGGCCGGTGTGATTGGCGATGTCCTGCAATGTCACTTTACGCATAAGGTCTCCTGGTATTGTGGTGCCTCACATGAGATAAAATTTAACATAACGCTTTACCTAACAAATCACATAATACAAGCTAAACAAATTCGGATGTGCAAGCTATATTTTTAAGCGACGCAGCCGTGTAAAAACTGCGGGATCGATCCTGAGGAGGAGAGGTATTCCCGCGATGCGTGACTGGAGGAGGAAATAAATGCAAGGATTCAATCGCCGCGCGTTTCTCGTTGCGAGCACTGCTGCCGTCATACTGCCTGCTCTGCAAGCCATTGCGCAGACAAGCACCGCCAAAGAACCCGCCATGCTGGATGCCATGGTCAAGGACGGCAAGCTGCCTGCCGTTGCAGACCGCTTGCCCCTCAACCCGCTGGTCGTCACACCGCTGGACCGCGTCGGAACACATGGCGGCGACTGGAACAGTGCGATCGTCGGTGGCGGATCGCTGTCGATGCTGTTCCGATATCAGGCTTATGAACCTCTGTTGCGATATAGCCCGGACTGGTCGGGCGTCTTACCAAATGTCGCAGAGCATTACGAGAGCAATGCGGATGCCACCGAATTCACCTTCAGGCTGCGCAAGGGGATGAAGTGGTCGGACGGCGAACCGTTCACGACGGAAGACATCATGTTCTGGTATGAGGATATCTTCGATTACGAGGGCCTCAACGATATCGGCCAGAACCATTTGCGCGCAGGCGGACAGAAGGCCCGCTTCGAAGCTGTGGATGATGTGACGTTCAAGGTGATTTTCGCCGCGCCCAACGGTCTGTTTCCGCTGCGGCTGGCATGGGCGAATGATGACCAGACGACCCGCGCGCCGAAACATTATCTCAAGCAGTTCCACATCAAGTACAACCCCAACGCCGAACGGGAAGCCAAGACCAAGGGCGCGTCTGGCTGGATTCAGCTGTTCCAGCGCGAAGCGGGCCTCGTCGTGGACAACGAGTTCTTCCAGAATTCGCAGCGCCCCGTCATCCATGCCTGGAAGATGGCGGTCGCACCGGGGCAAAGCACCGACCGCGCCATTGCCGAGCGCAACCCGTTCTACTGGAAGGTCGACACCGATGGAAATCAACTGCCTTACATCGATCGCATTGTCTACCAAATGGTTGCCGATGCGCAGGTCTTGCTGTTGAAGGCGATGCAGGGCGAAATTGATCTGATGGATCAGTATATCGCCACGCCAGCCAATCGGGCCGTGCTTTACGATTCACAGGAACAGGGCCAGTTTGGCCTGTATACACTGACATCGACAGAAACCAACGAGATGGTGTTCCAGCTCAACCTCAACCATCCAGATGAAGCCAAGCGCAAGCTTTACGGCAACAAAGATTTCAGGGCGGCGCTTTCGATGGCGCTGGACCGGCAGGCGATTATCGACACAGTGTTCATCGGCCAGGGAACGATCTCACAACCTGCCGTGCGAGCGGAAGACCCCCTTTACAACGAACGTCTGGCCACGCAATTTACCCAGTACGATCCCGATGCAGCCAATGCCCTGCTCGACAAAATCCTTCCCAACAAAGATGGGGAGGGCTTCCGGCAGGATGAAAACGGCAAGCGGGTGACGGTCATATTCGAGATCGATCAGGCCCGAACCACATTCCTCGACATCTTTCAGCTGGCATTGCCGATGTTTCATGCCGTGGGCGTCGACGTGCAGATGCGAAGTATGGACCGTTCGCTGTGGGAGGTGCGGGTGCGTCAGGGCATCGACTATGACGCGACCGCACACCGTTTCGGCGGCAATGGCGGCATCGCAGCTATTCTCGATCCGCGCTATTTCATTCCCAACACGACCGAAGCTCTGTACGCCAAGGGATGGCAACTGTGGTACCGCGATCCAACATCGAAGGGTGCGGTCGAGCCGCCACAGCCGGTCAAGGATGCGCTGGCGCGTTATGATCGCGTGCTAGGTTCGCCGGACCCGGAGGTGCAGCGAAAGCTGATGGCCGAAATACTGGAGATCGCTGCCGACCAGTTTTATGTGTTCGGCGTGTGCCTGCCCAGCGACAGCTACGGCGTGGTGAAGAGCGAAATGCAGAACGTTCCCAAATCCATGCCGAATTCGTGGGGTTATCCGACACCCGGCCCCGCCAACCCGGAAACCTTTTTCAAGGCCTGATCCCACCGTCCCGTCCCGGCACCAACTGAACCGGGATGGGTACATCGAAGAGTTTCAAGCGCGCCTGATGGGCGCGACGGCATCCTATTGTCATTGGAGACCACATGTTGCATCGACCAAACGCCATATCCGAAGCTGCCGTTCGCTCTTCGGAATGGTTCAAATCCGCCACCCGCTGGACGCAATTGACATTTGCGGAGGACGACCCGGCGAAATACGATCCCGAATTCTGGATCGATGTCTTCAAGCGCACCAAGTCGAACGCAGTCTGCCTTTCGGCTGGCGGCTATATCGCCTATTATCCGAGCGAAATCCCCCTTCACTATGTATCGAGCTTCATTGGCGATACCGATCCTTTCGGTACCATCGTTGAGGGCGCGCGCAAGTTGGGAATGCACGTCATGGCGCGTGTCGATCCGCACGCGATCCATGCGGATGCGGCAAGGGCCCATCCCGAATGGGTGGCTATCAATGCGGATGGAAGCCCGCGTGAGCACTGGGCATTTCCCGGCATCTACGTCACCGATGCGCTGGGAAGCTATAATCGCGACTTCACAACCGGTGTCATTCGCGAAGTCATGACCAAATATGACGTCGATGCCGTGTTCGCCAACCGCTGGCAGGGGCATGGCGTGTCCTACAGCGAAGACAATCGCAAACGCTTCAGGCAGGAAACCGGCTTTGATCTGCCGTTGAAACCGGATGCGACCGATCCGGCGTGGCAGGCATGGGCCGCATGGCGCAGACGCATTCTCACCGAGCTTGTGGTCTATTGGGACGAGACGGTCAAATCCATCCGTCCCCATGCCAGCTTCATCCCCAATATGAGCGGGTCGTCGCTGATGGAATTCGACCTCTCGCTCATCCAGAAGCATTGCCCGATCCTGTTCGTCGACCATCAGGCGCGCCAGGGCGTGGA
>JAAIGF010256573.1_pt1 | contig 26195 bp, 21 predicted proteins | sample 6487441 | NCBI WGS metagenome assembly JAAIGF01 (sample SAMN13974129, study PRJNA590717) | phyllosphere metagenome | biome: pepper field; feature: multiple bacterial spot infested pepper fields; material: pepper leaves; isolation source: leaves from pepper fields | host: Capsicum annuum ... | reverse complement strand
GTAGGCAACATCCCCAACGCGGTGCTGGCCGGCCTGGCCAGGAGTGGCTTCCGCGATCTGGCCGCGTTCACCGAGGTGATCCAGGACGGCATGCTCGACCTGCTGCGCGACGGCGTGCTGAGCCATGCCTCGTGCACCGGCTTTGCGCTGAGCCCGCAGGCCAACGAGACCTTCAAGGAAAACATCGACTTCTACCGCGAACGCATCATCATGCGTACGCAGGAGATCTCCAACCATCCGGAACTGGTGCGCCGCCTTGGCTGCATCGGCATGAACGGCATGATCGAGGTGGACATCTACGGCAACGTCAATTCGACGCACGTGATGGGCACGCGGATCATGAATGGTATCGGCGGCTCGGGCGACTTCGCGCGCAATGGTTTCCTGTCGGCGTTCCTCAGTCCTTCCACGGCCAAGAACGGCAGCATCTCAGCGATAGTGCCGATGGTGAGCCACGTGGACCATACCGAACACGACGTGTCGGTGATCGTGACCGAGCAGGGCTTGGCCGATTTGCGCGGCCTGACCCCGCGCAAGCGTGCGCAGGTGTTGATCGACAACTGCGCGCATCCGGATTTCCGCCCGCAGCTGCAGGATTACTTCGACCGTGCCAGCCGCGAAAGCTACGGCAAGCACACCCCGCACCTGCTGCCGGAAGCGCTGTCCTGGCACCAGCGCTGGCTGGATACCGGCACCATGAAGGCTTGAGCCGGCGGCGACCGCAACGGACGGGATGGCGAGAAAGCTGAAAGCGGGTGGCGCGGCTGAATCGTGTAATGCCGGCTCCTTTCCGAGCCAGGCATTCCATGGATCCAGCACGCCCTTCATGCGCTTCTGCCAGCCGGCGGATCACGTCGACAACGCCTGTCCGGAGCACTGACAGGACATCGGCGCCGGCCGTCGCCAATGCTCCGTTGCCGTACGGTGCGAACATGGCTCACCTCGCACCGCGTGGGCCCGAACGTGCCGCCGCTGCGCATGCGGCGATCGACGGCGGGGGCGAACCGTTGGACCTTGCGCAACGACAGAAGGTGCTGAGGATGCTGGGGTTGACGCTGTCACCGGGGCTGGCCTGGCTATCGGCGCAGAAGGGCCGGGACGGACTGAGGGCCGCGTGTACATCGATCGGGCATCTGGCTGAGCGCCTGCGTGTGCTGGATCCGCGACCAGCTGACCTTGATGCGCTGCTGCGCCGGCTTGAGGAACCCTGCGGCGGGGCCGAAGTGCAGGACTGCGATCTCGAAAGGTATGTCGGGCTCGTGCTCGGCTGGCAGCAGTACGCGATCGGTCTGGCGGAACAGCAATACTACTGCGAGGCGAAGGAAACCGACCGTGATTTCTTTGCACGCCTATGGCATGACTATCTGCTGGATGATGAGCGAGCTGCCGGTATCCGCAAGGAGATATGGATGTCGCTCATCATCGGGCCTGTTTACAACGCTCCAGGCCTGACGGGTGAAAGTCACCAGCCTTACAACGGTGCGATCGTCGAGCGGCTGCGCGATGGTGTTCCGGCGGATGAGATCATCGCTGATTATCAGCTGACGGATCCTGCCCTGGCGGAATGGGTGAGGGAGCAATGCCGTACGATCGCGGCCTCCGGCCCCCACAGCCCGCTCAGCACGCTCCCCGCTCCGCGCACCACGTAGCGCCGGGCGCTGCCCGGCCGGGGCCTTACCGCGCACCCTACACGTAGAGCCGGGCTCTGCCCGGCTGAGGACTTACCGCGCAGCGGGGCAGAGCCCCGCTCTACGAAGATCTGGGCATTACCGCACAGCGGGGCAGAGCCCCGCTCTACCCGACGCGTCAGCGCCGCAGCGCATCCAGCGATTCCTGCTGAAGGCGTTCGTAAAGTGCGAACTCGTCATGCACGGGAGCGCCCAGCGCGCGCTCGAAGGCATCGCGATTGGCATGCGCGGCGTAGGCGCGTTGTTCATCGCCACCAAGATTCGACTGGAAAATTCCGGCCGCACTCACCGGCAGGAAATCCTCGTAGACGATGGGATCGGCGGTCACCAACCCGGCGCTGATCAATGCCTCCGCCGGCAGGTCGCCCACCTTCCCTGGTGACGCGCGGCCGGCGGCAGTGAGCTGGTAACGGTAGTAACCCAGCCCCTCACGGCGCAGCGTGTCATGGTCATCCGGGAAGGATTCGAAGGCCGTGTGCAACCGTGCGCTGTAATCGCCTGTGCTGCCAGCGCCGCCAGCATCGCGTGCTTCTGCCAGCAGCTGGTCGTACAGGGCACGGCCCTTGGGCGTCAGCGCAAGCCCGCGCTGTTCTATCTCGCCAAAACGCGCGGTGTGCGTACCGCCGGCGCCGCCCTGCCCATCCGGAAAATGCACGGCCTCTTCCAGCGCCTTGAAACTGGTCTGCCGCAGCAGGATCGGGCAGGCACGGCGCGGTGGGCCCTCGATCACCGCCTTCGCGGCGATACCCGCCTGGAGCATGCCCTCCTGCGCAGCGTCGATATCCAGCGTGCGCGGCGTGAGGTGGTTGATATGCGGCCCGCGGAAGCACACCACATCAGCGATCAGCCGATGGGCATCGCTCAATGCCTGATACGTCGGCAACGCCACGGTGGCGTCGCTGTGCCAGCGGAAGGTTTCCAGTGCCTCGGCAACAAACCGCTCGGCATCGGCCGCAACCAGCCCGCCATCGCGCTCGGCCTGGGCAATCAGGGCGAGCGCGCCGTCGGTGAAGATACGCCGCTGCGCGAGGATCTCCGCCGCCTGCGCACGCAGCTGCTCGTCCTCTATCAACTCCAGCCGCAGCAGCGAGCTGAACACGCGGAACGGGTTGGCTGCCAGTGCGGCTGCGTCCACCGGACGGAACGCAGTGGAATGCACCGGTACGCCAGCGACGCTCAGATCGTAGTAACCCACCGGCTGCATGCCCATCACCGCGAACAGACGGCCAAGGGTGGCCAGCTCCTCAGCGGTGCCGACGCGGATGGCGCCATGGCGCTCTTCGTCCAAGCGCGCGCGCTCGTCGTTGCGTTCCAGCTGCTCGGCCAGTGCCGGCTGGTCGGCCAGCACCTGTGCGTTGATGCGCGTCACCAGGTCAACCAGCGTGCCGTACAGCGGCACTTCGGTGCGGTACATGCGCGACATGGCCTGCGCGAACAGGCGACGGATGGCATCGGGCGGAACGAACAGGGCGGTGGAAACGGATGGATCGGCGCTCATCGGATACTCGCTGGCTGAAGCATGGGACAAACCGGAGCGACCATTGTCGCCGTTGTCCAGGAGGGGAGCGAGACGCACAGCAGCATCGCAGGCGTAGAGCCGGGCTCTGCCCGGCTGAAGGGTGGTTGGTGACGTTGCCGATGCAGCGCGGCAGAGACACGCTCTACGTGCCTTGGCGGATGGTTCCATGGCGTTGCCGGGCAGAGCCCGGCACTACGGGCTACCGAGGTGCCGGCGTGGCGCCCAGCTGCCGGCGCAGGGTAGCGTCCAGCGTGATGGGGCGATCCCAATGTCGGTAACTGGCGACAATCGAATGGCGCAGCGCTCGCATATGCAGATTGCCGGGCGCCACCGGCAAGCGCTTCATCGCCGCTTCCCAGCCGCCCTGCGGGTCCGCGCTGAACGCGCGGACACTTTCGCGGCAGTCGCGTTCGATGGCCTTGGCCCAGAAACATGCGAAATAAACGTCCGCGGCATGCCAGCCATGGGTGTTGATCAACGCGGCGGCATAGCCGCGCGGCACGTTGCCATAGCGGGCCAGCTCATCCAGGAAGCTGTCCGGATACCGCTCGGCGTAATGGTTGATGTCCTGCAGCCAGGCATCCACCCAGGCATCGCCGGTATGCACGGCATAGGTGGCGGACTTCTCCGCCGTCTGCTGGGCCAGCGCGGACGCAGGCACCAGCAGCAGGAACAGCAGCAGGGACATCAACGGGCGGCTCATGGCCACGATTGTGCCGCACCGCCAGGCCGCTGTCAGGCCGCGGCCGCCTTGCTTTCGATGGCCTGCAGCGCTGCCGGCCAGTCCCATGCCGTGTCGGCGGTGACCATGCGCGGTTCATCGTCAGCCACGCCGTGCTGGGTTTCGTGTGCCCAGGTCACCGCGTATGGGGTATGGATGCCCCAGCCGCCCAGGGTGATCACCGGTTCGATATCCGAGCGCAGGGAGTTGCCCACCATCACGAACCGCTGCATCGGCAGATCGAACTCCGCCAGCACGCGCGCATAGGTTTCCGGATCCTTCTCCGACACGATTTCGATGCGCGGGAACAGATCGTGCAGCTGCGCCACCTTGATCTTGGCCTCCTGATGGAACAGGTCGCCCTTGGTGATAAGCACGATGGGATGATGTTCCGCGATGGCCGCCACCGACTCGCGTACGCCATCGATCACCTCGACGGGATGGCGCAACGTGTCGTGCCCCAGTTCCAGAATGGTCTGGACATGCGCGGCGCTGATGCGCTGGTCGGTGATGTCGATGGCTGCCTCGATCATCGACAACGTCATCGCCTTCACCCCATAGCCGAACACGGCCAGGTTGCGCTGCTGCACTTCCAGCAGATGGCGCGCGGTGCGGGTGTCATGGACATCGATGTAATTCGAGAGCAGGTCAAGATAGTCCTGCTCGGCCTTGCGGTAATAATCCTCGCTTTTCCACAGCGTATCGTCACCGTCAAAACCGACCAGGCCGATGGCGCCGGAAGGCGCGGGCGTGGAGGTCATCATGACGACAAGAATAACAGGCCGGCCCGTGGGGGACCGGCCTGTCGCAAGCGGCGGAGGCTACGGCAACCTTCCGCACACGCCGGTCTGCCGACCGCTGGGTCGGCACCCCGGGGCGGCGTGGATCAGTTGCCCTGCGCGGCGCCGGCTGCGCCCTGCTGGGCCTGCACGAACGCCTTGTACTCATCTGCAGTGAGCTCGCCGTCCTTGTTGGTGTCGGCCTGGTCGAACACCTGGGACAGGCCGGCGTTCACCTGGGCCTCGCTCTTGTTGATGGTGCCGTTGCCGTCAGTATCGATGCTGGCCCAGGTCTGCCCGCCACCGTTGGCCTGCGCCGACGCCTGGCCGGCAGCGTGCGTTGCCTGGTCGGCTGCCTGACCTGCCTGCGCGGCGGACTGCTGGGCCTGCGCGGCCTGTGCCTGCGCATCGGCAGCACGGTCCTGTGCAGCACTGGACTGGGCCATGGCCGGAAGGGCGAAGACGCTGCCTGCAGCAACGAGGAGGGCGATCAGCGGCTTGCGGTTACGTTGGGTCATGGGTGGTCTCCTTGTATGGATGTCGCACGGGAAGTGAGGTGTTCCGTACGGCTGCCACACTGACAGTGCGGGGATGAATGCGAATTGCGATGCGAATCCCGTATCAACACGGTGTTAACCACTGCGTGGCAGGTGTCGGTTACCCCGTTGATTAGCGCACGGTGAGGGCACAGTAAGCAGCGCATTCATTGCCGTCACATTTAACGCGCAGCGAACGAAAGTCAGTAGCTGCCGTCCGATTTTGACGATGACCGCGCACTGAACAACAGCCATCCCAGCGCGACGCCGCAGCAGGCACCGATGATTTCCAGCACCACACGGGTGCCGAGCTGGTTCGGATCATGGATGGTGGACAGGAACAATCGGGCATAGAACGGCGATTCCAGACGCACGATGCCCATGTAGAAGAGCTTCCAGATATCGATGCCTGCGGCGATCACCACCGCGATGACACATGCACCGCCCAGCGCATGACCGGCCGTGCCGCGCATCCATCGGCACACGGAGTGCCACAGAAAGTAGACCAGCAGGCCGACCAGCAGCGCGATGCCGCCAGCTTCCAGTGAGCCCAGCAGGCCGTAATGCAGGGATAGATTCATGGGAAGGACACGGGAAAGAAGATGCCCAGTGTACGACGCCACCCACGCAGCGCCGGGCTCTGTCTGCCCGCAAGCAGCATGTAGAGCCGGGCTCTGCCCGGCTGAGGCGTTACCGCGCAGCGGCGCGGAACGCCGCTCTAAAGGACATGGCGGTTTGCCGGGCAGAGCCCGGCATTACGCAGGACAGTCGCCGACGCGGGTGAAATGCAGGTCCTGGAAGTCGTAGCTGAAATCGATCTCGGGATCGATGGCGCGCAGTTCCAGCGCCATCGGTGCACCTTCAACCGGCTGCAGCCATGCTTCGGCATCGCTGCCCAGCGTCCCCCAGCGCAGCAGCCAGCGGTCCTCCAGCTGCATCACCCGGGCCTGCAGCCGCGGCGACCTGGCCACCCTGAAACGCAGCCCTTCCCGGTCCGCGCACAACGATGCGTCGCCCAGCCAGGGATCGCGATAGCGCCCCTGCCAGCGCGCCAGCGCGGCACTACCGGCCGGCGAGGCAGCGGCCGTGGAGGGCGCCACGTTGCCGCTGGCGTGTCGCGCTTCACGCTCAGCAGCGAGCTCGTCCAGGTAACCGGCCGCATCGCGCCCGTCCTTGGCACCAGGCGGCAACGTATAGCGCTTCAAGGTGGCCTGCATCAGCGCGCTGCGGGCGTCCTCGCCCTCGCCATTGATCAGGATCACCACCCCGATGCCACGGTCCGGCAGCAGCGCAAGCGAGGAGTACATGCCCGACAGCGTGCCGGTATGCGCCACCTTCCACTGCCCATCCATGTCCGACAGCCGCCAACCGTAGCCATAGCCGGAAAAATGCGCGTTGTCCCAGCGCCGCTGGCGCTCGCCCAGCGGCATCGGCATGTGCAGCGTCCACAGCGCGCGGCGTTGTCCGCTGCCCAGCCAGTCCGGTGCCTGCGCTTCATCGAGCAGCACCTGCATCCAGCGCAGCATGTCCTTCAGCGAACACCGGATGCCGCCGGCAGCCATCGACGGCGTGTTCGGACTGATGGCCCCATCAGCCGCCACCACGGTAGTGCGGCCGTCGCGCCATGCATGTGGCTGGGCGATGTTGCCCACCGCCGTGGTGGACCACTCCCCCACCTGGCAGCGCCGCATGCCCAGTGGCTGGAACACCTGTTCGCGCATCAGCTGGTCGTATGGCTTGCCGCCAGCAGCGGCAGCTACTTCGCCGGCCACCACGTACATCAGGTTGTCGTATGCATAGCCGCTGCGGAAGCTGGTCACCGGCCGCAGATGGGCCAGCCCGGCGATGATGTCGGCACGGGTGTAGTGATTGGGCTCGGGCCACAGCATCAGGTCGCCAGCCCCCAGGCCCAGGCCGCTGTTGTGGATCAGCAGGTCGCGCACCTGCATGTGCTCACCGACCCACGGATCGAACATGGTGAAGCCGGGCAGATGCCGGCGTACCGGATCATTCCAGTGCAGGCGGCCCTGTTCCACCAGCCGCGCCAGCAGCGCGGCGGTCATGGCCTTGCTGTTGGAGGCGATCTTGAACAGCGTGTCTTCATCGATCTCGCCGCCATCGCCGCGCGCTCCTTGGGCATGGCGGTAGACCACCTCGCCCTCTTCCACCACGCCCATGGCGATGCCGGGAAGATGCTCACGCTGGATGACGGTGGCGACATCGGCATCGATCCGGGTGGCATCCGCCGCCAGTGCCGGACCGGTCACCAGTGATGCAGCGATGATCAGCAGGCGATGCAAGGGGCACCGCGTTGTCTGGCCGGGGACCGTGACGACCAACGGTCGTCACCCACCAGACTACGGTCGTCACCCACCAGACGACGATCGCCACCCACCAGATCATGGCTGTCACTCACCCATCGAGAGCCGGCATCCACCTGGAGCTCCATCAGAAGTTCCAGGTCACCACCAGTTGCGCGTAGCGCGGTGCCTGCCACAGCGTACCGGTCTTGAAGGTGTTCTCCCGGTACACGCCTGGCTGGCTTTCATAGCGCTGATGCACGTTGATGACGGTCTGGTTGTTGAACAGGTTGTAGACCGACAAGCGCGCACTCAGGTCGATGCCGTCCACCGGCAGGCGCCAGGTGACATTGGCGCCCATCGTCCACGTCCACGGCAGGCGACCGAAGGCACCGCGGCCGGTTGGCTCAAAGACGCGCTGGTCGTAGGCGCCGGAACAGTTCGCCACGCACAGCCAGCCGGTGCCACCGCCACTGCCTTCGCTGGAGGTACTGCCGCCGGCCACGGTGTCGCCCGGCCACATCACGCCGAAGGCGGTCACCGGCCCGCCGGACTGCACCCGCAACGTGGTGCCGAACGACCACTGCTCGTTGAGCGCGTAGGCAGCGCGGAACTTGAACTGATGGCGGAAATCGTTGAACAGCACGCCGTAGCGTTGGTTGTTCGACGGGTGATCCCAGTGCTGGACCATGCCGGTGTCGCCGTAGTTGGTATCCGAGTTCACCGGCCCTTCGAAGTTGCCCTCGCTCCTGGACCACAGGTAGGACGCGTTGAACATCCACTTCTCATCCCAGGCACGGTCAATCTGGAACTCCACCGCCTTGTAGGTGCGCTTGGGCCTGGAGTAGCCCACCACTTCACCACTGCCACCCTTGATGTAGCCATCCTTGGAGGTGTCGATGGTGATCCAGCCCTCCTCAGCGCAGCCGATGCTGGAATCGCCCCAGATGGTCAGGCTTTCGCCGGGGTTGGCGATCGGCCACAACGTGCTCCCGGTGGGCCCGCACGGGGTGTGGTTGATGCGCATGTCGTCCAGCGCCCGGGTCATGCGGCGATAGGTCGCGTTGACACCCCAGGACCATGCCTGGTCGATCATGGTCTGGAAGCCGAGGATGTACTCATCCTGGTAGACCGCCTTGAGATCCTTGTCCACGCTCTGGCGCAGGTCGGCCGCGCCGGTGTTCATGCGCGTATCGGTCGGGCCGATCTGCTGCCCGATGACCGGCGCCATGTAGGGCGCGCCGGTGACCGGGTTGGCCTGCTGCTGCCAGCCATTGAGCACGTAATAACTGTATTCGTCGGTCAATCCACCGGCGAAGTTGACGTTGATGTTGTTGGTCACCGGCAGGTAATAGCGTCCGGCATTGCCGAACAGCTTGGTGCTGCCGTCGCCCTTCATGTCCCACGAGAAGCCGAAGCGCGGCGCCACCAGGTCGTCCATCTTGATGAAGGCATCACCGTCGGCGGTGCGGTTCTCGAAACGGTCCCAGCGCACGCCGAGGTTCAGCATGAGGTTTGGCGTGATGTTCCAGATGTCTTCCAGGTAGAACGCATTGGCTTCTGTTTCGAAGGTCCCGCCGGACACACGGTTGCGCGCGCGCAGCATCTGCGTGACGCCGGGCGGCACGTAGGCGTTTGCGCCATCCCATACTTCATCACCCGGGTTGGCGGCATAGGCCGTCCAGGTCATCTGCGTGGGCCCCGGATAACGGGTGGACTGCTCGGTGGTCATCAGCTCGCGGTCCACGCCAAAACGCAGCAGATGGCTGCCCAGCGCCCATTCGAAATCCAGGCGCGCGGCGTCGCGGGTATCGTCACGCTCGGCAACAGCGGTCCCGGTGGGGTGGCAGCCGGCGCGCAGGCCGTTGAGCTGACCCAGGTAGGGCGCGTAAGTGGCGTCGGTGAATACCGCGTCGCAGTAAAGGTCCAGCGTGGAGCTGGAAAACGCCCGCTGGTTGTTGCGGCCGACCATCGCCTTGGCGGTGAAGTGTTCGCCGAAGCGGCCGGTATAGGTGGCCGACCAGTTCTTTCCGCCACCATCGGTGATGGTGTCGCCACCCCATTCGCCTATGGCGCCGGTATCCCAGCTGTAGCCGGAAGACGCTGCGGTGGCCTCGGTTTCATCAGAGAACGCCAGCAGTTCCAGGGTGTGGTTGTCGGTGATGTTCCAGTCCAGCTTCGCTCCCCAGAAATCATCATTGCCGTCGTTGTCGTACCAGGTGCGGCCATCGGAAGCCGTGTTGTGGCCGTTGCTGTCCCGGTTTTCATACATTGCAAACAGGAACAGGCGGTCCTTCACCAAGGCGCCGGAACCCCACACATTGGTCTTCAGGAAAGAGCTGGAATCGCGGCTGGCGTAGGCGTGTTCGGAGCCATCGCGGTGGAAATGGTCGCGTGCGCGGGATTGCCAGGCACTGGGCTCGAAGGTCACTTCCACGCCACCTTCGAACTCATTGCTGCCCGAGCGGGTAACCGCATTGATGACGCCACCGGTGGAGCGGCCGAACTCCACCGAGTAGCCGCCGGTCTTCACCTGGAATTCCTTGAAGAAGGCGAACGGTGCGCTGGAGAAGCCCTGACGGGTGTACATGTCAGTCACGTTCAAGCCGTTGATGTAGACCGCGTTCTCGGCCACCGAGGAACCGGCGAAGGACAGTCCGCCGAACGAGGAGTTGCCGCCCACCACTCCCGGTGCCAGCAGCGCTACTGCGGACAGGTCCTGGGCAACGGGCAGGCGCGAGATTTCCTGGCGGTTGACGTTGAAGGAGGTTTCGGTGGAATACACGTCCACCCGGTTCACCACGCGCGTGCCGACCACCTGCAGCGCATCCAGGTTCACCACACCGCCGCTGGCCGCCAGGTTCACGGTGGTGGTGCCGCCGATGCCGACGCTGACGCTGACCGGTTCCCCCAGCGGCCGGCCATCGCGGCTGGCCTGCAGGGTGTAATCGCCGACCGGCAACTGGCCAAGCCGGTAGCTGCCGTCAGCGCTCGCGGTGGCTGTGCGCGTCAGGCCGGTGCCCCGATTGACCACCGTCACCTGGTCGCCGGCGGTGGCACGGCCGGCGACGGCGCCGGCGACGTTCTGTGCCGATACCATGCCGGGGACCAACAGGCCCAGACAGGTGCCCAGCGCGACGCTCAAGGCCGCGCGTTTGATGCTGATAGCCTTCATCCCCTGCTCTCTCCTGCAAGAATTGAACGGTGTGGTGCGGAGTGTTTCGCGCTAACGCTTCCCGCCAGCAGTGGGCAGCACCCGCCACCGGAACGTGTAGTTCCACTGATCGAAGTACAGGTTGCCGCCTGCCCACTCGGCCTCGCCGCGCTGTGAGTCCACGGTTTCCGAGCGGAAGCGCTGTTTGGCCGGCACCAGCGGCTGGCCGAAATCATCGTTGAAGGCGATGCGGTAGCCATCCAGGCCACCCAGATAGAAGTCGCGCAGGGCGGGCTCGGAACTGTCCAGCGCACCGGTGGTTACGTCCATCGGCAGCCAGCCATACGGAGCCAGGTAGAACATGCCCCAGTCGTGCAGGTTGCTATAGCCAGTGGCGTTATCGGAAAACACCATGCCCGATTGCCAGCGTGCCGGGATGCCGTTCATGCGCAGCAGCGAAATCAGCAGCAGGGTCTGCTGCCCGCAGTCGGCGTGGCCGGTGTGCAACGCGTGTTCGCTGATGTTGCTGATGGTGGAGTATTCGCGCGCACCGGCCCATGGAATCTGGTCGACGGCAGCGAACAGCCGCCGCACCACCTCCCATGGCCGGGTCTCACCCTGCAGCACGCGTTCGGAGAACATGCGCAGGGCCGGTGTGAAGCGTACGTGCGGCGGTTGTTCTGCAAGGTACGGCGCCAGCGCCGGATCCTGCGGTACCGGTTGCACTGCCGCTGCATCGACCACCGTATGCCGCGCATGGACCGTCAGCGCATAACGGATCTGGAAACGGGTGGGTCGCCCGGCCACCGCCTTCGCTTCCAGGTATGCCGTGCGTTGCAAGGTATCAGCAGGCGCCACGCGGGCACCTTCTGGCGTGCTGCCGAGCCAGTGCAGGCTCTCCTGCTGGCCGCGGATCTCGCGCGGATAGGGAATCCATGCGCGTATGGTTTCACCGGCTGGCACCGCGTCGGCGTCCACCACCAGCGACTGGGTGACCTCTACACGCTGCGGCAGCACGGAATCGCTTCCTTCGCGTTGCGCCGCGGCCACGACGTCGGCGTGGTAGGCGGTGAGGTTTTCGTAGGGACCGTCCTTGGGCATCGGCGCATCGGCACGGCGGCGCGCACGCGCCTGGGCGCTCAGCCGGAACAGGTTGGCCGGGGCACGCTTGAACCAGAAACGCTGGCCATCGATATCCATGTGTTCCAGCAGACCCTGCTGGTCCCAACGCTGGAATTCCGCTTCGTCAAGATCGGGAATCCAGCGTCGCAGCGTGGTCTTGGCGGCATCGGCATCCAGGCTGAAATCCAGGCGGATGCGGCGCATGCGTTCGCGCTGGAACGCCCAGTCCTGTTGTGTCGCGACCGGTGCATCGCTGGCCAGGGTGGCGGCGATGGCGCGCTCGGCCGCCGCGAACTCACCGCGGTCGATCCGGGCGACCACCGTATCCAGCGGCGTGTCGCCGCCCAGCGCCATCAGCGGCGTGGCCCACAGCAGCGCCGCAGCACACAGGCCGAGCACGGCAGGCATAGGCGGTTTGCGAACGGCGGAATCCACAGCGACACTTCCCCAGCGCAGGTGGTAATGGCTGTGTAACACGCACGTGGCAGCTGGTCAATAATTTATTCTTGCGCTTTTGGAAAAAAGGAATAACTATTCCTGAGGCTTTCGAGGAGGGTGCACGCCACATGATCCAGGCTTCCCGACACACCCGCCGCTGGCGGTGCATGGCATTGACGCTGTCGCTGTGCGCGGCAAGCCTGCCGGCGCTGGCGCGGCAGGCCGCGCCCGAACCCGAGCGCGGCCAGGCCTTGCCGTACATCATTGGCCTGCATGAGGCCTACCTGACGCCGGATTACTGGGCCGCGCGCCTGCCAGGCGCCGATACGCCCCTCCTGGACCGCGCCCAGATCGATGCGCAGAACGCCCGCATGCGTTCGGCCGACACGCACATCCAGGACATCGCCGCGTTGCCCGCTTCGCTGACGGCGCGGCAGGTGCACGATGGTATCGTCGAGCTGTCGCGCTGGCCTTCGCGGCCACTGTACGACGCCAGTGGCGTGCAGCTGCCAGCGGCGTTGCGCCGCGACATCGAGGCCAACCTGGCACTGGATGCGATCGCGGCCACTACGGCGCCGCGCTACGGACTGGTGGTGCAGCGCGCGGCACTGCGCACCTTCCCGACCACGCAACGGGTGTTCAGTGGCCCAGGCGACACCGATATCGACCGCTTCCAGGAATCGGCCCTGTTCCCCGGCGACAAGGTCGCAGTGGTCCACCGCAGCGCCGATGGTCGCTGGCTGTTCGTGCAGAGCGAACGCTACAGCGCCTGGATCGAGGCACGCCACGTCGCGCTGGGCGACCGCGCAGAGGTGCTGGCCTACAACACACGTGGACCCTTCCGGGTCATCACCGGGGCCGTGGCACATACCGCGTTCACCCCGGAAGAACCGCGCGTCTCGCGCCTGCAGCTGGACATGGGCGTGCGCCTGCCGGTGCTGGCCGACTGGCCACCGGGTGATGTGGTCAACGGCCAGCAGGCGCATGCGTCGTGGGTGGTGCAGGTGCCGGTACGCGAGGACGATGGCCGCCTGACACTGGTACCGGCGCTGTTGCCACGTTCGCAGGACAGCCGTGCCGATTACCTGCCGCTGACCCCGCGCCTGCTGCTGCAGCAGGCCTTCAAGTTCCTTGGCGAGCGCTATGGCTGGGGTCACGACTATGACACCCGCGACTGCAGCGGCTTCGTTTCGGAGATCTACCGCAGTTTCGGCGTGCTGCTGCCGCGCAATACCAATGCGCAGGGCGTGAGCCCGGCGCTGGACCGCATCGCCTTCAGCGACAAGGACGGCCCCGCCAGCCGCGAACGCGCGGTGGCGGCGCTGCAGGTCGGCGACCTGGTCTACATTCCCGGCCACGTGATGATGGCCATCGGGCACGTGGACGGGCGCACCTGGGTGATCCATGACACCGCCGGCGGCAGCTGGAACGGTGCCGACGGCAAGCGCATCCAGGCGCATCTGAACGGTGTCTCGGTCACGCCGCTGGAGCCGATGATGGCCAGCGACACGCTCCGTTACGTCGACCGCATCACCAACATCCAGCGCATCCGCGTGCAGACCCCCTGAATGAAGATCACCGACATCGAACTGGGCATGCTGCGCGTGCCGCTGAAGACGCCTTTCAAGACCGCGCTGCGCACGGTGGATACGGTGGAAGACGTGGTGGTGCTGGTACGCACCGACAGTGGCCACACCGGCTACGGCGAGGCCGCCGCAACGGCGGTGATCACCGGCGATACGCACGGCTCGATCATCGAAGCCGTGCGCCAGTACATACGTCCGCGCCTGATCGGCCAGGACGTGGCCAATCTGAACCGGCTCTGCGGCCTGGTACAGAGCTCCATGGAGCGCAACAGCAGCGCCAAGGCGGCGGTGGAAATCGCGCTCTATGATCTGTGGGCGCAGTTGCACGGTGCGCCCCTGTACCAGATGCTCGGTGGCGGCGACCCGGTGATCACCACCGACATCACCATCAGCGTGGACTACATCGACAAGATGGTGGCCGATTCGCTGTCTGCCATCGACCGCGGTTTCGAATCGTTGAAGATCAAGGTCGGCAAGGACATCGGCCTGGACATCGAACGCGTCAAAGCGATCCATGCCGCGGTGGAGGGCCGCGCGCTGCTGCGCCTGGATGCCAACCAGGGCTGGACCGCAAAGCAGGCGGTGCGCGCGATGCGTGCGCTGGAAGAGGCCGGCGTAGTGCTGGAACTGCTGGAACAGCCGGTCAAGGCGGCCGACATCACCGGGCTGAAGTACGTGACCGACCGCGTCGATACGCCGGTGATGGCCGACGAAAGCGTGTTCAGCCCCTCGCAGGTGATCGACCTGATCCAGCAGCGCGCCGCGGACATCGTCAATATCAAGCTGATGAAGACCGGCGGCCTGTCCAACGCGATCCGCATCGCCGACATCGCCGCCATCCATGGCGTGCCGTGCATGATCGGCTGCATGATCGAGTCCAGCATCAGCGTGGCCGCGGCCGTACACCTGGCGGTGGCCCGCAGCGATGTCATCACCAAGGTGGACCTGGATGGTCCGTCCCTGGGCCAGTTCGACCCGGTGAGTGGCGGGGTCACCTTCAACGAATCGGAGATAAGCATCAGCGAGGCGCCTGGACTGGGCATCACCGAAGTGCGCGGCCTGGAGATGCTGGCACGTTGATGATCTCTTGTGCCCGCCGTAGCGCCGCGCCATGCTCGGCTTTGCTTCCCTTCCGGGCCGTGCATGGCCCGGCGTCACGATACCCACGAGCGAGCCGCGAGACTTCATGCCGCCCCTGCTGAAAATCCGCGCCGAGCGTGAGCAGATGTCGGCCATCGAGCGCCGCATCGCCGATTTCATCCTCGACAACGCGCACCTGCTGCGCGACTACTCATCGCAGCAGCTGGCCAACGCCCTGGGCATCAGCCAGTCCAGCGTGGTCAAGTTCAGCCAGAAGCTGGGTTTCAAGGGCTATCCGGACCTGAAATTCTCAGTCGGCCAGGACGTTGCCCGTGCCGGCCCCCCGGCACCCGTGCCACCGGACGATACCGATCATGTAGACGGCTACGCCCGGATTGCCCGGTCGCTGCAGGCAAGCAAGGCCGCCGCCGAGGATGAAACACGTGCCGCGAATCCGCAGGGCGACGTGGAGCGCATCGTCGCCCTGGTCGACGCCGCACCCAAGCTGTTCGTCTACGGGCTGGGCGATGACGGTCTGTATGCCCGCGAGTTCGCCATGCGGCTGTCACTGCTGGGCATGCTGGTGGTGCACCATGCCGACCCGATCCTGATGTTGTCCAACCTGGCTGCCGCCCGGCCAGGTGATGTGCTGCTGATGTTCTCCGAGTTCGGCAAGTTGCCACAGCTGTCGATGCTGTCGCGGCAGTTCCAGGACCTGGGCGGCAAGGTGGTGTCGATCACCCGCCACACCGCCAACCCGCTGCGCGCCCATGCCGATGCGGCGCTGGTGGTCTGCGCCATGGACCCTGCGCCAGCGGTGGCCCAGGTGCTGTACCGTGCTTCGCTGCAGTCATTGCTGGACTTCGTATTCGTGCTGTTGTGCGAGGCGAACGCCGACCGCAACCGCCAGCTGGCGGTGAATCTTGAACGCATCGAGCACCTGCTTGATACCTGACCGGAGCCTGTCCATGACGTCGCTGTCGCGTTGCTTCGCCACCGCCATGCTGTTGTTTGCCGGTCCGCTGTCTGCAGCACCGCCGCTGCAGGATGCCGGTCAGCTGGTGGTGGTCACCACCGAAAGCTGGGACAGCACCGAGGGTCGCCTGCAGGCGTGGTCGCGCAGCGGCGAAGGCTGGCGCGCAGAAGGCGAAGCCTTCGTGGTGGCCCTGGGCCGCAGCGGCAGTGCATGGGGCACCGGACTGCACCCGGACCAGGAGGATGGCCCGTTGAAGCAGGAAGGCGACGGACGCAGCCCGGCGGGAATATTCGCGCTGGGCACTGCCTTCGGATACGCCGAGCGTGCGGCTACCGCACTGCACTGGCAGCCGATGCAGGAGACCAGTTACTGCATGGACGTGGCCGATTCACCGTATTACAACCGTATCGTCGATGCCGATACGGTCGGCAGCGAAGCGGTGGCCGGTTCCACCGAACCGATGCGCCTGGATCTGCACAACGATGGCGACGTGCGCTACCAGCAGGGCTTTGTCATCGCGCACAACCCGCGCAACGTACCCGGCAAGGGCAGCTGCATCTTCGCGCACCTGTGGCGTCGTGCCGGCGAGGCGACCGCCGGCTGCACCGCCATGACCGCCGCGCACATGCAGGCGCTGCTGCAATGGCTGAACCCGGACCGGCAGCCACGCTTCGTGCTGCTGCCGATCGCGCAGTATGAGCGCCTGCAGGCACCGTGGCAGCTGCCGGTGCTGCGCTCCTCTGCCCCGCTGCGCGACACACCTTCAGCCGGGCAGAGCCCGGCTCTACCTGCGGGGGATGGCGCATGAACACACTGGAACGCGCCGTCAGCCGCTGGCAGATCGTCGGGCTGTCCATCAATGATGTGATCGGCAGTGGCATCTATCTGCTACCCGCCGCTACGGTGCTGCTGCTCGGCCCCTTCAGCCTGTGGGGCGTGGTGGCAGCAGGTATCGTGGTGGCGCTGCTGGTGCTGTGCTACGCGCAGGCGGCGAGCTATTTCGACGAGCCCGGCGGCAGCTATCTGTATGCTCGCGAAGCCTTCGGACGCTTCGCGGGCTTCGAGATCGGCTGGATGATCTGGCTGACCCGCATCAGTTCCGCAGCGGCACTGAGCAACGCGCTCGCCGATGCGGTGGCGCGCTTCTGGCCAGTGGCCGGCAGCGGCGGTGGACGCATTGCGGTGATCGTCGCTTCACTGGCGTTCCTGACCGGCGTCAACATCATCGGCGTACGTTCGGCGGCGCGAACCGGCGTGGTTCTGGTCATCGGCAAGCTGGTACCGCTGCTGTTGTTCGTGGCCATCGGTGCCTTCCATATCGATCCACAGCTGGCATTTCCCGGACAACGCCCGGATCCGCACGATCTTCAGCGGCTGGGTGAGGCTGCGCTGTTGCTGCTGTATGCCTACGCGGGCTTCGAGAACATCCCGGCTGCGGCCGGCGAGTACCGCAATCCACGACGTGACATTCCGTTCGCGCTGATCACCATGATCGTCACGGTAACGGCCGTGTACGCCGCCGTGCAGGTGGTCGCGCAGGGCACCTTGCCGGGTCTGTCGACCTCGGCGACACCGCTGGCCGACGCCGCCGCCGGCTTTGGAGGCGAAGCGCTCGCGCTGATCCTCACCGTGGGCGCGACGATCTCCATTCTCGGCACCAACAGCAACACGATGATGATGGGTCCGCGTTTCCTGTTCGCGCTGGCCAGCGATGGTTACGGCCCGAAGGTGCTGGCACAGGTCCATCCGCGTTTCCGCACACCCGCAGCGGCGATCCTGTGCCAGGGCATCATCGCACTGCTGCTGGCGCTGAGCGGTTCGTTCGTGCAGCTGGCCCTGCTGTCGATGACCACCCGCCTGTTCGCCTACATCGGCACGGCGGCGGCGGTGCTGGTACTGGCCAGGCGCTTCGCTGACCGGCCGGGTGCCCTGCACCTTCCGGGTGGGCCATTGATTCCGATACTGGCGCTGGCGCTGTGCCTGGCGCTGTTCGCCAGTGCCAGCTGGGCGAACATCCTGGCGGCACTGGTAGCATTCGGGATGGGCGCGGTGATCTATGCGTTGCCACGCCGCACCTAGAGCCGGGCTCTGCCCGGTCGCGCGCTGACGACACGGCCGGACATAACCCGGTGCTGCAGGCTGCAGCGCCTTCCGCAGCCGGGCACAGCCCGGCTCTACCCTGCGTTCACGCCGTGGGCCCGGTCGGTTAACCGGCGCGCGTGCAGGCTTGAGGTTCACTCACCACACGGAGCGAATCGGCATGCCTACCGACTACCAGATCCCCGGACGCGTCCCCGAAGACGGCGTGCCACGCGAGGCCGTCACCGATTATTGGCGCGAGCGTTATCCGAGCGAGCCTTATTATGACAGCACTCTGTCTTTCGACGAGTACGAACCGGCTTACCGTCTGGGTCATCAGTCGCGCGCGCAGGACATCATCCGTGCGTACGAGGATGTGGAGCGCGAGCTGGAAACACGCTGGACAAGCGAACGCGGCCAGAGCCGCCTGGAGTGGACGCAGGCGCGCCATGCGGTGAAACGCGGCTGGGAGGATGCACTCAATGTGGATCCGCGCCTGGGGCATCTGGACAAGGGCACGCCGCGCGGCACCTGACGCGGTCTGGCAGCGGCGCGCCATGGGGAAGCCGGCCTGCGGGCCGGCTTTTTCGTAAGGCACGCAGGGGGTTGTGTGGCGGCGGATGCGCGCGCCGCTGTGCGCATTCCGCTGGGCACGGGGCTGATGCGCACCTGTCCCAGGTGGTATACAGGATGCGTTTGGCCATCCGCATCCCCGTCTGGAGATACCCATGACCCGCAAGTTGCTGCTTACCCTCGCCATCGGATTGACGCCCGCACTGGCCACCACGGCCTGTGGCGCCGCCAGTCCGGATACATCGGCGCCGGCCGCCACCGCCACGAAGTCGGCCGATGCCGACCAGCCGGGACGGCCTTTCCAGACCACTGAAATCGCTACCTTCGATGAGCCGTGGGCGATGACCTTCCTGCCGGATGGCAGCCTGCTGGTCACCGAGAAGCGCGGCCGCCTGCAGCATCTGGATATCGCCAGCGGCGCCAAGCATGAGATCACCGGTGGGCCGAAGGTGGCCTATGGCGGCCAGGGCGGCTTCGGCGACGTCGTGCTGCATCCGGATTTCGCCAGCAACCAGCTGGTGTACCTGAGCTTTGCAGAAGAAGGCAGCACCAATACCCGCGGTGCGGCGGTGGCGCGCGCCAGGCTGGTGCTGGCCGAGGACGGCAGCGGATCGCTGCAGGATCTGTCGGTCATCTGGCGCCAGGTGCCCAAGGTGAGCGGCGGAGGTCATTACGGCCATCGCATCGCGTTCGGGCCCGACGGCAAGCTGTGGATCACATCAAGCGAGCGTCAGAAGTTCACGCCGGCGCAGGATATGGCCAGCAATCTCGGCAAGCTCATCCGCCTGAACGACGACGGCAGCCTGCCGTCCGACAATCCGTTCGCCTCGCAGGGCGGCGTAGCCGCCCAGGTGTGGTCGTTGGGACACCGCAACATGCTGGGCATCGCCTTCGATGGCCAGGGACGGCTGTGGGTGCATGAGATGGGTCCGGCCGGCGGCGATGAGTTGAACCTGATCGAACGCGGTGCGAACTATGGCTATCCGGTGGTTTCCAATGGCGACCATTACGATGGCCGGCCGATTCCCGACCACAGTACGCGTCCCGAATTCGCCGCGCCCAAAGTGACCTGGAATCCGGTCATTTCGCCGGCAGGCCTGCTGATCTACAGCGGCGACCTGTTCCCGCAGTGGAAGGGCAGCGGCTTCATCGGCGGGCTTTCCTCGCAGTCGCTGGTGCGCGTCGCGTTCGACGGTGACAGCGCGCGCGAGGCCGAGCGCTTCAACATGGGCGCGCGCATACGCGAGGTCGAACAGGGCCCCGATGGCGCCATCTGGGTGCTGGAAGATGGCAACAAGGCACGTCTGCTGAAGCTCACGCCGGCCTCCTGACCGGCGCGGCCCGCTGCCTGCAACCGCACACGCGACGTCACTGCTGGATGGTGACCACCTTGACGTCGCTGCGGGTGCAGGCCGTGTCTTCGCACGTACCATTGAGCCACACCTGGCCGTTGCCGATCATCACGCCCTGTCCGTTGGCGAATACGGTTTCGAACGACTGCGCGGTGATCGCGGCTGCCACCGGCGGGGTGACAATGCTGTCGTACTCGCGCTGGAACGCCGCCGCATCCGGAATTTCGCGCTTCTTGCCATCGGTGTCCACGCGCAGCGGATAACGCATCAGCGTGGCGACCGCGGCGCGGTCGCCGCTGGCCACCCCCTGCTGCAGTGCCTTGAATACCTGCTCGTACTGTTCGGCATCGCCCAGCAGCTTATCGATTCGCGCGCGTGTTTCATCCAACGCGCCCGTCGTTGCTGCGGCGCCAGCCTGCTGGACAGGCGCTGCAGCGGGATCGCCGGGAGTGCCGCTGGGCTCACCCTGCGTCTGCGGGACGTTCATCGGCGGCGGCTCGGCCAGATCCGTGCCGGAGGCCGCCGGCTGCGCATCGGCCGTTGCCGCTGCATCCTCGCTCTGAGAAGCCGGACTCTCGTTGTTGCCGCATGCAGCCAGCCACAGGGGACAGGCCAGCAGCAGGGGAAACATCAGCGAATGACTCGCGCGCATCGGGACCTCCCGTTCTGATGAAGAGTCCGCAGCCTAATGCGCATGGTGTGAGCCGCAGATGCATGGCCGGCAACAGCACTGCGCCGCCGTGCAGCGCAGGTCATGGTAACGCGCCATCCGCGACACCGGCAGGCCGTCAGCCGGCCAGCAGTTCGAACTGCACCGGTTCGCCACTGAACGAGGAGGCGCACACCCATACATCGAAGAGGCCCGGCTCGGCACGCAGCACACCGTCGCGGCCGGTGAACGCCAGCTGAGAACGGTCCAGGGTGAATGTCACTTCGGTGGATTCACCCGGCTGCAGCACGACCTTGCGGAAGTCCTTCAGTTCGCGGACCGGACGCACGCGGCTGGCAACCCGATCATGGATGTAGAGCTGCACCACTTCCTCGCCGGCAACGGCACCGGTGTTGGTCAGCGTAGTGGTGATGCTGAGCGTTTCGTCCCAGCCCAGGCGATCGCTTTCCAGCCGCGGCACGCCATAGGCAAAAGTGGTGTAACCGATGCCATGGCCGAAGGCGTACAGCGGCTCGTTCGGAATCTCGCGCCAGCGTGCCTTGAATTCGGACATCGTCGGCAGCTCCGGACGCCCGGTGCGGGGATGGTTGTAGAAGTACGGCTGCTGGCCGGATACCTGCGGAAAGCTCACCGGCAGGCGCCCGGACGGGTTGTAGTCGCCGAACAGCACATCGGCCACCGCGTGCCCGGTCTGGGTGCCCAGGAACCAGGTGACCGCCACCGCCTGCGCATTGCGCACCGCGCCATGCAGGGCAAGCGCGCGACCATTGCGCAGCAGCACCACCAACGGCTTGCCGGTCATCGCCACCGCTTCGGCCAGCGCCTGCTGCGCGGGCGGCAGGGTGATCTCCACGCGCGACTGTGCTTCACCGCTGTAGCGTTGCGGCTCGCCCAGCGCCAACACCACCACATCGGCACGCAGGGCAGCCGCCACGGCCGCCTCGATGCCGCCCGGCAGCGCCGTTTCCAGGTCGCAGCCGGGAACGATTTCCAGCAGCGTCCGGTTGCTGATGGCAGCGCGCACGCCGGTTTCCAGATCCACGTATCGCGACTTGTCGCCGAACAGCGTCCAGCAGCCTTCGATATTCTCGCGGTCCTGCACGAACGGTCCGATCAGGGCGATCTTCTGGCCGTCCTTCCGCAACGGCAGCACCGCTGATTCATTCTTCAGCAGCACGATGGAACGACGCGCGGCATCCCGCGAGAGCTCATCATGGGGTGCGATATGCGAGGTATCTGCCTCGCGCGCAGGATCCAGCGAACGGTAAGGATCGTCGAACAGGCCGATGGTTTCCTTCAGCCACAGGATGCGTCGCACGCCTTCATCCAGCACTGCCATGGGGACCTCGCCGCTCTCCACCAGGCCGGGCAGATGGTCGGCATAGAAACCGCTCTGCATGCTCAGATCGAGCCCGGCAGTGAACGCCTTGGCGGTGGCGTCGCGGTCGTCGGCAGCGTAACCGTGTGCTACCAGTTCCATGTCTGCGGTGTAATCGGAGATCACCACGCCGGGAAAATTCCATTCGCCGCGCAGGATGTCGGTCAGCAGTTCGGCGTTGGCGCTGGCCGGCACGCCGTTGATGTCGTTGAAGGACGACATCACGGTAATGGCGCCAGCATCGAAGGCCGCCTTGAACGGGGGCAGGTGCACGTCGCGCAGGGTCTGCGGGGAAATGTCCACCATGTTGTATTCCATGCCGGCCATCACCGCACCGTAGGCGGCGAAATGCTTGGGCGTGGCCAGCAGTGCATCCTGCGCGCGCAGGTCGTCACCCTGGAAGCCACGCACGCGCGCGGCGGCGAACATGCAACCCAGCACCACGTCCTCGCCCGCACCCTCCGCGCCCCGCCCCCAGCGCTGGTCGCGGGCAATGTCCACCGCCGGTGCGTAGGTCCAGTGCAGACCGGCGGCGGTGGCTTCCACGGCGGTGGCGCGCGCGGTGCGCCGGGCAAGCTCGGGTTCGAAACTTGCCGCTTCACCGAGCGGGATGGGGAACACCGTGCGCATGCCATGAATCACATCAGCGGCAAGGATGACCGGAATGCCGAGGCGGCTTTCTTCCAGCGCCACCTGCTGGATGCGGCGCCCCAGTTCCGCCCCGACGCCATTGAACAGGGATCCGACCTTGCCCTCGCGCACCTGTTGCAACACCTGATCGGCGTTGCGCACATTCGCTTCCGGGTTCACGTCCGGCGCGAACGGACGAACCATGTCGGCAAATACCCCCAACTGGCCCACCTTTTCTTCGATGGTCATCTGGGCGATCAGGGATTCGATACGTTCGGAGGCCACCGGCGATCCTTGTGAAAACGTTTACAAGTACTACATTCTAGCCCGATCAGGTCGTGCCGACATCCGTGTTCCTGCGTTCTGGAGGATACGCATCCACTGCTCGTATGGTCCGGCTGCCGGCAGGCCGCGCTGCCCGGCCGGGCAGAGCCCGGCGCTACCCGCGCCGGGAATCCATCAACATGGCATCGCTGGAGGCCTGGAACACCCGCAGCCCGAAGGTGGGCAGGATCGCCAGCAGGTGATCAAAGATGTCCGACTGCACGCCTTCGTACTCGCCCCAGGCGGTGGTACGGGTGAAGCAGTAGATCTCCAGCGGCAGGCCTTCGGTGGTCGGCTGCAGCTGTCGCACCAGCAGGGTCATGTCTGGATGGATGCCCGGATGGTTCTGCAGGTAACGCTCCACGTAGGCCCTGAAGGTGCCCAGGTTGGTGACGCGGCGGCTGTTGATCTCGTCCATGCCGCGCTCGCGCAGCTGCGCGTTCCACTGCGCCAGTTCCTCGTCCTTGCCGCGCAGGTAATCGGACAGCAGCGCGAACTGCCCCAGCCGTGCCCGATCCTCGTCGCTGACGAAGCCGACGCTGTGCTGGTCCATGTACAGCGAGCGCTTGATCCGGCGCCCGCCGGCCTCCTGCATGCCGCGCCAGTTCTTGAACGATTCGGTGACCAGCTTCTTGGTCGGGATGGTGGTGATGGTCTTGTCGAAGTTCTGCACGGTAACCGTATGCAGGGCGATATCGATGACATCGCCATCGGCATCCTGGCTGGGCATCTCGATCCAGTCGCCCAAGCGAATACGTCCATCGCCACTGATCTGCACGCTGGCCACCAGCGACAGGATGGTGTCCTGGAAAACCAGCATCAGCACCGCGGTGGCCGCACCCAGGCCGGTGACCAGATAGCGCAGGTCCACGCCCGCCAGCGTAGCGACGATGGACAGGCCGGCAATGACGAAGATGACGATCTTGGTCACCTGCAGGTAACCCTTGATCGGCTTGTTACGGGCGTCCGGACGGCGTTCGTAGAGATCGTTGGCGGCATCCAGCGCATGCGAGAGGGCCAGCGACAGTGTCAGCACCGCCCACGCCTGGCAGGCACCGACGATGAAGGACACTAGGCCCGGCGGCAGGTCCGGCACATAGCGGATGCCCGACGCGATGACCTGGCTGGGCACCACGTTGGAAAGCCGTGAGATGACCCGCATCAGATGGCTGCCGCGGTCGGCATGATGGCCCGGAAGGCGGGCGAGCAGGCGACGCAGGCCACGCAGCAGGATGTGCTTGGTGATCCAGTTGGCGAGCACGGCGGCCACCACCAGCGCTCCCAGCACCAGCCCGAGGTAGGCGCCGGGATACGGAGCCAGGGATTCCTGCAGGCGGTCCAGCCACTGCATGCTTTCTGTTGCGTTCACCATGTTTTCTACTTCCTTTGGATCGTGCGCCGACATCCGTCGAACGCGGGGATGCACCGCGCGGTACGCGGTCGCCGGCCAACAGCCGGCATTACAGAGTGGCGCTGCGCTCGCGTTCGATGATCACGCCCACCGCGCGCGCGCCACGCACCGCCCCTGGCTTGCTCAGCTTCAGGCGAAGCCAGCTCACGTCGAACTCGTCCAGCACGATTTCCGCGCAGCGCTCGGCCAGCGTTTCCACCAGGCCGAAGTCCGAGGCCCGCACATATTCCTCCAGCCGCTTGCTTACGGCCTTGTAGTTGAGGGTATGGGCAATATCGTCACTGGCCGCAGGCCGACGGTTGTCGAAGGCCATTTCCAGGTCGAACACCAGGTCCTGGCGAATGCGCCGTTCCCAGTCATAGATACCGATGAGGGCGTCGATTGTCAGCCCTTCGATGAACACTTTGTCCATGCCGCCCTGCAATCCGATGGAGAGGGAGCCATGGTAACGGGGCTCAGCGCAGGGTGCAGGCGTGCAGGGTGAACCGAAGCCCGTGACTGGCGGTATGTGTCATTTACGTCAGTTTCAACAGCTGAATTGCGCTCTGCTCATGGCTCCCCTGCTCGACAGATGGACACCCGAAGAGCACAGGATCCGCGGTGACGATCACACCGCTGGCAGCGTTGCCATATCCCAGCGCGGGGTGACATCCACGTCCGGCGGGCTGTGCTGGCCTGCCTGCAGGCGCAGCGCGCCGGCGAAGGCGATCATCGCACCGTTGTCGGTACACAGCGCCGGGCGCGGGAAACAGGCCCTGCCCCCCAACCTCGCGGCCATCTCCTGCAAGCGCGCGCGCAGGCGCTTGTTGGCTCCCACGCCGCCTGCCACCACGATCACATTGGTGCCGGCCGCTTCCAGCGCACGCCCGCACTTGATCGCCAGCGTGTCCACCACCGCATCCTCGAAACCTCGGGCGATGTCGGCGCGGGTCTGCAGGCTCTGGTCACTGTCGCGCCAGGCCAGCAGCACCTGGGTCTTCAGGCCGGAAAAGCTGAAATCCAGCCCAGGCCGATCGGTCATGGGACGCGAGAACCGGAACGCTCCCGGCCGCCCCTGTTCAGCCAGCGCCGCCAGCTGCGGGCCGCCGGGGTATGGCAGGCCCATCATCTTGGCGGTCTTGTCGAATGCCTCGCCGGCAGCATCATCCAGCGTTTCACCCAGCAGCCGGTACTGGCCAATGGCATCCACCGCCACCAGCTGGGTGTGGCCGCCAGACACCAGCAGCGCCACGAACGGCGGCGCCGGCGGATCGTCCTCCATCAAGGGCGCCAGCAGGTGGCCTTCCATGTGATGCACGCCGATGGCCGGCACCTCCAATGCCCAGGCCAGCGAGCGCGCCACGCCTGCGCCCACCATCAACGCACCGACCAGACCAGGGCCGGCGGTATAGGCCACACCGTCGATATCGCCGATGGCCATTCCGGCCTCTCCCAGGGTCTGCCGGATCAACGGCAGCAGCTTGCGGACATGGTCACGACTGGCCAGTTCAGGCACCACCCCACCGTATTCCGCATGCAGGGCGATCTGGCTGTACACCGCGTGGGCGCGCAGGGCAGCAGGGCCGGAGAGGTCGGTGTCATACACCGCCACGCCGGTCTCATCACAGGAGGATTCGATGCCAAGGACTCGCATGTGCTGTATTATGCGCCCCTGCGTGCCCCTCGGGGACAGCGCAGACCGTTGAGAGGCAGGTGGACTGGCCGGAGTGCGGGCCGGGCTGCTTGCAGTTTGTCGATTTGCCGCTATAATGTGCGGCTCGCCGGGCGTGACCCGGTTCTACTGTGTCCCGGAGATTCCATGCCCAGCGTCAAAGTCCGCGAGAACGAGCCCTTCGAGTTTGCTCTTCGCCGCTTCAAGCGCACTTGCGAAAAGGCCGGT
>JAAIGF010152848.1_pt1 | contig 26303 bp, 19 predicted proteins | sample 6487441 | NCBI WGS metagenome assembly JAAIGF01 (sample SAMN13974129, study PRJNA590717) | phyllosphere metagenome | biome: pepper field; feature: multiple bacterial spot infested pepper fields; material: pepper leaves; isolation source: leaves from pepper fields | host: Capsicum annuum ... | reverse complement strand
CTGGCGCGCGAGCGCGGCCAGTGGTTCAACGACAGCGCCGATTTCATCAACCGCCTGGGCGATGCCGCCCAGGACATCGGCAGCACGGCCTTCACGGCCAACAGCGAGTGGTTCATGGTGCGCGGCACCGTGCGCCTGGCGCGCGCCGATGTTCAAGTGCAGGCGCTATTGCGGCGCCAGCCGCAGCAAATGCCGACCACGGTCTGGCAACGGGAATCCTGATGCGACACATTCTGCGCCTGGCCTTGCCGCCGCTGCGTGAACTGGACGCACAACGCGAAATCGCCTTCGCGCTGTGCGACCGGACGCGCCGCGTGCTGCGTGTCGGCGCCTTGCCCTTGGCGCGCCTGACGGCCGAACTGCCCTCGGCCCGCGTCGAGGCCATCCTGCATCCGGACGACATGGTCGCCACGCAGGCCAACGTACCGCCGTTGCGTGGCGCGCGCCTGCAGGCCGCCGTGATCGGTGCCGTCGAGCCGATGATCCTGGGCGATGTCGAGACGCTGGCCATCGGCCACGGCCCACGGCATGACGATGGCCACGTCGACGTGGCCTGGATCGACCGCGAGCGCTTTCTGCAGGCGTGGCAACGCCTGTCGTCGGCAGGCGTGCAGGTGTCGGCCTGGATTCCGGCGGCGTGGCTGCCCGCTGTGCCGGGCGCGGGCGCCTTGCCGGAACTGGCTGCCGACCTGCGCTGGTCGGCGACCGTACCCGCATGGCAACTGGCCGATTCGTCGGTGCAGGCCCCGGCGCAGAACGCGGCGCGCTGGCGCCGGGCGGGCGCCTGGACGCTGGCTGCGGCGGCGGTATGGGTCATCGGCCTGAACCTGTATGCAGGCCAGCGCGAACGCGAAGCCGCGGGCCTGCGTGAAGACATGCGCCGCCAGTTGCTGGCGGCATTCCCCGATACCCCGGTGATCGTCGACCCGGTACGCCAGGCAGCACAGCGACGCGATGCCCTGCGCGCCAGCCAGGGCGGACTGCGCGAAGACGATTTCCTGCCGCTGGCGCTGGGGGCGGCCCGTGCCTTCGACTTCACTGCCGACAAGGTCTTGCGCGTGCAGTACGGCGCCAGCCTGCTGCGGCTGACGCCCACCGCCGGCACCAGCCTGCCGTCGCCGGCACGACTGGCCCAGCAGGGCACGGCCTTCGGACTGGCCGCGACCATCAATGGCAGCGATGTTTCCGTGCGCCGCGCCGACAGTGCCGCCCGCGCTACCCAAGGAGCCGCACGATGAGCGCGCGTCCCGATTCCTCACTGGGACCGTCGTCCGGCTGGCGTGCCGGGCTCGCCCGCTTGCGCCAGCAGGCCGACCAGACGGGCGGCCAATGGCAGCGCATGTGGCGCGCCCGCGCCCCGCGCGAACGCAAGTTGTTGCTGGTCGCCGGCAGCCTGCTGGGCGCGGCGCTGGTCTGGACCGTGCTGGTCGAACCCGCCATGGCCAGGCTCGATCGCCTGGATGCCGAGATTCCCCGTCTGCAGGCGCAACGCGCCGAGATGTTGGCCGTCATCGCCGATGCGGCCGGCCTGCAAGGCAGTGCCCAGGCCGCGCTGGACGACGTGGCGCGCCAGGATGCGCTGACCGACAGCCTGTCCCGTGCCGGCCTGACGGCAGTGACCGTGCTGACCCAGCCCGAGCCCGGCCGCTGGAACCTGGAAGTCACCGACGCCCCGGCCGCCGATCTGATGCAGTGGCTGGCCGACGCCGTGGTGCTGACGCGCCTGCGTCCTGAAACCCTCGACCTGTCGCGCGTGACCGATGCAGGTGGCGAGCCGCGTCCCGGCCGTGTGCGTGGCGCGATGCGTTTGTTCGACCCCGCCGACGAACAGGGAGGCAGCCGATGAGCGCGCGCCGTGTTCTTGCGGTGATTGCCCTGGTGCTGGTGGCGCTGGCTGCCGCACTGGCCTTGCCGCCCGCCCGTTGGTTGCTGGCCGTCCTGCCCGCCGATGGCCTGATCGCCGTGACCGATGCCGACGGCACTTTGTGGCAGGGCCGCGTGCGTGTCGCCCTGGGGCCGCCGGCCAATCGCCGCAGCCTGCCCGACCCCGCCACCTGGCAGATGACCTGGCGCAATGGCCCGGCCATCGTCGTCAACCATCCGTGGATGGCCGGCGCGCTGACCCTGCGCCCGACCCTGGCCGGCCTGGCGGTGTCGGGGCAATCCGCCCGTCTGCCCGCCACCGTGCTGTCGGCCCTGGGCGCACCGTTCAACACGGTGGCGCCCGATGGCGCGCTGAGCCTGAGCTGGCCGCCGCGTACCGTCGGCGCTGCCATGCCTTCGGGCGATGTGCTGACCGTGCAGTGGGACGATGCCGCATCGGCCCTGTCGCGTCAGCGTCCGCTGGGCAGCTACCGCGCCCGGCTGTCGGGCGACGGCCGTGGCCTGAATCTTCAGATCGACACCGTGCGCGGCATATTGCAGGTCCAGGGGACCGGCCGCGTCGAGCGCGGTGCCGTGCGTTTCTCCGGTGCTGCCGAGCCCGCCGCCGATGCCAGTCCGGCGCAGCGCGAATCCTTGCAGCCTTTGTTGTCCGCCCTGGGACGCCGCTCTGGTGAGCGCGCCGTCCTGGAAATCTCTTCTTCACGTACGGCACCGTCGTCATGACCGTTCAGCACGCACTTCGTCTTATCTCCGCCGCCGCGCTCGCCTTGTGCGGCACGGGGCTCGCCACGTCCGCCCTGGCCGCGCCGCCCGCGCCGGGCACGCAGGTCGGCACGCCCGCCGCCAACGAACGCGTGGTCCTGAACTTCGTCGATGCCGACCTGCCCACCGTGGTGCGGGCGCTGGCGCAGTTCACCGGCCGCAACTTCCTGGTCGATCCGCGCGTCAAGGGCCAGATCACGCTGGTGTCGGAGTCGCCCGTGTCGCCCTCGACGGCGTATTCGATGCTGGTGGGGGCCTTGCGCATGCAGGGCTTCACGGCGGTCGACGTCGGCGGCGTCACCCGCGTGGTGCCCGAGGCCGATGCCAAGCTGCACGGCGCCGACGTGCCGCGCGGCGACGCGCCCGCGGGTGGCCTGGTCACGCGGACCTTCCGCCTGAACTACGAGAACGCCGCCAACCTGGTGCAGGTGCTGCGGCCGATGATCGCGCCCAACAATCCGATCAACGCCTACCCGAACAACAACACGCTGGTCGTCACCGACTACGCGGACAACATGGACCGCATCGCGCGGGTGATCGCCAGCATCGATACGCCGTCGGCCATCAACACCGACGTGGTGCCCGTGCAGCACGGCATCGCCGCCGACATCGCACAGTTGGCCGCGCAGTTGCTCGATGCCAGCGGCCAGCAGCAGGGCGCCGACGCCGGCCAGCGCATCGTGGTGGTGGCCGATCCGCGCAGTAACAGCGTGCTGGTGCGCTCGGGCAGTCCGGCCCGCACCCGCCTGGCACGCGACCTGATCCAGAAGCTGGACAACCCCAATGCGCGACCCGGCACCATGCATGTGGTCTACCTGCGCAATGCCCAGGCCACCAAGCTGGCCGAAGTGCTGCGCGGCGCGCTGACGGGGCAGGGCGGACAGGACAGCGGCAATGGCCGCAACAGCCTGGGCGGCAACGACCTGGCTGGCGGCAACAGCAGCATGTCCAACCGCAGCGGCTCGTTCGGCAATTCGAACAACGGCACGCTGGGCAACCAGACTTCCAGCAACGGCTCGGGCGGCGGGCTGGGTTCGGCCTTCGGCAGCAACAACCGTGGCAGCCTGGGCAACAACAACGACATGCAGCCGGTCGGTTTCTCGGCGGGCGGTGCCACCGTGCAGGCCGACCCCACCACCAATACGCTGATCATCTCGGCCCCCGATCCGCTGTATCGCAGCCTGCGCGAGATCATCGACCAGCTCGACCATCGTCGTGCGCAGGTATTGATCGAAAGCCTGATCGTCGAGGTCAACACCGACCTGTCGGCCGAAGCCGGCATCCAGTGGGCGGGCGGCGGCCGATCGGTACTGGGTGGCACCAACCTGGGCGGCTCCGACCTCAACCTGCAGGCGAGCAACACCATCGACCTGCTGGGCGGCGGTCTGTCGCTGGGCGTGCTGCGCGGCACGACGACCATTGCCGGCGTGCGGGTCGCCAACCTCAGCCTGCTGGCGCGGGCCTTGCAGAACCGGGGCGGCGCCAACATCCTGTCGACGCCCAATCTGCTGACCCTGGACAACGAAGAAGCCAGCATCATGGTCGGCAAGACCGTGCCCTTCGTGTCGGGCCAGTACATCACCTCGGGCGGCGGTGCCAGCAACAACCCGTTCCAGACCATCGAGCGCGAAGACATCGGCCTGACCCTGCGCGTGCGCCCGCAGATTTCCGAAGGCGGCACCGTCAAGCTGCAGCTCTATCAGGAAGTCAGCAGCATCGACGAGCGCCTGACCAACAGTGCCGGCATCGTCACCAACAAGCGCGCCATCGAAACCAACGTGCTGGTCGACGACGGCCAGATCATCGTGCTGGGCGGCCTGATCGAAGACACCGTCACCGAAACCCGCGAGGGCGTGCCGGTGCTGTCCGACATCCCGGTGCTGGGCGGGCTGTTCCGCTACGACTCGCGCCAGCGCGGCAAGACCAACCTGATGGTCTTCCTGCGTCCGTACGTGGTGCGCGACGTGCAGGGCGGCAATTCGCTCACGCTCGACCGTTACGACTACATGCGCCGTCTGCAGAGCCAGGTGCAGCCCGGCGAGCATTCGTTCCTGCCCACCATGGGCGCACCCCTGCTGCCGCCTGCCAACACGCCTGAAGTCGACCGCGCGTCCTACGACCTGCGGCCCGGGAACCAGGCCGCCTTGTCGAACGAGGTGCCGCCGATCACCAGCACCGAGGAAGCCAAGCGTGCCTTGCCGTTGACCCCGTCGGCGCAGCCGCAACCCCTGACCCGCTTGAACGGCGTGACCATCGCCAGCGATCCGGCTGCGCTGTACGCGCTGGAAGAAACCGATGTCACCGTGCTGCAGGTCGCAATGGTCGATTCGCAGCGCACGGCCGATGCCTTCGTGATCCAGCTCGGCCAGTCCGGTGTGACGGCCTGGACCGAACTGGCACCGGGTGGCAACCAGTGGGAAGTGCGGACCAAGGTCAAGCGCGACGCCCGCTCGTTGGACGACATGCTGGCCAAGCTGCGCCAGATGGGCTACCAGCCGCAACTGGTGGCACGCCCATGAGCGAGGCGGCACAAGCTTCCTCCGCACGCGTCGGCAACCGCCGTCCGCTGCCCTACGCATGGGCGCGCGCGCAGCGTGCGCTCATCACGCAGCGCGCCGACGGCATCATGCTGACCATCAGCGAGCGCACGCCTGCCTGGGCGCTGGACGAGATCCGGCGCGCCCACGGCGAATTGCAGCAGCGCGTGGTGCCGGATGCCGAACTGGAAACCCTGCTGGCGGCGGCCTATGCCGAAACCGGCGACGCTGCCGAAGTGGTGGGCGCGGCCGAGAACGAAATCGACCTCGACCGCCTGATGCAGGACATTCCGGCCGTGGCCGACCTGCTCGATACCCAGGACGACGCGCCGGTCATCCGCATGATCAACGCCCTGTTCACGCAGGCCGCGCGCGATGGCGCCAGCGACATCCACGTCGAGCCCTTCGAAGAACACTCGGTGGTGCGCTATCGCGTCGACGGCACGCTGCGCGACGTGGTGAGCCCACGCAAGGGCCTGCATGCTGCGCTGATCTCGCGCATCAAGATCATGGCGCAGCTTGATATCGCCGAAAAGCGCCTGCCGCAGGACGGACGGATCGCCTTGCGCGTGGGCGGCCGACCCATCGACGTGCGGGTGTCGACCCTGCCGACCGGGCACGGTGAACGGGCGGTGCTGCGTCTGCTGGACAAGCAGGCCGGGCGCCTGGAACTGAGCCGCCTGGGCATGGCGCCGCCGCGCCTGGCGCAGCTCGACCGGCTGATCCGCCAGCCGCACGGCATCGTGCTGGTCACCGGCCCGACCGGCAGCGGCAAGACCACCACGCTGTATGCCGCGCTGGGCCGGCTCGATGCGGCCACGACCAACATCCTGACCGTCGAAGACCCGATCGAATACGACCTTCCGGGCATCGGCCAGACCCAGGTCAACGCCCGCATCGACATGAGCTTCGCGGCTGCGCTGCGTGCCATCCTGCGCCAGGACCCGGACGTCATCATGATCGGTGAAATCCGCGACCTCGAAACCGCGCAGATCGCCGTGCAGGCATCGCTGACGGGTCACCTGGTGCTGGCCACGCTGCACACCAACGATTCGGTGTCGGCCGTCACGCGTCTGACCGACATGGGTGTCGAACCTTTCCTGCTGGCGTCGTCGATGCTGGGCGTACTGGCCCAGCGCCTGGTGCGCACCCTGTGCTCGTCCTGCCGCGAACCCATCGACGAACCGGGCCAGCCGCGCCGCTGGCGTCCGGTCGGATGCGCGGCCTGCGGCCACACGGGCTACAAGGGGCGGACCGGCATCCATGAACTGTTCGTCATCGACGACGACGTGCGCCGCCTGATCCACCAGGGCGGCGACGAACAGGCCTTGCGTGATGCCGCCACGCGCGCGGGCATGCAGACCATGCGCCAGGACGGCGAGCGCTGGATCGCCAACGGCGACACCACGCCCGAGGAAATCGTGCGCGTGACCCGCGACGTGTAGGAGCCGCCATGCCGTCCTTCCGCTACGAGGCCAGCGACGCCACCGGCCGCATTGAACGCGGCCTGCTCGATGCCGACACCGATCGCGCGGCGCGGTCGTCGCTGCGTGCGCGCGGGCTGACGCCGTTGGCGGTGCGCGCCGTCGCCAGCGAACGCGCCAAGCAAAGCCGTTTCGGCCGCCGCATGTCGGACGCCGATCTGGCGTGGGCGACGCGGCAGTTGTCCAGTCTGCTGATGGCGCGCCTGCCACTGGACGCGGCCCTGACCGCCACCCTGGAACAGGCCGAGCGCGCGCACGTCGCCGAGGCCCTGGCGGCCGTGCGCAGCGACGTGCGCGCCGGGCACCGGCTGGCCGATGCGCTGGCCACGCGCCCGCGCGACTTCCCCGACATCTACCGCGCCCTGGTCGCCGCAGGCGAGGCCTCGGGCGACCTGCCGCACGTCATGGACAAGCTGGCCGACTGGGTGGAGGAGCGCAATGCCTTGCGCGGCAAGGTGCTGACGGCGTTCATCTACCCGGCGGTCGTGGCGATGGTGTCGGTGCTGATCGTCATCTTCCTGCTGGCCTACGTGGTGCCGCAGGTGGTCAGCGCCTTCTCGCAGGCCCGGCAGGAGCTGCCCCTGTTGACCCGCGTGGTGCTATGGGCCTCGAGCTTCGTACGCGAATGGGGCTGGGCCGTGGCGGGCGGGCTGGTCATTGCCGGGGTTGCACGTGGCTGGGCGCTGCGCAACCCGGTCACGCGCCTGGCCTGGCACAAGCGCAAGCTGAAACTTCCTGTTGCGGGTCGTTTCATCCTGGGATTGGATACCTCGCGCTTTGCCTCGACGCTGGCGATCCTGTCTGGAAGCGGGGTGTCGCTGTTGCGCGCGCTGGAAGCCGCGCGCGACACGCTGGCCAACGATTACCTGCGAAATTGCGTGGACGATGCCATTGCCCGCGTACGGGAAGGCGCGCCGCTGGCCGTGGCCTTGCAGCGCCAGAAAGTGTTTCCGCCGCTGCTCATCCACCTGACCGCCAGCGGCGAACGCACCGGCGAGCTTCCCGCGATGCTGCAGCGTGGATCGCAGAGCCTGGCACGCGATCTGGAACGGCGGGCGCTCACTTTGACCGCCTTGCTGGAGCCCGCGACCATCCTCGTCATGGGCATGTTCGTGCTCGTGATCGTGCTGGCGGTGCTCATGCCCATCATCGAATTGAATGAGTTGGTGCGCTGATCGGCGTCAATCTGACGTTTCAGGGACACGGCCGCCAGTAAAATCAGGGTTTTTCTCAAGTTTTTGCTGTTACCCGCCGTTAAACTCGTTTCAGTTCCGGGCGATCCCGTGGCTTCTGTTCGCTCACAGGGAGTCGTCGAAGGAACGAACGAGGAGACGACATGAAGAAGTTCTGGCAGCTTGGACGGCTATCTTTGTCCAAGCAAATGTTGATCGTGGCCTTGTCAGTGACGGTAGTCGTCACCGGCGTCACCGTGGCAACGGTCGCATGGATGACTACTACCGCGGCGGTGCGCGGCGTACGTTCGCAAATGGATGAGTCCCTTGCGACGATCGGCAAGAATCTGGAGTTCGCCTACAACGCGGCCAACACCCGCGCCGAGCAGCAGATGTTCACCTTCCTGCGCATCCTCGGCGATCTCCCCACCCTCGACGGCACCACCGTCCCCACCGGTTCCGCACCGGCACTGCCCGCCATCCAGGCCGGCGGCATCACCCTCAATGGCGACAGCAAGTTCCTGACTGAACTGCGCGACGTTTCCGGTTCGGAAGGCGAAGTGCTGGTCAAGCACGATGGCAACTGGGTGCGCGCAGCCACCCTGCGCCTGGACTCCAGCGGCATGTCGATGGTCGGACAGCCCCTGGACTTCGGCTCGCCGGTTGCCACCTTGCTCGACGCAGGCTCGCAGGCCACCGCCATCGTCAGCGAATCGGGTGGCTGGAACGCCGTGCGCGTCTGGCCGCTGGACAACGGCAACGGCCAGGTCGTCGCCGGTCTGGCGCTCTACGTCGACCAGACCATCGAAGTGGCCGACATGCTCGATTACCTGCGCAGCGCCACGGTGATGGAAGTCGGCAAGGTTCACCTGGTCGGCAACGACCGCGACGGCCGTCCGCTGCTGCTGGTCGATTCCCAGGACGAGAACAAGTACGTCGACGAAGTGTTCAGCGGCCACGACATGACCCAGATGCAGGTCATGCTGGCTGACGAAAAGGGCTTCAGCGACGAGAAGTTCACGCGCGATTCCGAACAGCAGCTGCGTGCCTGGCGTCAGGTGCCGCAGTGGCACTGGACGCTGATCGCCGACGGCCCGAAGTCGCAGTTCCTGGCCGACGAATACCGCAACATCTTCATGCTGATCGCCATGCTGGTGGGCGGCGGCGTGCTGACCACGCTGCTGATCTCGTGGCGGGCCGCTTCCACGCTGCGTCCGATCCGTGCCGTGGTGCAGGGCATCTCGCGCCTGGGCGAAGGCAACCTGACCGAAGACGTGCCGACCGGCCCGGCCGGCTCGCGCAACGAAGTGCACGTGATGGCCGAGCAGATCAACCTCACGCGCGTGCGCATCGCTGAACTGGCCCAGCAGATGAATGCCACCGGCATGCAGGTCGCCACGGCCAGCACGCAGACCCTGGAAGCGCTCAACCAGATCGGCCACGGCTCGTCGGTGCAGTCCGAGGCCGCCAGCGGCGTGGCTGCCGCCGTGGAACAGTTGTCGGTGTCGATCTCGCAGATCGCCGACAACACCCGCGAGGCCAACGGCTTCTCGAAGGAGTCCAGCGACGCGGCCGAACACGGCGCGCAGGTCGTCAGCGCCACCGTGGGCGACATCGAACGCGTCGCCAGCATGGTCACCGAGACCTCGGACGTGGTCGAAAAGCTGGCCGCCCAGTCGCGCGAGATCTCGGCCGTGGTCAAGACCATCCAGGAAATCGCCGACCAGACCAATCTGCTGGCCCTGAACGCCGCCATCGAAGCGGCCCGTGCCGGCGAAGAAGGGCGCGGCTTCTCGGTCGTGGCCGACGAAGTGCGCGGCCTGGCCGAGCGCACCAAGCAGTCCACCGCGCAGATCGCTGGCGTCATCGCCGAGTCGCAGCGCCAGACGCAGGTCGCCGCAGCGGCCATGCGCGAGGTCAACGTCGACATGCAGCGTTCGGCGCAGGGCGCCCGCGACGCCGGCACCGTGCTGGCCCGCATTCGCGAAGCCACCACGCGTACCGCCGCCGTGATCGCCGACATCTCGAACGCCGCTGGCGAACAGAAGTCGGCGTCCGAGCAGATCGCGTTGAAGGTCGACCAGATCGCGCAGTACACCGAGGAATCCGCCAGCGCCGTGCAGCAATCGGTGACGGTGGCCGAATCGCTGCAGGACCAGGCGCGCGCGCTCGACGCCGCCATCCGGACCTTGCGTACCTGACGCGCAAAGGCGTACCGGAACGCTCCGCCCCGGCGGCGGGGCGTTCCAACCGGCAAGGCCCGGTCCGGGCCGACGGTCGCCTGTCTCGTTTCGTGGCCGGACCGACTGGTCCGGCCACGAGATAGAATCCACGGCTGACCCGCCCCCTCCCTGCGCGGACCCGCCGAAAGATTCCATGATCGTCACCCCCGTCGAAATGGTCGCAACCGCTCTGTTTGCGATCGCCATCCTCCATACCTTCTCCGTTCCTGTCTTCGCCAAGCTTGCCCATCGGGGCGGCCCGCACGCGGGTGTCTGGCATCTGCTGTCCGAGGTGGAGGGGGTGTTCGGCGTGTGGGCCTTCGTGCTCCTGGTCTTCATGGCCACGATCGACGGCCCGATCGAGGCCGTGGCCTACATGGACAGCCGGAATTTCACCGAGCCGCTGTTCGTGTTCGTCATCATGGTGATCGCGGCCAGCCGCCCCATCCTGGCCTTCGTCGACGTCGTCCTGGCCCGGCTTGCAAGTCTGGCGCCCGCCGACACGCGTGTCGCGGCATTCTTCCTGACGCTGTCGATGGTGCCTTTGCTGGGGTCCGTCATCACCGAGCCTGCAGCGATGACCCTGGCGGCCGTCATGCTGCGCGATGGCAGTTTCCGCAGCGTCGACAACGTCCGCTTCAAGTACGCGACCGTGGGCGTACTGTTCGTCAACGTGTCCATCGGCGGGGTGCTCAGCGCCTACGCCGCGCCGCCGGTGCTGATGGTGGCGGCCACCTTCGGCTGGGACTCGGCCTTCATGCTGGCGAACTATGGCTGGCGCGCCGCACTGGCCGTGTTCGTCAACGCCGCCGTGCTGACCTGGCTGTATCGCGGCACCCTGCGCGATGCGCCGCCCGCGCCGCAAGCCGCCCGCCAGGGCGTCCCGTTCATCGTCACGGCGATCCACCTGCTGTTCCTGGCCGCCGTCGTGCTGACCGCGCACCATGCGGCGATCTTCCTCGGCCTGTTCATGCTGTTCCTGGGCTACACCCAGGCCTACGCCGCCCACCAGGATCGGCTGATGATCCGCGAAGGCCTGATGGTGGGCTTCTTCCTGGCGGGCCTGATCGTGCTGGGCGGCTTGCAGCGCTGGTGGTTGCAGGACCTGCTGGGCGGCCTGTCGCCCACGGCCCTTTACTGGGGCGCGACCGCGCTGACCGCCATCACCGACAACGCCGCCCTGACATACCTGGGGTCGCTGGTCGAAGGCACGGACGCGACCTGGCGCTACATGCTGGTCGCAGGCGCGGTCACCGGGGGCGGTCTGACGGTGATCGCGAATGCGCCCAACCCCGCCGGATTCTCCATTCTGCGTGGCCGCTTTCCGGACGAGTCCATTTCACCCCTGTGGCTGTTCGTGAGCGCATTGGGGCCGACATTGGTCGCCGCGTGCTTTTTCCTGCTGCCCGTGTAGTCCACGCGACGCCGCCCTGCAACAAAAGCCGCTAAAATTCAAGGTTTTCCCCGGTTTGTTCCCAGGAGGACCGCAATGCCCATCTACGCGTACAAATGCAGCGCGTGCGGCTTGCAGAAAGACGTACTGCAGAAAATGTCCGATCCGGTGCTCACGGAGTGCCCGTCGTGCGGCCAGAGCACTTTCTCCAAGCAGCTCACCGCCGCCGGCTTCCAGCTCAAGGGATCGGGCTGGTACGTGACCGACTTCCGGGGAGGCGGTTCCAAGACCTCCGAAACCGCGTCGGCACCTGCTGCTGCGCCGGCGGCGGCGCCTGCCCCCGCACCTGCCGCCGCACCGGCGCCCGCGCCGGCTCCTGCCGCGTCCTCGTCTTCCTGACGGCGGCCGGGTTCGCGTGTTCAAACGATATTTCGTCACCGGCCTGCTGATCTGGGCGCCGCTGGTCATTACCCTGTGGGTACTGAGCCTCATCGTCAGTACCCTCGAAGGCGTGGTGCCCACTTTCCTCACGTCCGAGTACCTGTTCGGCCATCACATCCCGGGGTTCAGCTTCCTGCTGGTCATCGTGGTGGTGCTGCTCACGGGCATGGCGGCGGCGAATTTCATCGGCCGCAAGCTGATCGCCTGGTGGGAAGCGCTGCTGCGCCGGATTCCGCTGGTGCGCTCGATCTACACCTCGGTCAAGCAGGTCAGCGACACCGTGCTGGCGCCCAATGGCCAGGCCTTTCGCCGAGCGGTGCTGGTGCAGTATCCGCGCGTTGGCTCCTGGACTATGGGCTTCCTGACCGGCACGCCGGGTGGCGAGGTGGCCTTGAACCTGCCGGGCGACCACGTCAGCGTCTACGTGCCGACCACCCCGAACCCGACCTCTGGTTTTTTCCTGATGCTGCCGCGTGCCGACGTGATCGAACTGAGCATGAGCGTGGACGCGGCCCTGAAGTACATCGTGTCGATGGGCGTCGTCGCGCCCGAGCGCGTCACCCCTTCGAACCGGAGCCACTGAGCGCTGCGGCGCCTTCCGGCTCGACCTCTTTCTTATCGGAGCATTCATGCGTACGTGCTACACCGGCCTGGTTTCCAGTGAACACCTCGGGCAAACCGTCACCCTGTTCGGCTGGGTGCATCGTCGCCGCGACCACGGTGGTGTGATCTTCATCGACCTGCGCGACCGCGAAGGCCTGGCCCAGGTCGTGGTCGACCCCGATCGCGCCGACACCTTCAAGATCGCCGAAAGCCTGCGCAACGAGTTCTGCATCCGCATCACCGGCCTGGTTCGCAACCGCCCGGAAGGCACCACCAACGCCAGCCTGAAGTCGGGCCAGATCGAAGTGCTGTGCCACGAGATCGAAGTGCTGAACGCCTCGGTCACGCCGCCCTTCCAGCTCGACGACGACAACCTGTCGGAAACCACCCGCCTGACGCACCGCGTGCTGGATCTGCGCCGCCCGCAGATGCAGAACAACATGATGCTGCGCTATCGCGTGTCGATCGAAGTGCGCAAGTACCTCGACAGCCTGGGCTTCATCGACATCGAAACGCCCATGCTCACCAAGAGCACGCCCGAAGGCGCGCGTGACTACCTGGTGCCCTCGCGCGTGAACGCCGGCGAGTTCTTCGCCCTGCCGCAGTCGCCGCAGCTGTTCAAGCAGATGCTGATGGTGTCGGGCTTCGACCGCTACTACCAGATCACCAAGTGCTTCCGCGACGAAGACCTGCGCGCCGATCGCCAGCCCGAATTCACGCAGATCGACTGCGAAACCTCGTTCCTGAACGAGCAGCAGATCCGTGACATCTTCGAATCGATGATCCGCCACGTCTTCAAGGTCGTGCAGAACGTCGAACTGGCCGAGCAGTTCCCGGTGATGCCGTGGAGCGAAGCCATGCACCGCTTCGGTTCGGACAAGCCCGACCTGCGCGTCAAGCTCGAGTTCACCGAACTGACCGATGTCCTCAAGGACGTCGAATTCAAGGTCTTCGCCGCAGCCGCCAACGCTGACGGCGGCCGTGTGGTCGCCCTGCGTGTGCCGGGTGGTGCCGAACTGTCGCGCAGCGAAATCGACGCCTACACCCAGTTCACCGCCATTTATGGCGCGAAGGGTCTGGCGTGGATCAAGGTCAACGAAGTCGCCAAGGGCCGCGAAGGCCTGCAGTCGCCCATCGTCAAGAACATCCATGACGCCGCGCTGCAGGAGATCCTGACGCGCTCGGGCGCGCAGGATGGCGACATCCTGTTCTTCGGTGCCGACAAGGCCAAGGTCGTCAACGACGCCATCGGCGCGCTGCGTATCAAGATCGGCCACAGCGAGTTCGGCCGCAAGTCGGGCCTGTTCGACAACGTCTGGAAGCCGCTGTGGGTGGTGGACTTCCCGATGTTCGAATACGACGAGGAAGACGAGCGCTACACCGCTGCGCACCACCCGTTCACCAGCCCCAAGGATGGTCACGAGGACTTCCTGTCGACCGATCCGGCCAAGGCCATTGCCAAGGCCTACGACATGGTGCTCAACGGTTGGGAAATCGGCGGCGGCTCGGTGCGTATCCACCGCGAAGAAGTGCAGAGCAAGGTGTTCCGTGCGTTGAAGATCAACGCCGAAGAAGCCCGCGAGAAGTTCGGCTTCCTGCTCGACGCCCTGCAATACGGCGCGCCCCCGCACGGTGGCATCGCCTTCGGTCTGGACCGCATCGTTACCATGATGACCGGTGCCGAGTCGATCCGCGACGTGATCGCCTTCCCCAAGACCCAGCGCGCCCAGGATCTGCTCACGCATGCACCGTCGCCCGTCGACGAGAAGCAACTGCGCGAACTGCACATCCGTCTGCGCAACCCGGAAGCCAAGCCGGCCGCGTAAGCCGCTTTTCGGTCGTAGCGATCAACCCCGTCCTGCGCGAGCAGGGCGGGGTTTTTCTTTGGTTCATCGCGGATCTGCGGGGCGACTCGGTGTCCGCAGACAGCGTGTTGCCGCGCATTTGAGGTCCATGGTGTTGGGCTCGTGGTGCTGGCGTTGCTTGCGAGTTTTTGCGCCAGTCGCGGGTGGCGGTGCTGCGAGTTCCTGAGCCTGTCGTGAGTGACGGAGCTGTGAGTTCTTAAACCAGTCGCGGGTGGCGGGGCCGTGTCGGCTGCCCGACGCCACGAACGCGGTCGGGGCTCCCGCCCCCGCGTCGTGCCAACGTGCATCCGCCCCGGCCCCGACACCCATGACTGACTCAAGAACCCAAAGCAACGTCACTACAAGACACAAGACCCCAGACCTCAACCGTCAAGCCGACATACTGCTTGCGACCCTCCTTAAAGTCTCTCCTAATCTGCATACAGAAACATATCGATAGCTAGGGGATTTTGCTGATTTTCCCGTTTTGGGCCGTTAAGTCGACTTAGACTGCATACAGTTAAGTGATCGGACGGAACGACCAAGATGGAAATCGACGCAGGAAACCGGGAGCTGGTGGCCTATGCCCGGGACCGCCTCCGTGAGGCGATCCTCAGCAATACGCTGCCCGCTGCCGCCAGCTTCAGCCAGGTGCAGTTGGCACGCGACCTGGGCATCAGCCGCACGCCCTTGCGCGAAGCGGTACGCCTGCTGGAGTACGAAGGACTGGCCACCGTGCAGTTCAACAAGCGGGTGACGGTGTCGGCACTGTCAGCGCAAGACCTGGACTCGCTATATAGCGTGCGCATCATGGTCGAAGCCGTGGCGCTTCACGCCAAGGTCCCCACCATGACCGACGCCTTCCTGCAGGCCTCGCGCGAGCGGCTGTCAAGCATGGACGAGGCCGTGCAGGCCCGTGATTTCCAGGCCTGGTCGACCATCCACCGCGACTTCCACATGCAGTTGTCGACCGGCGAAAGCGCCCGGATCGACCAGCAGATCAAGCACTGCTTCGACCACGCCCAACGCTACCGCCGGCTGTATCTGGCGGAGTCGGGCGTCAACTGGGAGCGCGCCGCGCAGGAGCATCAAGCCTTGCAGGCCGCGTGCGAAGCGCGCGACGGCGCGCGGGCCGCTCACCTGCTGGCGGAACACTACGCCAGCACGGCCAATGGCGTGCTGGCCGCGCTCGCCCCGTCCTACGTTCCCCACCTGATGAATGCCGCGCGGGTCATGGCAAAGGGGCTGGTGTTCGCCAGTTAGCGCGCCGACGCCCTGCGCCCGCAATCAACCAATAACGAGGCAATACGAGGAGATAGATGTGAGGCTGTTGGCAACGATCGAGAAGATTCCTGGCGGACTGATGATCGTCCCGCTGCTGTTGGGGGCATTGGTCAATACGTTTGCTCCGCAGGCGCTGGAAATCGGCGGCTTCACCCAAGCCTTGTTCAAGGATGGTGCTGCGGCGGTCATCGGCGTATTCCTGGTCTGCATGGGCGCGCAACTTCCCGTGCGGGCCACCGGACCGGTGGTGGAAAAAGGGCTGGTCATCCTCATCGGCAAGTATGCGGCGGGTGCGGCGGTCGGTCTGGCGGTGGGGTGGTACATGCCGGACGGCATGCTGTGGGGTCTGGCGCCGCTCGCCATCATTGCCGCCATGACCAACTCCAACGGCGGGCTTTTCCTGGCGCTGACCTCCGAGTTCGGCAACAAGACCGACCGTAGTTCGATTGCCGTCATCGCTTTCAACGACGGACCTTTCCTGACGCTGGTCACGCTCGGCGCGGCAGGGCTGGCGCAGGTTCCCACCATGGCGATGGTCGCCGTGGTGGTGCCTCTGGTGATCGGCTTCGTGCTGGGCAATCTCGACGAGGACATGCGCGCATTCCTGCAAAAGGGCGAGAAGCTGCTGATCCCGTTCTTCGCCTTTCCGCTGGGAACCGGCATCAGCCTGACCACGCTCTTCGAAGCCGGCGCGTCGGGAATCCTGCTGGGCGTGCTGACCGTCCTGCTGTCCGGTGGTGCCGCCATGGGGGCGCTGTGGCTGGTCAATGCCTTGCGCCGCCGACCTGTGCAGCGGCGAAACATGATCGCCGGGGCTGCGGAATCTTCCACGGCAGGCAACGCCATCGCGACGCCCGCCGTGGTGGTGGCAGCCGATCCGGCCTATCAGGCGATTGCCCAGGTGGCCACCGCCCAGATCGCGGCGGCGGTCGTCACCACCGCCGTCCTGACGCCGGTTCTGACCGTGCTCGTCTATCGCTGGCAGATGAAGCGGGGCATCGATCCGAGCAAGGAGTACGACGATCCCGCGCTCAACGGCACGGACGAGCCGCAAGGCAGCCCCCGCCCTGTGCATGCCTAGAACCGTCAACTTGCTGGAGTAATCGCATGGCACCCAAATACCTGTTGCCCACGCCGGAAGACAACGCCGGCATCGTTACCCGCCGGCTGGAAGCCGGTGAGTCGGTCGACATGGCCGGCACCCCGGTCACCCTGGCGAACATGGTGTTGCCAGGCCATCGGATCTGCGTCAAACCGATCCGCCAGGGCGAGTCGCTGTTGTCCTGGGGTCTGCCTTTCGGCACGGCCCTCTGCGACATCGCGCCGGGTGACTACCTGTGCAATGCCAAAGGCCGCGACGTATTGCGGATGCGCAACCCCGAGGACTACGGCGACACGCTGAAGGTCAACTTCACCGACCGCGACACCGTGGCCGAACGCATCCTGCCGGAAGCGCCCGTGTACGGCCACAACCAGCCCGACATCGACGACGGCCTGACCTTCGATGGCTACTACCGTGGCAAGGAACGCGGCTGGGGCACGCGCAATTACCTGGTGGTGATCGGCGCCACATCGCGCACACGCAGCGCGGTGCTGGAAGCCGCCCGCCAATTGCAGGCGCGCTATCCGGCTGGAGACCAGTTCGATGGCGTGGTGCCGGTCGTGCACACGGAAGGTGGCGGCATCGGGCAGCCCAACAACCTGCCGCTGCTGCTGCGCACGCTGGCAGGCTTCGCGCTCAACCCGAATGCGGGCGCGGCGATCCTGGTCGACGATGGTCGCGGTCCCGTGACCCAGGCGGCCCTGGGCGAAGCCTTGCGCGACTCGCCGATTCCGCAAGACGAATACACCGTGCGTTGCGTCGCGGCCGATACCGGCTCCCCGCAGGAAGACATCGACCGCATCTGTGAGGTGGCCATCGCGCTGATGCCCGACGTCGAAGCCGTGAAGCGACAACCTGCGCCCCTGTCGGGTATCCGGCTGGGCCTGCAATGCGGCGGGTCGGATGCGTTCTCGGGCGTGACCGCCAATCAGGTGCTGGGCAAGGCCGTGCAGCAGTTGATCCGGCGCGGCGGCACCGCCAACCTGGCCGAAACCGACGAGCTGATCGGTGCCGAGCAGTTCGTGTTGCAGCGCGTGGGCGACCGCGGGGTCTACGACGCCTTCCTGAACGTGCAGCAACGTTTCAAGGACTATGCGCAGACCCACGGCAACACGGCCGAAGGCAACGTGTCGGGCGGCAACATCTATCGTGGCCTGTACAACATCACGCTGAAGTCCTTGGGCGCCGCCCGCAAGAAAGACCCGTCGACCTTCATCGACCGCGTCATCGAGTACGGCGAACCCATGCTGTCGCCCGGCTATTACTTCATGGACAGCCCGGGCAACGACCTGGAAAGCATCGCTGGCCAGGTCGCGGCGGGCGCGAACCTGATTCTGTTCACCACCGGCAACGGGTCGATCACGAACTTCCCGTACGTGCCGACCATCAAGATCGTCACCACCAACGAGCGCTACCAGTTGCTGGCCAGCGACATGGACTTCAACGCTGGCCAAGTGCTCGACGGCGTCTCGATGGATGACGTGGCCCAGTCGTTGTTCGACTCCGTGCTGCGCGCATCGAGCGGCGAACGCACCAAGGGCGAACGCACCGGCCAGTACCAGACCCAGATCTGGCGCAACTGGTATATCCCGGCCGGGCAGCGCCGTCCGCTGGATGGCGCTGCCACCATCGAACCCGCCAACGGCGTGCCGCTGATCGCGGCGGCGCGGCGGCCCAGCCCCCTGGCCTCGGCCGACCGGCTTCGCCGCTTCGCGCTGATCCTGCCGACCAGCCTGTGTTCCGGCCAGGTGGCCGAGCAGATCGCCACGCGCGTGAACACGACCCGCAGCGATGACGATGCCCAGTCGCCCGTGGTGGCGCTGCCGCATACGGAAGGCTGTGGGGTCTCGGGCGGCAACGCCGAAGAGATCTTCCGCGACACGCTCATCGGTTACGCCACGCATCCGGCCATCGACACCTGTGTGTTCCTCGAACACGGCTGCGAGAAAACGCACAACGACTACTTCCGCACCGCGCTGGACAAGAAGGGCATCGATGCCGAGCGCTTCCACTGGGCCAGCATCCAGCTCGAAGGCGGCATCGGCGCGGTCAGCCAGCACGTGCAGTCGGTGCTCACGCAGCCGGCCGCCGATGCGCAGGTGGCGGACCGCCCGGTTCACATCGGCCTGGCGGCCTCGCAACGTACGCACGCGGCCGACGCGCGCGTGCTGGGCCAGTTCGCCGGGTCGCTGCTGGACAGTGGAGCAGGGGTGGTCCTGGCCAGCAACGATCCGCTGTTGCAGTTCCCCGAGTTCCTGCAGGCACTGGGGCTCGACTCCGTGCACCCGACCCTGCGGTACTCGCAGCAGATCGACCACGCCGGACTGCACATCATGGACAGCAGCTCCACCGACTGGCTCGAAATCGCCACCGGCCTGGGTGCCTGTGGGTGCGAGGCGCTGGTGGTCGCCCCGGCGCGCGGCCCCTGGCAGGCCCATCGCTTCCTGCCGACCTTGCAGGTCGGGCTGGGTGACAACGACAGCACGCAAATGGATCTGCGTGTCGAGGCATCCATCGCTGCGGAGCAATTGACCGAGCTGCTAGCACGCACGCTGTCGGGCGCGTACACGCCGAAGTCGCGCCCCGCACCCAACGTCGGATTCCAGGTTTCCCGAGGCCGTTACGGCGTATCCCTGTAGCCAGCGTGTCCCACTGGTTCGCTGATCAATTCAAAGAAAGGAAGACATGAGAATCGCAAATCTCAAGGATCGTGCCATCGTCGTGGTGGACGAGAACCGCTATTACGACGTGGCCGAACAGAGCGGTGGCCGGTTCGGCCCCGGCATGCTGGACGTATTCGCGAAGTGGGACGACTTCGTCGCGTGGGCCGGCGCTTTCACGCCGACCGCGACGACCCCGCTTGCCGTGGCAGAACTGGGGGCGGTGTCACCGCGTGCAGGCCAGGTCTTCGCCATCGGCCTGAACTACCTGGACCACTCGCGTGAAACCGGCATCGCCGTCAGCCGCGAGTTTCCGCCGGTGTTTCCCAAGTGGCAGAGCAGCCTGGCGCGCCCCAACGGCACCGTCACCGTGCCGGCCGACAGCCACATCGACTGGGAAGTCGAGCTGGTGGCCGTGATCGGCAAGCGCGCCCGCCGCGTCGCTGCCGAGGACGCCATGGCATGCGTCGCCGGTTTCGCCGTCGGGCAGGATTTCTCCGACCGCAAGGTGCAATTCATTGGTCAGGCGCCGCAGTTCGGCCTGGCCAAGTCCTTCGAAGGCTTCTCGCCGGTCGGCCCCTGGCTGGTCACGCCCGATGAAGTGGGCGACCTGTCGGCCCTGGAGATTCGCTGTGAAGTCGATGGCGTGGTCAAGCAGCAGGGCACCCTGGGCCAGATGATCTTCTCGGTCCCCGAGGTCATCTCGATCCTCAGCCAGGTCGTGACGCTGGAACCGGGCGACCTGATCTTCACCGGCACGCCAGCCGGCGTCGGCTACGCCCGCAAACCGGCCGAGTTCCTGCAGCCCGGCAGCCGCGTGGTCAGCACCATCACCGGCATCGGCCACATCGAACAGTCCGTGGTGCTGCGGCAGGATTGATCGAATGCTTGCCCGGCTGCGTTTGGCGGCTGGGCAAAAGCGCTCTGGTCGGCATCCTCCGCAGGCCGGACAACTTCTCGCCAGGCAGCCCAGCAATCTTGCTGCGTATCGCCATTCCCATCTCCCTCCCGCTGCCGGCGCCGACCGGCACGCGTCCCCCTCTTCCCACGGTCGGGCACGACCGTTGCGGATACCCGCCATTGGCAATTGTTACCCTTCGCCTACCTGCCGTGCCGTTTGGCCGCAGCGGGCAGGCATAGAATCGAACGACCTTCTACCCCACCCAGCAAGATGTCCATCATTCGCGTCGTCAGCTACAACATCCACAAGGGCAAATCGGCCTTGGGATCGCGGGAATCGCTCAGCGATCTCCGGCTGGGCCTGCACGGGCTGCGCGCCGACCTGGCATTCCTTCAGGAAGTGCAGGGTCGCAACGCCAAGCACGGCACGCTCGATGCCCAGCATGAAATGCTGGGAGCCGCGCTGCATCTGGAATCGGCCTACGGGCGCAATGCCATCCGCGCGCATTCCGACCACGGCAACGCGCTGCTGTCGCGCTTTCCGATCCTGTCGGTCGCCAACGAAGACATTTCCGACCACCGCATGGAGCAGCGTGGCCTGCTGCACGTGGTCGTGAAGGTGGGGTTCCACGAGGTGCATTGCTTCGTCGCGCACCTGGGCCTGTTCAAGGGCAGCCGGATGCGGCAGATCGAGGCCATGGTCAAGCGCATCGCCACGGTGCCGTCCGATGTACCGGTGATCGTCGCCGGCGATTTCAACGACTGGAACAACATCCTGTCGCCCCTGTTGATGCATCGGCTGAACCTGCACGAGGTGTTCGCCACCGCACCGGGGTCGCAGGGTGGTTTCTCGAACCTGCGCGACACCTTCCACGTGCTGGGCCGCGCGTTGCGCACCAAGGACCCGAAGGTGCTGCGTCAACTGCGCACGGGCGTGCGCTACGCCTCGCCGCAGTTGGGACTGGGCGATACGCTGGCCTCGCCGCGTCCGCCGCGCACCTTCCCGGCGGCGTTCCCCTGGCTGCGCCTGGACCGGATCTACCAACGCGGATTCTCGGTGCGTACCGCGCGCGTCCTGCAGGGCAAGCCCTGGACGCGGCTGTCGGACCACGCCCCTTTGCTGACGGAACTCGAACTGCCGTGAGTCGCCACAAACGCCAGCTGGTCTGGCATCCGGGCAATGACGTGCGGCTGTTGCGAGGTGGGGAAGAATTCTTCCCCACCCTGTGCCGCGAGATATCCCAGGCCCAGCGCTCAGTCCACATCGAGACCTACATCTACTCGCACGACCCGTCGGGAGAATGCGTGCTGGCCGAGCTGAAGGCCGCTGCCGCGCGTGGCGTGCAGGTCTTCGTCGCCGTCGATGGCTACGGCAGTGCATCGACCGCCGCCAAGCTCAATGAAGAATTGTGCAGCGTGGGCGCGTGCTGCAACGTCTATCGGCCGGAACGGGGCGGGCGTTACCGCTTCGCGTTGTCACGCCAGCGGCTGCGGCGCATGCACCGCAAGATCGCGGTGATCGATGGCACCATCGCCTTCGTCGGCGGCATCAACATCCTGGACGACAAGTTCGACCCGAACCACGGCGAACTGGAGCATCCGCGTTTCGACTTCGCCGTCCGCGTCACCGGCCCGGTGGTGGCCGACATCGTGCACGTGCAACGGCGCCTGTGGGCCAAGCTGGAATGGGCGCGCACACGGTTGCGCCCGGAAAGCTGGAAGGCCGCCTTCGGCCGCATGCACCGGCCTGGCGCCGTGCCCGCCACGGGCCAGATCCGCGCCGCCTTCGTCACGCGCGACAACCTGCGCAACCGCCAGAGCATCGAGCGCAGCTACATCCACGCCATCGATCACGCCCGCCGCGACGTCATCATCGCCAATGCCTATTTCTTCCCGGGACGGCATTTCCGGCAGGCGCTGTACCGCGCCGCCCGGCGTGGCGTGCGGGTCAGGCTGCTGCTGCAGGGCATGGTCGAATACCGGTTGCAGCACATGGCCTCGCGCTCGCTGTATCCGTCGCTGCTCGACGCAGGCATCGAAATCTACGAATACATGCCGAGCATCCTGCATGCGAAGGTCGCCGTCTTCGACGACCTGGCCACGGTGGGGTCGTCCAACCTGGACCCGTTCAGCCTGCTGCTGGCACGTGAAGCCAACATGCTGGTCGACGACGTGGGCTTCGCCGCCCGGCTGCGCGGCGAGCTCGAACATGCCATCGAGGTGGGCGGGGAACGTATCCAGGCCGAGTCGTTCGGGCGGCTGGGATGGTGGTCGCAGCTGGGACACCGCATCGCCTACAAGCTGCTGCGCCTGGGGGTGTCGTTGAGCGGACGGGGGCAGAACTACTGATCGGGTCTTGGCACAGAAATGCTGCCAGTCATGAACGCGACATGATTTGTTGCGAGTATCCGGGTTCCCTCTCACCCAGGAAGTACTCTCATGACCTACCGTCCCGCAGTGGCTGCTGTGTCGCTCGCATGCCTGCTCGCAGCGTGCGGTGGCAGTGACAATGACGACTCGACGCCCGAAGTCCCGGCGCAGCCGTTGTCGTTGAAGATTCTGCACATCAACGACCACCACTCCAACCTGGACGAATCGTCGACCACGCTGGAACTCGCCGGTGCCAATGGCACGCGCCGCGAAGTCGACGTCGCAATCGGCGGCTTCCCCCGCGTCAAGACCGCGATCGACCAACTGGCCGCCGGCTCGCCCAACGTGCTGAAGCTGCACGCTGGCGACGCCCAGACCGGGACGCTGTATTTCAACCGCGCTGGCGCGCAGGGCGAGGCCGACGCCGCGCTGATGAACACGGTCTGCTTCGATGCGTTCACGCTCGGCAACCATGAGTTCGACAAGGGCGACACGCACCTCAAGAGCTTCGTCGACCGCATCTCGGGCGGTCCGTGCAACACGCCGGCCATCAGCGCCAACGTGAACTTCGGCGCCAACTCCGCGCTGGCACCGTCGCGTGCTCCCGACGCCGTCCGTCCCTCGGTCGTGATCGAGCGCAGCGGCCAGAAGATCGGCATCGTCGGCCTGACCATCGCCGGCAAGACCAAGACCGCATCGAGCCCCGACGCCGACACGACCTTCGAAGACGAACTGACCGCTGCCCAGCGCGAAGTCAACAAGCTGCGCGGCCAGGGCATCAACAAGATCATCCTGATGAGCCACATCGGCTACGGCTACGACGTCGAGCTGGCGCCCAAGCTCGAAGGCGTGGACGTGATCGTGGGCGGCGACTCGCACACGTTGCTGGGCCCGGATTCGATGGCCACCTACGCGCTGAGCGGCACCCCGGGCGGCGCTTACCCGACCCGTCTGACCGGCAAGGACAACAAGCAGGTCTGCGTGGTCCAGGCCTGGGAGTACTCGCAAGTCGTGGGTGAACTCAATGTCGAGTTCGACGCCAACGGCGACGTGACCTCGTGCCAGGGCACCCCGCACGTCCTGATCGGCGAAACGCTGACCGTCGACGGTGCGCCGGTTGCCGAAGCCGATCGCGCTGCCATGGTCGCCGACATCAACGCCAGCGGTTTCCTGCGCATGACCGCGCCGGACGCCTCGGCCGTGGCCGTGCTGGCTCCGTTCAAGGTGACCGTCGACGCCTTCAACAAGAAGGTCGTGGCCGTGGCACCCCAGGAACTGTGCTCGCGCCGCGTGCCGGGCGGTGGTCCGGCCATCTCGGCCCGCTGGAACGACTACAGCCGCTCCAGCGCCGCGTGCAACGCGCTGGGCGACGTGTCGCGTCGCGGTGGCGACATCCAGCAACTGGTCGCTGAAGCCTTCTACGAGATCGCCAACACCGAATACGGTGGTGCCGACCTGACGCTGCAAAGCGGTGGTGGCGTGCGCGTGCCGCTGCAAGGCGAAATCACGGCCGGTCGTGCCATCGAAGTCGTGCCCTTCGGCAACATGCTGTGGAGCATGGATGTGACCGCCGCCGAGATCAAGTCGATGATCGAGGACGGCATGGAAGCCACCTACGGTGCCTCGGCTGCGACCGGCCCGTACCCGTACACCGGCGGCGTGCGCTTCGACGTCGATGCCAGCCAACCCAACGGCTCGCGTGTCAGCAACATCGAAATGTTCAACCGCACCACCGGTACGTGGTCGCTGCTGAACCTGTCGGACACGACGACGATGTACAAGCTGTTCGTGCTGAGCTTCAACGCCACCGGCGGTGACGGCTACAAGACCCTGGGCAACCTGCCCGAGTCGCGTCGCCTTGACATCGGCGTGCTGGATGCCGACGTGTTCCTGGACTACATCGAGCGTCAGCCCGTGGGTGCCGCCGGCCTGCCGGAACTGCGCAAGCTGGACGCCTCGCGCTACAGCACCAAGTCGCACCGCGACCCCGCTTAAGCGGGATGGCGGCCGGGTCTCCGGCCGCCGCCGTTATACTTGGCGATCGGCCGGTGGCTCGCTGCCGGCCGATCGCTGTCGTTTTGCAGGCACGGTGTGCATGCGCCGCCCATGCCTGCCGGTCATCCTGCGACCGCGTGCGACATTCCATGGGCTGTAGCAGGAATCATCGACGTGTCTGACCCCGCCTCACCGCGATCTTCGTCCAGCACTACCTCTTCTTCCCCTTCTTCATCCGCGCCGCCCGCCAGCAATCGTGAGCTGCTGCTCGCCATGGCCGGTGTCGCCGTCTGTATCGTGCTGGTGGCCTTCGACTCCACCATCGTCGGCACCACCTTGCCGCGCGTCGCGCAGGAACTCAACGGCATGGCGCTGTATGCCTGGGTCGGCGCGGGCTATCTGCTGGCCTCGGCCATCACCATTCCCATCTTCGGCCGCCTGGGCGATCTGTATGGACGCAAGCCGTTCATCATCGCGTCGGTCGCCATCCTGGCCATCGGCTCCATTCTTTGCGGCCTGTCGCAGAACATGGTGCAGCTGATCTCGGCGCGCACCCTGCAGGGCGTGGGTGGCGGCATGATGATCGCCACCGCGTTCGCCGCCCCGGCCGACCTGTTCCCCGACCCCTTGCGGCGCGTGCGCTGGCAGGCGCTGCTGTCGACCTCGTTCGCCATGGCCAGCGGCGTTGGTCCGGTGCTGGGCGGGTCGCTGACCGAGGCCTTCGGCTGGCGGGCGGCATTCGCGGTGACGCCCATCACGGCGCTGATCGGCCTGGTGATGCTGGCCCGCTACTTTCCGCACATTCGCCCGGCTCATCGGGGCGTGCGTGTCGACTGGATCGGCGGGCTGTTGCTGATCCTGGCGGTGGGCGCGCCCATGCTGGCGCTGGAACTCGGCTTCTCGCAGCCACCGCATGTCATGGCTGCGCTGGTCATGGCCGGTGTCGCCCTGGTGTCCGTGCTGGCACTGGTGCTTTACGAACGTCGGCATCCGCAGCCGATGTTCCCCTTGCGCGTGCTGGCCCCGGTCGAGTCGCAACTGCTCAATGGCATCGCCCTGATGGTCGGTGCGGTGATGTTCATCCTGATCTTCTATGCACCGCTGCTGCTGCAGAACGAACTCGGCATCTCGCCCAGCCGCGCGGGCATGCTGATGATCCCGCTGGTGGCCGGCATTCCGGTGGGCAGTCTCATCAACGGCCAGCTCTATCCGCACATGACCCAGCCGCAGCGCCTGCTGGTGCTGGGCGCATCCATGCTGGGGCTGGCCTGTCTGGGCGTGCTGACCTTCGAGAACGGGACGCCCGCCTGGATGATCGCGGCCGTGTTCCTGGTCGCGGGCGGCGGACTGGGCTTCCTGCTGCCCAACCTCACACTGTTCATCCAGTTGGTCTGCGAGCGCCGCGACCTGGGCATGGCCTCGGCCCTGGTGCAGATGACGCGTGCTTTCGGCAGCGCGTTGGGCACGGCCCTGGTCGGCGTGGCGATCGCCCGCAGCTCGGTGCTGACCGGCATGCGCATCGGCATGGTCGCCAGCGTGGCGATGTGCGTGCTGATGGCCCTGCTTGCCCGTCGTGTCTACATGCGGAACCAATGAGGCGCGGCGATTGTGACGGCCGTCGCTTCTCTTGCATAATTCCCGGACTTCAAT
>JAAIGF010170918.1_pt1 | contig 26306 bp, 29 predicted proteins | sample 6487441 | NCBI WGS metagenome assembly JAAIGF01 (sample SAMN13974129, study PRJNA590717) | phyllosphere metagenome | biome: pepper field; feature: multiple bacterial spot infested pepper fields; material: pepper leaves; isolation source: leaves from pepper fields | host: Capsicum annuum ... | reverse complement strand
TGAACCGTTATATGGCAGAAAACGTGTACAACATGTTGGTGCCGCTCTCCGAGGAGCTTGCGCATGCCCGGCGTATGGCAACGATGATCGTACCTGAGGCTGTGAGCGGGTCACCTGCGTGGATGGTAGTCCGTGGCTCTGTGTCGGATATCCGAGTACCACCCATGTCTATTGTGTCGATAGTTGAGAACATGGGCAAGCATGGTGACCTGCGGATAGCGGATAGCTTTGGTCTGGAAATCATTTGTCTGGCGGATAGTTTGGAAGTCGTCTCATGGAACCAGGTAGCTAGCATAAGGTCTGAGAAATCGCTAGGTCTGGGCAGCGAAATACTTCGCCAGAGGCTGTCCCTGGTTTTTGGGAATCGATTTCTCTTCAGAAAAATCAAAGAAGGTGGGATCTATAGATTGGGAATCACCTTATACTACGATAAAAAGCAGAAAGAACAGCAAAAACAACATAAATAATAGTATTCATGAAAACAGTAAGATTGTACATCATCGATGATGATCCAGATTGGATAAGGATACTTTCATCCTACATTAAAAAGACCAACCACACTCTTGTAGGCAGTTCCACGGATCCCTTGCGTGGGATCCGTGAGGTAAACCGGTTGAAAGTCGACATCGTGTTGCTGGATATGCAGATGCAGCCCCTCTCTGGCTTAGAGGTTGTACCCCAATTGCCGCCCGATGTAAAGATTATTTATTGCACTTCGTATCGGGAGATGGCCTATGAGGGATATGATCGTCACCTGCACCATTTTATTTTAAAGCCGGTAGAGTTTGCCAAGTTTTACAAGGTGTTGGACAAGACGGTTTCTACCATGGGGCACAGCTCATTTTTGGGAGAGGAAGAGCTGGGAAAGTATTTCCAATTTATTATTGGTCCTAAGTCTGGCAGCTGGAGGGTGTGGTACGATAAACTTTCCTATGTGATGTCTGTAGGTGAGAAATGTGTATTTAACTTCAGGGACGGTAGCAGCAAGCAAATGGCAGAGCGGGTGGGGACTATTTTCGCAAGATTTCCCCAAACGCATTTCGCCCGTATCAGTACGTATACTTTTGTAGCCCTTGCCGCCATTGAGCGCGCGACTTTTTCCAAGGTCTATGTGCAGATCAAGGGCAAGCAGGTTGCACTGCCAATGGGCAGAAAGTACGCTCCGGAGATCCATAAATGGATAGCTGACAACTCCTAAAAAGATAGCTAAAATTGATTTTTATATTACGCCGATCGCCGGAGCTTATTGAGACTAACTAGTAGCCCGGAAGATCAAGTCAGCCTTTTTTATGTATCCAATTGTCGGCCCTTTTTCTGGGGCAAGGGATTTTTATGCTATGAAATTAATTGATTATGGAAAACACAGAAATCGAATATATGTATGCAGAGATGATCGGAAAGTTACGTGAGATCAATGGTCCAGAGGTAAATACCATCCTTGATTTTTCCACTTCACTTGCGATATGCCAAGAAGCACTTTCCATGCTCAGGACATGGTTTGAAGAGAATCGGCTCGCGGTAGAAGCTCAAGAGATCCATTTTTTTAAATATGTCAAGCCAAGGTTTCTGTGTTGGCAGATCTATGTTACCAAGCTATACGAGATGAGCAGCATGGCACCGGGCGATTGAGAGAAGGCATTGGGCAAGTACTATCGAAGGGAGCTCAAGGTAATCGATCGTTTTTTCAAGCGATATGCTACGCATTACCAGTACTACCTCACCGATGACTGTTCCAGGGATGAGTTTTTCTTTTTGCGTCGGAACGCAGGAGGGGAAAGCCTAGAATTAGCTGCTAAAAAAACCAGCACCGGTTTTGTCACCCGTTTCGACGGTCTATTTGCGAAATTTAGGGCACTGGAGATTCTGCGGCAAAATCTGGTAGATAATATTCGCGATCTTCGCAACAGAGGCGAAATCAGGTTTTTGGAAAAGGAGCTGCAAAGCAAGAAAAGGCACTGGACGGGGTCGAAGGTAGAACTCATCGAGCTGGCTTATGGGCTCTACCATACCAGGAGGATCAACGGGGGAAAGGCGGAACTACGTGAAATCATCGCCTGGCTCGAAGAAAGCCTTCATGTCGATCTGCAGCAACCATATCGAACATTTGTGGATATCACCCGCAGAAAGCTGGTTAGTAGGACTCAATTTCTGGAGGAAATGCAGACATCATTGGACCGCTATATCAAGGAAGAGCTGTGGGAGAAGCTTGACCAATGTTCGTGACCAGATGTATTTTTTGTTGTCCGTGGTACGGTGCAGGGCGAAGATAAGATTTTAATTGCTCGTTCAGGGAGTTGCTGGCAGAAAAGAGGCCTGCTGGTAGAAGCTCATATGGGGTGATTTTGGTTTGTGTGTCCTTACCGTAGATTTCACGCCAAAATGTTTTCTAAACCTATTCAGGGAGAATAAATCATTCTGGAAGCATCTGGATTCTTTTCCATAGCAGGCAATTAACTTGTCCTCTTCGAGCAAGAACGAGGCAGTCTGCCCCCGCAGCCAACTGGCAACCATACAATCAGCGACAGAGCCCAATACGCAGGCGTCAAATATGGTGTGGAAACGTGCACTGGGAAACTGTCGCTGTAATAAAGATATTTGGGAGAGCGAGGGCACAAGACCAACTGCGGCGAATGCCACAGGAAGAGTGTTGTTTAGCCAAGAGGTATGGAAGTGGCAGAAAGATAGGAGATCCTTGGCCGAATAGCCGACAAAAAGATCTCCCACTAGATTTGGGGCAGTACTTAAGGCTGTCCATATGCCACTCCCCGAGGGAATACTGTAATCCTCGCAGTGCCACTGTTCGTAAAGGGTATTACTTTTCTGGTCGATAAAGGGAAAAAAGGCTTCTTCTCCCCGACGGATGGTATAGGGCGCAAAGTATTCCAGGACCGGGAGCTTTAGTTTTGATATTGTCATCGACGCGGTTGTTGCCTGCCATCCTGCCCTTTAAGGTTCGCGTATTGCTGCTGCTGCCTGGAATATTCCTGTACCGACAGCTCCCCTTCTGTAACGGTCATCTCGGACGTCAGCATCTCGGTCAGGGCCCTGTTGTAGCCTTTGGAAAAGCCCTGTTGCTGTGGGCTGTTGTTTCCCTTTATGTTGGAAATGTTTCTGAAAACGACCTTTTCAGCTATGCCGTCAACCGGCAACGTTGCTACCAGCCGAGAACTGCTTGAACGTATGCCTCTGCTGTCGGTGGCCGAATGCTGCAGAAGGGTACCATCGCTGAGCTCTACAATTTTTCCGTGCCTAAAATCATCCTTTTGTTTATTGGAAAGTGTTTCACCATTTATCTCCGTAGGCGGCTGTACCTGAGACGGATAGTAAGCTACGAACTCCCTTGTCTGTTCATCGTACTCGATCACCACCGACTTTTGCCGCTTAGTGCTCAACGGCGCATTCTTTTCAATGCTAGTTTCTTTGCCGCCGATCAACAGGTCCATCTCTTGGCGCGATAGAAGCGGATGGTCGACAGGTCTCCTGTAGACGGGGTGTATGTTAAGTTTGATCTGCCCGTCATTGCCTTCGCTGAGCGATAGCTTGGCATCGAGCTGTCGGATTGATAGTCCGTCAAGACGCAGGTTGGCCATATTAATCATTTCGGTACGTCTGCCCGCAAGAAGGGCATCCAGGTTCATGCGGTCTAGGTAGATGGTGCCCTGGTCATAAAGGCCAAGCTTCTCGAATTGGTCGACCGGCAATCGATTTTCGTTGATTGGATATTCCATGGTGTTGTGTTTTAATGTTATCTGCCTATTTTTCTGTGCTCCCGTTCGGGCTGCTGCTGTGCAATAGCTACGGCTTCGTTCTTTTGAATTTCTGAGGATGCACCTATGCCCAGTCGCGCCGCTAGGAGTGAGCGGTAGAGGCCGTCGTTCTTGGATACGGCGATCACATTTCCGCTGCCCATGTCCTCGATTCTTACACGGCCCCGCTTGAGGTGTCCGAGCACCTTGTAGTCGACATTGTTATAGTTTATCTGCTCGCCGATGACGAGCGCATCCTTTTTAGGATCTAGTGAGCTGACGGTTGGTGTTTCTGTCGTCTGTAGATTGGTGGAGATTTCGCGCTTGCGCTCATGGTCAAGCAGATACCGGAATATCCTTTCGGCGTCGGCTGCCGCACTTTGGATTTCAAGTGGTGTTGTGCGAAGGAGTGTGATCCAGCTCTGCACATAGGAGGCGTGTTTATTGGGGTCATGTCCGATCCCCAGCTCCTGCCCCACAAGCATGGATGCTATTTCCGCGCGAAGCTCCTCGCGTGCATACTCCTGGGATCCAAAGGCATTGATCAATCTCCGATCCAGACGGTCCCTGTGTCCCGTCCAGTGTCCCATCTCATGCAGCAACGTAGAGTAATAGGCGTCAGCGTGCTGGAACTGTGCGCGCATAGGCATGGTGATCCTGTCATCTGTAAGGCTGTAGAAAGCACGGTCGCCCGTTCGGTGAACGATATCCGCGCCGGTAGCGACGATCAAGCTCTCCGCCCGCTGGTGTGGTGTCCACTGCTGCTCGGTTTTTGTTGTGCTATGTAGGGGCTGGATACCCTCTATCTGTGCGGCATTGAACACCCATGCATTGGATATGAGTGGCCTGGAGAGTGGGATCTCCACCTTCAGCGGTTTTCCCATCTTATCTAGCAAGGGGTTGCCGCGTTCGTCTTTCTGGGTTTGCAGCTCGTTGATCTTAACGTACTGGACCAGCGAGGCCTTTTCTCCTCTGCCAACCTTCAGGCCGAGTGAAGATGCCTGGTTGAAGGTCAGCCAGCGTGGGTCTTCGCGATCCTTGGAGAGCAGGGAGAACATGTTTATTCCGCGGTAGCGGTTGCCCGATATGGCATTGTAGGGAAGCTGGAAGTCTGGCTTGCCATCCACCCAAGGCTTCTGCCAGGGAGCGGTTCCCTGCTCCAAGCGCCGGATGAGATCCTCCGCAACAATTTCGTGCAACGGCCTGTGGTCCTTACTGGCCATCTTCCTCCCATTTTTCGATATCTTCGTCCTCGGGCCACTCCTGCGCATAATCGACGCCGTATATCGCGGCTTCTTCGGGAGTAAGTCCTATCTGTTCTCCCTCGGAGAGCATGCTTAGCTTTCTGCTCAATGATCTATAGCTATTTTCCATGTGGTGTTTTTTTTGGTTTTCAATGTGTGTTCTGTACCAGTTTTTCTAGGAACCTCATTGGGTTAAGGTACCTTCCCCTATAGCGAATGGACAGGTGAAGGTGCTCGCCGGTCACCTGTCCGCTCGCCCCTGTGCGAGCTATTTGCTGTCCTGCGTAGATCTTCTGGCCCGCATGGACCCAAGTGTCTCCGAGGTGCCCGTAGGTTATTTCCAGTTCTCCATGCTGCGTGATCAGATACAGCCCGAGCTGGTGATGGTGTCCAATGGTCTTGACGGTTCCCGTTAGTATCGAGTGGACAGAATCGGATCTGGCGGCTAGGTCGGTTCCGCGGTGCAGCCTGAGTTCTCCAGATAGCGGATGCTTTCTCGGGCCATATCCCGATGTTACCCGGATCGACTTCAGGGGCAGTGCATAGCGGGGCTGCGCGCGCGCTAGCGTAGCGTTGCCCGACAGCAGCCAGATGAATAGCATAGCGAAGGCGGCCCTGCTTCCAAGGTGTTTTGAGGTAAGTGTTTTCATATTCTAGTGTTCTTATTTTCCTGCTTGTGCAGCGGGGTCATGGCTGCTGAAGGAGTTGGCAAGTCGTTGCACCTCATCCTTGATCCTGTTGTAGTTGTCCAGAAGAATCTGCTCGCGATGTATTCCAAAATCATAGTAGATGGGAAGCTCACGATAGCTGCTCTCTTCTTTTTTGATGGCTTTGATGTCTAGGTTCACCCTGCAGTGGATCGCGGCAGGCTGGAATTTGCCGTCGAAGATTTCGGCTGTCTCGCTCGCAATTATACCGACCATCTCGCCGGTCTTCAGTGAGGCTATCTTTCCGGCGGGGACAAGTGGCTCGAGCCTCTCGCTGAGGGAAAGGGATGTCTTATTGCGATCTATGCTCAGGCTTTCTCCCATCTGCTTCACGCGCCCCAGCAGGCGCTCCAGCCATTCCAAGGTCTCTTTGCTGCGTACGCTTCCCGAGAGGACATTGCCCATGATGGCGGTAATTGTCTCGGCGGCCTCCTTGCCGTACTGCTGGCGCAGCATGGGAAGTTCCTGCAGGCCGAGCACCACGGCCGACAGATTGGAGCGGGCCTGGGCGATGAGTACCTCGATCCGATGTATGTAAAGGCTTGGAGCCTCGTCGATCACCAGCCCAACGGGAAGATTGCCTTTGGTATTGATCAATTTTGTGATTCGGTTGAGTACGACCGATAGGCTGGCCGAATTTATGCTCTGCGTGCTTGGATCATTGGCCAGTACCAGGATAGATGGGTTATTTGGGCTGCTGATGGTCAGGTCGAAATCATCGCCCCCGAACACCCAGAAAGTCTCCTTGGTCGCTAGTCGGCTGATGAAGATCTTTAAAGTTCCCACCTGTCCTTCCAGCTGATCGAACGCTTTGGAGGTATAGGCCGACAGGAACGGAGAAAGCAGTGATGCCAGCTCGCTGTTACTGAATAGGATCGGAAAGATCTGGTCGTAAGGAAGGTTCAGAAAGGCTAGTACATGGGGGAAGCTCGAGTATTTTCCCTGCTGGTACCTGCTGAGAAAGTATATGCACGAGGCAAGGAAATTAACGGCAGACTGCGTGAAGAACTGATCACTTCCCCCACTTCTATCTCCCTTTTTCATCGCCTCTACCAAGGCTTCTGCAGTCTCCGAGGCATCGGCAATCGTTTTGATATAGCTGCTTTTCAAGGGATTCACCCTGCGGCTTCTTTCTGGGCTGTTGAGGTTTATAACATGGAAGGAGTGCTTGCTGCATTGCCCCTTTTGTTTGGCCAAAAGGTAATGGTAATAGGCAATCTTCCCCAGATCGGGATACTTGAGATCATATAGGCACATGGTGAACGATTTGGCTATCATCTGACGTATGATGGGCATGATGACACCGAAGCTCTTTCCGCTTCCCGGAACACCCAGCAGCAGGCATCCACGGAATAGGTTTTCCAAGGGGATGTAGCCTTGGTGTACCTTCTTGCGGTGGTAGAATAGCGTCGGGATGTTGATGGCATAGGGCGCCGCCGAGGGAGCGGTCGGCTGCATGAAAGACTCTTCTTCTACATTCCAGCGATCCTTTCCAAGGTTGGAGTGAATGAGTTTGGAGACATTGTCCATGGCCACATGGATAAGTATTGTTCCCGTAAGTGACATCATTGCGTAACATATTCGTTCCCAACTAATTCCCATGAAGGTGGTGATGACCTGTATTTGCAGTATAGATATCGAAAGGAAAAAAAGCAGAAGGCCGGCGGCAAGCGGTAGGAGAATCTTCAGGTAGGGATCGATATCCCGCTGCTTGCGGCTCCTGGTGCCGGTGGCGACCAATACCAGCAGAACAAGGGTGAAAAGCTTGCTGTGCAGCAGTGTTCCGTAGATTTTGGTTGCCAGCAGTTTGCCTGCCAGCAGATGGGCTATAGAGGCTATCCCGCCGGCAGAATCGATCTCCTGCGGGGGATACGCGTACAGGGCAATCTCGATCAGTACGGAAAGGTAGACCCCGGCCTGCAGCATCCGGTACAGGGTCTGTTGTTGTTTGTTTTCTTCCATATTTCAGCATCTTTTTCTTTCAGGTGATCAGAAACTGTCAGCGCGCAAGATTTCACGATAGCCTACCTCCAGCTCCACGGTCCTGCCGGAAATCTGTTTTTCGGTCAGGCTTATGCGCAGCACCTTGTGCCCAGGGAAGGTTGCCTTTTTTATTACGAAGACATTGCGGTGCTTCTGCTTAAACTCTGATAGTCCTTGCAGCTGGAAAAGGGGCTCGATCTCTACCTGCTGGACGTTGGTTGCCTTAACGATCTTTCTATCGCCGATAAAAAAACGCAGCTGGTCAACGCTATAGGGCAGATTGCTCGAGTTGCTGAAGGTTAGGTCCATGAAAATGTAATCGCCCACCGCATTCAATCGGTTCAGCACGATCCCTATTCCATATGCCTCCGTGCGGCGAACGGGGCGCGTGCTAGCTTCAGCCAGCAGCCTTGTGGAGAGAATCCTTAACTGCGAGCGGCTGAGTGCAATTGTGGATATTTCCAGTGGACGCAAATGTTCCTGCGCTATTTCTATCATTACCGGGCTTTGGGCTGGCGAAGATAATGTTCCGGTAATCAGCCGGTACTGGGCGATGTAGTTATCCCCGACAACGGTCAACGCTCCCAGTTCTCTAGAAGTCAGTCCGAGTGTGAGCGTGTCAAGTAGCTTTAGCCGTAGCAGGTTGGGCAGCGGTAGATCGCCGGCTACCATGTCCGTGGATATGTCCACATACTGGATGTCTTCGGGAGAGATAAGGTGTAGGCTGCCCTGGGGAGCGATGTTTAGGGGCGGCAGCTCGGATAGGCTGACAACAGGAGATTGCTGGGCAGATGCGCTATATGTCAATAGCACCACAAGGGCCATAATGGCCAAGTTTAGTCTTTTCATGTTTAAGGGGTTTGATTTTATGGTCTCTGCCCACGAACGTGGGCGGGATCGATAAGGTATACTAGGGTGCCGTATTTCAGGGATGCCTTGTTTTTGCGGATGTGCTTGGAAACGGCAGTCGTGGTGGACTGGAACATTTTCTGTAGTGTGCCCATCACCAGCCTGTTGTCACCTTCTGCTTGCTGTTGCAGGTTGATTCCTTGGCTCGTAGTTCCTCCCATATCACGTGCCAGCTCCCGAAATGCAGAGGCGGGGACATATAGTCCGATTGCTCCATCGTTGTCGTACAGGTCTAGGTGGACCGGGAGTATCCGCTCATGGTGGAATATGGAACGTACCGATAACATGATCCGTTGGCCCGAAAACCCAGTGACTTTAGCGTAGAGATGGGTGCCGCTCTTGATCACTGTTCCTCCGATGAGCAGGTCGTCCAGCAGGCGCAGCCTGAGGCGCGAGTCGACGAAGCTTTTGCTGTTCTGGTCCACGATTGCCTGGATGAAACTGGAGGGAGGGGAAGGTCGTATGGTGTTGAAGCGCGTGTCCGTATTCTCCATTCTTGCGACCTGTAGAGCGGGATTCTGATCCGCCTCCTTTTGGAGATCTTCTATTCGCTTTTGTTTTTGCTGCTCAGCCTGGATATTTGGGTCATTCGCCTTGGCAAGGCTGTCTGCAAATGACATCTGCTTTTTGAAGAGCTCCATCGGATCGATGGGCGACTGGCCTGAAGTAGGCGCCATTTCTGCGGTGGCCAGCTGCGTGATAATGCCCTGCAGATCGTCGTCTGGCTCCATAGCGGAGCTGTTAATATCGGCGATGGAAGAAGGGATGGACGAACCGTACCTCTTTTCCATGGAATCCAGCGTGCGCTTTTCCGAGGAGTTGTAGAGTTCATCAAATCGGTAGCTATCTGCCTTCTCTTCCTGAATCTGCCCAATAGCTGTATAGCCGTCCCCGTGGCGGTACTGCTCTCGGTAGGAAGCGAGCTTGTCGGCCAGGGTACGGTTCTTTACCTCTTCGGATACCTCGGCAAGCTGCTCCTGCAATGATCCTTCCTCGGCGATAGACTGTTGCGGCGGTGAAGAAAACTGGGTGTAAACGTAGAACAGAAGTAGGGCGAAGGGAAGCGTAATCAGGGGTAATATGTAGCGTGGCTGTCTGAAATTGATTTTCATTTTTGGGTATTTAGGGGGTTAACTGCTTTGCGTTTTGATAGAGTCCTTTCCAGCAGGGATATCCTTTCCAAGACATTTTCCATGGCCATGCTATCGCTGCTGGACAGCGTTTGCTTCTCGAGCATCGTTTCCATCGCTGCCTGCAGGGACAGGAGCTCTTGGAATAGCGTGATCGTACTTCCCAGCTCGGAAATGCTGCTGTCTATTGTATGCTTGACGGCCACCGCCCGATCTGCCGGTGGCGGGCTTCTTGGATGAAAGAAAAAGAAGGCCAGTGATATGGTTATGCAGATGAGCATGGCCAGGTATACCCAAATGGGTTTCGATCTTAACAGGGCTATCGAGCGCTCTTCCACGCTTTGGGTGTGTACCCCCAGCTCTTTTTTAAGCTCGCTGAAGAAATTTGGAGATGTGTGGGGGTCAGTAGTTGTTTTTCTGAACATGGCTTATGTCTTTGTTTTCTATTGTTTTCCATCGCGTTATAAGCACGCCATGGGCGTTGTTCTCGGTCCTTATCCCTAGGTCGTGCAAGTACCCTTCGGTGACCAGCGTCCTGACCAATGTTGAGCTTCGCCGATCGATGGTCTGCTTGCCGTAGAACTTGAAGTATTTTTTTACAGGGTCCACCTGAATGGAGTCGGTCTTGAGCGTGAGTACTGAGCTTGAGGAAAGGATGGAATTGAAGAAACCTTTCTCGCGGAGGTTATTGTACTGTAGCGCTCCCGATTCGTCGATCAGGTACATCGCTTTTTTCATCTGGTATTCTATAAACTTCTCGTCGGGTGTCAATGTGAAGAAAAGCGAGTGGAAAAGGTTAATATGCGTTCGGTATTCGACTGGGCGGTTGGTTTGTACATCGGTCTGCTGCGCGGATAGCGGAATGTTGTTGGCATCTAGGATATACACGGATCGACGGGCGGAAGATACCTGCCTGTAGGCATAGAACGAAACGCTGATGACCATGAGCGCGGCCGTAGCTAGACTTCCCAGTGATATCACGGCTGCCAGCTTAATTTTACTTTCGATATTCTTGATTATCATATGCTTGGTGTGTTAAATGCCGGCGATTATCTTTCTTGCATTTCTTGCAGCGTTTGTAGCGCCGCGGCCCATGGTGCTAGCCGCCGAGGAGATACCACTGGTAGAGACGATCCATGTGCTGATGCTGGGGACAGTTAGCATGGAAAGACCGCCGATCAAAAAGGCGATGATGACGATGCCGAAACTCAGGATACCATTGCCTGCAAACCAGGCCATTTTTTCCATCGTGTCGCCACTGGAGTCCAGTAATTGCTGGTAGCGTGTTATCTCTGCCTCCATGGCGTACTGCTGGAGCAGGCTTGCAATATGCATCACCAGATAGGCAATGCCTGAATAGAGGTTTACGCTGATGAAGCGGGCTATCCAAGTACCAAAAGAGTCACGGAAGGCAGGAAGGATGCTTGCGGCGACCGAGAAGGGTCCTAGGATGACTAGTACGGTTGAATAGATGATTTGTACCAGAAAGATGATGTAAACGCAAATGCGTAGCACCCAGATGGCCAAGGTCTCCAGCAAGTGGGTGGCCAGTAGGCTTAGGTTTACCTGCATGCGGTTCCTGAGTTCGACGATCGGATTCCATACAGTGGCAAAACCCTCTTTTACCGTTGAGGTGACTGCATCCCAGGCCTGACCGTACCATGTTTCCGCTTCCTTCTGCGCTATCTGTGTCTCGGCCTGGATCTTGGAGAGCTCATTGCCCACCTGTACCATCAGCTGGGCACGCTGTAGCCTGAGGTTGTTGACCTCGATCTGACCGCTGTTGAACAGCGACTCACTCTTGGCTGCTACGATATCGGTTGGATAGGCCAGTACGCGGGTAAATGTCCCCCACCAGACAATGACCATGACTAGCCCAAATGGTCGCAGGAGCGGCATAATCTCCATAGTTTTGTCACCCGCCATCATTTCGTAGGATCGTATGGCAAACAGGATGAGCATGAAGATCGCCGAGAGGGCCTGCGCATCATTGATGAACGTATCGAAATGTGTCCATACGGTTTCCTTCATTCCGCGCAGAAAGTGCATCACGCCTTCTTCATAAACACCGTTTCCCTGTAGGAAATTGAACGTTCCTTTGAAGCTTTCTGGAACATTGACCGGATTGCTCTGCACAAGGGGGCATATGAGCTGTTGCAATATATTGTTCATGTGTTGTGATCTATTTAAGTATACGGCCAAGGATCCTCTCGGCAATCTGGATGTCTGAGCCTCCCTGAATGTCGGTCAGAGCTGCACGCTCCTGTTTCAGGGCAGCTTGCTTTTTTGATAGAAAGATGTATTTCGCCGCTCGCGATTTCTTGGATTGCCACGAGCCTTCCAGCGCTCTGTATTCCCCAAGAAGTCCATGATAGGCCAGCATTCTGCTTCCGCGGTCCATATCTGTGCTACGTGCCGCCTGCAGACGTTCCCTTAACGTTGCGCTCTCCTGCAGATACCAGTCCAACAGTCCTTTCTCACGGAGATATGCTGCGACCTCGGCAGGACTGTTTGCCAGCACTTCGCTGGGCCTTTGCTCCAAAACAGGGGTAAATTCTCTACGGTAGTACAGTAGCCATAGCGGATCTGCATCGGTGATTGCTCCGCTGTGGTTGGCGATTTGCTGTGTCGCGGTATTGCGCAAGGTATCAGCATGTTTTCGATAGCTTTCTTCGGTATGTTGCATAGCCAGCACCAAGGCCTGCCTGAATGTCTGCGGGCCGCTTGGCCCTAGGGGCCTTCTGTCCGTTTTGGGGTAGTCTGGATGTAGCCCCCAAGTTATCCAATATTGGTAGTTCAAGCTTAGGAAGCCCCTAGTGGGCGTAAATTTTTTGTGGTCCCATTGCTTGTGGACCATGCGCTCCTGTTGGTTGACGATATGTCTGTCGGTCTGTTTTTTAACGTTTTGCGCAAAGCCGCCGCCGACCAGAATCATGTAGCTGCAAAGAATCATTGTGGTGATTTGTTTCATCGGGCTATTTCGTTAGAATATGGTAGTTTCTGATGATCTCCTCTGCTTTCATTTTATCCCTGTTGATAAAGCTGGTGTAGGGATTGACTACTTTCCAAAGGCCGTTGATCTTGGCCCAGTAGATGGACCTTTCCATACTGAAGAGCAACGCGCGGATCACCTTTAGCTCTAGGGTGACCTTTGCGAGCAGCTGGTCACGCTTACGGAAATCCATTAGCACGCTTGCTCCTTGGGAAAGGATGAAGTCGGATACTTCCGAGGCGAGGGCAAGCCCTCTATTGCCCAACTTTTTTGCCGTGTCTTCAGCGACCGCAAGCAACCAGGGATCATTTCTTGCCACTTCCAGCATCTTGGTTCCATGGGAGGAAATGTCTTGCACCAGTGTGCCGATCTGCTTGAGCGAACGTCCGGACCTTAGCGCCTGATCGACTTGGGAAAGTGAACGGTACAACATGCGCTGTACAAGGGCAACCGAGGAGAGGTTGATGTTGATGGTCGAAAGGTTCTTTTTTATGTTGTCCAGCATCTGGTTATGAGCCTGTTCACCGGCAAGCCTTACAGCGCCGTTTTCGTTCACTATGGCCAGGTGCTCAGTGTCAATGACAATGGTGACGTAACTCTGGGAAAAGCAGGGCAGGGCGCATCCTGCCAGTAGTAGGGTCAGTAATTTTTTCATTTGGCTACCTCCTTGATCTGTTCAAGAATGCTCTCGACGATACGTTTGTCGGTTTCCACAAGATCGCTGAAAGGTAGATGCGGTCCTCCCGTTTTTTTGATGGCACTGCGACGCATGCTGGCCGCCAGCCCCCGTAGGCAAGATGCTAAGGTCCTAAGCTCGTCAATGGCGTGCCCGTACAATAACCTACGGTCACTGGACTTCATCTGGTTTAGTTCGCCCAGGTTTATAAATAGCGCAGTAACGTAACGGCCGAGCTGCAGTGCTCTTGCGGAGATATCGTGCTCGGAGCGCAGTGCCAGCACAGCCAGCTGGGGATGGTCGCCAGCAATACTGAAGATCTTTTTCTGTTGATCGATGATCTCGGAAATGAGCGGAGCGGACTGGATACCTGCTCCCAGCAGCTCCAGTCCTGCTCCCAGTCTCATAAACCTGCTTTGTAGCGTTCGGTAGCGGCTTTTGAGCCTTGACGTCTCACGGTCATTTACTTCCTCCAATGCGGAAGTCGTGGCCTGCCTGTTGCGGGCAGTCAGCTGGCGTGCATGTTCATCTTTGCTGTGCTCCACCAGCTGGTGTAATAGCTGAACGTTGAGCTGTGCGGGAAGGCGAAGAAAGCAGACCGCGCTCAGTAATATCATTATCGTGTATCTCATTTTTTTGCCAATTTTGAGTTTCTGATCACTTCCTCTGCGATGCGCCGATCGATGTTGATGAAACCTGAGTAAGGATTCAGGGAAGCCAAGATGCCGCGCTGCTTAGCCCAGTACATGTTGCGGTGCATGCCATAGCAGACCCCTCTAATGATGGTGAGCTCCGAGAGCACGCGGTTAAGTAGCTTGGCGCGCTCTCCGGCATCCATGAGGTTGTCCCTACCGGATTTTAGTATGAAGGTATTCACCTCGGCAGCCAGGTTAATCGCCCTGCTCCTGAACTCTCGCACTCCCGATTCTGCAAACAGCAGCAATGCAGGATTTCCCTTAGCGATGTCCGATGACTTTTGCAGGTCGGTGAAGATGTCGGACGTCACCGCGGCGATCTCCTTTATGCTTAGCAGCGAGCGTACGGCAGAGGAGACTTCGCTCAGTCCGCGATATATCTTGTCCTGCATGTCATTGACGATCGCTAGCTGCCCGGTGACGGCCAATTGCCCGCGTTGGATAAGCGTCAGGTTGCTGTTTACCTTGTCCAACTGGTTGTTGATGATCCCCGCATGAACTCCGGTTGCTGCCGCAACTGCAGGATCTACGTAGGTTTGCGCAGACGCTTTTAAGGTGCACCACAGGATGATGCTAATGGCTATCAATGTTCTCATAGGTCTTTTTCTTTGAGAGGGCTTTCTGGTGTTTGCTGCCCGCTGTTGACTTTTTCCACGAATTGGCCAAGGGAAAGTCCGCTGCGCTCTAGGTCCTGAACGAATGCTGTTAATGCCTCGGGATAGGAACCTAGATGCTGGACGTAGATCTCCACGGCACTTTTCTCCGGCTTTTCGGTCGTAAAGGCAAGATGATGGTAGATGCTAACCTCGACACCGTATACCTCTCCATGCTTACCCCTACGTATATAGAATTCGTTAAATCGCGGACGATCATCCTTGTTTTCCAGTCTGTTGATAGTGAATATTTTCTTTTGTTCCACCTCATCTATAGACAGCAGCTCTGCCACCTTCCTGAAATCCGCCTCGTTCTGCTGGAGGAGTATCACAGTGTCGGAATTATTGATTATGCTGTCCTTGATGATCGGGTTACCGATGATATCATTTATCTCTTGGGTTACCTCTATGATCTCGCCCCAGAACTTTCGTACGGTCTTGTTTAGGTAAAGAAGGAAGTTTGCCATCATGGGCGATGAAATCGCGCGCCATGCCTCTTCAAGAATAAGGGCCTTGCGCCGGTTTTTGCGGTGCCTCATCTTTTGGACGAACAGATCCATGATGATCAGTGTGACGATTGGAAGAAGGACCTTGTTGTTCTGCACGTTGTCAATCTCGTAAACGATAAAGCGTTCTTGGAAGAGGGACTCGTCGGCCTGTTCGTTTAGTATTGGGCCGTACTCTCCCCCGCGGTAGAACTTTTTGAGCACGAAGCGAAATTCATCGTAGTCAAAGCTGATCTGCTCGCTGCTTTTGAGCTGCGGTATATGGTGCGTAGCGAAATCGTAGAAAGAATCGAAGTCCAATTTTGGTTGTTCCCCAGATTGGAATTTCTCGGCGTAATAAGATGTTACTACGCTGGATATGACGTCCCGTTCCACGGTGCTCACGCTGCCATCGGCACCTTTCCATAACAGGGAAACTAAGGTGACTAGGAAGTCCTTTTTTTCGATGTTGTACTCTCCGCGGCTTATGGCAAAGGGATTCATCGTTATCGGCCTCTCCTCGGAATAGGTGATGTACTTACCGCCATAGGTGCTGCAGAGTCCGGAATAGGAATGGCCCACATCTACGATGACAACATCCATATTGTACTGCAGATACTGCTGGACGATGGTGTTGATACAGTAGCTCTTGCCGGTGCCCGATGCTCCTAGTACGAACCTGTTTCGGTTTTTTATGCGTCCGGTGCGCATGGGCAGGTCCGAGACATCGATGCCCACAGGCACACCCTGCCGATCGGTGAAACGGATCAAGAAATCGGATGCTTCGTCCACGGGTAGCTTTTCCTTGAAGAAGTAGCATAGAGCGGCATCGGCGGTGGTCAGGAACCAGTCGTATGCCTTTAATTCGACACCGTTGCCCGGTAGGGATGCGCGGAAGAGCTCCATCTGGTTGTATGCGTTGCGTGATGGTATTATTCCCTGTTGGAAGAGTGCAGCCTCGATGTAGTTTGCCGCTCTATCTATGCTTTGCTGGGGGGCGCATATGGCAAGAGAATAATGTGCATTAACAAGAAGCTGGCCGTCGCGGGCGACATCTGACAGCAGCCTATCGATGTCCTCAACGCAGATAAGGTTTGCTGGGTCTGGCACCCCCGAATGCCTTTTGCGCTTGACTTCTAGCTTTGTCAGCGTCTGCCGCTGGGATGGAATTTCCAATAGCTGGTTAAAGATCATGGTGCTGTAGTCGGGTACGTTGTGCAGAAAGAAAAGATTGTCGACAGGGAAATCACGCAGTCCTCCACTTGCTGTCCTTGCTGTGAAGGAACGTACCTTTTCTGGAAGGTCCACGGTTTCGGTATCCAACAGGCTGATGTAGCGCACCACATGTTCTCCCATATGTAGCTGGTTGTCCGCATTCCTGATATTGTTCAATGTTATCCCGTCTCCTTGGAACTGCATCGCCAATGTTCTTTTTATTAGCGTTTCGGTCTCCTGTTTAGAGAGATATGCAGGTGATAGGGCAGCACTCTCCAGCAGGTCCATGATCTTTGCAATTTTACCGGCGAAGATTGATATCATGTTCTTGTCGTACGTGTAAAGGCGACCCTTGTTAACCGTGCGCGTTAATGTGAGATAGGTGCGTATCTCGGTGTACTTTCTATCCCTGAAGTGTTCTTGGTATTTCTGTTGCAAAAATTCCTGTTCTTGCTTTGGGGCGTACTTGCGCCTGATGAAGATGTCCTGTTTGTGGATGATGTGTCCTTCGCCCACTATCTTGATGATGTTGAGCAGGAGCTGTTGAAAAGCGATATATGCCTCTGGTGAAGCGCTGTACTGCGGGACGGGATTGGTTATTCCTATAATTGTGGAAAAGTCCCCTCCTGCTCCGTATAACAGAGCGATGTCCTGGTGCTTGTCAATGGCGATAAACGGAGAGTTAAATGCTGTCTTTCGGGATTGTTTCATAGCTTATCGAAATTTTATTCTGGTGGACAAAAATTCCCTTGTTTCTAGTTTTGTCATAAAGACCCTTCTTCTGCCGCAGCAGGGTGTAGCCGATGCCGCAGGTGGCACTGATGGCCATTGCCGTGCAGCCCAGCAGCATGCCGGCCAAAGCACCCAGCAGTCCTCCCAACAGAATGCTGACCACGATGCTCGCCACTCCCCAGTAGATGAAGCGTCCTTTCAGTCCCTTATATACAAGGGGCCGCTGTAGCCCCTTGTAAACTGGATATTGCTGGGGAATCATACCCCGAAGAACGCTTTGATTACTACGCTGACCAGAACTAAGAACAGGCAGGAACCTCCCCAGCTCATAAGCTCCTTGTTGATGTCTTGGTCCCCGCTGTTCCATTTTATGTAGACACGTATGCCCCCGATCAGGCCGACCACAGCACCTATCGCCAAGATGAGCGTTGATATGGGATCTACATAGCTGGTCAGCGAGGATGTTGCGGCATCAATGCCGACCGTTCCTCCTTGGGCGGACGATTTCAGGGCCAGAAGGGAGAGTGCTGCAATGGGAAGAAATTTTCTTGTTGTTGTCATGAGTTGTTATTCTAAAAGGTGAATGGAAAAGTGTTTCAATGTATACCGTAGAGTGCGCGCAGGGCAGTCCATACCAAAGAGAGAAATAGGCAGGAGAACAGCCAGCCCATTACTTGGGCATCGATATGGTGCCTGCCCGACTGCCAATTCGCGTAGACCCGCAGTCCGCCCAACAGACCACAGATCGCGCCCATGGCCAGCAGGAGATCAAAAAGTCGGAAATACCAGCTGCCGATTTCTGAGCTGACAGCGGCGAACTCTTGGATCCCGGGCTGCGCATAAAGCGAACTTTGGCTGATGATGAATATAAGCAGAGTCCATGGGCGATGTTTTTTCGATCGTCGCTGCCCGTTCAAAATGCTAGTGTTTTTGTGTATTCGATCAGTTCTTCCCTAGCAAGCCGCTGCAGTTCGCCGATGCTGCAGCCGCCGTTCGAGAGCAGCTCTCCACTTTGCACGGCGGGTGCAGGTGAAGGCGAACTCTTTGCCTCTGGTGCCCGAACAGGCACGAGGGTTGGAGAGTTTGGCTCCTGGAACACAAGATCCTCGGAGCCCTGATCGCCCGGAGCGGAGCGCGGGTGGGTAAAGAGGTCAAAAAAAATGTTCAGGGCGTAATAGAGGGCATAGCATGATGCTAGGACGATCAGAAATTGTTTCCAGACCATATGGGTTAGGTTTTAGTGTGAAAAATAGAGTGTGTAGAGATGTGATCAAAGGGCTATCGCTTTGTCAATGTCAGGCTTGGCCGCTGTCAATGGGACCTTGGATATACTGCTCGTAGATCAGGTCCAATATGGCTGCTATCAGGGGCCTGAGTTCTTCGGGGGTGGATATGGTTGTTATCCGCTGTATGTCTACCCTGTCGGCGAGAGAAGGGGCTACTGTCCCCAGTCGCCTGAGTATCCGGTTGACCTCTTCGCGGACTTCGTATCGTGCGCTTGTCTTTATCCTGTTTGGTAGGAATACGACCGGCGCTCTGGTATTTATCTTTGCAAAAAGCAAGGCAGAGACGATCGTCGCCTCTACGGTAAACTCATCGTAGGCGAACGGACAAATCATGAGATCTGCCATACGTAATATATTGATCAGCCCGTCGTCTTTCATTTCGGTGGGAAGGTCGATCAGGATGATCTCTATCCCGGCATTCTCCAGCTGGCTGGCGTGGGCCTCAAGATCCTCTATAGTTAATGCCTGTACGGTGTAGGGAGGTCTGTTCTCTAGGATTCTGGCTTTTTCAGCTTTGCTCCAAATGGATTTCTGTGCGGCCAAATCTAGGACGGCTACCCTTCTTTCCCGCTCGGTGGACAGGTAGTTGGCGATCAATATGGCGACCGTAGTTTTCCCCGTGCCACCTTTTTGGTTACCTATTAAGATTCTCATAACTATGCTGTATTATTCTGGGGCAAAAATATCGCGGCGGCCTATCTGCTTTTTTTACGTTTTGTGGCACCTCGCTGGCGTCGGAACACAGCTTCGTCGTCCAGATCATTAACAATATCGATCTTTATCAGATCAAGATCCATTGAGGGCGAATCTACCGATGGGATCGACTGACTCGCTTTTTGCTGGACGTCAGTAGCGCCGTAAAGGGACACCAGATCATGACCACTATATATTGTTCTGGTATACGGATCTAGGAGCGTATAATCGGTAGATGGTCTGCCGGAAGTGTGGTGATAGAGAAGTTGCAGTCCATACTCCCGCTCTAGAAGCTCCGCCAGAGGCGAGGTGAACTTTGTGGTGAGGGTCTTCCTGCCTCCGGCAAGAATCAATTGCTGAGGCCTAGGTAGTGGGTCTGCGATATTGATTTTTTCAATCAGAAGCTCTTTCAGCTGCGCTAAGCACGTGCTATCTGCTAGGCTTGAGGATATCTTTGATCGGATCAAATCTATGGGAAGTTCTGCTCGCTTGCTGCAATACTGGAAGACCAAGTAGGAATCGCCAGTACGCCGAAGAAAATAGCCGTAAGATTGCAGGGTATGCAGGAAGTCGGTAGCTCTAAAGAAGCGGTAGCTGAGTAGGCTGTCTATTACCTGCGCGGCTCGTTTCTGTTGATCGACCCCCATGATTTCGTTGAGGGCCTCGTAGCCCCGCATCTTTTCGAATCCCGTGTCAAGACGAAATCCGTTACGGCCTACCCTAGTGGAAACAATATGTATGTGATTGTTTTGGCTGTCCTTATGGTAAAATAGCAGATAGGGTTGGTCCTTGTATCCCATTTTATCCATCCAGCGGGAGGCAATTTCGGTGAGCTCATGTTTGTCCTTGCTATCCTCCTTACAGGAGATGATGGCATGAAATTCTGGAAGCTTGGTCTTGGCGCTAGCAGAAGAATGTGCCTCCAAGTAATTTACGTAATCTTCGGTTCGGATCCTACTAAGCGCGTCCAGGGCGCCGAACCTAGAGGAAAGCATCAGCTCAGCGTTTTGCTGGTCTACTTTTTCCATATTGTAGCGTACGGCGGTGAAGACGGCTGATGGTGGTTGTATGATCATGATCATGACTTCCTCCTTATCAATCGAATAAGTGCGCGTAGGCTGTGGTCCACCTTACGCTGCAGCGACACGTATGCCTCTAGAGCAGTAGCGACGCGCAGGGTGTCGAAAGTGGGAATGCCGCCTTGCTGTCTGCCGAGTGTATGGAGCTCAAGTATTTTTTTTACGTCAATGGCAAGACTGCCCAGCTCCGCTCCCAGTGTGTCCAGCGTGCCGAGCGTCCTAGGGATGCTGACAAGCATCTTTTCTGCGTGTTCCAGTACCATGCTGCGAATAAGGTTGGCTCTGGGGAGACCAATTTCAGCCGATAGCGCTCTGAGTAGACGATCTTCCTCTTCGCTTAGGGCTATTTTTATGCCTTTTGTGCGTATCTCTGGCAGTGTTTGCTTTACATATGGTCTGCTGTCCTTCATAGCTTTATGTTTTTTATGGTAAAAGAGGACCTATATATTTATCGCTAGCGTTTAAAGCTGTTCTTTGCGAGCTCCTTTTGCTGCAGGTCTGCTTTCAGCTTTTCGTTGTAGTCCTTGAATCCGCTATACTGGTCGGATCGGTCAACGGCGTGCGGAGCAGCCTCCATGAATTTTTTGGTGGTCTGTCGGCCCGGCCCGTCGTTGTCCAAGTACAGATCGATCTTTGGGATATCTTTTATTTTCTCTACTGCCTTGTTTAGTTGTACAATCGAATTGAGTACGACCACTGTGGGATGGACGGCAGGTTTCTTGTCCTTGAGCCAGCTGAGGTAGTCCATGAACCCCTCGAATAGCGCGGCATGATCGGGATTCCCGGGTATCACAGAAATACTTTTCTTGCCAATACTGCTCTTAAAGCCCTTGGCATCGGCAAACTCCCAATTTCCCAGATCGTTTTGCCAACCTACGGCGTAGTAGGGCTTGCTAGTGCGATATTCATCCTTATTGTGCCTGTAGTAGAGCTCGCGCAGTCTCCCTTCCGCTACATCTAGAATGCCTCGTGATTCTAGGTACTGATTCAGGACATAATTTGATCCTATCGGACGAGTGGATACCAAAAGGAAGGCGGGCTTGTCCTGCCGGTCTTCAGCATGCGTTGAACGCTGGGAATAAGTTGGTCTAGCGGATAGCTGACGGCCGCTTACCTCGCTGATTTTGCCGAGAACTTCCACGAACGAATGCTGGGGCCAGTAGGCCATCGCCAGCTGCACGATGCCCCCCCCTTGGATGCCACTTGGTCCGGGGCCTCCCCTGTCGAGCCACTTGCCGCCCTCGTCCCATACCGTAAAGGATGGGGTGCTGCCCGTAGTTTCGCGCAGCATGCTATGATAGAAGAGCTCTTTCCCTGATTTCTTAACCGGGTGATGGCCTAGCTTTGCTAAGAATTCGACGATGGAGAGATCCCGGAAATCGTCGGCATTTGTCAGGTGTGCCATATCGGTCTAGATTTCTATAGTTCGTAGACGAGGATAGATTTCTTTGCTGGAGGAGAACATGTCGGCTAGCTGGCTCCCCCGTTGTCCAACGAAAAGACTCACGGTGCTAAAGGAACCTGCCCGCTTAATCACAGTGGATATCAGCCTGCTGTGGTTAGCGATAAGAACGGAGGCGTAGTTGCCAAATACTTCCGATCGATTTGCAAGGTACTCCCGAAAATCCATGAAGATGGCCACAGCACGGCTGGATCGCTCGATATGCGTAATGCCTAGCGGCCCTATCGTACCTCGGAAGTTAGGCGATATAACTTCCCAACCACCATTTTCGTTCTGCCATCCGGCTCCTTGAAATTCCTTTTGAAGGCCTTTTTGATCGAGATAGTAATAAGTGACTTCACAGAGGTTGCTTTCTGCAGCATGCCAAAGACCATTTTTCTTCAGGAAGTGGGTAATTTGTGCCGTGGTTCCGAGTGGAGCACTTTTGGAGAAGAGGAAATATGGAAGCTTTGTTGCCGATCTCTTTCTTTGCCTGAGGCGAGAAACAACGGTGTGGGCGGCAAAGGTATCTGTATGTGTAAGCTGTTGAAGGTACTTTATTTTTTCTAGGATATGTCCTTCGCTGGTCTCCGGCCAATAGGTTTCCGCAAAATCCCGTAAGGTTCCCCCTCTGCCAGTTGTTCGGTCATACCAGGTATTTAATCGGGGGTTCACCATGAACACTCCTGCCGGAGAGCCCGCTGCAGCAAGAGGATTTTGATAGCAAAACTGCTCTGCGGACTTCCACAGGGGCTCATGTCCAAGTGAGCTCAGTAGTGAAGGCAGTGAAATGCTGCTCCATATTGGTATATTATTGATAGTTGTTGTCATAAGTGTATCGGTTATATGCGTTGTTAGGTAGGTGTTATTGAAAATAAAGTGTCTTTCTTCCGGTATTTGGTCTTCCGGCGTAGTGTTCTAACTGCCGGAAGGCCAAATGCCGTAACATTGTGTTGGACCTGTCGATCGACAGGATTTCATTGGTTAAGTTTTCGGGGCTGCTATCTCCGCCTTGAAAGCGGGGCTGCCCCTGTCTGTCAAAGATCGTCTGCTGTTGCCTCACGGCAGCTTCGTGTGAAGGCTTGCTTGATTGCCCGAGCTGATGCGCATATAGGCATGCTACCTTTATGGTCACAAATAAATGATCTGTGATAAAGGAAAAACAGGGAATTAGGGTGAAATGATCCATTCACCCCCATGTCGGTCTGCGTGTAGTATAATTTGTAAAACGTCCAAAGGAATGCCCTCAGGAAAGAAGCAAAGGCTTTGTTTTTTTGTGCTGCATCTGTTATGTTTTCTTTAAGTTTGGAAACGTATGGCGACAAAGAATGGATTGATATTAATAAAGGGAAGCGGAGATAAAGTCTTGACGCCCGCTCAGAAGACTTTCAATAAGCTTGTTGAGCGCGTGGAAAAGCTTAAAAAACTTCTGGAAAAGGATAAGGAAAGTCTTGAGTTTCTCTTTGGATTGCACATGGCCAATATTCCCCATCTGGATAAGGAAATTGCAGAGCGAAAATTGGAGATTGCTGGTTTGATCTCAAAGGCTACCGAGAAATGGAAATTTAAAAAGAGCGATCTAGAGAATATCCGAGAGATAGTCATCATGCTTTGTGATCATGCTTTCCAGTTCATAGAGCCCGATGCGGAGCAACAAGCTATATTTAACAAATGGTCCCAGACGAGCTATCAACAGGAAGTAGACGAGCAGAAGCTCGGGTTAGCAGAGATGATCGCCGCGCAGCTAAGCGGTATGTTCGGTATTGAGTTGGACCCCGCTGAGATGGATCTCGATGATCCGGAATTTATGGGAAAGCTTCAGGAAAAGATCGGGCGGCAACCAGAGAGCGGTTCTGGGGTACATGGTGACGGAGTGAAGACTGCCGGCAGTCAACGCAGAAAAGGACGGAAGGAACTTGAGCGCGAAGAAAGATCCAGACAATTGGAAGAACAGAAGCACAAAAGTTTGCGATCGATATACCTTTCTTTAGTAAAGGTGCTCCATCCAGACAGGTCAACGGACGAGGAGGATCGCCAGCATAAGGAAGAGCTTATTAAAAAGGTGACTAGCGCCTATGAGAACAAAGATCTCCCTAGCCTGCTCCGTCTGGAGACCGAGTGGCTTTCTGGGGAGATCGGCTCCATCGAGAAACTTTCAGAAGACAAGCTCAGTATCTATATTTCTTCGCTCCGCGAGCAGGTCAAGGAAATCGAAGCTCGTCGTTGGGGGCAAAAGATGGACCCAAAGTACGAAGCTGTCTATGAGTTCTGTGGCATCTCCAAAAAGAAAGCACGCGATCACTTTGCAGAACAGGAGAGGCATATGCTTTTCATTCTCGCGGGGATAAGAGAGGATGTTGAATTTTTGGCGCAGAACCCTTCAAAGGATGCTGTGCTGGAGGTGGTAGAAATGATTCTAGATGGTGTCGGCGGAGATTATGAGGAGGATCTTTACGATGATTTTTTATGGTAGGGTGCTCTTTCCTCACTCTTGACTTTCAGAAGTAGTTTATCACCAGCCACCTTTTTTGCGCACTGCTGATTTTGTGTTGGATCAAATAAAAAAGGTAGCCTGTAGAGACAAAAAGTGGTCGAGAACTGGCTAGTTTGCTAAATGGTCCTGGAGTGCAGTCCGTTTGCGCAGATCTTTCTCGTTTAGAGTATTAAATTTTAAAACGTATTCATAAAAATATAGAAGTATATATATTACTTCTGGTCATATCTACCGCCATAACATATAATTATCTCCCTTTTCCACGATTTCCCTACCATGCTCTTTGACAACGATGACCGATTTGGACGGGTTTTTTCCTACGCTGTGTATTGCGCCGTCCAGTGGGACTATATTTAGGCTCCAAGTGCCCGGCCTAGAGGTCGCTGGTTGGTAATCTGCTGCAATGAGCAAGAAGTTGCCATCGGGGGAAAATATGCCCTCTCGTTCATGTGTTTGGCTATCGGTGACCTGTCTCAGCCCAGTTCCATCAATATTCATGAGGTAGATATGTTTGTCTATGCGGACCGATATTTTTGACCCATCCTTATTGCTGTTCACATTTCCCCATTCCGAGTAGTTCATTTCCTTTATGGTTACAATGTCATCGTACGGAGGGCTTGTTTTTAAAATAAACTTATTATCGAAAGTGAACAGTATACTCTTGTCGGCAAGCATGATAGCTTTGTCACCCAATGTTAGATCTTTCCCGTTTACTGTGCGAAGGTGCTTAAGGATGTTGCCCTCTTGATCCAGCAGAATGATACCATGATTAAAATCAGGTTCGATGAGTATCTGGGATCTGTCTCCGACAAGTCTTCCTGAGGTCGTACGGTCTTCTCCCGCGGAACGTGGGTAAGTTATTTGGTGCTCGATAGTACCATTGGAGGGATTAACAAACCTGAATTCAATGTTTTGAAAATCGCCCGCAATTGATGATGTCTCGAGCCGTGTGCGTTCATCCCAACTGACGTCCCAGCTGTTGAGCAAATAGTTATTCTGCTCAAAATATATGCTCTTTGCACCACTGCGTAAATCCAAAGAATAGATTTGCTCTCCCCTGTCATATAAAATTTTGCCAACAGGAGTCGGTTTAGTATCAGTTGCTCTCTCACTATCATCTTTGCTACATGCACTAAAGATGATTACAGATAAAATGATCGTAAAAAAAAGAAAATTTTTCATATCCTACCAGTTTTATTACCCTATGCAATTTGAATAATACCGTGGTAATATCCTATCCACGAAAACAAGTATTTTTGATTTTAAATCAGAAAAGACAGTGTATAACACGGCATCAACAAAAGAGCTTTTTTGGAGCTAATACAGATCTGGTTCCATGATGCCTTTTTTAATATAGTTGTCCTTGTTCATTTGATAGTGAAGGTCGGTCATTGTATTTAGGTATTCGTTTAAAGGTGGGAGAAAATGCTCTTTGCGGAGACGGTCAACATTTGTAGAATCTATCAAGCCTATTTTAGGAATCGCCCTTCCGGTTGTCTTGACAAGGTAGTCTACCTGTGTACCAAACATTTGCTTTTTTCCTGCATTTACTTGGACGCGGTCGAACAAGTACGCGTAGTTTTGAGCATTTGCGTTCTTTTTCTGTACCTCTTTCTTCATCGCCAGCAAAACTCTTTTTTGAAAAGCAGGATCATGGTCGCTGTGTTGGATCATGAGCCAAAATTGGTTGGAACCATCCTTTCCGACCTGATCGTATCCAAGATAGCCGTAACGTCTGAAATAGTCTTCGATAATTGTTGTGTTGCTCCGAAAAACACTGTCCTTAAATGCATCCCACTGCTCATCTGTATACGAACTGTATTTTCCTGTTCTAACTTTTGCAGCAACTTGGTCTACGGTGACCATTTCCTGTAAGTGTGACTGCAGTGCGGTTCTAATTTCGTTGTTGATCACGCGTTTGCTTTTACAGCCTTGCACTAGAAAGAAAAAAAATAATACAGATATAAAGATGTGGATTTTCATTATTCGGGAATGCTATCGTCCAATCTAAAGCTAGCCTTTTTATTTAGTAATAAAAAATGCATTGCCGTACCTAAACTTATTATGCTCGGTGAATATTAGTCGTGACTGCCCAGTAACGGATAAGCTTCTTCAGTAATCGTTATAGAGTCGGTTATTTTTTAGA
>JAAIGF010368419.1_pt1 | contig 26345 bp, 25 predicted proteins | sample 6487441 | NCBI WGS metagenome assembly JAAIGF01 (sample SAMN13974129, study PRJNA590717) | phyllosphere metagenome | biome: pepper field; feature: multiple bacterial spot infested pepper fields; material: pepper leaves; isolation source: leaves from pepper fields | host: Capsicum annuum ... | reverse complement strand
GAAGAAAGTTATTTCAGACCAAGGACTTGGTCTGGCTGGATCCCGCATCAAGTGCGGGATGACGGAGGAGAGGCGTCTTCGTCCATTTATCATAATCCAAGGAACAGCAGCATCACGAATGTTGCAAACAGAATGAAGTGCGTCATGCCTTCGATGGCGTTCGTTTCGCCATCGTTGAGATTGATGGCGGCGACGATGAGGGTGATGAAGACCATGACGGTTTGCACCGGTGTCATAGCCATTATGAAGGGCTGGCCGGTGTAAAGCGCGATTGCTTCCATGACGGGCACGGTGAGGATGACCGTGGAGAGGGAGGCGCCCATGGCGATGTTGACGACGGACTGCATGCGGTTGCGCAGCGCCGAGCGCATGGCCGTGAGAATCTCCGGTGCTGCGGAAATGGTGGCGACGACGACGGCCATGAGTGCTGCGGGTGCGCCGCTTCCTTCCAGCCCGTGGGAAAGAAAAGTCGACATGAACTCCGCCAGCACGCCAATCAGCACCACACCGACGATGATGACGCCGATGGAGTAGGAGGCCGGGCCATCTTCATCCGCATGTTCCGGGCTTTCCGGGGCAACCTTCTTCCGCTCGGTGCGCGGATAGCTGTAGCTGAAGAAATAGCTGTGCGGGCCGACCTGCATTTTGAGGAAAAGCGCGTAGAGCGCAATCATGGCGAATATGGTGAAGGCGGAATAAAGGTGCCACTTCGCTTCCGGGATGAATTCGGGCACGATCATCGAAATGCCCATGGCGGTCAGGATCATCACGCCGTAGGTGCGGGCGGAATCGTCATTATAGGGCTGCTCGCCATGGCGCAGGCCTCCGAGAAGGGCGGCGATGCCAAGGATACCGTTGATGTCGATCATCACGGCGGAATAGATCGTATCGCGCACGAGTGTCGGCGAGGTGGATTCGCTCATGATGATGGCGAGGATCAACACCTCCACGGCCACTGCTGACAGCGTGAGGATCATCGTGCCGTATGGATCTCCCACTTTGGAAGCGAGGATTTCCGCATGGTGGGCAACGCGCATGGATACCGCGACGATGACGGCGATCAAAGCTGCGGCGACCACGAAAGACAGGACCTTGCCGCCTTGCAGAACAGTGTGTTCGGCCAGATAAGCCACGATGGCGACCGGCAATGCGAGCAGCAGCAAGCGCTCGTTTTTCAAAGAGTTTACAACAGACATGGTCCCCTTCCAGTCTCTTTCAATTGATGATCAGCAATCTATGCAGTGGCGCCGGCAATTGCGCTCCCGCCTTTTTGGTAGGATAGTGCGGTTCAAGGACATGGCGACGAAGCCGCGATGCAGTCCTTGAATGCTTGATTGCGGCATTGGTTGCCATGTTTCTCTGGTTGAGATCAGGAGGAGTGTGCATGACCAAGATATGTTACGAAATCGTCGAGCATGATGGCGGTTGGGCTTACCGCATGGACGGTGCCTATTCCGAAGCCTTCCCATCCCACTCCGACGCTCTTCAGGCTGCAAAGATTGCGGCGGCTGAACAGCAGGTGGGCGGAGAGGACGAGGAAATCAGCTATCAGGACGAGCGCGGCCGCTGGCACGAGGAGCACAGCCAGGGCGGTGACAGGCCGGAGGCCGAGGTAGTGGATCGATGCGCAGCCGCTGAGCAGGCTGCCAATCCTGCCTGACCGTCGTCACCTCGTTTTCGTTGCGTGCATCAGCGCTTTGCCGATGGCGCTTCCGGGTCGGTTGCCTTCAAGTGCGCCTTCAGCCCATCCACCAGCGCGCTGAACACGGCGCGGCAGCGCGGAGATGTTCTGAGGTTTTCGTGCATGGCGACCCAGGTGTGCAGCGCGACTTCCATTTCCGGCAGGACGTGCTGCAACCGCTCATCTTCTTTTCCCAGTCCGATCTGGCACATGCCGATGCCTGCGCCCGCGCGCACCATGGCGAGCTGCGCCAGATTGCTATCGGCGCGGATGGCGAAGGGAATTTGATCGGCGTCGGGGAGTGAGGGCGTGTCCTTCTTCATGCGCTGCAAGATGGCCCGGATGAAGGGCGTCTTGCGGTCGAAGCCGATCAGCCGATGCTCCGCCATATCCTCCTTGGTCAGCGGCGTTCCCATTCTTTGCAGGTAATCCTTCGATGCGTGGAAGCCCACGCGGAAATTGCCCACATAGCGCATGACGATGGCGTCCTGTACGGGCTCCGTCATGCGGATGGCGATATCGGCCTCGCGTCGCAGCAGGTCTTCTATCGTGTCGGATAAAGAGAGTTCGATCTCGAGTTTCGGATGCGCCTCCTGCAAGGCGGCGATGATTGGCGGAAGAATTTCAACGCCGATCACATCCGATGCGCTGATCCGCACCGCGCCTTCGATCTTGCCGACCTCGCCGGAAGCGGCGCGCATCAAGGCGGATGCGGTTGCTGCAAGGTTTTCCGCATAGGGCTTGAGCGCAATCGCCGCATCCGTCGGTACAAGGCCGTGCGGAGAGCGAATGAAGAGCTGATAGCCAATCGCATCCTCGAGCGCGCCAATGTGGCGACCGACTGTGGGCTGGGTGATGCCAAGCTCTCTTGCTGCTGCCGATAGCGAGCCGTCCCTCAGGACGCTTAGGAAGGTGCGGTAATAATCCCAGCTGATTTCGCGATCTATGATCATAAATTTTCGTATGGTTGGTGAACGCGTTTAGGCAATTTCGTATAGCCCATTTCGCAAGCATACTCCAGCCACAGCAAATGATTGGAGTTCATCATGTCAACGAATACAGGCAATCAAGGCACAGTTGCTCTCGTTCTGGGCGCGCGGGGCGGCATAGGCGGCCATGTTACGAAAGCGCTGTTGGAACGGGGCTGGAAAGTTCGGGCGCTCATCAGAGGTGAGGCGAAAGCCACGCCGCATTCGATGATGGAGTGGCGACAGGGCGATGCCATGGTGGCGGATGACGTGCTGGATGCTGCGCAAGGCGTTTCTCTCATCGTCCACGCAGTCAATCCGCCCGGCTATCGCAACTGGGAAAAGCTGGTTTTGCCGATGCTGGATAATACCATTCATGCGGCGGAGTCGGTTGGCGCGCGGATTTTACTGCCGGGCACCGTCTATAATTTCGGTCCCGATGCGTTTCCTCTCCTGACCGAAGAGAGCCCGCAGAACCCCGTAACACGCAAGGGCAAAATACGGGTGGAGATGGAAAGTCGGTTGCGCGCGGCATCTGAACGCGGCGTGCCGGTGCTGATCGTGCGGGCGGGTGATTTCTTTGGTCCGGCGGCGCGCAACAATTGGTTCAGTCAGGGGCTCGTGCAGCCGGGCAAGCCGGTGCGTGCCGTCTCCAATCCCGGGATGCCGGGCGTCGGCCATCAATGGGCCTATCTGCCGGATGTGGCGGAAACGATGATGCGCTTGCTGGACCGGGCGGGCGAGCTCGCACCCTTCTCCGTCTATCACATGGAAGGGTTTTGGGATGCGAACGGACGGCATCTGCCTGCTTCAATCGAGCGCGTGGTCGGCCATCATGTCAAGATGAAGCGGGTGCCCTGGTGGCTGTTCCGGCTTGCCTCACCCTTCGTGCCGCTGTTTCGCGAGGTGCTGGAAATGCGCTATCTATGGACGACACCAGTACAGATGAGCAATCGCAAACTTGTCGAGTTTCTGGGCTCGGAACCGCAGACGCCAGTCAATGAAGCTGTTCGGGCAACACTTCTGGATTTGAATTGCCTGGAAAGAGACGGTGCGAAAGCAGCGCCGAAAGCATCATTGGAGGAACGTCGCGCGCTGTCATGAGCGCGCGACGATCATTCACGATCAGCCGAGGGCCGGATAGTCCGTGTAACCTTCCGCTCCACCGCCGTAGAAGGTCGGCTGGTTCGGCTGGTTGAGCGGCGCATCCTGCTTCAAACGGCGCACGAGATCCGGGTTGGCGATAAAGGCCTTGCCGAAGGCAATTGCATCGGCCTTGCCGCTATCCACGGCTTCGATGGCGGATGCGCGGTCATAACCATTATTGGCGATCCACAGGCCCTTGCCGCCTGCATTGGTGTAGGCTGCCTTCAGTTCGGCATAATCGAACGGCTTGTCGCCCTGCTTGAAATCGCGAGGGCCGCCGGTTGCGCCTTCGATGACGTGAATGAAGGCCAGCCCACGGCTGCCGAGTTCCTTCACCACATAGTCGAATAGCGGCTGAGGGTCGGCTTCGAAAATGTCGTTGGCGGGCGTAACCGGCGAGAGGCGGATGCCGGTGCGGCCAGCGCCGATTTCCTTCGTGACCGTGTCCACCACTTCCAGCAGGAAGCGCGCGCGGTTCTCGATGGAGCCGCCATAATTATCCGTGCGGTGGTTGGTGCCGGATTTCAGGAACTGGTCGATCAGATAGCCGTTGGCAGCGTGGATTTCCACGCCGTCAAAACCGGCTTCGATGGCAGCGCGGGCACCCTTGCGATAATCTTCCAAGATGACCGGAATTTCAGCGGTGCCGATTTCTCTGGGTTCGGAGGTTTCGGCAAAAGCGCCGGTGCCGTCATCATTGATGATATAGGTTTTGGACTTGGCCTGAATTGCGGAAGGCGCAACCGGCTGGCCGCCATGCGGCTGAAGCGATGTATGCGAAATGCGGCCCACATGCCAGATTTGCGCGACGATCTTGCCGCCAGCCTTGTGCACGCCATCCGTTACCGTGCGCCAGCCATCGATGGCTTCCTGCTTGTAAAGGCCCGGTACGTCTGCATAGCCCTGCGCCTGCTGGGAAATCGGCGTGCCTTCGCTGACGATAAGGCCAGCGGTAGCGCGCTGTTCGTAATAGGCGGCGTTGAGATTGTTGGGAATTGCGCCCGGAGAACGGTTGCGGGTGAGGGGCGCCATAACGATGCGGTTTGCCAGTTCAATATCGCCTGCCTGTGCCGGTTCGAACAGTTTTGTCATGGGAGTGGCTTTCTCTTCTTGTTGATAGAGAGCGCAGCGTTTGCGCGAATGCATCAGAGATTGTCGTTCAGATATTCAAGAAACTTTGCGATGTTTTCCTCGTCGCGTTCATAGAAATTCCACTGACCGACCTTGCGCGAGCGAACCAGACCGGCTGCCTGCAAGGCCGCGAGGTGGGAGGACACGGTGGATTGCGACAGGCCGCTGATTTCGAACTGATGCGCGCACACGCCCATGCTGAACGGATGCGCCTGGTTGAAGTGGTTCTCCGGCTCCTTGAGCCATTTGAGAAACTTCAGCCGCACCGGATGTGCAATCGCTTTCAGGACGTCTTCGGGTTTCATCTCATTCCTGCATATCTAAACATAACGATACTTATATCGAGATTTTTCGATATCAAGGAAAGCGAGCATATTTTTTGCAAAAAAAAGGCCGCTGGATTTCTCCGCGGCCCGACAGTTTTGAAGGTCATAACCTCCAGAGGGGAACAGCACTCGACAGCAAGGAGCGTCGAGGGCCAACCCAGATATGGCGCTGGAAAGCCTTTGGAACAAGGGCGATTTATCTAAATAAAGCAGCGTGTAAGGGAAAATTATTGCGGGTAAAAAAAGAGGGCCACCAGATTGCTCCAGGGCCCTTGTAAGTGTGAAGGTCAAAAAACCTCCAGAGGGGAACAGCTGATGCGGCGGAACTGGGAGGAAAAGCCGCCATGTGCATCAACTGAGTGCGATATGCTGATTTTTTGTGCTTTCTTCAACTCTTTTTTGTGCAGGACAGGCATGCATTGCGCGCAACGCTGTCTTTCCCTGTCACATTTATTTCGCAAATCTTCAGCGAAAGAAAAGGAGATGAGGACAGGGCGGTGTCTCTCATCTCCTTGATTTGACAGGATTCTTGATTGCTTCAGAGAGAGGAATCAGAAGTTCCAGTTGCGCGCCTTCGCGACAATGAAATCGCGGAAAGCCTTCAGCTTTGCCGCATTCTTCATTTCATCCGGGTAACAGAAATAGGTGTCGAAAGAAGGAATATCCGCCGGAAGCGACAGCTGGATCAGGCCTGGATCACGGCCCACGATGTAATCCGGAAGGCAGGCGATGCCGATTCCCAGCAGGCAGGCGCGCTTGATGGAGGTCTGGCTGTTGATCTGCAGATGCGCAACGCGGGTGTTATCGGAAGAGCGCCCGGCATTCTCCAGCCAGTTCACGTCCAGCAGGTAGTTCGGTGCAGGCTCGCCAAAGGAGATGATCTTGTGGTTGTCCAGATCCTCTATCGACTGCGGTTCTCCATATCGGTTGATATAGGAGGGGGCAGCGTAGACATGCATGTGCACGGTAAACAGCTTACGCTGGATGAGATCCGACTGCTGCGGCTGGCGAAGGCGGATGGCGCAATCGGCGTGCCGCATGTTCACGTCCAGCTCCTCATTGTCGAGGATGAGCTGGATGGACATTTCCGGGTAGAGCTGAAGGAATTCCTGCACCTTGTCCGTCAACCAGCCTTGGCCGAGACCGACCGTGGTGGTAACGCGCAGCTTGCCGCTTGGCTTCTCCGTCGTTTCCGTCAGCTGCATCTTGACGGTTTCGAGCTTCAGAAGCACGTCATGCGCGGTTCTGTAGAGAAGCTCGCCCTGTTCGGTAAGGATCAGGCCGCGCGCGTGACGGTGGAACAGCTTGACGCCGACATCCTGCTCCAGCGCGCTGACCTGCCGGCTGATGGCCGACTGGGACAGGTGCAGCTTATCGGCAGCATGGGTGAACGACCCGGCTTCGGCAGCCGCATGAAATATGCGCAGTTTGTCCCAGTCCAATGGCATAGGCATGCGGTTTGGTGCCTTTCTTTATTCGGCGGCGACAGCAAGCGGCGCCTGCGCCGCCAGAAAACGTTCCGCTTCAAGCGCTGCCATGCAGCCCATGCCCGCGGCAGTGATGGCCTGGCGATAGGTATCATCCGTCACGTCACCAGCGGCAAAGATGCCTTCGACATCCGTTGCGGTGGAATCGGGAGCCGTCCACATGTAGCCATTCGGCTTCAGCTTCAGCTTGCCCTTGAACAGTTCCACGGCAGGCGCATGGCCGATTGCCACGAACACGCCGTGGATCGGCATTTCGGTGATCTCGCCCGTGTTGACGTTGCGCAGCTTTGCGCCGGTGACGGAAGGCGGCATTGGCGGTTTCGCAGGCGTGCCGGTGATTTCCGCGACTTCGGTGTTCCAGAGAATTTTGACATTCTCCTTGGCGAAGATGCGTTCCTGAAGGATTTTCTCCGAGCGGAAGCTATCGCGGCGATGCACGACGGTTACCGTCTTTGCGATATTGGCGAGGTAAAGCGCTTCCTCGACAGCCGAATTGCCGCCGCCGACCACGATTACATCCCGGTTGCGATAGAAGAAGCCATCGCAGGTGGCGCAGGCGGAAACGCCGAAACCCTGAAAGTGCTGTTCACTTTCGATGCCCAGCCACTTGGCTTTCGCGCCGGTGGAGATGATCAGCGTATCGGCAGTCCAGACCGCGCCGGAATCCGTTTTCACGGTGAAGGGGCGGCTGGTCGTTTCGACTTCGGTGACGAGATCGTTGACGATTTCAGCGCCCACATGCTGCGCCTGCTTGAGCATCTGGTCCATCAGGAACGGGCCCTGAATGGGGTCCGCGTAGCCAGGGTAGTTTTCCACGTCGGTCGTGATCATCAGCTGGCCACCCTGTTCCATGCCGGCGATCAATACCGGCTGCAGCATGGCGCGTGCAGCATAGATTGCGGCAGTGTAACCGGCGGGGCCGGAACCGATGATCAAAACCTTTGTATGGCGGGCGGACATGGAACGTTCCTTTCAACAGGGTGCGGGCAGGCCGGAATCAATATGGCGCCAGAAAAACACCCCTTCTTGCGCGGTATTTAAGGGCGTCCAGTGTCGATATTCAAGGGCAGCCATGCATTACCAACAGCCCAGTTGCGGCTGAACACGTAATTTTGTGTCGTGAGCGTGAAGGATTATTGCGAATCCCGCCGCGAAGAGTAGAAGGAAGCATTCATGCTGATAAAGGAATGCGCGCCGTGGCCAGCGTCGAACTCGATGCCATCGATCTGAAAATCTTGCGGGAATTGCAGCGCGACGGGCGCATGACCAATGTCGATCTCGCAGACCGCGTCGGCATTTCTGCGCCGCCCTGCCTGCGCCGCGTGCGCAAGCTGGAAGAGGCGGGCATCATCGAAGGCTACCACGCGATGCTCAACGCGCCGAAGCTCGGCTTCGACCTCGTGGCCTTCTGCATGGTCGGCCTCAAGCGCCAGTCGGAAGCCAACCTCAAAGCCTTCGCCGCCGCCACCGACCGCTGGCCCCTCGTGCGCCAGGCCTGGATGGTCTCCGGCGACAGCGACTTCCTCCTCCACTGCGTCGCCGAAAACCTCACCCAGTTCCAGGATTTCGTGATTGAAGTGCTGACCGCGGACGAGCATGTGGACACGGTGCGGACGATGCTGACCATCCGGCAGGTGAAGCGGGTGGGGTTGGTTGAGGTTTGAGCCTCAACCGTTCTTGTTCCAATCGATAGGTGTGATAAAGCCAAGCTCCTCAAGCTGCTTGGAGCCGGTGTACTTTATCGAGACATTCTCATCGTAAAGATCGATCCCACCCTTGTCGTTGATCTCGTCCATCAGCTTCACGTAATGCGCTGACCCGCCAAAATGCTGCTTCTCCTGAACCGCTTCGGAGATTTTCTCCTTGTAGTTCACGAAGAATTTGAAATGCAAAAGCGCACCCCAAGTCTTGGGAAAGTTGCGACCGTAAGGTAGAGGGCGGTGAGGACTGCTTCCGAAGTAACACGCATCATCCCAATAGATGACAGGATATTTCATCAGCTCATTTTGCTCGCCGAATTTGCGACCTCGGGGCCCGCCCGTGATGCTGACGCCGCGTTTTTCTAGAGCCATGGTATAGCTGTCAGCGTCTAGGTGATCTGAAAAGAGCCAGGGCGGATCGTTAGCCTTGAGCGTCTTTTGATCTGCTCCTCGATACATGTCCAGCATCGGTGCCGCCAAGCGCTTGTCACCAGCCCTCTCCATGGCCTTTACCAAATCAGAAATACTTTTCGTTTCACTGTCGGCAAATACAAGAAACTCATCGGAATCAACGTTCACATACCAACGATTTTTCCCGTAGATTTCAAAAAGCTGTTCTCTCCATTGCCGGCCGCGCCTCGCTTCAGAGTAGCGGATCGGTGAAGTCCACAGATCGACGTCCGATTGTGTGAGCAACAACTCTTTCGTGCCATCCTTAGAGGCGTCATCAACGCAGATGAAGCGGGTGATGCCAAGTGCCCTGTAGTGCTGGAGAAAACTTGGAAGTATCTCAATGTCATTATGGCAAACGAACACCAGATCGATTTGCGGTGAGGAGAGTTCTGAACGTCGTGTCAGCGCCGACATCTCAACTTTTTTGCGCTGCCTTTTTTCACGTGCGGTGATGCGACGGGTTTCATACATAGTGCGAGCTTTGGCAAAAAGTCCTCTACTAAGAGGCGCAACTGGGGGGAACTTAGCCATGTTCAATAAGAACTCTTTGCAATATTTAGAAGATAAGCTCCGTATTGGCTCTTTCCGTATTTGCTCGCGATCTTCTCAAATTGATCCGTCGAGATGAAACCTTTTCGCCAGGCAATTTCCTCTGGGCAGCATATTTTGATTCCCTGGCGCTTTTGAAGCGTGCCAACAAATTCACTTGCTTCGAGAAGGCTATCCGGTGTCCCGGTATCAAGCCATGCGAAGCCTCGCCCAAGTAGTTCGACGTTCAATTTTCCGCGCTCGAGATAAGCTTTGTTGACGTCCGTGATTTCAAGCTCACCTCGGGCTGAGGGTTTGAGATTTGCTGCGATATCCACCACGTTCTCGTCGTAAAAATAGAGACCTGTAACAGCCCAGTTTGACTTGGGAGACGTCGGCTTTTCTTCAATTGAAACGGCTCTTCTGCTTTCATCGAATTCCACGACGCCGTATCTTTGAGGATCGCTTACGTGATAGGCGAAAACAGTAGCTCCATCAAAAGCTCCTGCCGCTCGTGTCAGTATTTCGGTCATTCCATGGCCATAAAAGATATTATCGCCAAGTATTAAGCACGACGGACCGCCGGCGACAAAGTCTGCTCCAAGTATATAAGCTTGAGCCAAGCCATCTGGCGATGCCTGAATGGAATAGGAAATCGAAATGCCCCAATCAGAGCCATCGCCGAGCAAACGCTGGAAATTCCCTATGTCGGAGGGGGTCGAAATCAGAAGAATGTCCCGTATATCCGCCAACATCAAAGTCGACAGTGAATAATATATCATCGGCTTGTCATAGACCGGGATCAGTTGCTTGGAGGTAACGAGCGTCATGGGATGTAGACGTGTTCCATTTCCCCCGGCCAGAATAATGCCTTTCACGTCGCAGTTCTCCTTTTGCATTTACTGAATAAGTTTTTTTACCGCTATTTGAACAGACGCTTTCCAGTCCGGCAATCTTACACCGTGGAAGGTGTCGATCTTCTGGCAATTCAAGCATGAATTAGGTGGCCGTCGAGCTGGCGTAGGAAACTCTGCTGTCGTGATGCGGCGAACTTTAGCGTAAGGACCGCCGATCTTCCTAGAAACTGAAAATATCTCTTCCGCAAAGGTTGCCCAGTCTGTGGCGCCTTGACCACATAAATGGAAGATACCGCGCATGTCTACGTTCGCTGAAGAGAGCATGTTCTTTGCAACAGACAGAACACCGTCCGCGAGATCAAGCGCCGATGTCGGGCTACCTCTCTGATCTGACACCACGCTTATCTCATCACGGTTGGTGGCCAGATTGAGCATCGTCTTCAAAAAGTTTTTGCCATAAGTGCTATAAACCCATGAGGTACGTAAAATTGCGTGATCTGCCCCAGATGAAATAAGTTTCCGTTCTCCCTCTCTTTTCGATCTGCCATAAACGTTGATTGGGTTGGTGATCTCCGATTCGGTGTATGCGCTTTTGCTAGTGCCGTCGAAGACATAGTCTGTCGAAAGATGGATGACCGGAACGCCAATCTTTCGCGCTGTTTCTCCTATCAGGCCGATTGCTTGCGAATTTACCGCATAAGCCAAGGGCTGTTGGGATTCAGCTTGATCAACTGCGGTATATGCAGCAGCCGAGATGATTAAATCTGGCCGAGCCGCCAACAAGCTTTTTTCGATAGTATCGACTACCGATAAATCCAGTTGGGGACGTCCCAAGGCGACAACCTCAATATCGTTTCGCTCGCGAGAGAGCTCGACTAGTGCCGTTACTACTTGGCCAGTGTAACCGGTTGTGACATAACGAACTGCCATAATTTATTTCACGGTACTCGAAATAATGCCTAGCCTCTGCCCTTGATAGGTTTTTCGTAAAGGCATCCACCACCAGGCATTTTGAAGATACCACGTCACAGTCTTTTCGATACCTGTCTCAAAATTTTCGTTAGGCTTCCATCCTAATTCGCGTTCCAGTTTGCTCGCATCGATAGCGTAACGCGCATCGTGTCCCGGTCTGTCTGTCACATAAGTAATCAGGCTCTCGTGGCGAAAGTCGCCCTCAATCTGTTTATTTATAAGCGCACAAATTTGTTGAACCACGTCGATATTCGCCAGCTCATTGTGACCGCCGACGTTGTAAGTCTCTCCAATGCGGCCATTTTCAATGATGGTATCCAGTGCCCGCACGTGATCATCGACATATAGCCAGTCACGCACATTAGCGCCTTGGCCGTACACCGTTATCGGCTTTCGTTCTAACGCATTGAGAATTGTAAGCGGTATTAACTTCTCGGGAAAATGATAAGGACCGTAGTTGTTGGAACAGTTAGATACGATAACCGGCAAGCCATATGTTGTAGCCCATGCTTTGGCGAGATGGTCGGAAGCTGCTTTAGACGCTGAATAAGGGGATGATGGTTGGTATGGCGTCGTCTCGCTAAACAAGCCTATTGAGCCCAATGAGCCATAAACTTCATCAGTTGAAACATGGAGAAAGCGAAAGTCTTTTTGTTTCTGCTGATCCAGAGTCGTCCAAAAATCTCTTGCTGCCTCCAAGAGCGTGAAGGACCCCATGATGTTTGTCTGGATGAAATCAATTGCGCTGTTTATCGATCTGTCGACATGACTTTCAGCCGCAAGATGCATGATTCTGTCGGGTTTGAAAGTTTCTATCGCAACTTTGATAGCTTCACGATTGCAGATATCAGCCTGTAAAAAGCGGTAGCGCGGATTGTCGCGGACATCGTTTAGCGAAGAAATGTTACCCGCATAGGTAAGCTTATCGACAACAAGAACATCATAGCCCTTTTGCGATACGAGATATCTGACCAGTGCCGAACCGATAAATCCAGCTCCACCAGTTACCAATACTCGCATGTGTGTCTCCTGATCATTCTGCAAATTGGAAAAACGCCTCTAGTTCGCGAAGGCGGGGCTGGGCCATGTCCTTCTCTGAGAGGACTACATCCTCGACGGAAATAGGCCAGTCAATTCCCAGTTCAGGGTCATTCCAAAGTAACCCCTTATCATGCTCGCGACTGTAATAGTTGGTGACCTTGTAAGACAAAACGCAGTTTTCAGCCAATGTACAGAATCCATGCGCAAATCCAGGCGGTATCCATAGTTGGTGCTCGTTCGTTTCCGATAGTTCTACTCGAACGTGACGACCGTAGCTTGGAGAGCCTGTTCTGATGTCAACGGCGATATCGGTTACGGCACCCCTTATGCAACTCACAAGCTTGCCTTGTGCGTGAGGTTGTGACTGGAAGTGTAGTCCACGAACCGTTCCAGCGCTGGCTGAGAGAGATTCATTTTCTTGAACAAAATCGAACGAGCCAACATACTGCCTGAAGAGATCAAGGCGAAACTTCTCGCTGAAATAGCCCCGATTATCGCCCAATTTCCGGGTGGTAATCAGCACCGGTCCGGGAATTTCCAGTTTCGAAAAAAGCAAACCCTTGTCCAATCGTGTGGTTGAAAGCGAAGCACGTCACAAATCTTGCAGAAGTTGCTGCCATCGGCGTGAAACCGCAGCCTGAGTATAATGTTGCTCAACCAACCTCATGCCTTCGTCGACGCATCTCTGCCTCTTTTGAGGAGAAGCCATAAGTTTGCGCAAGCCATCTTCCCAGTCGTCTAAAGTTATACAGCTACGAAAAGGCTCGTAGCTATCGATAGCTGAGGCGCATACTGCCAATCCATTCGCCAGAGAAGTCGTCACCCTGTTCGCACTCTTTGATAGATTGTAGTTGTTTTGCCGGACAGGGATCAACGCAATATCGTGCATTTGGAGGGCATGATCCACTGTGCCAAGATTCCATTCGAGATATTGAGTTGTAAATCGATGTTTCTCGAATATCTGTAAGTATCTCTCTTTGTTGTTACTTATTATGGTTAGGCTGATTGGCTTTTCCGCATGGTGCTGTTCGAATATATTTGCGAAGTGCTCAAGGTCGAACATCCCGTTTTGAGCTTTTGTCGTGCCGTGGTGGCCGAACCAAACGAGCCGCCTTCCCAACTCAACACCGGATGCTTGTATATTTGCCCGCAGCCCCTCAAGTTCAGAGATAGGTTTTCGCCGGAAAACATGATCCAATCTACCATACGGACTCGACTGTTCCACGGCATCAAGAACCACCTCGACGCGCATTTGGGGGTGGAGATGGTGCGCGATAGCATTTGCTAAAAAATTCGAGGGTGTTACTACGAGGTCAAACATGTTCAACGCCGCAACAGTCTTCCTATAGTTAACGTTACGCTCGTCGGTGCTGTTGAAAAAAATATTATCACATATGTCTAATATCAGTTTGGTGTTGTGTTCCTGCTTGAGTTTGATCGCCCACTCAAGTGAGGAAAGCTTGGTCCGTTTGGATAAGACCAATATTTTAGGAGGCCTGTTAAGAAAAAAAGAATTGAAGCGCCTATGAAGCAGGCTCTGGTAATATGCCGTTGATATTCCTATTTTTTGAAGCCCTCGCATAACATTTTGACAGCGTATCCGGTGACTTGCTACCGACGTCTTTTTTGTGTGAGGCCAAAAATGAACCTTCGAAGATGTCATGATCTCTCTCTGCGGACGTCGGTTGGTAAAGTATTTAATGCGCTCGATAAGATCGTACGCACGCTACCCCCGTTTGTCGGTTGCGAAAGTAAAGTGAGGGGCGGCTTTAACCTGCTGGGGTGCGTTATAGAGCCGTCCCTCAACAAATCAATATACGACGATTCAAAACGCGAAAACCCAGAGAAAACCCTTTACACGACCTTTACTTTTATGTTTGAGCGCTCGAAAGCTTTTTCTTTGGCACCATGTTTCATGGAAAACTCAAAATGACACTAGGCGTCTCCGCCTTCATCATCTGCCTCAACGAAGAGGCCTATCTCGGTCATTGCATCGAAAGTCTGGAGGGCTGTGCGGAGATCGTGATCGTCGACTCCGGGTCCACCGATGGTACCGCGGCGTTGGTGCAATCTTACGCCGACAAGGGGTGGCCGATCCGCTTCATGTTCGAGCACTGGCGGGGATATGCGGGGCAGAAGCAGTTTGCGCTGGAGCAGTGCAGTCGGGAATGGTGCCTGAATATCGATGCGGATGAGCGGCTGGATGATGCGTTGCGCCAGGCCTTGCCGGAGCTGCTGGCGGCACCGGCGAATATCGTTGGCTGGAAGGTCGCACGGCGGCCATATCTCATAGGCTTCGGTTATACGCCGGAAAATGTGCGCGAGCGGAAGAACCTGAGGTTGATTCGACGCGGGCAGGGTGGGTATGATCTAGCGCAGAAGGTGCACGAAGGCATCGTGCCGAAAGGTGAGGTGGCATCTTCGCAAAAGGGCAGTCTGTTGCATTACCGGCCTTTGATCATTGATGAGCAGATTCTCAAGGAAAACAAATATTCCACCCTCAAGGCAGACCAGCATTTTGAAGAGGGAGAGGAGGCTAAGGTCTCAAAGTTACTAGTCTCTCCCTGGCTTTATTTCCTGCGGCTTTATTTCAGGAACGGGTTGTGGCGTTGCGGCGTGCCGGGCTTTATCGAGGCGGCAACCGGCGGTGTTTACGCATTTCTCACCCAGGCAAAAATTCACCAGCGCCATGCGCTGAAGCGGCGTCCCAATGTCGATGACATGGAACGCGGGGGATTTCCATAGATGAAAATTCTGCACATACATTTCGGTAAAGAAGGCGGCGCCGAGCGTTTCTTTGTCAATCTCGCAAATTCGCTCGCAGAGCGGGGCATCGAACAACGCGCCCTCATAAGACCGGATCGGAGTTGGCGAGCCTCGATCGATGAGAGCGTCACCATCTATGAAGGCGTCTTTCGACGCATTTCTCTGTCGCGCTTCGTCCTTTCATGGCGGCTGAAGCGCATTCTCAAAGAATTCAAACCCGATGTGATCGTAACATGGCAGTTGCGAGCCAGTCGATTCATGCCGGCATATAAGTCTGCCTTGCGAGTATCGCGCCTGGGCGATTATCCAGAGCATTTGGGCTATTATAAAAATTCGGAAATGCTCGTGTGCATAACGCCAGATATGGCTGATCGCGTGCGTGAACTGGGCTGGAACAAGCCCGTCAGCGTAATCCCGAATTTCACCAATGCTTCGCCTGTGTCACCGATTTCCCGAGCGGAACTACAGACGCCAGAAGACGCATTTGTCGTTGTCGGCATGGGCCGGTTTGTGAAGCGTAAGGGCTTCGCTCATCTCATCAGGGCAGTTAAGAATATTGATGGAGCGTATCTTTGGCTGCTTGGTGACGGTCCGGAAAAGGACGCGTTGATATCGCTCGCCAACGAGCTTGGAATTGCGGACAGGGTGAGATTTCCGGGCTGGAAAACGAATGCCTATGCGTATCTTGCAGCAGGCGATGTCTTTGCGATCACTTCCCTGCACGAGCCGCTAGGAAACGTGTGCTTCGAAGGCTGGGGTGCCAATAAGCCAACTGTGGCGTTCCGAGCCGAAGGGCCATCGTTCGCAATGACGGATCAGTTCGATGCCTTGATGGTTGATTGTGGTGATGAAGAAGGTCTCACGTCGGCTATCGTAAAATTGCGAGATGACGAGCAGCTCTGCACGAAGTTGATCGAGGGCGGAAAGACGACAATACGCGAGCGATTCTCGAAACAGGTGATTACGGATAGTTATCTGGCACTGTTCGAGGGAGCGCGTGTGAAATGAACATTATCCATTTCCACTTTGGTAAAGATGGGGGAGCCGAACGTTTCTTCGTGCATTTGGTGAATGCACTTGCGAGAAAAGGGATTGAGCAGCGCTGCATTATTCGAAAGAATCGGGAGTGGCGTAGAGAAATTGCCGACGTGGCGAAAATCGAAGAAAGCAACTTCAGAAATTTGTCGCTGGACCGTTTAGTCCTGCCGTATCGCGTAAGCTCTATGGCCAGAAAATTAAAGCCTGATGCAATTATGTCGTGGGCACCGCGGGCCAGTCAGCTGATGCCCAATTACAAAGGCTGCATCAAGCTATCTCGCCTCGGGGATTACCCGACCAAGCTGGATTACTTCAAGAATACCGATATTCTTGTCTGCAACACGCCGGGAATTGCAGAACATGTGAAGGCGATTGGCTGGACGCGTGGAGTTGAGGTCGTTTCGAACTTCACCAATACGGAAAGGGTGGCGCCAGTGTTGCGGGCGTCTCTCGATACGCCGGAGGATGCGCCGGTGGTGATATCCATGGGGCGTTTCGTTCGGCGCAAGGGCTTCCATGATCTGATCGACGCGGTTGCGGCGCTTCCTGGTGTTTATCTGTGGATTGCCGGAGATGGCGAGGAGCGGGAGAACCTTGAGGCGCAGGTGGATGCGCGCGGTATGCGCGACAGGGTGCGGTTTCTTGGCTGGCAGGATGATACGCGTGCTTATGTTGCGGCAGCGGATATTTTCGTGATGCCATCCAGCCATGAGCCGCTGGGCAATGTCATTCTGGAAGCCTGGGCGCAGCGCAAGCCGGTCATCTCATCCAAATCCGAGGGGCCGCTTTGGTTCATGAAGGATGCGGAAGACGGGCTGCTGGTCGATATCGGCGATGTCGAGGGTTACACCAATGCCATCCGTCGTCTGCTGGATGATGCCTCGCTTGCCGAAAAAGTTGCCGCTGGCGGTAATGCTACCTTGATGGGGCAGTTTTCGGAGGAAGCGGTCGTATCCAGCTATCTGGAGCTTTTCAGCCGGAAGCCCTGACGGCGTTATAGACGCGCTCCAGCGCCTCTGCTTCACCTTCGATGGTGAAGTGCTGTGCGGCATGGGCTTGAGCGCGTGGCGCGGCCTGGGCTAATTTGTTGAGGTTGTCCATCCATCTAGCTGCTGCGCTCGTCATTGCCGTGAGATCGTCGCGCGGAATTACTTCGCCTGTCTGATCGGCGACGACGAGTTCCGGGAATGCTCCAACATCCGTTGCGATGACCGGCACACCTGTCGCCATGGCCTCCAGCGGCGTCAGGCCGAAGCCTTCCCAGCGCTGGGGGGCGATGAAGAGATCGAGGGCGCGGTGCCATTCGTTGATATTGGTATGCTCGCCAACGAAGAGGATGCGCTCCGAGAGGTCGGCAGCACGGACTTTTTCCTTCAGCCCGTTTTCGAATTCCACATGGGGACCGGTTGCGCGGCCAGCCACGATGGCCGACCATTGCGGGCGCGATGGCAGGACGGCGATCATCGTGTCCACGAAAAGGTCCGTGCCCTTTTGGTGGCGCACGCGGCCGAAACAGCCAATGAAATTCTGTTCGCTGTTCAGACCAAGCGCGGTTTTTGCCGCCGATTTATCGGCAGATGGAGAGAAGCGATCGGTGTCTATGCCGTGCATAACGACGGTACTTGGGCAGTCAAGATAGGATGCCGTCTTGTTGCTCGTGGCGATGACGGCGTCCATCTTCGTAATCAGGAATTTCGTCCAGCCGGAATGCTTGCGCTGGGACGCGGAGGTGAAGACGATTTTCAGCTTCATCCGCAAGATGTCACGCAGGATGATAGCGGGCAGCATCTCGATATTTCGCCGCGCGTGCCAGACGCGCGGCTTGCCCTCGGGACCGTTCTGCCAAAGCCGCCATAGATCGCGAAAGCGAATGTAAGGCAGGCTTGAAGGCAGGCCGGGGCCGATTACGGCGACTTTCTGCCCGAGCCGATTCTGGATCGGCACGAGCTGAATGATCGTGGATGTGACGCCGGAAAGCCTGCGCTTGAAATTCGGCGCAAGCACGCGGACATCTCTTAAATCGACGTGGGGCAAGTCTGAGGTCTCGAAAGAAGAGAGGGCTTCGCTCAGTTCCAGTTAACGGAGAGAATCTCGTAACCGCGGGCACCGCCCGGTGCATTCACTTCGATGCTGTCGCCCACTTCCTTGCCAATCAGGGCGCGCGCAATGGGGGACGAGATGGAAATGCGGCCTTCCTTCACATCGGCTTCCTGGTCGCCGACGATCTGATAGGTCTTCTCTTCATCGGTGTCTTCATCGACCAGCTTGACGGTTGCGCCGAACTTGATCTTGGAACCGGACATCTTGGAAAGGTCGATGACCTCCGCGCGCGCCGTCAAATCCTCTAGCTCGCCGATGCGGCCTTCATTGTGGCTCTGCGCTTCCTTGGCGGCATGGTATTCGGCATTTTCGGACAGGTCGCCATGGGCGCGCGCTTCGGCAATTGCCTCGATGATGCGCGGACGCTCTTCCTGCTGGCGCCAACGGAGTTCTTCCTGCAACTTGACGAAACCGCCATGAGTCATCGGTACTTTTTCTACCATCTTTTTATTCCTTCACATTCGCACCGCGGTAGTCGCAGACACAAAAAGAAACAGGTTCCGGAGCGAAACTTCGGAACCATGTCAAAATCACAATTGAGCCGACTATATCAGAAGACCGTCGTGAAATGCCAGAAAATTAAAATCACTCATAAAATTGTGCATTTTCAACGCCCTCTGTGTCCCGTTTGACTTTCGCCTTCGGAACATATAGAGAACATATCTATGAAGAAGTCAATTAAGGAACGGCTGGCCATTCTTTCCGATGCGGCGAAGTATGATGCTTCGTGTGCTTCGAGCGGGACTGCGAAACGAAACTCGTCAGCCAGCGGCGGGCTGGGCTCGACGGAAGGGTCGGGTATCTGTCACGCCTATGCGCCGGATGGACGGTGCATCTCTCTGTTGAAGATTCTGCTGACCAACTTTTGCATCTATGACTGTGCCTATTGCATCAATCGCTCCTCCAGCAATGTGGAGCGGGCCCGCTTCACGGTGGAAGAGGTGGTGTGGCTGACGCTAGAATTCTATCGGCGAAATTACATCGAAGGACTGTTTCTGTCGTCCGGTATCATTCGTTCGTCGGATCATACGATGGAAGAGCTGGTCCGTGTGGCGCGGGAGTTGCGGGTCACACACGGTTTTCGCGGCTACATTCATTTGAAATCGATTCCCGAGGCTTCTGCGCATCTAATCGAGGAAGCAGGGCTTTATGCGGACCGCCTGTCGATCAATATCGAATTGCCGACGGATAGCGGCATCGGCAAATTTGCTCCGGAAAAACAGCCCGGCAATATTCGCCGTTCCATGGCAGATATTCGCCTGAAGATTGAGGAGGCGGGGGAGCCGACGCTTAAGACCAAGCGGGTGAAGAAGTTTGCGCCTGCCGGGCAAAGCACACAGATGATCGTGGGTGCGGATGGGGCGGATGACGGCACGATCCTGTCGACCAGTGCGCGGCTTTATGGCAGTTATGGGCTTCGCCGCGTTTATTACTCGGCATTCAGTCCCATTCCCGATTCGTCTAAAAACCTGCCGCTCATCAAGCCGCCTTTGATGCGCGAGCACCGTCTTTATCAGGCGGACTGGCTTTATCGTTTCTATGGTTTCGATATCAATGAAATCACGTCTACGCAGAAGGACGGTATGCTCGATCTGGATATCGACCCGAAGCTTGCATGGGCGCTGGGTAATCGCGCCAAATTTCCTGTTGATGTCAACAAGGCCGATAAGGAAATGCTGCTGCGCGTTCCGGGTTTTGGCGTGAAAACGGTGAATTCCATTCTCTCGTCACGGCGTTTTCGGCGGCTGAGACTGGAGGATTTGGGACGCTTCGGTGTGTCGCTGAGAAAGGTCAAAGCCTTTGTCCTTGCAGATGGATGGACGCCGGGGAAATTGACGGAGCGACCGGATTTGCGCGCCATGTTTGCGCCGCAGCCGGAACAATTGTCGTTGTTGTAATGTACAGCGTGGAATTGGAGGGCCGGGGGGATTTTGGCGAGTGGCGCAACGCCGCGCGCTCCCTGCTTATGGCCGATATCGATCCGCGCGACGTGGACTGGCGCTTGGAGAGTGAAAGAGGCACCCTTCTGGGATTTGAGGAAAGCCCCTCCATTCCAGCGGGCGATAGCAGCCGAGCCATCAGCGTTCCAGCCGCTTTCCTGCCGCTTGCGGAAGCGGTGATTTGCCACAGTGATCCAGCGCGCTTTGCCTTACTGTATCGGTTGTTGTGGCGATTGCAGAAGGACAGGTCGCTTTTGCAAATCAAGGCCGACCCGGACGTCCTGACTGCGCGCCATTTGGAAAAATCGGTGCGACGCGACAGCCATAAAATGACGGCCTTCGTTCGCTTCAAGGAAGTGGAAGGTGAAGGGCCAGCGGCGCGGCGCTGTTTTATCGCCTGGTTCGAGCCGGATCATTTCATCGTGGAGCGAAAAGCGCCGTTTTTTCAGCGACGGTTCACCGATATGGATTGGCTGATTGCCACCCCCAAGGGCTCTGCGCGCTGGGATGGAAAGACGCTGGAAACCTCGCGCGAAGCAGCCGAAAAGCCTGATCTTACCGACGAGACGGATGAGTTGTGGCGCACCTATTATGCTAATATCTTCAACCCGGCACGGCTGAAAATAAAGGCGATGACGGCGGAGATGCCGAAGAAATACTGGAAGAATTTGCCGGAGGCCGCGCTTATCCCTGAACTTATTCTGGGCGCGGAAGCACGCGTGCTGGAAATGGGCGCAAAGGCAGCAACGGAGCCGCAGCTCTTTCACCATCGCCTTCAGGCGGCAGCATCCGCCAAGCCGGAAGAGTTGTTGCCAGATGCGGATACGCTGGCGGGTCTCAAACGCGAAGCGCAAAGTTGTGAGCTTTGTCCGTTGCATTGCAAGGCGACTCAGACGGTATTCGGCGAAGGTTTGAGCGATGCCGAGATCATGATCGTCGGCGAGCAGCCGGGGGATCACGAGGATCTGGCGGGGCGTCCCTTTGTCGGGCCTGCGGGCAGGGTGTTCGATCAGGTGCTGGCGGAAACGGAGATCGATAGAAAATCGCTTTACGTGACCAATGCGGTCAAGCACTTCAAATATGAAGCACGCGGCAAGAAGCGCATACACCAGCGCCCGGATGCTGGTGAGGTGGAGCGTTGCCGGTGGTGGCTGACGCGGGAAATAGAGCTCGTTCAGCCAAAGCTGATCGTGGCCATGGGGGCAACGGCGGTCTATTCACTGACCGGCATGAAGGAGAAGATTTCCGATCTCCGCGGGCGGCCCATGCCCATGTCAGAGGGCCGCATGCTCTTCGTCACCGTTCATCCTTCCTATCTACTGCGCATTCCGGATGAGGCGCAAAAATCCTATGAGTTCGCGCGGTTCAGGGATGACATGAAGCTGATGAAGGAGATCGCCGCAAACCTGTAGCGCAGGCGTCTTGCTGAGCGCTCTGCTCAGTGATTCTCTTGAAAGAGCACGTCGTGCGGTCGCAGCTGCGTTGTTTTCCGTTCCACCAAAGAGCGGGATGACGCAAAAATCGCATTCCTTCGGGACGTGCAAGCAAAAGCAAATACTCTTTTTACGATATTTTATTTTTATTTATTATCAAAGGTTGCGTACGCGCCTTTCGCATGCACTTATTGCCTTGGGTTGCATTTAATGGGAAAGCAACCTTTTGGTTCAACGATTGCATAGAGGTATATTTAATGTCTGAAGTTCGTCCTTCTGGTCTGTTTTACTTGCACCTCCAGACATCCGGCGCGCCGGGTGCACCGGTTCTCGATCTGCGCCTGACGGTTTACACTCCGAAAAAGCAGATCACGGGCCTTGCTGAAGTTACGCAGGCGACCAACCCACCACTGGATGTGAAATCCCACGTAACTGGCGACTATACCTACGAAACGGTGATCGGACAGGGTTCGAAAATCCGTATCGATCTGCAGGGTTGGCCAGAACTGGTTTGGCCGGTAAAGGGTGGTATTGGCCCGGTCGTTCCAGAAAACTTCTATGCAACCCTGGTTCTTGACACCGATTATTCGGAAGGCGAAATCCACTACGGTTACCGCACGGGCCTTACTGGTGCCTGGCACGAAGTCACGCAGTCCGTGAAAGCTGCGGCACTGGCCAAAGCTGCCTGATAACAAATCAGAAAAGCCCCGCGAGACATAGTTTTGCGGGGCTTTTTCCTTATCTCCAGCACGCTTGGATATCAGTGCCCGCCAATCGCGCTTTCGTCGATATGCGCTTTTGCGTAAACCTTCCTCGCAATCATAGCCAGCAACAACAATGTGACGGACGCCAGCAGGCAGCAGGCGGCGAAGCCGAGTGAGAAGCCAGTGCGGGCAGGGGCAAGCCATGCGGGTTCTGCCGCGCCGCCCATCGCCTTGGCTGTTTCGACTGCTCCTGCGAGTGTTGCGGAAACGGCTGCGGACTGTGTTTCGCTCAAGCCGCTCAAATCCGCGCTGCTGATGACCATGCGGTAGACCAGCGTGCCGAGGCTGCCGAGAAGGGCGACGCCGAGCGCTCCGCCGAATTCGGCGCTGGTTTCTGAAATGGCCGAGGCGGAGCCCGCGCGTTCCGGCGGTGCGGTGCCGACAATGAGGCCGGTCGTGGTGAGGATGACGGGCACGAAACCGAGCCCGATCAGCATGCTGGCGCCCAGCATTCCGTAGAGGTTCTGAAAATAGGCGGCGGCAGCCATTGCCGTCGTTCCTGCGACATTGACGAGCAGGCCGAGCAGAACCGTTTTTACCGGGCCGAAATGGTTGGTGAAGCGGTAAGCCTGAAAGGACATGATGGCGAAGACGGATGCAGAGGGCACCGACCACAAAGCAGCCTCCAGCGGGGAAAGGCCGATGACCAGCTGAAGGAAGAGGTTCTGATAGAGGAATGTGCCGAAGACGAAGAAGACGCCAGCGAGATTGACGATCAGCGATGCCGTAAAGGCCGGAATGCGGAAGAGCTTCAGGTCGATAAGCGGATGCGCCAGCGTCTTTTGACGCCTGATGAACAGCACGCCAATGGCAAGCCCGGCGGCGACGGGCAGGAGTTGGCGCAGAGCAAAACCTTCCGCTGCCATGTGTTTGAAGCCGTAGATCACGGGCAGAACGGTGGCAAGCGACAGGAAAACGCTGACGAGATCGATACGTCCGCCATCGTCATTCCTGTATTCCGGCAGGATGAACGGCCCGATGGCGAGCAGCACGAGCATCACTGGAATGTTGATGAGGAATACGGAACCCCAGTGGAAATATTGCAGCAGCAGGCCACCGATCAGCGGTCCGATCAAGCCGCCCAGTGCAAAAGCGGAGCCCCAGATACCGATGGCGCGGTTCCGCTCTGCCTCGTTCTTGAAGATGTTGACGACGAGCGAGAGCGTTGAAGGCGCGACCGTCGCACCTGCGACACCCAGCAGTGCGCGGGAGATGATGAGTTGCTGCGAGGTAGACGAAAAAGCGGCAAGTGCCGAGGCGACGCCGAAGGCGAAGGCACCAACCAGAAGCAGCTTGCGCCGACCGATGCGGTCTCCCAGCGTGCCCATGGTGACAAGGAAACCCGCGACCATGAAACCGTAAATATCGTTGATCCAGAGCAGTTCGGAAGCGCTGGGATCAAGGTCCGAAACGATGGCGGGCATTGCCAGAAACAGGACGGAAAGGTCCATGGAGTAAATCAGGCAGGCAATGGAGAGCACGCACAAGCCGACCCATTCCCGCCGACCGGCCAAAGGCGCGGTGGTTTCGATGCCCGATGCCTGCATGATTGCCTCCTGAAATGAAAGAGGCGCAATTTGGCTTGAGGCTTGCGAAATGGCAATCGATTCTTATGCGTGCCTTAGCGCGATGATGCCTCGGTGGACATGTCTTCCGTTAAGCTGGACTTGGTTGGAAATTCAGTCAGGCCAAGTCGCTGGTCGGAAGGGGTTATTCCAAACGCGCAGACGCGTATCTGCTGCGACCCCGCATGAGGTGTCCTGCTGTCCGATTTAAATTGAGAAGGTAGTTTGGCGCGAGAGCAGCTCCTCCACCCGTCACCCCGCACTTGATGCGGGGTCCAGCCAGACCAAGTCCTTGGTCTGAAAGACTTTTTCGACGCGCAGATGCGCGTCTGCTGGACCCCGGCTCAGGGCCGGGGTGACGGGTGGGGAGTTGTTCTTACCCCAAACTGCCGTCTCAATTAGACCGACACCACTGTCAAGTGCGGGGTGACGGAAGGGAACGAAAGGGAAATCAGCGCCAGGAAATTTCCGCGCCAAGCGCCGTCAGCTTCTCCACGAAATGCGGATAGGCCCGGCGCAGGGGATCGGCGTGGAGGATGGTGGACTGGCCTTCGATCTGCATCGCGGCAATTAGCAGCGCGGGGACGACGCGGATGATGTAGGGGGCTTCCACGGTTGCCGGGCGGAGCGCGTTGCCGCCGCAGACGATGAGGCGGTGCGGATCGGAGAGGTGGGCGCGGGCGCCGAATTTCAGCAGTTCAGAGCACCAGCCCAGAGCGCCTTCGTACACCTTGTTCCAGAACAGGATATCGCCCTTGCAGCCAACGGAAACGCCGATTGCCTGCGGCAGCAGGTCTGCCGGAAAGTAGGGCCAGGGAGCGGCTTCGATCTTGGGCAGCATTTCCAGCGTATGCGGCTGGGCGATCTCGCGCGACCAGCCGGTCACGGTGATCCTGCCGTCTTCCACGTCGAAAGACATTCCGAGCTTCTCGAACTGACGCAGGATGAGGGGCATGTGAGGGCCCATATCCGTTTCCACCGTCAGCCGCCCGCCAGTCACGCCGCCAATGGCGAGATAGGTCGCGACTTCATGGTGATCGTCTGGAACGCGGGCGGTTACGCCGCCCAGTTTCTCGACACCGGTAATGGTGAGGCGCGAGGTGCCCGCACCTTCGATCTTTGCGCCCATGGCCGTCAGCATATCGCACAGCGCCTGCACATGCGGCTCGGAGGCGGCATTGGTCAGCGTTGAGACGCCCTTGGCCAGAGCGGCGGTCATGGCAAAGGTTTCGGTGGCAGTGACGGAGGCGTAGTCCGGCCAGAGTTCGGCACCGGTCAGATCGCCGTCCAGCTTCACTTCCAGAGGATTGGTCGATGCAATGCGACCGCCGAGATGTTCGAGAACTTCCAGATGCGGATCGATCTCGCGCACGCCGAGTGCGCAGCCCTTGGCGGTCGTATCGAAGATCAGGCTCTTGTTGCGCCACAGAACCGGGCCGAGCAGCAGGACGGCGGCGCGGATACCGACCGGAAGCTCGGCTGTGCCGTGCTTGAAGGCTTCGCCGTTATGACGGATCGTCAGCCGACCTGCTTCCAGATCGCGATCGATGGAGGAGCCCATCGCCGCGAAATAGCTCAGCAGCTTGTCGATGTCGCTGATTTCGGGGACGTTTTCCAACGTCACCGGCTCATCGGTCAGGATCGATGCGCAGAGCATCGGAAGCACGGCATTCTTATTGCCCGAGGGGCGGACGGTGCCGGAAATCGGCCGTCCGCCATTCACGATCAGATCGGTCATCTCAGAAGTAGCTTTGCAGCGGCTTGACTTCGAGATTGCCCGCCTTCAGCGCCTTGATGGCAAGGGCAGCAGCTTCGGCACCAGCCATCGTCGTGTAGTAGGGCACCTTCTGCATCAGCGTTGCGCGGCGCAGGGACTTCGAATCCGAGATCGCCTTGTTGCTGTCTGTGGTGTTGATGACCAGCTGGACCTGACGGTTGCGGATGGCGTCTTCGATATGCGGACGGCCTTCCTGCACCTTGTTGATCTTTTCAGCGGCAATGCCCTGTTCCGCGAGGAAGCGCTGCGTGCCGCCGGTTGCCAGAACCTTGAAGCCAGCTTCGACCAGAATGCGGATGGCAGGCAGAACGCCGTCCTTGTCCTGATCGCGCACCGAGACGAACACGGCACCCGAACGCGGCAGGTCGACGCCAGCCCCCAGCTGCGACTTGGCGAATGCCAGCGCGAAATCTGTATCGAGACCGATGACTTCGCCGGTGGAGCGCATTTCCGGCCCAAGCAGAATATCGACGCCGGGGAAGCGGGCGAAGGGGAAGACGGCCTCCTTGACGGCGATGTGCTTGAGGTTGCGAGGATCGGGCTTTTCGCCGTAAGCGGCAATCGCCGGATCGAGCTTCTCACCGGCCATGACGCGGGCGGCGATTTTGGCAATCGGCGCGCCGATGGTCTTGGCGACGAATGGCACGGTACGCGATGCGCGCGGGTTAACCT
>JAAIGF010136477.1_pt1 | contig 26356 bp, 20 predicted proteins | sample 6487441 | NCBI WGS metagenome assembly JAAIGF01 (sample SAMN13974129, study PRJNA590717) | phyllosphere metagenome | biome: pepper field; feature: multiple bacterial spot infested pepper fields; material: pepper leaves; isolation source: leaves from pepper fields | host: Capsicum annuum ... | reverse complement strand
GAGCTGTACGGCCTGGTGCAGGAAACCCCACAGAAGGAAACCACCCCCTTCTACCCGCGCTCGCCGTATGCGGTCGCCAAACTGTACGCCTACTGGATCACCGTCAATTACCGCGAAGCCTATGGCATGTACGCGTGCAACGGCATCCTCTTCAACCACGAGTCGCCGCGCCGTGGCGAAACCTTCGTGACCCGCAAGATCACCCGCGGCATGGCCAACATCGCCCAGGGTCTCGAGCCGTGCCTGTACATGGGTAACATCGACTCGCTGCGTGACTGGGGCCATGCCAAAGACTACGTGCGCATGCAGTGGATGATGCTGCAACAGGAGCAGCCGGACGACTTCGTGATCGCCACCGGCGTGCAGTACTCGGTGCGTGAATTCATTACCTGGTCGGCGGCCGAGCTGGGCGTACACCTGCGCTTCGAAGGCAGCGGCGTGGACGAGCAAGGCATCGTCGAACGCATCGACGGTGACAAGGCCCCGGCCCTCAAGGTCGGCGACGTGATCGTGCGCATCGACCCGCGCTACTTCCGTCCTGCCGAAGTGGAAACCCTGCTGGGCGATCCGACCAAGGCCAAGACCAAGCTGGGCTGGACGCCGGAAATCACCGTACAGGAGATGTGCGCCGAGATGGTTCGTGAAGACCTCAAGGTCGCCCAGCGTCATGCCCTGCTCAAGGAACATGGCCACGACATGCCGGTCTCCGTGGAGAACTGAGCATGAGCGCGCCTCTTGATCAGCGCATCTTCGTCGCCGGCCATCGTGGGATGGTCGGTTCGGCGATCGTGCGCCACCTGCAGAGCCAGGGCTACCAGTGCATCGTCACGGCGCCACGCGAAAGCGTGGACCTGGTCGATGCCGCCAGCGTGAAGCGTTTCTTCGCCGAGCAGCGCATCGACCAGGTTTACCTGGCCGCGGCCAAGGTCGGCGGCATCCACGCCAACAACCAGTACCCGGCCGACTTCATCTATCAGAACCTGATGATCGAGGCCAACGTCATCAACGCCGCCCACGAAGCTGGCGTGCAGAAGCTGCTGTCGCTCGGCAGCTCGTGCATCTATCCGAAACATGCCGAGCAGCCGATGCGTGAAGAAGCGCTGCTGACCGGCGTGCTGGAGCCGACCAACGAGCCCTACGCGATCGCCAAGATCGCCGGCATCAAGCTGTGCGAAAGCTACAACCGCCAGCATGGCCGCGACTACCGCAGCGTGATGCCGACCAACCTGTACGGCCCGCACGACAACTACCACCCGGAAAACAGCCACGTCATCCCTGCCCTGCTGCGCCGCTTCCATGAAGCGACCCTGCGTGGCGACGATGAAGTGGTGATCTGGGGTAGCGGCACGCCGATGCGCGAGTTCCTGCACGTCGACGACATGGCTGCGGCCAGCGTCCACGTGATGAACCTGGATGAGGCGACCTACGGGGCGCACACCCAGCCGATGCTCTCGCACATCAACGTCGGTACCGGCCAGGACTGCACCATTCGCGAGCTGGCCGAAACCATCGCGCGGGTCACCGAGTTCCAGGGCCGCCTGAGCTTCGACAGCAGCAAGCCCGATGGCACGCCACGCAAGCTGATGGACGTCTCGCGCCTGGCCAAGCTCGGCTGGACGGCGAGCATCGACCTGGAAACCGGCCTGCGCGATGCCTACCGCTGGTTCGTCGAGCACATCGACGACGTGCGCAGCTGACATGTTTCTGCCGGCCGATACCTTCAGGACCGTGGTCGCCAGCACACCGCTGGTGTCCATCGACCTGCTGGTACGCAACCTGCAGGGTGAATTGCTGCTGGGCGAGCGCCTCAACCGCCCCGCCCAGGGCAGCTGGTTCGCCCCGGGCGGGCGGATCCTGAAGAACGAAACGCTGGACGCTGCGTTTGCGCGCCTGACCCAGGAAGAACTGGGCCAGGCATTCGGCCGCGACCAGGGCAGGCTGCTCGGCGTGTACGAGCACTTCTATGACGACAGCGTGTTCGGCGAGGCGCCGGATACCCACTACGTGGTCATTGCCTATGCACTGCAACTGGGCGCGCAGCACAACCTGCAGCCGCCAAGCGTGCAACACGGTCGCTACCGCTGGTGGCCGATCGAGCAGATGCGCGATGAGCCGCGCATCCACAGCAACACCCGCGCCTATTTGCAGGCGCTGTACTAGATACCTCGCAAGCCATGCCTACGCGGCGGCGCTTGTGAGCCAAGACAATTTCGATATGGGAAGGCGAGCTTGTTCAAGCAACTCCTGGCATACCGCAATCTGCTGCTGATCTTGTTTGTCCTGAACTCGGCCTGTTTCTTTCTGACCGACGACAAGAAGGCTGGCATACCCTACCTGCGCGAGCTGTGGCTGCTCGGCATCCTGGGCTGCTCGGGTGCTCTGTTCCTGGTGTGGAAACGCATCTACCAGTCCAAGACCAGCCTGTGGATCATCTTCATGGGCCTGGTGCTGCCGGTACTCTCGGCGATCATGGCCGAGCTCAACTTCGACCAGCCGTTCATCTATGGCCTGCTCGAGGAGCGCCGCAGCTTCGCCTACCTGGTGTTCTTCCCGGCGCTGTTCCTGATGATCAAGACCGCGCCCACCCAGAAGCACCTGGAGAACTTCTTCCTGTATTCGGGCCTGGCCTGCGCGTTCGTGGGCTACTGCTACTTCTTCAAGATCATTCCGGAAAACACCGGTGTGTCCTTCACCGTGGATGCCAAGGATGCCGGCGACGTGCTGCTACGGCCCAATCGCTTCCGCATCGGCTCGAGCTACGTGACCATCTGCGCCTTCATGCTGATGTACAGCATGAAAGACCGTATCTCGCTGCCCAAGGTCTTCACCCTGTTGTTCTTCGCGTCCTACCTGTGGCTGGTACTGCAGACGCGCCAGACCATGGTCATCTGGTGCCTGGCCGGCCTGTGGATCTTCCGCGACCGCATCGACTCGCTGCTCAAGCTGGGGCTGCTGGCCGCGACCATCCTGGTGGCCTCGTTCTTCATGTTCCCGGATTTCTACTACGCCCAGTTCGACAAGTTCCAGGCGCTGCTCGACGAAGCCACCACCGGCCCGGGCGTGCGCGACAACACCACGGCGATCATCCTCGGCGCGGTGGCGGACAACATGTACATCGGCATGGGCTCGCTGTCGCTGCAGTGGAAAGGCGGCTTCGGGGCGCTCTACAACGAGCACTTCTACCTCTCGGACGTGGGCATCGTCGGCGTGTACTACCGCTACGGCTTCCTCACCCCGCTGATCGCGCTGATCTTCTACGTCGGCTACCTGCGCATCATGAAGCGCTGCCCCAACAAGGGCCCGCTGCTCAGCGCCTTCCAGCTGGTGTTCTGGTTCCAGATGCTCAACATGTTCCTGTCCAATTCCCTGATGTACGGCGGCGATGTTCTGGGCATCGGCGCCGCCTGCTTCCTGTACTACTCCCGCGCCTATGCGGCGCAAGAATCCCCGACTCGTGAGATCAGAGGCACACGCCATGACCCAATTCAGTATCGTAACCATCAACTGGAATAACCTGGAGGGTCTCAAGCAGACCTACCAGAGTGTGGCGGCCCAGACCTATCGCAACTTCCGCTGGATTGTCGTCGACGGCGCCTCCACCGATGGTGGCGCCGAGTGGCTGGCGACCATCGACGAGCCCTACGCGGAGATCACCTCCGAGCGCGACAAGGGTCTGTATGACGCCATGAACAAGGGCCTGATCAAGGGCTCGGCGACCGAGGGCTACACCCTGTTCCTCAACAGCGGCGACTTCTTCTACGACGAGAACGTGCTGCAGAAGGTTGCCGATGCCATCGAACAGGCGCCTGGCAAGCCGCGCTACGTGTACGGCGACTATTACCTGCAGGACGCCGCCGGGCGCCTGACGGCGGCCAGGGCGAAGAAGATCGAGCACCTGGTGCTGGGCATGCCGTCCAGCCACCAGGCCATGTATTTCGAGAACGAGCGGCTGCGCAACGTGCGCTTTCGCGAGGATTTCAAGCTCTCGGCGGACTACTGCATGATCGTCGAATTCCTGCAGGGCCAGGACCACAAGCGCGATGTGCTGAAGATCGAATCGCCGCTGTGCATCTTCGATACCACCGGGGTTTCCACCAGCCGCCGCTTCGATGCGTTGAAGGAAGACATGCGCATTCGTCGGGAGGTCATGAAACTATCGCCGTTGCACAGTATCTCTTTGTATGTCCTGCACTACGTGCATACCCACAGCAAATTGCTGAAAGCGGCTTTGGGCAAATGAATCGTGAGCAACAACAGTCGTTGCCTGTCCGTAACACGCGCCAGTGGCGCAAAGAGGTGTTGATGAAGGCTTTTGACATCGAATTCTATGCTGGCCCCAAGGATCGTCTGATTGACGACCTGGTTGCCCACAGCACTGAAAAATACAGCTATATCGTGACGCCCAACATCAACCATGTGGTGCAGCTGGAAACCGACCGTGACCTCAAGCGCGCCTATGCGGTAGCTCGTCACCGCATCTGCGACAGCCGTGTGCTGCTGCCGCTGCTGCGCATGCTCAAGGTGCCGGTGCAGGATGCCATTCCCGGCAGCACCCTGACCGCCGAGCTGATCGATATCGCCGAGGAACGCGCCTGGGACGTGACCATCATCGGCTGTGAAGACGACGACATCGCACGTTTGCGCGAACGCTTCCCGCATATCACCTTCCACCACCACAACCCACCGATGGGCTTCATCAACAGTGAGGAAGCGATCCAGGCCTGCCTGTCCTTCGTCATCGAGCATCCGTCCAATCTGGTGGTGCTGTCGGTCGGCTGCCCGCGCCAGGAAATTCTCGCGCACAAGATTTTCGAAACCGATCAGGCCGTGGGCATCGGCCTGTGCGTGGGCGCCTCGATCAACTTCCTGTCCGGCAAGCTGCGTCGCGCCCCGCTGTGGATGCAACGCTATTCGCTGGAATGGCTGCACCGTGCATTTACCGAACCTCGCCGCCTGGTGGGCCGTTACGCGCGTGACGCGTTCCTGATCCTGCCGATCCTGCTCAGGGAATTCAAACTGCGGCAATCACTCTTCATGGGAGGAGCTCCACGATGATTCCTGTCATTCTTTCCGGTGGTAACGGCTCGCGCCTGTGGCCGCTGTCGCGCCAACTCAACCCCAAGCAGTTCCTGCCGATCGCCGATGACTCGCTGTCCATGCTGCAGGCGACCATTCGCCGCCTGGAGGGCCTTGAGGTCAGCGCGCCGTGCCTGATCTGCAATGAGGAGCACCGCTTCCTCGCCGCCGAACAGCTGCGCACCTTGGGCATCGACAACGCCAGCATCCTGCTCGAGCCGGTGGGCCGTAACACGGCGCCCGCCGTCGCCCTGGCCGCTATCAAGGCGCTGGAAAAGGAACACGACCCGGTGCTGCTGATTCTCGCTGCCGACCACCTGATCAAGGATGTCGCGGCGTTCCATCGCGCCGTGGAAACCGCCCTGCCCTTCGCCCAGGCCGGCAAACTGGTGACCTTCGGCATCGTGCCGAGCCATGCCGAAACCGGTTACGGCTACCTGCAGAAAGGTGAAGCGGCTGGCGACGGCGGCTTCCGTGTGCAGCAGTTCGTCGAAAAACCCGACAGCGCAACCGCCGAGCGTTATCTGGCCTCTGGCGAGCACTTCTGGAACAGCGGCATGTTCATGTTCCGCGCCAGCCGTTACCTGGAAGAGCTGCAACGCTGGCAGCCGGAAATGCTCGACGCCTGCCGCCGCGCCAGTGCGCAGAGCGAAGAAGACATGCACTTCGTGCGCATCGGCAAGGAGGCCTTCGCCGCCTGCCCGGAAGACTCCATCGACTACGCGGTGATGGAAAAGACCGAAGACGCCGTGATGGTGCCCCTGGACGCCGGCTGGAGCGATATCGGTTCGTGGTCCGCGCTGTGGGACGTCAGCGACAAGGACGCCGACGGTAACGTGCACAAGGGCGACGTGCTCAGCCACGACAGCCGCAACAACTACGTGCATGCCGACTACCGCCTGGTGACCACCGTCGGCGTCGAGGATCTGATCATCGTCGAGACCAAGGACACCATCATGGTCGCCCACAAGGACAAGGCCCAGGAGGTCAAGCGCATCGTCGAGCAGCTCAAGCGCGAGGAGCGTTGCGAGCACCTCAACAACCGCGAGGTGTACCGTCCGTGGGGCATGTACGACTCCATCGATCAGGGCGCACGCTACCAGGTCAAGCGCATTACCGTGAAGCCGGGCGCCAAGCTGTCGGTGCAGATGCACCACCACCGCGCCGAGCACTGGATCGTGGTCAGCGGCACTGCCCAGGTGACCAATGGCGACGAGACCTACATGGTCACCGAGAACCAGTCGACCTATATTCCGATCGGCCAGATCCATGCCCTGGAAAATCCCGGTATGATTCCCCTAGAACTGATCGAGGTGCAATCGGGTACTTACCTGGGCGAAGACGATATCATTCGCTTTTCTGACAATTATGGCCGCGTCAAGGAACTCAAGGTTTCCGCAGCCTGATAACCGGCCGGGAGCGGCGCCTCGCGCGTCCGTCGCCGGCCATCATCGTCGGGGCTCATCCGAGCCTCCCCACGCGGTGGTGCGCCACCAATCCCATGGCACTGCCAGTTCACGATCGATGGGGCAAGGAATGCCTTTAATCTCGCTGCAAAACGGACTTTTACAAGAACAAGCAAAGCGCGCCGCCACGTGAACGAACCCCGGATGATTTTCCCAAACTTTCCGACAACGAGGCTCGCCCGTGAAAACTTCTCAACTCTTGTACGACCCGGTCATTCACAACCTGAAGTTGCTGGAAGAACATGATGTGACGCCCCTGCTCAATGAGCTGAGCGCCCCGAAGAAACCGACTATCGTCGGCTTTCTCAACCAGCATGGTTACAACCTCATCCAGCAGGATGAACGCGCCCGCCGTCACTTCCTGCAGGTCAACTACCTGCTGCGCGACGGTATCGGCATCAAGCTGGCCTGTGCGCTCAATGGTCTGGAGCCTGGTGCCAACCTCAATGGCACCGATTTCATCCCCGCGCTGATCGAGCACGCGCTGCACAGCGAGCGTGGAGAGCAGTATCAGCTTTTCGCCATGGGCACCTGCGAACCCTGGACCAGCCAGGGCGCCAGCGCTTTGTTCAGCGGCCGCAGCTTCCATGCCATCGATGGCTTCCAGCCCCTGGAGGACTACCTGCAATTCGTCCAGCAGCACCTGGAGCCAGGCAAGATTCCCTTGATCGTGATGGGCATGGGCATGCCGCGCCAGGAAGAGGTGGCCGTCAGGCTGCAGCGCCAGCTGGGCCGTCCGGCGCTGATGATCTGCGGCGGTGCGATCCTCGACTTTGCCGCCCAGCGCTTCAACCGTGCTCCGGCGGCGATCCGCAAGATCGGCATGGAGTGGGCCTACCGCCTGCTGATGGAGCCGCGCCGGCTGTTCGCCCGCTACGTCATCGGCATTCCGCAGTTCTTCTACTACATCGTGCGCAATGGCCGCGACGGCAACGTCGACGTCAGCGAGCAAGGCGCCTACAACCGCAAATCCTGAGGTCGACCGCAGTAACCAAAACGCCCGGACGAGTGATCGTCCGGGCGTTTTTTGTGCTTCGCAGAATCTCAGGAAAGTTAGCCTTGGCACTGGACTGGCAAGTTTATGTGAGTTTACGGATGCTTTCGGCGCTCAAGCGGTCTATCGGCGTATCGACGTCCTACTGACGTCTCCCGTTTCGCCCTGTCGGGCGAGTCACTTTTGCGGGCAAAAGTAACCAAAACCCTCCGCCCGATCATCCGGCCCCGGCTACGCCGGGATTCGCTCATTCCATCGCCGTTCCAGAGGCCCGCCGCGAAGGGCCATCCATGGCCCATCGCGGCTCTCGCGGCATCCATGCCGCTCAACCTCTTACACGACGATTCCATTCGCCCTCCTGGACGGGCTCTGCCACCCCTGAATCGGGGTCAATTCACGGGAGCTTTATGTGCTTGAGCATGGGGTCAGCCTTGGGGCTGACCTGGATGCAACTACAGGCTACATCCCGTGAGCCCCGTTCGTGCAGGCGCGCGAATGTCCCCTTGAGGAGGGTGAGTGGAATCGTTGCGTAGAGGGGCGAGCGGCATGGATGCCGCGAGAGGCTTAAAGGGCCAGGGACGGCCCTTGTAAGCCGACCCTCGGAGCGACGATGGAGCGAACGAACCCCGGCACAGCCGGAGCCGTATGATGGGGTGCGCTTTCTTTTGCTTACTTTTCTTTGCGCACTTCAAAGAAAAGTGAGTCGCCCGAGAGGGCGAAACAGAAAGTTTCTGCACACAACGCAGCGGCGCCCAAACACCTAACGAGACGACACACTGATTTGCCAGTCCGATATCAACCAGGCACTTCCAACAGCGGGAAGAACCTTTATCTCGCTCGCTGGAAAGGCGACGCAGCGGATGCTGCATCGCCCTTCTCCGTTATCGACCTGCGGCGACCGCAACCGGCTTCTCACTACCCACGCTGCGGCCCTGCTCGATCAGTGCGAACACCTCGTTCCACATGGCCTGGGTGCGGCCCTTCAGCTCGGCAGAATGGGCGTTCAGGCGAGCAGACAGCGCCTGCATCTGCACCGGGTCGGTGAGGTTGTCGAGCGCGCGATTGAGCTCTTCATCGCTCAGGTTGATGTTCAGCACGCCTTCGGAGAAACCGTAGTCGGCGAACAGCATCTGGTACTTGTGGCTCCAGCCGGTGGCCAGCGACGGCACGCCCTGGGACAGCGCGCTGACCAGGCCGTGGAAACGACTGCCCAGGGTGCCGCGGCACGCGCTGAGGATGCCCTTGATGGCCAGCGGATCGGTCTCGCGCAGGATCGGCAGGCCGCCTACCGCCTTGGAAACCTGCTCGGCCAGGCGCGCATCGCCCTCACCTTCGTGGATCAGCAGGAACGGCTTGGCGCCACGCTCTACCAGTGCCTTGGCAGCACGCTCCAGGAACGGTGCATAGCCCTTGGCGATGCTGTCGTCGGTCTTGTCGAGCATGCGGCAGTTGGGCACCAGGCAGATCTGATGGATTTCAGGATCGAAGTAGTCCGGCACCGGCCCGGAGATCAGGTTGGTGAAGTCCGGAGCGATCTTGATGTTGTCGCGCTCGCCGACGATTTCGGTGAGGTAGTCGTAGGAGATCTGCTCGCGGGCGAAGATCAGGTCGCAATTGTCGACGAACGCCTTCACCGCTTCACGGCTGCGCGGGTCGCGGAACGGCCCGAAGGCCTGGGGCAACAGAATCACCTTGGAACCCTGCTTCTTCCAGCGCTTGCTGGAACGTGCCAGCTCCTCCGACAGGTCCGGGCCCCACTGGTCGCTGTAGGCGAAGCCGGCAGCGTCCAGCACCACGTTGATTTCCTTGTCGAGCACGATGCCGTACTGCTCACGGATGCCGGTCGGCACCAGCGCGGCCAGGTCACCGAATGGAATACCTTTGCGCCACAGCCAGGCCTTTTGGTACAGGCCCAGGGACGCACGATTGAAATAAGGATAGGGGCTCTTGGCCCGACCGGGCTCCATCACCACCTTGGCAGCCGGCAGGTTCTTGCGCACTTGCTGCAGGGCGGCATGCAGCATCAGTGCAGCTCCCTTGTTGACGAAACCGGCCTTGCGAATCTCGACGTACATATCACCTTCTCCTGAATTCACGAATCAACTGGGGCACGCTAATGAACACGTGCAGGCAAATACTCTTGGTCATCATGATGAACAGCGGTCGTGTCTTGCGTGACAGCAGCAGGCTCACGTAACCGGCGATGGAATAGGAAATCAGCGTCGCCCAGGCAGAGCCGACCACACCGTGGCTCTGGATGAGGAAGTAATTGAGCACGATGTTGCTCACGGCGCCGAGGCCCTGGGTAACCAGGGAAAAGATGAAGGCTTCCTCGATGATGATCCACTTGCTGAACAGCGCGCGCATGAACACGAAGGTGGCGGCGAAGATGTGGATCGCCAGCACCGGCCCGGCATCGACGTACTGGGCGCCGTAGAGCACATGCACGATCCAGTCGGAGAGGAAGAACACCACCACGGCCAGGGCGAAGGCCATGAAGAACAGCACGTCCAGCGCCACCTGCATGAAGCGGTTGTAGCCGGCGGTGTCGCTCTTGTGCAGGTCGATCATCTTCGGGAAGACCGAGGCCATGAGAATGGTCGGGATCAGGTACCAGGCCTCGGACAGCCGCGATGCTGCCGAATACACACCCACGGCGTATTCGCCGAGCATGTACTGCAGCATGATCTGGTCGACCTTGAGGTAGATCACCGCCGACAGCGAGCCAAGGAAGATCAGCAGGCTCTTCTTGAGCAGGGTCTTGCCGAGCGGCCAGGAAAAGTCGAAGCGGAAATCACGCTTGAGCATCACCGCGTAGCAGACCAGGATCGCCGAGGTGACCATCACCACCACCACGTGGGCCAGGGCGATATACACCAGGCCGGCACCGGCGATAGCCAGGATCATCTTCAGACCGTTGCCACCGAGCTGGCCGACGAAGCCGGCCACCGCCGCGTATTTGGCCTGCACCCGCGCCTGGAACCAGTCGATGAGCATCTCGAATGGCGTGAAGAACAGCGCCAGGGCGGTGAACAGCAGCACCAGGAAGTTCTGGTCGTTACCGATCAGGTAGGTGCCCATCATGATCGCGAAGGCGACCACCGAGCAGGCCACCTTGATCACGAACACCGTGGAGAGAATCTGGTCTTCGTTGTCCGGGTTGCTGCGCAGCTCCTTGACCACCAGCCCGGTGAGCCCCAGGTGCACGACGATGCTGAGCAAGCCCAGCAGCGCCAGTGCATAGTTGAGATAACCGAAGTCCTCGGGGCCCAGATAGCGCGCCAGTACTACGGTGGTGGCCAGGCCGATGGCCAGCATCAGGAACTTCTCGGCCAGCATCCAGCCGGAATTGAGGAGGTACTTCATGCCCTCCTGGACACGCGAGGCACTCATCGAGCGGGCGACTCCAGGCGCATGTAACTGCGGGCTTCCTCCAGCGAGAGCTTCTGCGAGTAAGGCACCAGGCCGGTGTCGGCGGCATAGCCCAGGGAGATGAACATGACGATACGCTCATCCGGGTCGAGCTTGAGCAGCTTGGCGGCGGCCTCTTCGCGCTCGGGAATGTCCGGCCAGTTGATCGAGCACGACGACACGCCCTGGGTTTCCAGCGCGAACATGAAGGACATTGCCGCCAGGGCGCCATCGATGTAGATCACATGGCGATCACGTACGTGGGGGTAGGCACGCAGGCGACCGACCACGGCGACGATGGCCGGGAAGTTGTGATCGAAACCGGCCACGCCCATGGGCAGGCGCGACGCCTGGGCCACCGAAGCCGGGTCGTCGAACACCATGAATCGATAGGGTTGGCGGTTACAGGCGCTCGGCGACTGCACGGCGACTTCCACGGCCTTGTCGATCACCTCACGCGGCACTGGGCGGTCCTGCTGGTACCAACGCACCGAGCGGCGCTTCATCGCCAGCTGACGCATGGCCGTGAAATCGACGCTCGGCGTGCTGACGTCAGCCGCGAACGGCACACGCTCGGCATCCGGGTGGCGCAGGGTATGGGGCGAGCCACTGGGGCGCTCGAAGCGCGCGAACTTCTCGCGAGCGCGATTGAGGACCGGATGATCGCCAGTCACGGAGAAGTATTCGGCGAGCACGTCGTGGGCCCAGCTGACCTCGTCACGATCGACATTGCCGTTGAGCGAGGCGATGTAGCTGTCGACCGTGTCATTGATGTAGTCCAGGGCGAATACCTGGCGCCGTGGCTGCATGATCAGGCCCTTCTCGATGCGGTGCACGGCGCGGCGCAGGAAGTAGTTCACCGGCTCGGCACCGGAAAGGTTCTGCTCGTGCTGCAGGTGGCCGACCACCACCGCATAGGCTTCACGATCGAAGGCCGAGGAAAAGAACGAGTAATGGAAGCGGCGCAGCATGGCGGAACGCGACAAGGCGCGGACCCAGCCCATGGCGAGTCTCTTCTGCAAGGTCTTGAGGTTATCGATACTGTCCCGCGGCAAGACCTTCTTGAGGGATTCCTTCAACATTTTCATAGGCTGTAATTACCGTTCAATGGTTAATATCTCCCCCACAATCGCCGTAACGGTACGGCAACACTCGATTGATGGACGCTGGCAGTTCTAAAGCCGAACCACGGGCATCTGCACGCCGCCAATGCTTATCGAGGCAGTGCAGGCTGCAGCATCCCTTCCCTTGGCAACCACCCGTCCGGCATCTGCCTGCTCGGGGTAGAGGGCAGCGCGAAAACGGCGTCTGGTGCTGCAACGGTTCGACATCCAACCCGATGTTTCGAGGGTGTTGGAGGCGGCGCTCTGAGGTGCCGCTATTCGTTGTCAGGGTTTAGGACTACGGCGCAACGCTTTGATTCCGCATCCGCATGCTTTGCGTGAAAAAAGTTGCCGAAAGGCCGTTGTAGCGCGGTGCAAAGCGCTCTGCTCGGTGGCGGAACAAGACGTGAACGCTGCAAATGGCGGGAGCAACTTCGTGCTCAGCCATGCTTCGGCAGCAGCTCGTCGAGGGCCTTGTGCAACTCGCGCATCGAGAACGGCTTGGCGATGCTGCGCAGTGCCGCAGCCGGGGCCAGCAGTCCCGCGTCAGCCGCCGTGGCGACCAGTAGCACGGACAGCCCGGGCCGCTGGGCCAGCGCTGCCTCGGCCAGCTGAGCACCACTGATGCCGGGCAAGCTGACATCGACGATCAGCAGGTCGAAGGCTTCGCCCCCGAGCAGCTCGAGCGCCACTTGCGGGTCAGCGGCATTGATCAGTTCATGGCCGCGCTCGGCAGCCACCTCAGCGACCAGCAGGCACACCGAGGCATCGCTCTCGACCAGCAGGATGCGCGACTGCGCAGGCGTCGCCTCACCGACCGGCGGCCGAACCACCTGGTCCGGCACCTCGACCACCGGCAGATAGAGACGCACCGTGGTGCCAACGCTGGGCTCGCTGTGAATGGTCACCTGGCCGCCGCTCTGGCGTGCGAAACCATGCACCATGGAAAGTCCCAGGCCGCTGCCCTGGCCGACGGATTTGGTGGTGAAGAATGGGTCGAAAACCCGCTCCAGGGTTTCGCTGCTCATGCCGTTGCCCGTATCCGCCATGGCGATCAGCAGATAACGCCCAGACTTGAGATCCGGCAAGGCGGCACGGTTCTCTTGGGCCAGATCGACAAGCGAGGTATGCAGGCTGATCTGCCCGCCCTCGGGCATGGCATCGCGAGCATTGAGGGCCAGGTTGAGCACCGCGCTCTCCAGTTGCCGAGCATCGGCAAGCACACGTACGGCAGCATGCCGGTAATCGCCCTGCAGAGAGATGCGGTCACCAATGGAGCGCCTGATCAGCACCTCGAGGGAGGCGAGCAGCGGCGCCACTTCAATGGGCTGCGCCTCCAGCGGCTGGCGATGGGAAAGCGTCAGCAAGCGTTGGGTCAGCGCACTGGCGCGGTCGGCGGAAATACTCGCGGCGTCGATGAAGCGCGGCAGGTCATCGAAGCGACCGGCCGCGACATGCCGCTTCATGATGTCGAGTGCGCCGATGACGCCAGTAAGCATATTGTTGAAGTCGTGGGCGACGCCATCGATCACCGACTCGACTGCGTCCATTCGCTGGCTCTGCTGCAGGGCCAGCTCCTCGTCAGGCGAGCGCGGGCCCGCCGCCACCTGCTGGCCACCTGTCAGGGCCCGTAAGGCGCTGCATAGGCCACGAGAAGTGAAAGGCGGCTCCACTACCAGGGCGATACCCTCAACAGGCAACGCTGACGTGGGCTCGACGCCGGCGATGCCGAGCAGTACTACGGGGGCAGTCGACTCGGCGAGCCTGGCGAGCAGCGTTCGATCCTGCTGATTCAGCTGCTGCTCAGCGAGCAGCAGCACATCGTCACGGCCGCCCATGGCATCGAGGGTTGCAGCGAGATTCTTAAATGTCAGGCAAGTAGCGCCCAGCGGCTCCAGCAACGACACGAGCCGGAGGGATTCGTCGCTACAGATCAGGATGCGCACGGACACTCTCCTGGCGCGTCGGCGCCAGGGCGCCAGGACCGCGTTTGCAGCGCCTTTGCAACACTGTGCCCATAGGCGACCAGATAATCGCGATGGTCTTTTTGCGATACCGACATCACGACCGGCGACCTGGCATCGATCGATGCCCGCCCTACACCTTCATCCATGGATTTCGCACTCTCGACACCCAACTCATGTGGGGCGCATGGAAACGCGCCTCGGCTTGCGCAGCGTTCGACCGCCGCGGCCTAGAGGCGTTCCGCTCGCGCAACAGAGGAAGAAAACGATGGGTGCCGGCCCGCAGCAGGCCGCCGGAGATGATCAGCTTGGGCCAATCAGTTCCTTGACCTTGGCGATAACCAGGTTGATGTCGAACGGCTTGTCGAACACCGCGGCGAACAGCTCGGGGCTGGCGCGCCCGACACTCCCCTGAGCGCCACTCATCAGAATGATCGGCAACTCGGCGAGACCGGCCTTGGCCCGAATTGCACGGGCAAACTCCAGACCATCCATGACGGGCATCATGAAGTCGGTGATGACCAGCTCGGGGCGCTCGCGATCGAGCACCTCGAGGCCGCGGCGACCATTGCTGGCCTTGACCACCATGTAGCCTTCATCTTCCATGGCATAGCCGAGAATATCCGCTATCAGGTATTCGTCATCGACTATCAGGATGGTTGTCATAGGTTATCGGCTCGGTCAGGCATACATGGCTCAGGCGTCCTGCGCAGGGACCGCATTGCCCGACAGCGCACCAGCCGCATGTCTGAAGGCCTTGCTGAGTTCAATACCATGATCACTGATGACCACTTCCAGGAGCGAGGGATCGTAACGGCTGTCCCTCATCTTAAGTATGGATAGCAGGCGCTTTAGTTCAGCATCTTTTTCCACGAAACGCATGAGCACGAGGTTATCGACGATGCTCGACAGTTCGGGTGCCGGCGCGTTGATCTCGGCCGCGAACAGGTCGCGCATTTCCCAGGTGGCGAACACGGTAACGCCCATCGCCCGCAACTGGCTCATCAAGGCGCTGAAGAACTCGATCAAGCGTGCGCTGCCAGTGGCAACCCGGGCCATGCCGCCAAGGCTGTCGATATGCAGGCGCTTGATACCCTTCTCACGCACGGCGTTGATGACCCGCGCGCCCAGGCCGTCGAGCAACCCCTCGGTAGTGGGCTGCCACATGATGTGCAACGCGCCGCGCTCCTCGAGGGTCTCCAGGTCCAGGCCCAGAGCCTTGGCCTTGAGGCGCAGACGCTGCGGCGTTTCGTAGAAACCGAAATGCAGGCCCGGCTCTTGCACCGTCGACTGGGCAAGAAAGTTCAGCCCCAGGGAGGTCTTGCCAACGCCTGACGGCCCCATGACCAGGGTGACCGACGAGGCCGACAGACCACCGCCGATAAGCCCGTCCAGGCTCGGAACACCGCTGGAAACATACTCCAGGCTTTCGCTGTCAGGCTGGCTCGGCTGGCTGTACAGGCTCTCCAGACGCGGGTGGATCACCAGCCCGTCGTCGGTGATCTCGCATTCGTGCAGACCGGACAAGGCGCCGCTGCCGCGCGTCTTGCGCAGGTGAATACGGCGTACCGAACGGGCACCGAACAACTCTTCACCCAGCTCGATCACACCGTCGACCATGGTGTGCTCGGGGCTGCCATCGTCCAGCCGCGAGCTGGTCAGGAACAACACCGTGCACCCGGCAAACGCCGCATGGCCCTGCAGCTCGGAGATGAATTTCTTGGTGTCGATCTGGTTCTCTGCCTTGGAGCGGGCATTGAGCAGACCGTCGACGATCAGCAGCGTGGCTTTCTGACGGCTGATTTCGCGCCGCAGCAGCTTGACGACCTCATCGAGGCCCTCGTTCTCCAGGGTGTCGAAGGCGCTGACGAACTGGATTTCCGCGCCGACCTTGCTCGGGTCGAAGAAACTCATCGTGGAAAGGAATTGAAAGAGCCTTTCATGGGATTCGGCAAGCAGGGTGGCCACCAGAACACGGCCCCCGTCGCGTACGTGGTTGAACGCGACCTGGTTGGCGAGAATCGTCTTGCCAGAGCCGGGGCGCCCCTGAACGATATAGGATGCACCGGCCACCAGACCGCCCTTCAATAGAGCGTCAAGTCCCTCGATCCCACTTTGAAGGCGTTGTAGCTGTTCCAAGATCTGGCTTGCCTCAGTCGAAATTACGCAAATATGGCCTGGGTCGGCATACGCCGTTCACAGGCCCCGCAGCGCTGGCTGAAAAAATGTTTGGCGATACTATCATGTTCACGCCTGCGCATCTGTCGCCTGACCGGAGGATGCCGGCAGGTACAGGTTCATGGTGGTGCCCTGGCCGCTCACGCTCTCGACCTGCACCCCACCGCCCGCCTGGCGGGCAAAACCATAGACCTGGCAAAGCCCCAGTCCGGTTCCCTTGCCGATGTCCTTGGTGGTGAAGAAAGGCTCGAACAGGCGCGAACGGATCGCCGGGTCGATACCGCAGCCCTGATCCGTGACGGCGATCACCACGAACGCGCCATGCAGGCCATCCACCTCCCCCGCCAGTTGCCGGTTGCGCGCCTGCAGCTGCACCGTACCCACGCCGCCCATGGCATCGCGTGCATTGAGAACCAGGTTGAGCAGGGCCATTTCCAGTTCGCTGGGGTCCAGCTGCACGGCGTGCAAGGCCTCGTCCACCTGCATCTGCAGGATCATGGTCCTGGGTAGCGCCTGGCTGATGAACGAGGAAGCCGCATCCAGCAGTTCGTTGAGGTCGACCTGGCGGCTGAGCTTGGGCTCGCAGCGGGCGAAGGTCAGCAGGTTGCGGGTCATCTGCGCGCCGCGCTCGCCTGCGCTCTGGATATTGTCGAGCAGACTGGCCAGGCGCTCGGGATCATCGGTGCGGCTGGCCAGCTTGGCAGCACTGAGGATGATGGTCAGCAGGTTGTTGAAATCGTGGGCCATGCCGCCAGTCAGTTGCCCAAGGGCTTCCAGCTTCTGAGCCTGGAACAGCTGGGCGCGCAGGGCGTCGTATCGGCCTTCGGCTTCATGGCGGTCGGTGATATCGCGGGTGATCTTGGCCAGGCCGATGATGTCACCCTGCTCGTTGCGAATCGCATCGATGACCACCAGCGCCCAGAAACGCGTGCCGTCCTTGCGTACCCGCCACCCCTCATCCTGGGCACGACCTTCGCGCCGCGCGCGGTCGAGCAGGTAGCCGGGCTTGCCTGCGCAACGGTCTTCCTCGGTGTAGAAGATCGACAGATGCTGGCCGATCGCCTCGGCTGCGGCATAGCCTTTGGTGCGCGCGGCACCGGCATTCCAGGACACCACGAACCCGGCAGGGTCGAGCATGAAGATGGCGTAGTCGACCACTGCCTGCACCAGCATTTCGTAATGTCGCTCGGTCAGATTGCCTGGTGAGAGAGGCGCAAACTGGCTGTGCATGATGGCCCGTTCCAGGCGGCGATGGAGGTGCAGTGTAATCCGCGACCGATGCCGAGTGACAGTGAGTTGTACCATCCGCCCATCCCGTGGCGATTGCCAGATGACGGTCGGCCTGATATCTGTATAAAAAAACAGTACCCTGCCTGCCTCATGTCTTCAAGTATCGATACGCGCTTCTATTACCTGCACAACTTTCGCAAGGCCCTGGCCTGGATCGGCGATCGTCACGCCGACCTGCTCGACGCCCGCGAAGAAGCCTTTCTGCAGACCTTCGACGCACTCCCATGGTCGGCCCAGGCTCTGCTGGTGCGCATGATCATGCGCAAGGGCGTGCACTTTCGCGCCAGCAAACTGAACTACGAGGAAATCGGCTGCTGCCGCCAGGCCGCCACGGCGCTGATCGCCAACGGCTGGATACTCGACGATGCCCCACTGCCCCTCGATGCGCTGCTGGCCCTGCTGCGCAAGGACGAGATCGTCAGCAGCTTTGCCGCGCAGCTCAACGACCACCGCGCCCGCAAGGACGAGCTGCTGGCGCAGCTCGCCTTGCACTTCGAGGACAGCCAGCCATTCGCCAGCTGGTGCCCGACGCTCGACGACGCGCTTTACAGCCTGACCATCGACGACCTGAGCGAGCGCCTGCGCCTGATGTTCTTCGGCAATCTGCGCCAGGAGTGGTCGGAGTTCGTGCTCGCCGATCTGGGCATCTTCCGTTATGAAAGCGTCGATTTCCCGGCTGACTCACGTGCGCTGCGCTGCCGAGCAGACGTCGACGACTACCTGCACCTGCAGCGCTGTCGCGAAGCCTTCGAAGCCGGCGAGGCCAGCGCTGAGCTGCTCGCACTGATCGACAACCGCCACTACGCCAACCCCTATATCGCCGAACGCCGCGCCAAACTGTTGTTTCGCATCGGCCAGCATCTGGAGCGCGCCGCCAACTTCGAGCTGGCGTTGCAGGTATACGCCAACAGCGGTTATGGCGCAGCGCGGCAACGGCGTATCCGCGTGCTGGAGCGCACCTTGCGCCATCAGGAAGCCTTCGAGCTGGCCAGCCAGGCGGTCGCCGAAGCGATCAGCGACGGCGAGTTGCAGCTGGCCGAACGGGCGCTGGTGCGCCTGAGCCGCCACCTGGGCCTGCCGGCGCAGAAACGCGGCAAGGCGCAGGCACCCCCGCGCCTGGATCTGCAGTTGCCCAAAACGCCCATGCTGGCAGTCGAGCGGCTGGTGCAACAGCACCTGCAGTGCAGCGACGCGCCGGTGCATTATGTCGAGAACACGCTGATCTGCGGCCTGTTCGGGCTGCTCTGTTGGCCGGCGATATTCGCCGCCGTACCTGGTGCGTTCTTCCATCCGTTCCAGCATGGCCCGGCGGACCTGCTTACCGCCGAGTTCTATGCGCGGCGCCGCGCGCTGTTTGCCGATTGCCTCGCACAACTCGACGACGACCGTTACCGCGACAGCATTCGCCAGACCTACCGCGACAAGTTCGGCATCCAGTCGCCGTTCGTGCACTGGGGCGTGCTCAGCGAAACCTTACTGGAGCAGGCGCTCGATTGCCTGCCGGCCGCCCACCTGCAGGCCTGGTTTCGCCGCCTGCTCGGAGATATCCAGGCCAACCGCTCCGGCATGCCGGACCTGATCCAGTTCTGGCCCGAGGAAAAGCGCTACCGCATGATCGAAGTGAAAGGCCCTGGTGATCGTCTGCAGGACAACCAGCGTCGCTGGCTGGCGTTCTGCGCCGAGCACGGCATGCCGGTAGACGTCTGCTACGTGCAGTGGGCCGACGCGTGAGCTACCGCGTGGCGGTGCGCGCCCTGTGCGAATTCACCGCCAAATGTGGCGACCTGGACCTGCGTTTCACGCCCTCGCCCACCGCCCAGGAAGGCATGGCCGGGCACGCCACGGTGGTTGCCCGACGCGGCGAGCACTATGAAGCCGAAGTACCGCTGGCCGGGGAATTCGCCTCGTTACAGGTACGCGGCCGGGCGGACGGTTTCGATCCGCTGGGCAATCTGCTCGAGGAAATAAAGACCCACCGCGGCGACATCAGTCGCATACCGGAAAACCACCGGCAGCTGCACTGGGCGCAGGCGCGGGTTTACGGCTGGCTGCTTTGCCAGAGCCGCGACCTCGAGCGGATCGACCTCGCCGTGGTGTACTTCAACGTGCTCACCCAGAAGGAAAGCGTGTTCCGCGAAACCCGCACGGCCGCCGAGCTGCAGGAGTTCTTCGAGAGGCTGTGCAGGCGTTTCATCACCTGGGCCGAGCAGGAGCAGGCGCACCGCCTGGTCCGTGACGCCGCGCTGGCTGAACTGCGCTTTCCCCATGCCGAATTCCGTCTCGGCCAGCGCCAGCTGGCCGAATCCGTTTACCGTGCGGCGCGCGATGGCCACTGCCTGATGGCGCAGGCTACCACCGGCATCGGCAAGACCCTGGGCACGCTGTTTCCGCAGCTCAAGGCATTCCCGGAAAAGCAGCTCGACCGTCTGTTCTTCCTGACTGCCAAGACCCCGGGCCGGCAACTGGCGCTGCATGCCCTGGATATTCTGCGCGGCGAATCATTGCCGCTGCGTGTGCTGGAGCACGTGGCGCGAGACAAAGCCTGCGAGCATCCGGACAAGGCCTGCCATGGCGAGTCCTGCCCGCTCGCTCGTGGTTTCTACGATCGCCTGCCGGCGGCGCGTCAGGCGGCGGTGGAGCGCGTGTGGCTGAATCAGGCTGCGGTCCGCGAGATCGCCCTGCAGCATGAGGTGTGTCCCTATTACCTGAGCCAGGAGCTGACCCGCTGGGCCGATGTGGTGGTGTGCGATTACAACTATTACTTCGACCTCAGCGCCCTGCTCTACAGCCTCACGCTGATCAACGAGTGGCGGGTGACGCTATTGGTCGACGAAGCCCACAACCTGATCGAGCGCGCCCGGCGCATGTACAGCGCCGAACTCGACCAGGCGCGCTTCGAAGCCATGCGCAGCAATGCACCCAAGGGGCTGAATACTGTACTGACGCGTATCAGCCGCCACTGGAAGCAATTGCACAAGGAGCAAAGCAAGGAATACCAGACCTATGCGCAGCCACCGGACCTGCTGCTATTGTCCCTGCAGAAAGCGGTCAGTGCGCTCACCGACCACCTGACCGACCAACCCACCGGCAACGATGGCGAACTGCTGCAGTTCTATCTCGACGCCATGGCCTTCTGTCGCCTGGCCGAGGCCTTCGGGCCGCATTCGCTGTTCGATGTCAGCCGCAAGGAAGACCTGCGCGGGCGCAGCCATTCGGTGTTGTGCCTGCGCAATATCGTGCCGGCGCCTTTTCTAGCGCCGCGCTTCGAGGACAGCCACAGCACCACGCTGTTCTCTGCCACCCTGAGCCCGGCGCGCTATTACGCCGACCTGCTCGGCTTGCCCGAGGCGACGCCCTGGGTGGATGTCGAGTCCCCCTTCCAGGCGCGGCAACTGCAGGTTCAGGCGGTCAGCAACCTGTCGACCCGCTATCAGCACCGCGAGCGCTCGCTGGCCCCCATAGTCGCGCTGATGGCGCGGCAGTTCACCGAACGCCCGGGCAACTACCTGGCCTTCTTCAGCAGCTACGCCTACCTGCAACAGGTGCTGGAACTGTTCGACCGTGAGCATCCCCAGCTCGAGCGCTGGGTACAAGCCCGGCAGATGGACGAGACCGAGCGCCAGCAGTTTCTCGAGCGCTTCGAGCCTGGCGGCCAGGGCATCGGTTTCGCCGTGCTCGGCGGTGTGTTCGGTGAAGGCATCGACCTGCCGGGTGATCGCCTGATCGGCGCCTTCATCGCCACCCTGGGGCTGCCGCAGATCAACCCGATCAACGAGCAGATCAAGCTGCGCATGGCCGAGATGTTCGGCAGCGGTTACGACTACACCTACCTGTACCCAGGCCTGCAAAAGGTCGTGCAGGCCGCCGGCCGGGTGATTCGCACCCCCCAGGACAGCGGCGTGGTGCACCTGATGGACGACCGTTTCACCCTGCCCGAAGTACGCGCCCTGCTACCCGGCTGGTGGCAGGTGGAGCGCAGTCGGGTGCCGCAAACGCCGATGTTGCCGCCCATGGTTCGGCGACCCGTCCCGGTAAAACAGCCAACACCAGCCGAACCCCTGCCCGCCCATACCCAGCGCGGTCTTTTCGACCCGCCAGGCTGAAAGCCCACCGGCAGCCCATTGCCGTCGGTGGCAAAGCGTTGCCTGCCAAGCGTCAGCACCCTGAAAAATACACATCCAAATCAATTAGTTATCTCCACCCTATGCAATGGCACAAGCCTTGCTGAGCTACACGCTCACGACAAGGAGGCCCGTCATGAGCATCATTGGTTCGTTCAATCCCTACACAATGGCCACGTCCCTGCAGCGCAGCCGCGCCGAGGAACTGGATTTCAAGAAAAGCAGCGATGCAGCGCTGCTCGTCGAGCCCGGCAAGCCGCGGGAAAACCAGCAGGTCGCACCGACGTTCAAAAGCGCTGAGTCGAACGCCCACCAGCAGGCCTACGATGAAGCCTTCGCGCGGATGCTGGTTACCCTCAACAGCTCGGCCAGCCGGGCAAGCGAGAGCGCCTCGCAGAGCGCGGACGAGATCGCCGCCGGCAGCGAAAGCACCGGCGCATCCAAGCCGAGCGCCGTCGACCAGTTCATGGCCTACATGAACATGACGCCGGCCGAGAAGATGCGCGACAAGATCCTCAAGGAAGTCGGCATGACCGAGGAAGAACTCGAGAACCTGCCGCCGGAGCAGCGCGCCGCGGCCGAACGGGAAATTGCCGAGAAGCTGCAGACGCTTCAGGAGCTGCAGGCCGCGCAGGATGAACCAGGCACCCTGCACGAACACGCCTGATCAGCGCAGACGATCGACCATCTGGCCAACCACGCCAAGCATGTCGGCAGCCAGCTTCATCGAGCGCTCGCCGTTCCAGCCGGTCTGAGGGTTGGGGGTATCGTCATGATCCTTGAACGGCATCTCCAGGGTGAATGACAGGCAGTCGAACTCCTCGCCAACCGCGTTGCAGGCCAGGTTGAGGTTGGCCTTGCCCGGCGCGCTGCGCGGGTAGCCGAAGCGGGTCTGGAACTCGGCGCCGCTGTCCACCAGGCGCTGGCGAAACTCGCTCTCCAGTGCCTCCAGTCGCGGGGTGAAACCGGGGTTGCCCTCGCAGCCGGCGGTGAACACGTGGGGAATTTCCTCGTCACCGTGGATATCCAGAAACAGGTCAACGCCAACCTCGCGCATCGCCTGCTGCACGAACAGCACTTCCGGGCTGCGCTCGGTGTTCGCCGACTGCCAGGCGCGGTTCAGATCCTGCCCAGCCGCATTGGTGCGCAGGTGACCGCGGAAAGCGCCGTCGGGGTTCATGTTCGGTACCAGGTACAGGTCGGCCTGTTGCAGCAGTGCATCCAGCTCGCTGTCGGCGGAGTCGCCCAAGCGCCTGATGATGCCCTCCATGAACCACTCGGCCATGTGCTCGCCCGGATGTTGCTGGGCGATGATCCACACCTTGCGCGTCGCGCTGGCATGGCGATGCATGCGCAGCAACTCGATGTCACGGCCCTCGATGCTGCGCCCGCTGGCCTGCAGTTCGACACCGGGCAATGCCAGCGCCTTGGCAATCAGCGAGGCGTGGCGCTCACGACTGTAGGGTTCGAAGTAGGCGAACCAGATCTGCTCGTGCTCGGGCTCCAGGCCGAAGCTCAGAGCGCCATTCTCGAAGCGACTCGGCACCCGGAACCAGGTCTGCTGATCGTAAGAGGCGGCCGCGTTGTAACCGGTCCAGGCGTGGCTATAGGCGGACTGCCCGGCGTTGGTGATGCTGAAGTCATGACGCGCGCCCGGCGTCAGGCCGTCGACACGGAAATGAAACCACTGGAAGTGGTCACTGTTGAGATCCTTGCGCATGGCCAACAGCACCTTGTGCGGGTTGCTGGCGTCTTGCACGAGGATGTTGCCGCTGTCGAAATCCGAGCTGATCTTCATGGCTGTTCTCGTTGCTGTGTTCACGGTGGCCGCAGCATCGCAGGTTCCCGACGCCGAGGAAATGCACACACGACGATTGCAGCGCGCGGTGCTGCGCCGCACACTGGCGCCTCCCTTTACTGAGAGCCGGAGCTACCGTGTCCCTAGCCGATGACCCACACCGCCAGCACGTGCTGGACGCCGCCGACGCCCTGGACTGCACGGTCTATCGCCCGGACGAGGACGACCTGGACGCCGAGGAAGAGGACCTGGGCGATGCCAAGGTACTGTTCACCGGCCCGTTCGAGCCGCCCCGGGAATGGGACGCCGCCGAGCGCGAGGATTACTTCGACGGTACCGACCCTGCGCTGTTCGTCACCGCGCTGATCGCCTGCGAAGCCAAGCCCGGCTCCAAGGCCTTCTTCGCCCCACAGGCCGGCGACCTGCTGGCCGCCATGAACGCGGGCAAGGTGGAGATGTACTTCGTCTGCGAGCGCCTGGACGACGAAAACGGCAGCAGTTACGTGCTGATCCGCGACGACGAGACCGATTGAGTCGCGGCGCCAGCAGGCATAAAGAAGGCATCGCATTTTTGCGGGGAGGGTACGCTTGACGCCGGACTGACAAGTTTGTGTGCGTATCACCTACCGGCTTCGCACTATCCATTACCGCGTCTACTGATCCATTGTGTTGCGCCCCTTACGGGCGCCACACCTTTCTTGCTTGCCCAAGAAAGGTGTGCCAAAGAAGGGCACCCCGACATCCGGGTTTCGCTGCGCGAAACTTCCCTCGCTCCGGCGCCGCTCCGGGGGCCGGCTTACATGGGCCATCCCTGGCCCATTAAGCCTCTCGCCGCATCCATGCGGCTCGCTCCCCTACGCAACACCTCCACTCGGCCTCCTGAAGGGGACCATGTCGCGAGCTTGCAAGATTTCCACCGACTCAAGCTCGGCAGCGTCTGTTTTTGCTTTTGCTCTTGAGCTGCGATCGCATAGACGACACCCAAGTCCCCCTTCAGGAGGCCGAGTGGAATCGCCACGTAAGGGGTTGAGCGACATGGATGTCGCGAGAGCTGCGATGGGCCAGGGATGGCCCTTCGCAGCGTGCCCCTGGAGTGGTGATGGAGTGAGGGAACCCCGGCGCAGCCGGGGCCGTATGTAGGGGTGTGTTTCTTTGCTTACTTTCTTTGCACAAGCAAAGAAAGTAAGGCGCCCGTAAGGGGCGAAACCCATCAGGCCAGGCGGCGCGCTAATGGAGAGTGCCAAGCCATCGGCAACGAACACTTACTTGCCAGTCGGGTGCCAAAGCTGACTTTCCTGAGATGCCGCGACACACAAAAAACGGGCCCCGATGGGCCCGTTTTCATGCGCAGCAGTGGATCAGCTACGGATCAGGTGATCGAAAGCACTCAGCGATGCCTTCGAGCCTTCGCCCATGGCGATGACGATCTGCTTGTACGGCACGGTGGTCACGTCGCCAGCGGCGAAGATGCCGGGCAGCGAGGTTTCGCCACGGGCGTCGACGATGATCTCGCCGCGGTCCGACAGCTCTACCGAGCCCTTAAGCCACTCGGAGTTGGGCAGCAGGCCGATCTGCACGAAGATGCCTTCGAGTTCTACCGGAACGAACTCATCGGAGTTGCGATCCTTGTAGACCAGGCCGGTGACCTTCTGGCCGTCGCCTTTCACTTCGCTGGTCAGGGCGCTGGTGATCACCTTGACGTTGGGCAGGCTGTAGAGCTTCTTCTGCAACACGGCGTCAGCACGCAGCTTGCTGTCGTACTCGAGCAGGGTGACTTCGGAAACGATACCGGCCAGGTCGATGGCCGCCTCGACACCGGAGTTACCACCACCGACCACCGCTACGCGCTTGCCCTTGAACAGCGGGCCGTCGCAGTGCGGGCAGTAGGCCACGCCCTTGTTGCGGTATTCCTTCTCGCCCGGCACGTTCATCTCTCTCCAGCGGGCGCCGGTGGACAGAATCACGGTCTTGGCTTTCAGGCTGGCGCCGCTCTCGAACTTCACTTCATGCAGGCCACCAGCGCTGGACGCCGGAATAAGCGCGCTGGCACGCTGCAGGTTCATGATGTCGACTTCGTACTGCTTGACGTGCTCTTCCAGGGCGCGGGCCAGTTTCGGGCCTTCGGTTTCCTGCACCGAGATGAAGTTCTCAATGGCCATGGTATCCAGCACCTGACCGCCGAAACGCTCGGCGGCTACACCGGTGCGGATGCCTTTACGGGCAGCGTAAATGGCTGCCGCAGCACCAGCCGGGCCACCACCGATGACCAGCACGTCGAAGGCTTCTTTAGCCTTCAGCTTCTCGGCATCACGGGCCGAAGCGCCGGTATCGATCTTGGCGAGGATCTGCTCGGCTTCCATACGGCCCTGGCCGAACAGTTCGCCGTTCAGGTAGATGCTCGGCACCGACATGATCTGTCGGGACTCGACTTCTTCCTGGAACAACGCGCCGTCGATGGCGACGTGGCGGATGTTCGGGTTGAGCACGGCCATCAGGTTCAGCGCCTGGACCACGTCCGGGCAGTTCTGGCAGGACAGCGAGAAGTAGGTCTCGAAGTTGAATTCGCCTTCGAGGTTCTGGATCTGCTCGATCACTTCAGCCGCCAGCTTCGACGGGTGGCCACCGACTTGCAGCAGGGCCAGCACCAGCGAGGTGAACTCGTGGCCCATCGGCAGGCCGGCAAAACGCAGGCTGATATTGCCGTTCGGGCGATTCAGGGCGAACGACGGCACGCGGGCGTCGGTGCCGTCGGTCTTCAGGGTGATCTTGTCGGTCAGGCTGACGATGTCGTCGAGCAGGCCTTTGAGCTCCTGAGATTTGTCGCTGTCATCGAGGGACGCGACGATCTCGAACGGCTGGCTGACCTTTTCCAGGTACGCCTTCAACTGGGTTTTAAGGGTTGCGTCCAACATATACGAGTCCTCAATGACGAAATTCGGGCAATAAAACGCCCGG
>JAAIGF010310674.1_pt1 | contig 26403 bp, 23 predicted proteins | sample 6487441 | NCBI WGS metagenome assembly JAAIGF01 (sample SAMN13974129, study PRJNA590717) | phyllosphere metagenome | biome: pepper field; feature: multiple bacterial spot infested pepper fields; material: pepper leaves; isolation source: leaves from pepper fields | host: Capsicum annuum ... | reverse complement strand
GCGGCCGCGGGCACGGATCGCCCGCGCCAGCGCATGCGAGTCAGCACCGGCGATGGGCTCTTCGCCGGCCGGATAGACCTGGCTCAGCACCAGTGCATCGACGCTGGAGAGTACGGCGGCGAACTTGTCGAACTGATCGCGGGTGCGGCTGTAACGGTGCGGCTGGAACGCCACCACCAGACGCTTGTCGGCCCAGCCGCCGCGTGCGGCGGCAAACACGGCCTCAAGTTCACTGGGGTGGTGGCCGTAATCATCAATGATGCGCACCTTGGCGCCACTGGCGGTGGTGACTTCGCCGAGGTCGTTGAAACGACGGCCAACGCCGGCGAAACCTTCCAGTGCGCGGGCAATGGCATCCGGCGCCACCCCCAGCTGCCAGCCGACCGCAGCGGCGGCCAGTGCATTGAGCACGTTGTGCCTGCCCGGCAGCGCCAGCACGACTTCCTGGCTGGTGCCCTGCGGCAGGCGCAGCGTGAAGCGCATGCGCGGACCTTCCTGCACCACGTTCTCGGCGCGCACGTCGGCCTGCGGGCTGAGGCCATAGCTCATTACATGGCGCGGCGTGCGGCTGGCAAGTTCGGCCACTTCCGGGTCGTCGATGCACAGCACCGCCAGCCCGTAGAACGGCAGGCGCTGCAGGAACTCGGCGAACGCAGCCTGCACGCGGGCAAAGTCGTTGCCGTAGTTTTCCAGGTGATCGGCATCGATGTTGGTGATGACCGACATCAGCGGATTCAGGCGCAGGAAGCTGCCATCGCTTTCGTCAGCCTCGGCCACCAGCCACTGCCCGCTGCCGAGCTTGGCATTGGCGCCAGCGGCCAGCAGCTGGCCACCGATGACGAAGGTCGGGTCCAGGCCGCCCTCGCTGAGCACCGCGGCGGTAAGGCTCGTCGTGGTGGTCTTGCCATGGGTGCCGGCCACCGCGATTCCGCGGCGGAACCGCATCAGCTCGGCCAGCATTGCCGCGCGCGGCATGATCGGAATGCGCTGGCTGCGCGCCTCCATCAATTCCGGGTTGTCTTCGCGGATCGCACTTGAGACCACGACGCAGTCGGTACCGAGCACATTGGCCGCCGAGTGACCACGCATGATGCGCGCACCGAGACCGGCCAGGCGGCGGGTTGCCGCGTTGTCCGCATTGTCCGAACCGGACACCTCGTAGCCCAGGGTCAGCATCACTTCGGCAATGCCGCTCATCCCGGTGCCGCCGATGCCGACGAAGTGCACGCGCGGGAAAGCGCGCACCAGGTCGTTGGTGTCCTGCAGGCGGCGGATCATGCGCGTGCCCCCGGGAGCTGCAGGTGGCGGTGCGGGCGGTACGTCATACGGCTTCCTCAAGAATGATATCGGCGATGCGCTCTGCGGCATCGACCTTGGCCAGCGCACGCGCGGCCTGTGCCATCTGCATGCGGCGGGCGGCATTTTCGGTCATCTCGCGCAGCAGTGCCGCCAGCCCGTCGGCCAGCGTTGTGTCCTGCTTCAGCAGAACGGCCGCACCGCGCTCGACCAGATACTCGGCATTGCGCGTCTGGTGGTCATCCACCGCCGCCGGGAACGGCACCAGCACGCTGCCAACGCCAACGGCGCACAGTTCGGCCAGTGTGGAGGCGCCGGCACGGCAGACCACCAGGTCGGCCCATGCGAACGCTTCGGCCATGTCGGCGATGAACGGAGTGACCTCAGCTTGCACGCCTGCATCGGCGTACGCCTTGAGCGCCTCGTCATGCATCTTCTCGCCACTCTGGTGGCGCACCTGGATCTGCGCGTGCGCGCCCAGCGCCGCGATGGCCTGCGGCACGCCGCTGTTCAACGCGCGTGCGCCCTGGCTGCCACCGACCACGAGCAGACGCAGAGGGCCGCGACGGTCGGCGAAGCGCTGCTCGGGCGGGGTGATCGCTGCGATCTCGGCGCGTACCGGGTTGCCGACGGCCTCTTCGCGCTGGGCGAAGCTGCCCGGGAAACCGGTCAGCAGGCGCCGCGCATAGCGCGAGAGAATACGGTTGGTCAGACCCGGCGCACGGTTCTGTTCGTGCACGATCAGCGGCAGTCCATGCAGCCGCGTGGCCAGACCACCCGGCCCCGATGCAAACCCGCCGAAGGCGATCACGGCGCGCGGTTGCCGGTCACGGATGATCATGCCGGCCGCGCGCAGCGCGCGCATCAGGCGCCAGGGCGCAGCCAGCAGGGCCAGCTTGCCCTTGCCGCGCAGGCCGGTGATGGCCAGCGTGTCGAGCGGGATGTCGTGCTGCGGTACGAGCCGCGTCTCCATCGCGCCGGCCGCGCCCAACCAGGTCACCGGCACGCCCCGCTCGCGCAGTACGCGCGCCACGGCCAGGCCGGGGAAGATGTGGCCGCCGGTGCCGCCGGCCAGAATTATCACCGGTCGGTTGGACGTGCGCACCGCGCTCATCCCAGCCTCCCGAAGGTCGGCTCGATGCGTGCGTTGAGGCGACTGGTACCGCGGGCAGTGGCGTGCGGCTGTGCGGCGGCGTGCTGTGCGGCGGCGTGCTGTGCATCGGCGTGCTGTGCAGCGGCGGCCACCGCGCTGGCACTGTCAGCCGCCGCGGCAGGACGAGCGCGACTGGCGCTGGTCGGCTCGGCACGCTCGTCAGCGGCGTCGCCGTATTCGTCGACGCTGCTCATGCGCACCGCCTGGCGGCGCTCGGCACGCTCCAGCTCGTAGGACACGCGCAGCAGCAGACCCATGGCCACACAGGTCATCAGCACGCTCGATCCGCCCGAGGAGATCAGCGGCAGGGTCAGGCCCTTGGTCGGAAGGATGCCCAGGTTCACACCGATGGACACGAAGCTCTGCATGCTGATCCACAGGCCGATGCCGAAGGCGATGTAGCCGGAGAAGTGCCGTTTCATTTCCACGCAGCGCATGCCCAGCCAGAAGGTCCGGCCGACCAGCAGCGCATACAGCGCCACGATCAGGCAGGTGCCGGCAAAGCCAAGTTCCTCGGCGGTAACCGAGAAGATGAAGTCGGTGTGCGCTTCGGGCAGGTAGTAGAGCTTCTGCACCGAATTGCCCAGGCCCACGCCGGTCCATTCGCCGCGGCCGACCGCCATCAGCGCGTTGGACAACTGGTAGCCGTCACCCTGCTGGTCCGCCCACGGATCCAGGAAGGAGGTGATGCGGCGCATGCGGTAGGGCTCGAAGATCGCCAGCAGGGTCATGCCGATCATGCCGAACACGATGGGCATCGACATGCGCGGCAGGTTGACGCCGCCCAGCACCAGCATGCCTGCGGTGATCGCCAGCAGCAGGGTCGACGAACCGAAGTCGGGCTGCAGCAGCAGCAGCAGGACCAGCGCGCCGGCAACGCCCAGCGGCTTGAGCATGGCCGGCCAGGTGGCGTTGACCTCATCGCGGAAGCGCACCAGATAGCTCGACAGCCAGACGATGTAGAGCACCTTGACCGCCTCGACGGTCTGGAACTTGGAGATGCCGAGGTTGACCCAGCGCCGCGCTCCGTTGACCGTGCTGCCCAGACCCGGCACGAACACTGCGAGCAGCAGCACGAAGCAGGCCAGCAGCAGCATCTGGTTCCACTGCTCGATGGAACGCAGCTCCATGCGCATCACCGCTGCCGCCAGCACCACACCCACCGCGAGGAAGATCAGGTGCCGGTTGAGGTAGTAGAACGGACTGCTCATCAGCGCGATCGAGCTCGACGCGACCATCACCACGCCCAGCCCGGTCAGCGCCACGATCGCGCCGAGCAGCCACGGGTCAAAGCGGCCGCCGATGGCTTCCAGACGGGTGGCCTGGCGCGAGAGGTCGTTCATCAGCGCACCTTCAACGTGGCAAGGCCGATCAGCACGAGGACCACCGAGATGATCCAGAAGCGCACGATCACGCGCGGCTCGGGCCAGCCCTTGAGCTCGAAGTGGTGATGGATCGGCGCCATGCGGAACACGCGCTTGCCGGTCAGCTTGAACGATGCGACCTGGATCATCACCGACAGGGTCTCGATCACGAACACGCCGCCCATGATCACCAGCACCAGCTCCTGGCGGACGATGACCGCGATGGTGCCGAGCACGGCGCCAAGCGCCAGCGCACCGATGTCGCCCATGAACACCATCGCCGGGTAGGTGTTGAACCACAGGAAGCCCAGGCCGGCCCCGGCGATCGCCGCACAGATGATGACCAGCTCACCGGCGCCGGGGATCTGCGGAATCTGCAGGTAGTTGGAGAACACCACGTTGCCCGAGGCGTAGGCGAACACGCCCAGCGCGCAGGCCACCAGCACGGTCGGCATGATCGCCAGGCCATCCAGGCCGTCGGTCAGGTTGACCGCGTTGGAGAAGCCGACGATCCAGAAGTAGGCAATGGCCACGAAACTGATGCCGGCCAGCGGCAGCGCCACCGACTTGAACATCGGGATGTAGAAGGTCAGCGCCGAGGGTACGTCGGCGGTGTACAGCAGGAACAGACCCGCGGCCAGGCCGAAGATCGACTGCAGCAGGTACTTCCAGCGCGACTTCAGACCGTTCGGGTCGCGGCGCACGATCTTGATCCAGTCGTCATACCAGCCGATCGCACCGAAGCACAGCATCACCGCCAGCACGAGCCAGACGTAACGGTTGCCCAGATCGGCCCACAGCAGCACCGACAAGGTCACGGTCAGCAGGATCAGCGAGCCGCCCATGGTCGGCGTGCCGGCCTTGGAGAAATGGGTCTGCGGCCCGTCCTTGCGGATCGGCTGGCCGCCCTTGAACTGGGCGAGACGGCGGATGACCGCAGGGCCCATCCACAGCGACAGGAACAGCGAGGTCAGCGCCGCCAGGATCGCGCGGAAGGTCTGGTAGTTGAAGAGGCCAAAGGCGCTCTCCAGCTGCTGCAGCCAGCGGGCCAGTTCATACAACATGGGGTGAGTCCTCTCCTTGCGCGAGCAGCGCGTTGACGATCAGGTCCATGGCACTGCCACGGGAACCCTTGACCAGGCAGCGCACACCCGCGTGCAACTCGTCCTGCAGCGCCTGTACCAGCGCGTCATGGGTGGTGAAAGCGTGGCCGCCGTCGCCGAAGGCGCTGGCGGCGGCGGTGCTGAGCGGACCCAGCGCGTAAAGACGCTTGATGCCTGCGGTGCGCGCGCGCAGGCCCGCCTGCGCATGCAGCGCCTCCGCCTCCGGGCCCAGCTCGCGCATGTCACCGAGCACCAGCCAAGCCTCGTTGCCGCTGCTGGCCAGTGCATCGATGGCGGCGGCGAGCGAGCCGGGGTTGGCGTTGTAGCTGTCATCGACCAGCACCGCGCCGTTGGCCAGGGTGTGGGCGATCTGCCGACCCGGGACCGGCTCGGCACGGGACAGTCCGGCTGCCACCCTGTCCAGCGCGATGCCGGCAGCCAGCGCCAGCGACGCGGCGGCCAGCGCATTGCTGACGCTGTGCCGGCCCGGCAGGCCGAGCACCACCTGCGCCTCGCCCTGCGGCGTGGACAGCACAAACTGGCTGCCGCCCTGCGCCAGACGGATCTGCCGCGCGGTGACGTCGGCAGTGTGCTCCAGGCCGAAGCGCAACACGCCGCAGCGTGGCGGCTGGCCGATCAGTGCCTGCTCGAACCAGGGCGCAAAGGCGTCGTCGGCATTGATCACCGCCACGCCATCGGCGGGCAGTGCGCTGTAGATCGCGCCCTTGGTTTCAGCCACACCGCGCAGACTGCCCATCCGCTCGAGATGGGCCGCGGCGATGTTGTTGACCAATGCGTAGCGCGGGCGTGCGATGTCGGTGAGGTAGGCGATGTCGCCGGGCTTGCCCGCGCCCATTTCATAGACGGCGTAGTCGGCATCTTCCGGCGCCTCGATCACCGCCAACGGCAGGCCGATCTCGTTGTTGCGGTTGCCGGGATTGGCGTAGACCACCTTGGCGTCGGCCTGCGCCACCTGCTGCAGGATCGACAGCAGCAGCGCCTTGACGCTGGTCTTGCCGTTGCTGCCGGTGATCGCAAAAATCTGCGTGCCCCGGTCACGCTGCATGCCCGCAGCGATGCGGGCAAGCGCGCGTTCGCTGTCAGCCACCAGCACCTGCGGCAGATCAAGCGGCAGCAGCCGCTCGACCAGCAGCGCACTGGCACCCTGTGCCTGTGCGGCATGGGCGAAATCATGACCGTCGAACCGCTCCCCGCGCAGCGCCAGATACAGGCTGCCGTGGCCCAGGGTTCGGGTGTCGTTGCTGATCGCATGGATGGCGACATCGTCACCATGCAGTTCACCGCCGGCCCAGTGGGCGATCAGCGAGAGCAGCGTGCGCTTCATGCCCTGCCCTCCGCTGCCAGCACACCGGCCTTGGCCGCCAGCGCCGCGGCGGCAACCTCGGTGTCGTCGAAATCGTGGCGCACGCCGCTGACTTCCTGATACGGCTCATGGCCCTTGCCGGCCACCAGGATGATGTCACCTGCACCGGCGCGCTTTACCGCCAGACCAATCGCGCGCGCGCGGCTGCGCTGCACCGTGACCCTGTCCTGCCCGCTGAAGCCGGCAAGGACGTCGGCCACGATACGATCACCGTCTTCGCCGCGCGGATTGTCGTCGGTGACGATCACCTCGTCGGCAAGACGCTGGGCGATGGCGGCCATCTGCGGGCGCTTGCCCGCATCGCGTTCGCCGCCGCAGCCGAATACACAGAACAACCGGCCCTGCAGATGACCCTGCAGACTCTGCAGCGCCTGCTCCAGCGCGTCGGGCGTATGCGCGTAGTCCACCACCACCGTCGGCAATCCATCCAGACCACCAAGGCGGTTCATCCGCCCGTGAATCGGCTGCAGCGCCGAAAGCACCTGTGCGATCGCGGCGGTGTCGTGCCCCAGTGCGTGCAGCGAACCGGCCACGGCCAGCAGATTATCAACGTTGAAGCGCCCCAGCAGCGGCGAACGCACGGGTTCGCGCGCATCGTCGATCACCAGGGTGAAGCCGATGCCACGTCCGTCGAGCACCAGTTCCTCGGCGCGCACCCGGGCGTTGGCCGCGCCGCGCGAGCTCAGTCCGATGCCCTGCACCTGCGGCGACAGCCCGGCCAGCAGACGCATACCGAACGGATCGTCGAGGTTCACCACAGCCGCCTTCAGGCCCGGGCGGTGGAACAGACGCGCCTTGGCACCGCCGTAGCTGGCCATGTCACCGTGGTAGTCCAGATGATCGCGGGTGAGGTTGGTGAACACAGCCACGTCGTAATGCACCGCGTCCACGCGACCCTGATCGAGCGCGTGCGAGCTGACTTCCATCGCCACGGCCTGCGCACCCTGCCCGCGCAGTTCGGCCAGCAGCGCATGCATCTGCAGCACCAGCGGCGTGGTGAAACCGGTCGGCTCCACCGCACCCACCAGCCCCGCCCCCAGGGTGCCGATGCTGCCGGCGCGGGTACCGAGCCGGTCCCATGCCTGCGCAAGCAGCTGCACGGTGGAGGTTTTGCCGTTGGTGCCGGTGACGCCCACCATGGTCATTGCACGCGAGGGGGCGCCGTGGAACTGGTCGGCCAGGGCGCCCATGCGCGCGCGCAGGTCGGGCACGGCGATGGCATCGGCCGGGGCGGGCAGCTCGTCCGGCGCCGGGGCCTCGAACAGGATGGCGCTGGCACCGGCCGCGCGCGCCTGGTCGACAAAGCCCAGCCCGTGTGCGCCGAAGCCGGCGATGGCAACGAAGGCATTGCCGGGGCGCACGGCACGGCTGTCCTGCACCAGACCAGTCAGAACCGGGTCGTGGCCCGCCAGGGCCACATCGGGAAGCAATTGCGAAAGCAGCATGGTCGGGCTCATTGCGTGCCTCCGGTCGGCGCCGGCGCCGTGACGGGGGCGGGCGCCTGCACGTGCGGTACGGCGGCGTCGAATTCGGCGGCGGCGTCAGCCGGCAGCGGGGTGTTGGCCGGCGGCGCGGGCAGCACCGAGGCCGCGTGGCCGGTCTTGCCGGACTGCTGGGCGACCAGCCAGGACTGGATGTCGTCCGGCGGCACGTCCATCAGACGCAGCGCGCCTTCCATCACATTGTGGAAGACCGGCGCCGAGACCAGACCACCGTAGTACTTGCCGCCCTGCGGGTCGTTGATGACGATCACCGTGGCAAAGCGCGGGTTGGTCGCCGGCACGACACCGGCAAACAGTGCGTTGTAGTGGCCACGCTCATAACCGTTGGGGCCGGCCTTGCGTGCGGTACCCGTCTTGCCCGCCACGTGGTAGCCGAGCACGGCCGCCTGCTTGGCGCCGCCCTGGGTGACCACGGTCTCCATCATGGCCACCACGTCATGCGCCACCTGCGGATCGATGACCTGGTGGCCCTCGTTGCGCTGGCCCTTGACGAAGGTCGGCGGAATCAGACGGCCACCGTTGCCCAGGGCCGAGTAGGCAGTGGCGATCTGCAGCGGGGTCACCGACAGGCCGTAACCGTAGGACATGGTCGTCTTGGTCGCGCCATCCCAGTTGGTCGGGCGCCGCAGCGAACCGGCCGACTCGCCCGGGAAGCCGCTGCCCGGCCGGCTGCCATAGCCAAACGAATGAATCGAATCATAGAACGACTGATCCGGCATCTTCGCCGCGATCTTGGCCGCACCGATGTTCGAGCTGCGGGTGATCACGCCGGTCACATTGAGCACACCGTTGTTGCGCGGCACATCGCGGATGGTGAAGCGCCCTACCGGCATGTAGCCCGGGTTGGTGTCGACGATGGTGTCCTTGGTGACCGCACCGGTCTGCAGCGCCGACGCGATGGTCAGCGGCTTCATCGTCGAGCCCGGCTCGACCAGGTCGGTCACTGCGCGGTTGCGGCGCGTATCGGGCACCGCACCCTGCAGCGAGTTCGGGTTGTAGGTGGGCAGATTCACCATGGCCAGCACTTCGCCGGTGGCCACGTCCATGATGACGATCGAGCCACCGGCCGCCTTGTTCTCCACCAGCGCGTTGCGCAGCTCGCGGTAGGCCAGGAACTGGATGCGGCGGTCGATGCTCAGGGTCAGATCCTTGCCCGGCGTTGCCGCCCGCACCAGATCGCTTTCCACCGTTTCGCCCTTGCGGTTGCGGATCACCCGCTTGGCACCGGGCTCGCCACGCAGCCATTCGTCGAAGGCCAGCTCCAGCCCTTCCTGGCCACGGTCGTCGATGTTGGTGAAACCCAGCACGTGCGCCATCGCCTCACCCTGCGGGTAGAAGCGGCGGAACTCGCGCTGCGAGGCCACGCCGGGAATGCCCAGTGCGACAACTTTTTCGGCATCGTCGGGATTGATCCGGCGACGCAGGTACATGAACTCCTTGTCCGAGCGCTGCGACAGGCGGCTGCTCAGGTCATCCACCGACAGGCCCAGGGCCTGGGCCAGTTCGGGGATGCGCTCGGGCGCACGCAGCAGTTCCTGCGGGTTGACCCAGATCGAGGCCACCGGCGTGGACACCGCCACCGGCTCGCCGTTGCGGTCGGTGATCATGCCGCGCGAGGTCTTGATCGGCAGCTCGCGCAGGTAGCGCGCTTCGCCCTGGCGCTGGTAGAAGTCGCTGTTGATGATCTGCACGTAGGCCGCGCGGCCAACCAGCGACACCGAGCACAGGCCAAGCGCCAGCGCGACCCAGCGCAGCCGCTGGCGCAGGTTGAAGCTGTTGCGGGCGCGGTTGCGGCCGGACTTGCTCATGGGCGGACCACCACGACATCGGCCGCTTCGGGGAACTTCATGCCCAGCTTTTCGCGGGCCACACGATCCACGCGGGTGGCTTCGGCCAGGGTGGCCTGCTCCAGCTGCAGACGACCGAACTCGATGTTCAGCTCGTCACGCACGCGCTCGGCACGCGCCAGTTCGATGAAGGTCTGGCGATGACGATGGCGCACGAAGACCACACCGATCGCCGAGGCGATGGTGCTGGCCAGCAGCACGATGAGCAGCAGGCGACTCACCCGGCCTCCCCGCACTTTTCCGCCACGCGCAGCACAGCACTGCGTGCGCGCGGATTGACCGCCAGCTCGTCCTCGCTGGCCTTTACCGCACCGGTGACAAGCTGCAGGGTCGGCACGAAAGCCTGCTGTTCGGGCAGGCGGCGGTTGCTCGGCGGCGCCTTGGCCAGCCGGTTCATGTACTGCTTGACGATGCGGTCTTCCAGCGAATGGAAACTGATCACCGCCAACCGGCCACCGGGCTTGAGCCGCTGCACCGCCGCGTCGAGGCCAGCCTCGAGGTCGGCCAGCTCACGGTTGATGTGGATGCGGATGGCCTGGAAGCTGCGCGTGGCCGGATGGATCTTGTCCTTGCCGCGCGGCATCACCGAAGCGATCAGCTCGGCCAGCTCGGCGGTACGCGCAAAGGCCTGCTTCTGCCGGCGGACGACGATCGCACGGGCAATGCGCCGGCTCTGCCGCTCTTCACCGTAGGTCCACAGCGTGTCGGCGATCTCGCTCTCTTCGGCACTGTTGATCCACTGCGCCGCGCTGATACCGCTGTCCGGGTCCATGCGCATGTCCAGCGGGCCGTCCTTGCCGAAACTGAAACCGCGCTCGGCGACATCCAGCTGCGGCGAGGACACCCCCAGATCCAGCAGCACGCCATCGAGCCCCTGGGCGGTCTGCTCCCACGCCAGCAGCTGGGCGAAGCTGCCGCGGAAAATGGACACGCGCGCGTCCGGCGCGAAGTCGCGCTCGGCAACGGCGATGGCTTCCGGATCCTTGTCCATGACCAGCAGACGTCCCTGCGGCCCCAGCTGCTCGAGCACGCCGCGGGCGTGGCCGCCACGGCCGAACGTGCCATCCAGATAGCATCCGTCTTCGATCACCCTCAGGCCCTCAAGGACCTGGGTGTACAGCACCGGCAGATGCACCGCCGGCGACTGCGACACCGGAAGGTGACCGGTCTGCGCTGTTGCGCGCACCCGGGCACCCCGGCTCACAATTTCAGGTCGAGCAACCCATCGCCCAGATCCTCGTCAGACAATGTCTGCTGGATCAGTGCGCGATGCGCCTGCTCGCTCCAAAGTTCGAATTTATCGCCCATACCGAGCAGCACCGCCTTCTTTTCGATGCCAACAGCACCGCGGTGGCTGGCAGGGATGCTGATACGGCCATTGCCGTCCAGCTCCAGGTGCGCGGCCGAACCGACCAGCTTCTGCTGCAGCAGCCGGACCACGCGTTGGGTATTGGGTTTGGCCATGACATCGTCACGGACACGCTCCCACTCGCTTTCCGCGTACAGCCAGAGGCATCCGGACTCGAACGGGTTGTAGGTGAGGACCAGGCGATTTCCGCTCACGCGCGCGACGAGGTCGCGATATGCGGTGGGAACCGCCATGCGCCCTTTATCGTCAACTGTGATGGCCGTCTCGCCCTGGAACACGACGCCTGCACCTTTCCTTCGCCCGGTGAAACATTGAACCACGAAAACCCACAAAAAACCCGGTTTTCCCTCTGATGCCCACCTTAGCAGCGGCGGTTGGGTTGTCAACAACTTTGAGAAGACAAAATCGCCTTGGGCATCAATGGCTTGCAGCAATGTTTAGAGACTTGTTCAAGGCTTATCCACAAGTTGCTGTTTCGTCTCAAATTTTGAGATTGGGAAGTGATTCAGGCGCGTGCAGAGGGCGTGAAACCTTGGCTGCGCATTCATCCGGCGGTGACGCCCCGATGACATCGGCGTGCGCAAAACGGCACACTGACGCGCATGTGCCTTCTTGCTATCGGCTGGTTCCGTCACCCGCGCTGGCGCCTGGTGATGGCAGGCAACCGCGACGAGTTCCACGCGCGCCCCACGCGGGCTCTGGGTCGCTGGGACGACACCCCGGCGGTCATCGGCGGCCGCGATCTGCGCTCCGGCGGCGGCTGGGCGGGCATCGGACCGGAAGGCCGCGTTGCGGTGGTCACCAATGTGCGCGACCCGCAGGCCATCCAGGCCGGCCCGTCGCGCGGCGCCCTGGTCGCCGACTACCTGCGCGGACGCGCCGCCGCACCGGCGCATGCGGACCGTCTGGCGGAGGCCGCATCGGCCTACGCGCCGTTCAACCTGCTGCTCGCCGACCGTGACACCCTTGCCTACCTCGCCAATCACCCCCATGAGCGTCGCGATCTGCCGCCCGGGGTGCACGGGATGTCCAACGGCGCGCTCGATGCGCCCTGGCCCAAGACCGAACGCCTGACCAGCGCTCTGCACCGTTGGCTTGCCTGCGGCAACGACGACCTCTCACCGCTGTGGGAGGCACTGGCCGATGAACATCGGCCGGCGGACAGCGCCCTGCCTGACACCGGCATCGGCCTGGAACGCGAACGTTGGTTGAGTGCCGCGCTCATCCGTGGCGACGACTACGGCACGCGGGCCAGCACGGTGTTCCTGGTCGACCACGATGGCCACGGCCACGCCTGGGAACGTCGCTGGGGACCACAGGGCCGGGCCATCGGCCAGGGGCATGTTGCGTTCTGAATGCAGGTGCAAACGCGCGGCGTGCCGTACCTGCCGATGCGTGCGGCATCGCGCTGTCCGGCAAGCGTGCGGATGTGGGACAATGCGCGCGGCGGAGTCGGCCAGACAGTCGCGTCACCCCTTGCGGGTGCCGAGGAAAGTCCGGGCTCCACAGGGCAAGGTGCCAGGTAACGCCTGGGCGGCGCAAGCCGACGGAAAGTGCAACAGAAAGATACCGCCTACGTCTTCTTCGGAAGGCCGGTAAGGGTGAAATGGTGCGGTAAGAGCGCACCGCGAGTCTGGCAACAGACCGGCACGGCAAACCCCACCTGGAGCAAGACCAAATAGGGATCCATTGGCGTGGCCCGCGCTGGATCCGGGTAGGTTGCTTGAGCGTCGCGGTGACGCGGCGCCTAGAGGAATGACTGTCCACGACAGAACCCGGCTTATCGGCCGGCTCCGCCACTTCTTCCGCCCACCGTCGGTGGGTAACCGCCGTCGGTAGGTGACGACCGTTGGTCGTCACGCGCCTGCCTGCCGGCCTGCCGGGCAGCGCCCGGCTCTACGCGCCGTAGAGCGCCTTGCGCGGGGCGCCGGTCAGTTCGGCAGCCAGCTTGGCAGCCGTCGACGGCGGCAGATGCTCGCTGAGCCTGGCATATACGCGGCGCCCGTGCGCCAGCTGGGCCTGCTCATCGTCGGCGGCGCCCTGCACCATCACCACGAACTCGCCCTTGCGCTGGTTCTCGTCGGCCTGCACCTTCGCCAGCAGACCTGCCAGGTCGCCATCGAGCACGGTCTCGAACAGCTTGGTGAGCTCGCGCGCGAGCACTGCCGGGCGCTCAGCGCCGAACGCCTGCACCATGTCGGCCAGCGATTCGTCGATGCGGTGCGAGGATTCGTAGAACACCATCGTGCGCACTTCGGCGGCCAGCGCCTGCAGCCGCTCGCGGCGACCGCTGGCCTTGGCCGGAAGAAACCCTTCAAAGGTGAACCGGTCACTGGGCAGCCCGGCCACGCTCAGCGCGGCAATCAGCGCACAGGCGCCGGGCACCGGGCTGACCTTGATGCCGGCCGCGCGTGCGGCGCGCACCAGCCGGAAGCCCGGGTCACTGACCAGCGGCGTCCCGGCATCGCTGACCACCGCCATCGACTCGCCCGCCTCCAGCCGCGCGACGATGCGCTGCGCCAGCGCCTCCTCGTTGTGCTCGTACAGGGCAACCAGCGGCTGCTGGATGCCAAAATGCGCCAGCAACTGACCCGTGCGGCGGGTATCCTCTGCACAGATCGCTGCCACCGTACGCAGCACCTCCAGCGCCCTCGGGCTCAGATCGGACAGGTTGCCGATCGGGGTGGCAACTACGTACAGCGTGGCAACAGTCATTTCAGCGGCGCTCCAGGGTCAAGGGTAGAATCCTAGCGTGTACCTGGCCACGACCGCTGCCCCATCCGCATGGACCCGAACATGAACAAGCCCGTCGCACGGATTTCCGCCCTTTCGCTTTCGCTGCTGTTGCTCGCCGGTTGTGCCACCACCAGCCTGACCAGCACCCCCGAACCGGCGGAGCAGGCCCAGGCTCTGCAGCTGATCGAGCAGGGCCGTGCCCGCGACGCCGCCATGCAGCTGGAGGCCCTGGCCGGCACGCTGCGCGGCGGCGCCAAGGCCAACGCCCTGGCCGACGCGGCCTTTGCCTGGCACGAAGCCGGCGATGCCACGCGCGCGCGCAGCCTGCTGGGCCAGGTGACCCCGCGCCAGCTCAGCGGCAACAGCCGCCAGCGCTACCATCTGGTCACCGCCGAACTGGCATTGGCCGACAAGCAGCCCGCCGCCGCGCTGGCCGCGCTGAGCGAAGCCGACAGCGCCGTGGCACCGGCCCTGCGCACGCGCTGGCAGCTGGCCCGCGCCGCCGCTCTTGCCGCCAACGGCGACGCCTTCGGTGCTGCCGCAGAGCATGCGCGGGCCCACCCGGCCCTGCAGGGCGAAGCACGTGCCGACAACCAGAACCGGATCGCCGCGCTGCTCGGCAGTCTGGACGACCGCACCCTGTCCGCGCGCGCCGCTGCCCTGGCAGCCAACGACCCGCTCTACAACTTCGCCGGCCGCGCCTTGCTGGCGCGTGGTCTTGCGCTGCCGCGTCCGTTCGATCGTGATGGCAGCAGCCAGTTCGACACCAGCAAGCGCCCGCCGGCAATGAGCGATGGCTACCGTCCGCCGGCGAAGATGGCGGTGCTGCTGCCGCTCACCGGCCGACTGGCCACCGCTGCCCAGCCGGTTCGCGATGGCCTGCTGACCGGTTACTACGGTGAGACACGGCGCCGACCGCAGATCGACTTCATCGATACCGCCGGCACGCCGGCCGGTGCACTGGCGGCCTACGACAAGGCCGTTGCCGCCGGTGCGGATTTCATCGTCGGCCCGCTCAGCCGTGAAGAAGTGGACGCGGTCTATGGCCGGGCTCAGCTGCCGGTGCCGGTGCTGGCCCTGAACCGCGGCAAGGATGCACCGCCCAGCGGCAGCGCCGGTTTCTCCCTCGCGCCCGAAGATGACGGCATCCTCGCCGCCGAGTACATGCGCGGCCGCGAGCGCAGCCGCGTACTGGTACTGCACAGCAACGACGATACTGGCCGGCGCACCGCCGCGGCCTTCGCAGAGCGGTTCGGCCAGCGTGGTGGCGCCGTGCTGGCCACGGTGCCGGTCTCGGACAACGTGGCCGACATCAGCGCGCAGCTGCGTGCCGCAGGCCAGGCCGATGGCGTGCTGCTGGCGGTGCGTGCGCCGCAGGCCCGGCAGCTGGCGCCGCAGCTGGCACTGGCCGGGCTGGGCGGCGCCAGCCGCATCGGCACCTCGCAGCTGGCCATCGGCAGCGGCAAGCCCGAGGAAGACGCTGCGCTGGACGGCATCGTGTTCCCGACCGAAAGCTGGAACGTGCGCAGTGTGACCGGCCTGCCCAACGCGGCCAGTGTCGGCCAGATGCTGCCCAGCGCGCGCGGCGCGGCCGGCCGTCTGTTCGCCTTCGGCTTCGACGCGTGGAAGATCAGCGCCTATCTGGACACGCTGGCCGAACAGGGCGGCATCGCCGGCGCCACCGGTACGCTGTATCTGGACGGCACCGGCAACGTGCTGCGCGTTCCGGCCTGGTCGACCTTCAACGGTGGCCGGCCGCAGCCGGTCGCCAATGCCAACTGATCCGGCCTTGCGCGGCGCGGCCGTGGAAGCGGCCGCCGAACGGTATCTCTGCCAGGCGGGCCTGCAGCTGCTGGCCCGCAACGTCCGCTACCGGGGCGGTGAGCTGGACCGGGTGATGGAGGACGACGGCACCGTGGTGTTCGTCGAAGTCCGCTACCGCGCCGACACCCGGTTCGGCGGCGGCGCCGCCTCGGTCGACCCGCGCAAGCAGCAGCGCCTGCAGCTGGCCGCCGGGTTGTTTCTGCAGGCGCATCCCGAGCTTGCGGCGCGTCCCTGCCGGTTCGATGTGATCGACGCCTCCGGCGAGCCACCGCAACTGTACTGGCTGAAGGACGCGTTCCGCGCCGACGGCTGAGCCCTCTGCTGATCCGGATCCACCGCGATGAACTCTCTGCTGCCCCAGGCCTTTGTCGAGCACCTTTCCCACCTGCTGGGTCCAGCAGGCTGGCGCACCGACGCGGCCAGTCTGCAGGCCCATGCACAGGACAACTCCTGGCGAAGCCAGCTGCCATCGGGCGTGGCCCTGCCGGAAAACCGTGAGCAGGTGCAGGCGCTGGTGCGCGCCTGCCGCCAGCACGGTGTGGCCCTGGTCGCGCGGGGTGCCGGTACCGGCACCACCGGCGCGGCGGTGCCGCTGCCCGGCTCGGTGGTGCTGTCGTTCGCGCGCATGAACCGCATCCTCGCACTGCGTCCGGGCGACCGCTGTGCGGTGGTCGAACCGGGCGTGCTCAACGGCGAACTTCAACATGCGCTCGCGCCGCACGGCCTGTTCTGGGCACCGGACCCCTCCAGCGCGGAGATCTGCAGCGTGGGCGGCAATCTGGCCTGCAATGCCGGCGGGCCGCGCGCAGTCAAGTACGGCACCAGCCGCGATAACGTGCTTGGGCTGGTGGCGGTCACCGGCAGCGGCGAGCTGATCGAGTGCGGCGGCGCCTACACCAAGGACGCCACCGGCTACGACCTGACCCACCTGCTGGTCGGCAGCGAGGGCACGCTGGCGTTGATCGTGGAAGCGACCTTGAAGCTGACCGCGCTGCCGGTCGCCCAGGCCGGGCTGCGCGTGCTCTATCGCGATGCCGATGCCGCCGCGCAGGCGGTATCGCGGGTGATGGCACAGCCGGTGGTGCCGACCCGGCTCGAGTTCATGGATGCGCGCAGCCTGCAGCTGCTGCGCCTCAACGGCGCAGACGTGCCCGAGGCCGGTGCGATGCTGCTGATCGAGGCCGACGGGGACCACGACACCCTGCCCTACCTGCTGCAGGCCCTGGCCAGTGCCGCAGAGGGCGATGGCATGCTGGCGCTGGACGTGGCGATGGAAGGCAGCGCGCGCGAGAAGCTCTGGGCAGCGCGCAAGGCGCTGTCACCGGCCCTGCGCAGCATTGCGCCGGGCAAGATCAATGAGGACGTGGTGGTGCCGGTCTCGCGCATTCCCGATCTGGTGGCCGGCGTGCAGGCGCTGGCGGCGCGCTACGCACTGACCATCGTCACCTTCGGCCACGCGGGCAATGGCAACCTGCATGTGAACATCCTGTACCGCCCCGACGATACCGACGAGAATACGCGTGCACACGCCGCACTGCCGGAGATCTTCGCGCTGACGCTGGCACTGGGCGGCACACTGTCGGGTGAGCATGGCATCGGTCTGGCCAAGCGCGACTTCATGGCCGAGGCCTTCACTCCGGCCACGCTGGCCACGATGCGCGCGATCAAGCAGACCCTCGACCCTGACGGCATTCTCAACCCGGGCAAGGTGCTGCCACCCGCATGAAGCCAGGCAGCGCATGTTGAACCGGGAACACCGGGTTGCTGAGGTAGTGCCGGGCTCTGCCCGGCAGCTTTTAAAGCCGCGCTGCGCGCTCGCCGGGCAGAGCCCGGCGCTACGACGCCGGCCGAACGCTGATAAAGCCGCGCTGGTCAGCCGGCAAAATGCTGATAGCCGCCCGGCCCCTGCACGCCATCGGCCTGCACGCCGCTGCCGGTCTGGATGACACCGATGCGGGTCAACGGCAGCTGCAGCTGATCCGCCAACGCCTGCAGGACGCCACGCTGGGAGGGGGCTGCGGTGAAACACAGCTCGTAATCGTCGCCCCCGCGCAGTACGCAGTCGCGCGCCTGCTCCTCATCGAAACTGCCTCGCAGCGCGGCCGACAGGGGTAACGCGTCCAAGGCCAACTGCGCGCCCACGCCACTGCGCGCCGTGATATGGCCCAGATCCGCCAGCAGACCATCGGAGACATCAACCGCCGCGCTGGCGATGCCGCGCAGGGCAAGTCCCAGCGCTGTCCGCGGTGTCGGGCGCAGCAGGCGCTGCCGGAGCTGCTCGTGACCCGTATCGGCGGCAATCCGCTCGACGGCCAGCGCGCCGCGCTGCCAGAGTCTGAGCGCGGCGGCCGCTTCGCCCGGCATTCCGCTGACCCAGATGTCATCGCCGACCTGCGCGCCATCACGGCGCAGCGCGGTCCCGTGCGGCACCTGACCGAATGCTGTCACCGACAACGACAGTGGCCCACGCGTGGTATCCCCGCCCACCAGACGCCAGTCATGCAGGTCAGCGAGAGCGAAGAATCCGTCGGCGAACGCGTCGATCCATCCGGCATCGGCCTCCGGCAGTGACAACGCCAACGTGCCCCAGCAGGGTTCGGCGCCCATGGCGGCAAGGTCGGACAGATTGACTGCCAGCGTCTTCCAGCCGATGTCCGCCGGTGCGGTCTCCACAGGAAAGTGCACACCGGCGTTGAGCGTGTCGGCGGTCACCGCCAGCCACCGGCCCGGGGCCGGCTGCAGCAGGGCCGCATCGTCACCGATGCCGAGCACCACATCCGCGCGCGCTCCACTGCGCGCACGGATACGGTCGATCAGGGCGAATTCGGCCAGGGACATGGGCTCACCGCAGGGAGGCCGGGCCAAGCCCGGCACGAAGTCAGTGGCCGGATTCGGCCTTGCGCCACTCCACTGCCGCACGGTCGAGCACGCCATTGACATAGGTGTGGCCGTGTTCGGAGCCGAAGCGCTTGGCCGACTCGATGGCTTCGTTGATCACCACGCGGTACGGCACGTCGGGACGGAAGCGCAGCTCATACGCGGCCAGCCGCAGCACCGCCCGTTCGATGGCGTCCACTTCCTCGATGGCACGGTCCAGATACGGCGCCAGTGCTTCGTCGAGATCGCGACGGTTGTCGAGCACGCCATGCACGAGATTCTCGAAGTAGCCGAGGTCGGCGATTTCGCGCGCCTGCTCATGGGCGAACTGCGCGGTCAGCGACTGGCCGTTGCCACCGGAAATCTGCCAGGCGTAGATCGCCTGCACGGCGCGGCGACGCGCGCGCGAGCGCAGCACCGGGTCAACGCCATCGCGGCGGACCGGCTTGCCGGAGGGCCTGCCCTGGGTGTTCTTGTTCATGGCAGTTTCTCCAGTAGGTTGACCATTTCCAGTGCCGCCAGCGCGGCCTCCTCGCCCTTGTTGCCGTGGCTGCCACCGGCGCGCACATGCGCATCCTCGGCCTGTTCCACCGCCAGTACGCCGTTGAGCACCGGCACGCCGAAGTCCAGCTGCACGCGCATCAGGCCCTCGGCACAGCGGTCTGCCACGTGTTCGTAATGGCGGGTATCGCCGCGGATCACACAGCCCAGCGCAATGATCGCCGCATGCTGGTGGTTGGCCGCCAGACGTGCGGCCACCAGCGGAATCTCCCACGCGCCGGGCACGCGGATCACATCGACCGCTTCCTCAGCGATGCCATTGGCAGCCAGACTCTGCCGCGCACCGCTCACCAGCGCGTCGGTGATCGGGGTATTCCAGCGACTCACCACAATGGCAAAACGTGCCGGACCAGGAGTGCGGAGATCGCCTTCGAAATAGCTCATAGGGGGCTTGGGGTATTCAATAGAGGGAGATTCTAGCGTGGATGGGCCCCGGCCGTCGGGACCGGGAGCCCATGGGCCTGGGCAGACCCTGCTTCCGCCGCTTACAGGGTGACGGTTTCCACCACCTCAAGGCCATAGCCGGCCAGGCCCACCTGCCGGCGTGGCGTGCCCAGCACGCGCAGCTTGCCCAGGCCCAGATCGGACAGGATCTGCGCCCCGGCACCATTGCGCCGCCACTGGCCCACATCCTTGTCCTTGCCCGGCACCTGCGGCGCCGGCTGCTGGCGCAGGCGGGCCAGCAGCGCCTCGCCGTCGCGCGGGGCCGACAGCACCACCATCACGCCCGCGCCCTCGGCGTCGATCGCGCGCAGCGCATCGGTGGCGGCCACACCGAAATCATCGCGGCGCCAGTGCAGCAGGTCGGCCAGCGGGTTCTCCACCTGCACGCGCACCAGGGTTGGCGTGTCAGCGTCGGGCGTGCCGCGGACCAGTGCGAAATGCAGGTCGTGGGCGATCCGGTCGCGATAGGTCACCAGCGTGAACGCACCGAACTCGGTGTCGATGGGACGCTCGTCCACACGCTCGACGGTCTTCTCGGTGGCCAGCCGGTAGGCGATCAGGTCCGCGATGGACCCCATCTTCAGCCCGTGTTCGCGCGCGAAGACTTCCAGCTCGGGACGGCGTGCCATGCTGCCGTCGGGGTTGAGGATTTCCACCAGCACACCGGCCGGCTCCAGCCCGGCGAGCATGGCCAGATCAACGCCCGCCTCGGTATGGCCGGCGCGGGTAAGCACGCCACCGGGCTGGGCGATCAGCGGGAAGATGTGGCCCGGCTGGTGCAGGTCGGCCGGACGCGCGTTGGGCTTCACCGCGGTGCGGATGGTATGCGCACGGTCATGCGCGGAGATGCCGGTGGTCACGCCCTCGGCGGCTTCGATGCTGACGGTGAAATTGGTCTGGAACTGCGCGGTATTGGCCTGCACCATCGGCGCAAGGCCGAGGTCGGCCGCGCGGCTGCGGGTCAGCGGCAGGCATACCAGGCCGCGGCCATGGGTGACCATGAAGTTGATGTCGCTGGGTTTGACCAGCTCGGCGGCCATGATGAGGTCGCCTTCGTTCTCGCGGTCCTCGTCGTCGACGATGACCACCATGCGACCCTGGCGGATGTCCTCGAGAATCTCCGGGATGGGGGCAAAGTTCATGCGACACCTCCGCGCTGGAACGCCGCTTCGGGCAGGGCGACAAGACGCTCCACATAGCGGGCGACCAGATCGATCTCCAGGTTCACCGCACTGCCCACCCCGGTGACCATGAACGCCGTATGCGCGACGGTGTGCGGAATCAAGGCCACTTCAAAGCCCTCCGCATCGACCTCGTTGACCGTCAGGCTGACGCCGTCGACGCAGATCGAACCCTTGCGGGCGATGTAACGCAGCAGCGACGCCGGCGCGGCGAAACGCCACCGCTGCGCGCGCGCATCGTCATGGATGGACAGCACCTGGCCCAGGCCGTCGACATGGCCGCTGACCAGATGGCCACCCAGCCGGTCGGTCGGACGCATCGCGCGTTCCAGATTGATCATGGCCCCGTCGGCCAGCTGGCCCAGCGTGGTCAGGCCCAGCGTCTCGGTGGAGGCATCGGCCTGGAAACTCTGAGCGTCGAAGCCAATGACGGTCAGGCAGACGCCGTTGACGGCGATGCTCTCGCCCAGCTGCACATGCTCGAACGGCAGCGAGCCGACGTGGAAGGTGAAGCGGACATCGCCGCCGATGGGTTCACGTGCCGCCAGACGGCCGACACCTTCGATGATTCCAGTAAACAAGAACGTTCTCCGCGATGAGTGAGCGAAAAACGCCGCAAGGCAAACAGGCGGGCGCAGGGCCGGCAAGGCCCTGGAGCACCGTCTTCTTTCATCCGGACTATGACCGTCGGCTCCGGCATTGGACCGGATCTGCTGACCCCCGGCGATGGGCCGGGGCGCTCGCGGGCTCATGCAGGTGTCCGAAGACCCCCACACCTACCGCCGGTGGGGAATCGCACCCCGCCCTGAAGACGTTTGATTGATGCCGGCAACCCGGCACGGGCATTGTAACAGCCCGCTTCCGACAGGGCTGAATGATCACCCGGGCTGGCCCCGGAGCAGAAGCGCCCGGCTAGACCGGAGCCAGCCGCAACCGCAGATCCTCACCCACCCAACGCTGGTCCAGCACCTGCAACCGCCGCTGCTGCTGCATGCGCTCGATGCCCAGCCCGTCCAGCAGCGGCCGCCCCTGCTCACCCAGCAGCGTCGGCGCCTGGTACAGCAGCAGCTCATCCACCCAGCCGCCACGCAGCAATGCGCCGGACAGTGTCGCCCCCGCCTCGGTATGCACCTCGTTGACGCCGCGTGCGGCCAGCAGCGCCAGCACCGCCTCCAGATCCAGCCGACCGTCCACGCTCGGTACCGACGCAAAAGCGGCATCGGCGGCGTCCGGCGCGGACACCGCCGCATCGTGCAGATACAGGGTCGGCGCGCCATCCTGGCGCACGCGCGCACACTCCAGCGAACGCAGACGCGCATCCAGCACCACGCGCAGCGGCGGCATCACCTCGGCCTGCGCCAGCCGCACGGTCAGATGCGGGTCGTCGGCCAGGACCGTGCCCGCACCGGTCAGGATCGCGCCGGCGCGTGCGCGCCACTGCTGTACGTCCTCGCGCGCTGCCGGACCGGTTATCCACTTCGAGCTGCCATCGGCCATCGCGGTACGCCCATCCAGACTGCAGGCCAGCTTGACCCGCAGCCACGGGCGGCCGCGCTCGATGCGGGACAGAAAACCCTGATTCAGTTCACGTGCCTGCGCCGCGAGCAGACCCTGTTCGACCTTGATCCCGGCCTGGCGCAGCAGGTCGAAACCGTCGCCGTCCACCTGAGGGAAGGGGTCGCGCATGGCCGCCACCACCCGCCCGATGCCGGCCTCGATCAGGGCCAGCGCGCAGGGCGGCGTGCGTCCATGGTGGGCACACGGTTCCAGGGTGACATACGCGGTGGCACCGCGCGCCTGGGCGCCTGCCTCGCGCAGGGCGAAAACCTCGGCATGGGGACCACCGGCACGCTGGTGCCAGCCCTGCCCCACCACCTGGTCGCCCCGGGCGATCACGCAGCCCACCATCGGATTGGGGCGCGTCGTCCATCGCCCTCGTTCAGCCAGACGCAGGGCGTTGGCCATGTGCAGGTGATCAACAGCGGAAAAAGCGGTGCTGTCAGCGCTCATGCGGGCTCCTTGTCGCGGCAGGCCGCACGCGGCGAGCTCAGCCTTTCTTTTTCTTGGTCAGGGCGATCACGCCGCCGAGCAGTTGCAGCTGGTCGGTGCTGGCAGGGAGGTCGCGCTCAAGCTTCTCGATTTCCTCGCGGAAATCGGCCACGTCCTCGAAGCTGCGGTACACCGAGGCAAAACGCACATAGCCCACGTGGTCGAGCTTGCGCAGTTCGTTCATCACGAACTCGCCGACGCGGATCGAGGGCACCTCGCGCTCGCCGCAGATGCGCAGCTGGTGGACCACCGCGCGCACCGCTGCCTCGATCTTCTCTTCGGCCACGGGACGCTTCTGCAGCGCGCGGTCAAAACCGGCCCGCACCTTGCGTATCTCGAAGATCTCCCGGCTGCCATCACTCTTGATGATCGCCGGCAGCTTCAGTTCGATCGTCTCCAGCGTACTGAAACGCTCGCTGCATGCCTCGCACTCACGCCGACGCCGGATCGTCGCGCCATCTTCGGAGACGCGCGAATCGATGACCCGGGTATCGGCATGTTGGCAGAACGGACAGTGCATGAAGCAGCCTTGCAGCGGGAGGACGTCATACCGTTGTCACGGCAGCGTCGCAACGGTACCTGACAAGCAGGATGGCAGCAAATCAACGCCGCCGGTGGTCACGTGCCTGCCCGCGCCCGGCATGCCGGGCGCGGAGCCGTGCTCAGCCGTAGACCGGGTACCTGCGGCACTGCGCGCTTACTGCTTCGCGCACGCGTGCGATCACGGTCTCGTCGCTGGGGGCGTCGAGCACGTCGGCGATCCAGTTGGCCAGATCGACGCAGTCCTGCTCCACGTAGCCGCGCGTGGTGACCGCGGGCGTACCCAGGCGCAGGCCCGAGGTCACAAACGGTGAACGCGGATCATTGGGCACCGAGTTCTTGTTGACCGTGATGTGGGCCTTGCCCAGCGCGGCCTCTGCATCCTTGCCGGAAACGTCCTTGCCGATCATGTCCACCAGCATCAGATGATTCCGGGTGCCGCCGGACACGATCCTGTAGCCGCGCGCAATCAGCGTGTTGGCCATGGCCTGCGCGTTCTTCACGACCTGGGCCTGGTAGGCCTTGAACTCCGGCTCCAGCGCTTCCTTGAATGCCACTGCCTTGGCGGCGATCACGTGCATCAGCGGGCCGCCCTGGATGCCGGGGAAGACGATCGACTGCAGTTTCTTCTCGATCTCCTCGCCAGCGCCCTTGGCGATGATGATGCCGCCGCGCGGACCGCGCAGGGTCTTGTGTGTGGTCGAGGTCACTACATGGGCATGCTCGATCGGGCTGGGATACACACCGGCGGCAACCAGACCAGCCACGTGCGCCATGTCCACGAACAGGTAGGCGCCGACCTTGTCGGCGATCGCACGGAAGCGCGCCCAGTCGATCACCTGCGAGTAGGCCGAGAAACCGGCGACGACCATCTTCGGCTTGTGTTCGACGGCCAGGCGTTCGACCTCGTCGTAATCGATCAGGCCCTGTTCGTTCACGCCATACTGCACGGCGTTGAACAGCTTGCCCGACGCATTGACCTTGGCCCCGTGGGTCAGGTGGCCGCCGTGGGCCAGGCTCATGCCCAGAATGGTGTCACCCGGCTGCAGCAGGGCGAAGTAGACCGCCTGGTTGGCCTGCGACCCGCTGTGCGGCTGCACGTTGGCATAGTCGGCGCCGAACAGCTGCTTGAGGCGCTCGATGGCCAGCTTTTCGGCGACGTCCACGTATTCGCAGCCACCGTAATAGCGCTTGCCCGGGTAGCCCTCAGCGTATTTGTTGGTCAGCTGGCTGCCCTGGGCCTCCATCACGCGCGGGCTCGCATAGTTCTCGCTGGCGATCAGCTCGACGTGGTCCTCCTGGCGCTGGGCCTCGTCGGCGATGGCCTTGGCCAGGTCAGGGTCGTAGGTTTCGATGCGGGCGTCGCGCGGGAACATCGGGGTACTCCGGCAGGCAGGGAAGAAGACGGCAGCCTCCGATTGTAGGCCCTGCGGCCGAACCCGGCCAATGTCGCCCGGCCTGCCCCGCCATGCGGCGACGCATGGCAGGGCAGGACGCCGATCACCAGCGCGCGATCACCTTGAGGTCGGCAACGTCGCTGTCGGTCACCACCAGATAGGGCGTCTGGCCCGTACTGTCGATCTCGCACTGGCGCCAGCTGTCGCCGACGCTGTTGCAGACCTGCCGGCTTGCATGGCCGGCGCGCCATTCGTAAACGCGCAGCGTTGCGCCGCCGTTGCCACCCCAGGTGCTGACAGTGGCCTTGCCTGCACCCGGGCGGATCATTGCAGCCAAGGGGCCCTTGCTCACCACATGGCGATGGGCGCGTCCGTTGCGCAGCACCGGGTGGCGGTCGACCAGGCTGAACCGCAGCGTCATCGGCCAGCCTCCTGCCTGCAGGATGTAGCGGTCACGGCCCCCCTCGGGAAGCGGATTGGCGTGGAAGGTCAGATCGCTCAGCCCGTCGAGCAGCAGCTGACGGCGCATCGCGCCGGTGTCAGGGTCGACGATGGACAGCGTGCCGGACAGCTTCTGGCCGCGTCTGGCAGCCAGCACCAGCGTGGCGGCATCGTCGCCACCGCTGCGGTCAACATCGAATACGTGCCGGGCATGTGGCTGCAGGGTCAGCGGCCCGAACACGGCAGGCATCGGCAGCAGAGGCACCCCGGCGGCCGGGACCTGCCCCTCGGCGGTGACCGCCAGCGCTGGCATGGCCGACAGGGTCAGAGGCAGGATCACGCTGGCCATCAGGGCATGGACGGGAGACTTCATTCGGTGCACTCCGGGGTGTTGGAAAGTAGGGGCAAGCATCCGCTGCCACGCGGTCCGCCCCCATCGCCGCCCCCCGCTGTCCCGCGTCAGGCCATGCCGTAAAAGACCGTCCGTCCCGACCCGCCGGTGCCGCCTGCGTGAGCCGGAACCGGCCCGTTCAGCCACCGCGCCGCTGGCCACGTGCCTCGGTGAACGCGCCCCGCTGCTGCAATGGCAGTGCAGGAAGCGATCGGCGATAATGGGAGGTCGCTGCGCGCCGCTCACCCGGTGACGCCCACTGCATCCAATCCCGCGGGTCCCGGCAACGGGTCCCGGCGCGTTGTCCTTCTGGGAGACTCCATGTCCTCGCAATACATCTACACCATGAACCGCGTGTCCAAGGTGGTCCCGCCCAAGCGGCAGATCATCAAGGACATCTCCCTGTCCTTCTTCCCGGGCGCCAAGATCGGCCTGCTGGGCCTGAACGGCGCCGGCAAGTCGACCGTGCTGAAGATCATGGCCGGCGTGGACACCGATTTCGAAGGCGAGGCCCGCCCGCAGCCGGGCATCAAGGTCGGCTACCTGGCCCAGGAGCCGGAGCTGGACCCGACCAAGACCGTGCGTGAAGCCGTCGAGGAGGGTGTGGGCGAGGTGCTGCAGGCACAGGCCGCGCTGGACGCGGTGTATCTGGCCTATGCCGAGGAAGGCGCCGATTTCGACGCGCTGGCCAAGGAACAGGAGCGCCTGGAGGCGATTCTGGCTGCCGGCGACGCCCACACCCTGGAAAACCAGCTGGACGTGGCCGCCGACGCCCTGCGCCTGCCGCCGTGGGATGCCGTGGTCGGCAAGCTCTCCGGCGGTGAAAAGCGCCGTGTGGCGCTGTGCCGCCTGCTGCTGCAGAAGCCGGACATGCTGCTGCTCGACGAACCGACCAACCACCTCGACGCCGAGTCGGTGGAATGGCTGGAACAGTTCCTGGCCCG